>ERZ833608.2148-NODE-2148-length-10980-cov-6.146362_pt1 | contig 10980 bp, 9 predicted proteins | sample MGYA00519694_ERZ833608 | MGnify/ENA primary metagenome ERZ833608 (study PRJEB31850, sample SAMEA3708742) | human gut metagenome | biome: human gut; feature: human-associated habitat; material: faeces | place: China | collected 2014 ... | reverse complement strand
CTGTAGGGGAGTCGATCGAGCTCGGGCGGCTCGACCCACTTTTCCTCGCGATAGAGTTGTACGAGTGCGATGCCCTGCAGGAGCTTCCAGGGTATCGTTTCGGGCATCATCGTGCGCGGCTCGGGTTCTTCCTCGCGCATGACAAACCACATCTCGGGCGGAAGGTCGCGACGGCCTGTGCGCCCCATGCGCTGCAAAAAGGAGCTGACGGTAAACGGCGCGTCAATCTGGAACGCGCGCTCCAGGCGACCGATATCAATGCCGAGCTCCAGCGTGGAGGTGGTGATGGTCGTCTGCGCCTGCTCTTCGTCGCGCATGAGCTCCTCGGCCGTCTCGCGCAGCGATGCCGAAAGGTTGCCGTGATGGATGAGAAAGCGGTCTGGCTCGTGCCGGCTCTCGCAGTAGCTGCGCAACATGGAGCACACGGCCTCTGCCTCCTCGCGCGAGTTGGCAAAGACCAGGCACTTGCGGCCGCGGGTATGTTCAAAGATGTAGCCCATGCCGGGGTCGGCGTTGTCGGGTGCGGTGTCGGTGGGGTTGAGCAGCGCCTGTTCGGTTGCCTGCGGGATGTCGACTTCGCCCTCGGGAGCCGAGGAAGTGCGACGGTCCTTGGGGGCAGCCTTGCCCCGTGCCTGCTCGCGACGTTGACGGCGCTCCTCTTGCGTGAGCTGTCCGCTGTGGCGCATGTCTTGGGCGCCGGCGGGCAGCGCCGCGGGCGGTGCCGCCTCAATGCGCTCGCATGCGAGCACCTCGGCTTCTTGAGGACCTGTGCCCATGAATCCCCGCTGCTGAGCCTGGGGGCCCGAGTTGTAGAAGTGCTCCATGGAGATGCGCCACACGCGGCGCGGTTCTTCAAAGCGGGGGATGATGCAGTCGCGCCCCGTCCCCTGCGACAGGAAGGCACCCGTCCGCTCGGGGTCGCCGATGGTAGCCGAAAGGCCGATGCGGCGGGGCTGCACGCCGGCCATACGCGAGAGACGCTCGATAAGGCAGAGCGTCTGCCCGCCGCGGTCGCCGCGCATGAGCGAGTGAACCTCGTCGATGACCACATAGCGCAGGTCACAAAACATGCGCGGGATCGCCATGTGCTTATGGATCAGGAGCGCCTCGAGCGATTCGGGCGTAATCTGCAGGATGCCGCTCGGTTTTTTGATGAGCTTAGCCTTGTGCGACTGCGAGACATCGCCATGCCAGTGCCAGACAGGGATATCGGCCTCTTCGCAGAGGTCGTTGAGGCGAACGAACTGGTCGTTGATGAGTGCTTTGAGGGGGCCAATGTAGAGGGCGCCCACGCTCGCGGGCGGGTTCTCCCAAAACTCGGTCAGGATGGGAAAGAAGGCCGCCTCAGTTTTGCCAGATGCCGTGGATGCCGTCAGGAGCACATTGTCTTGTGTGTTGAAGATGGCATCGGCTGCTGCAACCTGGATAGAGCGTAAGCTCTCCCAATCGTGGGAGTAGATGAAGTCTTGGATAAACGGAGCATATCGGTCAAAGGCGTTCATGGGGCCTCCTCTCAAACACGAACCTCTCAACGCGGCTGGCAATGGTTTGCTGCATTGCCGTCTCAACGTTTGTGCAGATAAAACCTGCCAAAATAAACCTGTCCCTTTTTGGCAGGTTAGATGGTGAATTCGGCGAAGTTACGGTCGTCGCCTGCGGTGCCGGTGTTGCCTGTTGCGGCTGCTGGCGCCAGCGCATCGCCGCCGACGCTTTGTAGCAGCTCGGCTACGTTGGCGTCGGGATTCTGGCACAGGATATCGAGCAGCTCGATAAAGTCGCGAATGACCTCACGCGGCGTTAGGTGCGTATCGGCTCCCACACGGCCGAACTCAATCTTGAGAAAGTCCACCAAGTCGTTCTCGGTAAGCGTGGGTGTCCAGCCAAAGTAGCCGGCGTGAATTTGCATGAGCTTTTCGATGAGCACCAGCAGCTCCTCATAGGTGAGTGGCTGCAGGCGAATGATGGGCGCGAGCATGTCCTTAAGGTCTTCGCGCGCAAACCGACCCTGAGCGAGTCGACTGCGCAGGGCTTCGTAGGAGAACACGCCGCGGCGACGGTCCTCGATAGAGGTCGGCGTGCCGCCCATGATCATGCCCAGGTACTGCGCTTTGCCCTGGAGCGTGTCGTTGTACATCGTTAGGATTTTCTCGTAGTTGTACTGTCGCGTGATCGCGTTGGGAATCTTATACAGATTCACGAGCTCGTCGATGAGTACCAGCATGCCCTTGTAGCCGCTGCAGACCAAAAAGCGCGCAATGAGCTTAACGTAGTCGTACCAGTCGTCGTCGCTGATGATGGTCGAGGAGCCCAGCTCGGCGCGAGCCTCGCTCTTGGTGCGGTACTCGCCGCGGATCCATTTGGTCACGCGGCTCATGGCCTCTTCGTCGCCCTCGGATACGGCCGTGCGATAGCGGCGGAGCATGCGGATGAAGTCGAAGCCGTGGACCATCTCCTCAATCGGGGCCAGTTGGGCATTGACGGCAGACTCGTCGACGTCGGCACACGAGGCGACCCAGCGATCCAGGATAAGGTTGAGCGCACCGCCCTCGGGGCGCGTCTTGGTCGATATGTTGCGGATGAGCTCGCGATAGGTGGCGAGGCCCTGGCCCTGGCCGCCCTGTAGGCGGCGCTCGGGGGAAAGGTCGGCATCGGCGACCACGAAGCCCTCGCCCATGGCATGCGTTCGGATGGTCTGGAGCAAAAAGCTCTTGCCGGCGCCGTAGCGACCGACTAGGAAACGGAAGCTTGCGCCGCCGTCGGCGATGAGACTTAGGTCGGTGAGCAGGGCGCGGATCTCGACCTCGCGTCCTACGGTGATGTAGGGAAGGCCAATGCGCGGGACAACGCCGCCCTTGAGCGAGTTGAGAATGACGGCGGCGACGCGCTTGGGCACACGGGGTGCTGCGGATGCGGTATCACTCATGGTCTAAGTATCCTCTCACGTCTGCTTCGTAGTCCTCGATAATTTGCGGTCCTGCTGAGCCAAATTCAATAACGGTGTCGCCCACCAGGTCAAAGAGCGCTTCGTTGATGCTATCGACGAGCATGTCCTCGCTCTGCTCCGACCTCTCCTGCGCCGATGCCGCCTGCGCTGTGTTCTGCTCGAGCAGCGCACGCAGATAGGCGGCTGCCGCAGGCGCGAGTTCGTTCGTGGCGTCAGCGGGCGCAGCCGCTGCGAACGCGGGCGTCGGCGCGAGAAGCGGTGCCACGACATCAAACTGTTCGGTGGATATGGTCGGCTCGTCGTCCTCGTCCTGCCCTGCGGCCGCCGCGACCGCCTCGACCGTCGCGTCGGCTACGGGTTCGGCTTCCGGTTGCCCTGAGTCCGCTGTCTCGGCATCTGCAAGCGTGCCGTCTTCGCGCTCCTCGTCAATCAAAAGCGCCTCGCGCGTTTGTGCGGCAGCGCTCCGAATGTGCCCCAGCTGACTCAGATCGATATCGATCTTGACGGGCTGGTGCGCGGCATCCCACGAAAGCCATGCCACGATCTCGTCATCGATGATCTTGGCCATATATTTGGGGACCTTCTCTTCCTTTAGAGGATGGGCGGGGTCCAGGGCCAGGCGCAGGCGTTGGTCGCAGGCGCGCATCATCTCGCCAAGCTTGCTGCTCTTTTGTCTGCTGCCGTGGATGCGTATGCATTCCCAAAAGCCATTTTGGCAGCGGTAGATGTGAATGGGGTCCAGACGATATTCGCAGTCTTCGTGGCGCTCGGGCGCAAAGAACACGGCCGAGGCAAACATGGTGTAGGGCATGGCCGTCTCCTCCCCAAACAAGCTCGCCACGATACCGGTCTTTCGGTGCGTGTCATAGTAGCTCGCCATGCGGACATACACGGCGCATGCCACGTGGCGCAGATCGCGATGGTGACTGCGATTGAGCCTTGAGTTATTGAGGTTGTACGTGGAGAGGGCGTTGATGGCGGCCATGAGTCGCTCCTCGCGTGCCTCGTCGGGCGGAAGGGGAAGCGTGGGCTCGGAGGCCTTGCGACGTTTGGGGGCCTGGTCCGACGCCGTCGGCGCGGGTACAAGGTCTCGCGCCGCGCGCCGTAGCTCGATAAGGGCGTTATCGAACATGACGGTTTTAGAGTCACGAAGCAGCTTGGGGTCGAGCCCGTGGAACACGGCGTAGTCCTGCAGCCACACGCGTGCGAACCGGTCGATGCCGGGTTCAAAGGCGCGATAGGCATCCCAAAATGCCCTGATCTTGTCATAGCCGTCACGCGGATTGTCGACGCCAATGCCGCAGATCAATTCGTAAAGATACAGAAAAGCAAACGAGGTCGATGTCTCCTCGATATTGCCGCGACGAACTTGGGCACGCCAGGTAAAGTAGCCGCGCAACTGTCGATCGCTCATGGCATTGTAGGTGGGAAAGTACGACTTAAAGGTGCCGTTGTAGGGGCAATCGTCCTCGAAGTCGGCCATCAGCAGGCCTTGGCGGTAAAAGAGCTCCGCCTCCGATAGCCAACGTCCCGCGCCGCCTTTGGGATCATCTTGCCAGCGTGATATCTCGCGCATCTTGCGGTACTGGTCGGGGAGGAAGTTCTGCATCTGACGACCGGTCTTGAGAATCGGCTCGTCAGCATAGATTTCGTTTGAGAAGCGGGCGGACTGATGGGTCCGGGCCTCGGCCATAATGCGCTCGATGAGCATCTTGACGTCCTGGTCGGCCACCGCCCTCTCCTCTCCCTATATGGTGTCGGTGACCTCATATCATAGCACAGCATCAAACAGGTGTTCGAGATACTGCTCACAGGTAGATTTTTGGGACATGCCTAAAAATCTACTTTTAGGTGGGCAGTCTTTGGAGCGCTGACGAAAGGTAGATTTTAAGGCATGTCCCAAAAATCTACTGAGGAGCTAGAACAGGAGGGCGTAGATGACGGCTATGACAACGGAGGGGAGCATATTGGCCGTGCGGAAGGTCTGAGGACGGATAAGGTTGACGCCGACGCAGAAGATGAGCATAGAGCCCACGAGCGATAGGCTGTCGAGGGCCACGGTGGTCATGATGGGGGAGAGCGCGCCGGCAAAGAGCGTGATCGTTCCCTGGAATACGGCGACGGGCAGGGCCGAGAAGATGCAGCCACGGCCGAGCGAGGCCGTCATGGTGCAGACGATGATGCAGTCCAGCGCGCCCTTGAGGGCAAGTGTGGACCAGTCGCCGAGCAGGCCATCTTGGATTGAACCCACGATAGCCATGGCACCGATGCAGACGGTCAGCGATGCCGAGACAAAGGCGTTGGTGAACTCGTTGTCGCCTTCGCTGCCGGTTTTGCGCTTGAGCCATTCGCCGAGGTTCTCGATGGCGGCCTCCAGGTTGATGGCCTCGCCGATGAGCGAACCGAGGGCAAACGAGACGATAAGCATGGTGGTGCCGGTGGTCGCCAACGCCTCTCCATCGATAACGAGCATCTTTTGCATGGTGCCGCCTAGGCCGATAAACAGAACACACAACCCCGACGCCTTCATGAGCGTGTCTTGGATGCGGGGCGTAATGAAACGCCCACCCATGAGGCCCAGCAGACCGCCCGTAATCAAAAGCGCGACGTTGATGATCGTTCCTAAACCCGGCATGAACCCTCCTGTAATTGATGCCAACGCGGCAATCGTAGCAGAACGGGGAGGAGGGCGCTCAGTATCCGAGCCAAGCGGCGGTTAGCGGTCTAGGACAGGACGGGGCTAAAGTCGAAGCGCAGCGTCATGAGGTGCTGCGGGGATTCGATGGCTGCGGCAATGATGTCGGCATCTCGTGCACGATCGAACCCTTCAAGTTCCATTTGATAGGGGACGTCTTCTTGGATACCGATGCGACGAGGAACCAAAAGCTTGGTTCCGTCGAATTCTTCGGTTCGCGTTCCGTCTGCTGCAACGGAATAAAGGTGTAACTTGGCGGTCGTTGTGGCATAAAGTGCCGAGATAGCTTGGATATCGTTCGATGCGCTCCTTGCTCCCACTGCTGTAAGTGCCGTAGGCGCGACGACTTCACCCGAAGGCAAAAAGACGAGCTCGACGGTATTGGGGAATGCGATGAGGATGTTTTTGCGGCGGGGCGCATCGGCAGCGACTGGCTCAATGCTTGCGGCATCGACGGTTTCCGTGTGGTCGAGCGCGACCATCATGCAACAGTTGCCTTCGTCGACATCTGGGGGAGCGGCAAAGTCCAGGCCGTCTTTCGGTTGGGGATCACCTAGTTCGGTGGCGCCGCCGCCTGGCTTCTCGAGAGGGGCCGCAGCGTTGTCTTCTGATGATGATGCATCGTCTGCGTCATCAACATGTGTCGGTACGTCTGCGACCTCGTCTTTGGGGGATTTGTCATTATCGCTAGATATAGGAGCAGCAATCCCGACGGACCCCACTCCGTGCCATGTCATTTGGAGCAGCGCCGGATCGGCGAGAATGCGCTGCACGCCTTGCGCCTGGGCATCGATATTGATGGGGGCGGGTTCTGATCCTCGCGTGAGGTTAAGCGAGCCCTTCTGCCTGGTGCTTTGAGCCTCTTGGTCGTCCGCGTCGCCAGCGTAGAACAGCAAAGGCGCATCTCCCGTTGCGATGGCTTCGGTGCCCGCCTTGGTCAGTCGCAGCGATGCCGTAAAGGAGATGATGGGCTGCGCGCCATCGACATTCGAGGGAACGCAGCCCAGGCATATACCCCCTCCTTCTTCTTCATACGCCGCGCTGTCGAAGACGACCTTCGCCCCGTTCGCCGAGTCATCGACCGAGTCAATATCGATGCGCAGCTCTAGGTCGCATGGGTCGCCATCGGCGTCGACTGCAGCCGATTTCCATGTGCAGATGGCATAACCTGTCTGGGAGCCGTTCTCCTTGTCCGGTCGCTTGGTATCCACGACTATCGAGTCGTCCGTATTGCGGTGAAGGCATCCCGAGGTTCGGACCGTGGCATGTGCGAGCGAAAAACGTTGGCAGGCGACGATACCCGACGAATTCGCCACGGGGTTCAGAGCTTGCGGTAAGGAGTTTGCCGTGGCGGGCGTCGCCCAAGCGGCGAGAGGCGTACCGCTCGCCAGTGCGCTGCAGAGCGCGGCGACGGGCAAAAGGTTTTTGGGTGCCATGGTTCTCCTATCTATTCCGCGTACTCCGGTCGTGCTTGGCTATTGGTTGCGTTTGATGTGCAGGCCAAGGCACGTCAGTCCTGCTCCCGCCGTGGCGAAGCCCACCGCAATGAGTTGCCGGGTGTCGCTCGTCTGAGCGAGCGGCTCGTGACGGCTGCCGCGATTAAGGCCCGAAAGGTCGACGGTCACTTCTGTGGCCGCCTGCGCTTGCTCTTCTTGAGCAAAGGCCATGGCGGGTGCTGACGCCAAGATGCCGACGATGGCGGCCAGTGCAATCGCCTTAGGACGTGGCGTGCGCACCGGGCTCGACCGTCCAGGTGATGCTTGCCACTTGATCTCCCGTACCGGTGGCGTGGTAGATGTCACGCGTGACGCGGGCGACGTGGCCACTCACATTGAGCTTGATTTTGTCCGTTCCGTCGGCAATGCCCTGGTACTTCATGTCGAAGTTTGCGTCTTTGGAAAGATCGAGGCCCGTAGTCTGAGTCGCCGAGCTGGCATCCTTCTCTGCCTTATCGGGGCCAACCTTAAAATCGATGGAGTTCTGGGCCGAGCCCGTCTTTGCGTCTGCAACGATTGTCCAGTCGTTCTTGGCCGTGACCTTCATGTTGGTGACGTGGATGCCATATGCCGAGAGGTTGTCGATGGTAATCGTCTTGTCGGAGGGTCCTACAAGCGTTCCGTCGGCTTTGGCGGCAAAGGGGATGACCGTTGGCGCCTTAAACGAAACATTGCTAATGTCGGCCTTTACCGTCACATCGGTGGTTCCAACGCGCACTTCTGCCATGGCCGCCGTTGGCGCGGCGCCCATCGCAAGTGCGAGCGTAAGCCCTGCGCCCACGGCGAGTGCCCTGGCTCCGCTCAGGTTCCTGGGTGTGTTCATAATCGATCCTTTCTGCTCGTCACGGACTGTTTCCGTGATGGTTGGACGAATGGGGACAGGGTGCTGCCCCTGCGAGCGCGTCGGCCACTAGCCTTCTGCCTGGGCCACCCGCACTTTGACGCGCGTCGGATTGCCGTGGGTGTCGTAGGTCTTGGCATCGAGTGCCTGAATCTCGATATATGCCTCGCCTTCTTGGATATCGCCGGCGGGGCAGGTCTCAACCGTCTTGCCGGCTTCGACCACACCGGACTCATAGATGGTCTCGTCGTTTTGAATCACGCGGAAGCGCTGGGGAAACTTGTTGTCTTGGACGTTTTGCACGTTGACGCGCAACTTGCCGCCTTCCTGCAACTGTGCGACCGGTGCGACCGAGATCGTCATCATGTTGTCGCGGACGATGGCGTCGAGCTCATCCTGGATTTCTTGGCGCGATTTACCCTCTGCCGTCGTGACTGAGGCGCCTGCTTCGGGCACGGGCTGCGACTGCCAGGCGTATAGCCCTACGGCGATGAGTGCGCAGACGATAGCCAGGCAGACAACGACGAGTTTCTTGCGACGCCCCAGTCCTGCAGGGCGGGGCGGCTTCTTCGCACTCATGCGGCGTCCTTGGTGGTGTAGACACGTGCGAACGTGGACGGGTCCGCTCCAAAGAGCATGTGGAGCATCAGGCGGCGCGAGTAGATGAGCTCGTCGAAGTTGTGAGGGAGCTCGATGTTGTGGATGCGTGCGATGTGGTGGGCGAGCGCCGAGAACGACTCGGGGTCGCAGATAACATCGGTGGTGACGTGGTAGACCGCCGTATCGGGGAACGCCTCTTCGTCGAAAGGCAGGAGATAGGGATCGTCGTCGACCTCGATGGCGACGCCGTACTGGGGCCAGTAATATGCCATGGGAACCTCCCTGCTTCTGGGGCCAAAACTTCCGTTGGTTTTGGCTGTTGATGCCGACCGTATCAGTCACTACTTGACCAATTTCTGACCAAATGCTTGACGGATTGACATCTCCGCAGGTAAAAGATGGCAAAAATAGCTTCAACTTTTTTCGAGCGACAATTGCGTGGTCGCTGGCGGTAAAGCGACATGTGTCAAAAGCATCGTCTGCCGAGGAAACCTTGCCGCTCGCCGAATTGCACGAACGTAAAAATCGCCAATTATGGAGACGGTCTCGAACACGTCGACGAAACGATGCGGTAACATCTCCCTGCAAACACTGTAGTTAGCTAAAGGGGGAGTTCGCGTGTCGGCAACTATCAAACCCTTCACCGACGAGTTCGAAGAGTATGGCCGCGATGAGTCTCGCACATCGGGCGAGGCCTCGAGCATCTCGTTTCCGACAACGGAGGACGAGGTCCGCGCCATTTTGAAAAAGCTCCATGCCGAGCGTGTCCCGGTGACGGTTCAGGGCGCCCGGACCGGTCTTGCCGCCGGCGCCGTGCCTCATGGCGGTCACGTTCTCAATACTTCCCGCATGAATCGCTACCTAGGCATTCGCCGCGATGAGCAGGGCCGCTTTCTTTTGCGTGTGGCGCCCGGCGTCGTGCTGTCTGAGCTACGCAAGCAACTGGGCAAGAAAGCGCTGCCGACTGTCGGCTGGGACCAGGCATCGCTTGAGGCCTACGAGGAGTTCCAGGAAGCCCCCGAGCAATTCTTTCCTACCGATCCCACCGAGGCATCTGCCTGTCTGGGCGGCATGGCGGCATGCAACGCTTCCGGCGCCCGTAGCTACGCTTACGGCCCCATGCGCCCTCACGTCACGGGCCTTCATGTCGTGCTGGCCGATGGCGACCTGCTCGAGCTTCACCGTGGCGAGGTTTTTGCGCAGGGTCGTCGCCTTTCGCTCGTCACGGTGCAGGGCCGCACGCTCGAGCTCGACCTTCCCGGCTACACCATGCCCAAGACCAAAAATGCTTCGGGCTATTTCGTTGCTGACGATATGGATGCCATCGATCTGTTTATCGGTGCGTGTGGCACACTCGGCGTCATCACCGAGCTCGAGATTGCCCTGCAGACGGCGCCTGCGGTCGTTTGGGGCGTGAGCTGCTTCTTTGACAGCGAAGACAAGGCCGTGTCCTTCACCGATTCCGTGCGTCCCGTCCTGTCCCACGCGGCTGCCATCGAATATTTCGATGCGGGCGCCCTGGATATACTGCGTCGTCAGCGTGAGCAGTCGACCGCGTTCGCCTCGCTGCCGGTGCTCGACAAAGACGCCAAGGTCTGTGTCTACGTGGAGCTCGACTGCGACGACGAAGTCCAAGCGACTGAGGAGCTGTATCACTTGGGGTGGGTACTGGAGCTTGCGGGCGGCAGCGACGATGCGACATGGGTCGCGCGCACCGAGGTCGATCGCGAGTGTCAGCGATTCTTCCGCCATGCGGTGCCCGAGAGCGTCAACATGCTCATCGACGAGCGTCGCCGCACGGATCCCACCATCACCAAACTGGGCTCGGACATGTCGGTGCCCAACGCACGCTTGGCCGATGTCATCGCCCTTTATCGTCGCACGTTGGCCGAAAGTGGGCTTGAATCTGCCGCCTGGGGGCACATCGGTAACAACCATCTGCATGTGAACATTCTGCCGCGCGATGCGCAGGATTACCGCCGCGGCGGAGAACTCTTTGCCCAGTGGGCTTCCGAGGTCACGGTCATGGGCGGCGCCGTCTCCGCCGAACACGGCGTCGGCAAGATCAAGGCGGGCTTCTTGGAGACGATGTACGGTCACGAGGCCATGGTCGAGTCGGCGCGGCTCAAGCTCCAGCTCGATCCTGCCGGGCAACTGGGTCGCGGTAACCTGTTTTCGGAGAAGCTCTTGGATGAGCTCGTCCAGAAAGGGGGCGCGTGAAGATGAGCGATTTCCATATGGTGGTGTGCGTCAAGGCGGTGCCGGGCAGCACCGAGGTCAAGATGGACCCCAAGACCAATACCATCGTGCGCGATGGCAAGCAGGCGGTCATTAATCCCTTTGACGCGAGCGCTTTGGAATGCGCGCTGGCGCTGAAGGACGACTTTATCGGCTTTGGCATGGA
>ERZ833608.2141-NODE-2141-length-11006-cov-2.556114_pt1 | contig 11006 bp, 9 predicted proteins | sample MGYA00519694_ERZ833608 | MGnify/ENA primary metagenome ERZ833608 (study PRJEB31850, sample SAMEA3708742) | human gut metagenome | biome: human gut; feature: human-associated habitat; material: faeces | place: China | collected 2014 ... | reverse complement strand
GGCCCCAAGACGGCAGCTATGCAAGTTCAGCGCGAGAAGTGCACACGCGATGCGCGAAAGGCCCTAAAGCAGCAGCTCGGCAATCTGGACGGCGTTCGTGGCCGCTCCCTTGCGAATCTGGTCGCCGCAGCACCAGAAGGTGATGCCACGGGTCTCGTCGGGGTTGGAGATGTCGCGGCGAACGCGGCCCACCCACACGAGATCCTGGTCGCTCGTGTACAGAGGCATCGGGAAGCGGTCGCGGGCATTCTCGGCGTCAAGGTCGTCGACGAGCCTCACGCCGGGCGCGCTGGCGAGCGCCTCGCGGGCATCGTCAAGCAAAACCGGCTCGTCGAACTCGAGCGTGATGCTCTCGGAGTGCGAGCGCAGCACCGGCACGCGCACGCAGGTGCAGTTCACGCGCAGGCCGGGCTCGTGCATGATCTTGCGACCCTCGTTCTGCATCTTCATTTCCTCGGAGGTGTAGCCCTCGAACTTCTCGGAGCCGATCTGGGGAATGAGGTTGCTCGCGAGCTGGTCGGCAAAGGCACGCGGCTCGGGCAACTTCTCGCCACGGCCCATGGCGCAAATCTCGGCCTCGAGCTCGGCCATGCCGGGGGCGCCGGCACCGCTCGCAGCCTGGTAGGTGCTCACGACCATGCGCGAGACGTGACCGAGCTTGTGCAGCGGCCAGGTGGGCACCAGGCCGATGATCGTGGCACAGTTAGGGTTGGCGATGAGCCCGTGGTTCCAAGAGACGTCCTCGGCGTTGATCTCCGGGATGACGAGGGGCACGTCCTCGTCGAGGCGGAAGGCGTGGCTGTTGTCCACCACGGTGGCACCTCGGCGCACGGCCTCGGGCAGGAGCTGCTTGGCAACGTCGTCGCCGGCGGCGCCCAACACGATGTCCATGCCCTCGAAGGCCTCGGGCGTTGCCTCGACGAGCTCGATCTGCCGCCCGCACCACTCGACCTTCTTGCCTGCGGAGCGCGCGCTCGCCAGTAGGCGCAGCTCGCCCACCGGGAAGTCTCGCTCGGCCAGGCACTGGAGCATCTGCGTACCTACCGCGCCCGTCGCGCCAAGGATCGCAACGTTTTTCTTGTCTGCCATGGCCCTTATGCCTCCTCGTCGAGGAACGCGTCGTACACCGCACGAATCGTGTCCTCGAAGTCGCTGTTGTTCACGCCAAAGATGATGTTGATCTCCTGCGAGCTCTGCGTGATGAGTCGGATGTTGATGTCCTTCTTGCCCAGCTCGTAGAACAGGCGTCCCGACGTGCCGGGGCGGTTGGACATGTTGCGGCCCACGACGCTGATGAGGGCCAACTGGTCGATGACCTTCACCTCGTCGGGCTTGAGCTCGCGCTGGATGTCGGCCACGATCGAGTAGATCTTGTCCTTGACGTCGGCGCTGTTCACGACGACGCCAAACGAGTCAACGCCCGTGGGCACGTGCTCGACGGAGACCCCATAGCGCTCGAAGATCCCCAGCGCACGCGCGAGAAGGCCCACCGAGTCGCTCATCTTGGTCTTGGAGACGTGGACGGTCAGGAAGTCCTTCTTGCCGGCGATGCCCGTGATGACCGGGTCGTCCTCGCTCGACTCGACGCGCTCCTGGATGATCGTGCCGCGCTCCTCGGGGTGGTTCGTGTTGAGGATGGCGATGGGGATGTTGGCCTCGCGCACGGGGAAGATTGCCTCCTCGTGCAGGACGCTCGCGCCCATGTAGGATAGCTCGTGCATCTCGTCGAACGTGATGCGGCGGATGGAGCGCGGGCGCTTGACGATGCGGGGGTCTGCCGTGAGGAAGCCCGAGACGTCAGTCCAGTTCTCGTACAGGTCAGCGTTGAGGGCGCGCGCCACGATGGCGCCCGTGATGTCGCCGCCACCGCGGCTGAACAGGCGGACGTCGCCCTCGGCCGTGGCGCCGTAGAAGCCCGGCAGCACGAAGCTGCCCTCGCGCACCACCAGGTCGTGGATGCGGTCGCAAGTGCGCTGCATGTCGAGCGTGCCGTCGTGATGGAAGCGCACGTAGTCAGCGGCGTCGGCAAACGGCAGCCCCAGGTACTCGCTCATGAGCTGGGCCGTGAAGTACTCGCCGCGGCTCACGATGTACTCGGTGGTGTAGCCCTTGATGTTGGCGGCGAACTCGTCGAACTTCTCGGCCATGGGGTACTTGAGACCAAGCTCGCTCGCGATGCCCACGAAGCGCTGCTTGATGTCCTCGAGCAGCGGCGTGCAGTCCACGTGGTAGGTGCGGTGCGCGTCCACCAGGTAGAGCAGGTCCGTGATCTTGTTGTCATCAGAGTTGCGTTTGCCGGCCGCCGACACCACGACGAACCTGCGGCCCTCGTCGGCCTCGATGATGCGCTTGACCTTCTTGAACTGCCCGGCGTCGGCGACGCTCGAGCCTCCGAACTTGGTGATCTTGATCATGTGGCCCGCTTTCGTCCGCTGTGCCGTCAGGGCGTCACCCGAGGTTTCCATACTGTCTCATATGTGGTTGCCGGGTCCCGGCTTATGCCCTTCCGGCGCTACTATGGACGATACGCACAGATGGGGCGGCGCCCCGTCTGCCCAATCGCTCACGATGCAAGGAGAAGAGCAGTGACAACGTACCATAGCACGCGCTCGCGAAACGAATCCTTAACAAGCAAGCAGGCGATTCTCGAGGGTATCGCCCAGGACGGCGGCCTGTTCGTGCGCGACGACGTTGCCGCGGGCGCGCCTTCGCTCGAGCAACTCCTCGCCGGCACCTATCAGGACCGCGCCCGCCTCGTGCTGGGGCACCTGCTCGACGACTTCACGGCCGAGGAGATCTCGGCCTGCGTCGAGGCGGCCTACGGCGCCAACTTCGACTCCAAGCTCGTCACCCCCGTGACGCCGTGCGGGCAGGACTGGACGCTCGAGCTGTGGCACGGCCCCACGAGCGCGTTCAAGGACGTGGCACTGCAGATGTTGCCGCAGCTCATGCGCGTCTCGCGCGCCGGCGACGGGCGTCGCGTCATGATCGTCACCGCCACGAGCGGCGACACCGGCAAGGCCGCGCTCGAGGGCTTCGCCGACGTCGAGGGCACGGGCGTCACCGTGTTCTACCCGCACGGCAAGGTCTCCGACATCCAGCGCCTGCAGATGGCCACGCAGCGCGGCGCCAACGTCGCCGTCTGCGCCATCGAGGGCAACTTCGACGACGCCCAGTCCGAGGTGAAGCGTATCTTCGCCGACGAGGCCCTGCGTGCCCGCCTCGCCGAGCGAAACGTCGTGCTCTCCAGCGCCAACTCCATCAACGTCGGGCGCCTCGTGCCGCAGGTCACCTACTACTTCGACGCCTACGCGCAGCTCGCCGCCGCCGGCGCCCTCAAGCCCGGCGACGCCATCGACTTCTGCGTTCCCACGGGCAACTTCGGCGACGTGCTCGCCGGCTACTACGCCAAGCTCATGGGCCTGCCCGTGCGCACGCTCGTCGTGGCCTCGAACGCCAACGACGTGCTCACGGACTTCATCACCACCGGCACCTACGACCGCCGCCGCCCGTTCCACAAGACGATCTCTCCGTCCATGGACATCCTCGTGTCCTCGAACCTCGAGCGCCTGCTGTTCTACCTCTCCGACGGCGACTGCGAGCTCGTCTCCTCGCTCATGGCCGACCTCGCCGAGAAGGGCGCCTACACCGTGCCACCAGCGCTGCTGACACGCCTGCACGAGACGTTCGCCTGCGGCCGGGCCGACGACGCGGCCACGCGCGAGACCATTCGGGCCGTCTGGGACGAGCACCACGTGCTGCTCGACCCGCACACGGCCGTAGCCCGTCACGTGCTCGACGCGCGCCCCGCTGACGGCGTAGCCCGTGTGTGCCTGTCCACGGCGAGCCCCTACAAGTTCTCCGCCGACGTGCTCGCAGCTCTTGGTCACGACGTGTCCGGCATGGGAGGCTTTGCCTGCATGGACGCGCTCTCCGAGCTCACGGGCACCGAGCCCCCGGCGGCGCTGTCCGCCCTGCGCGACGCCGAGGAGCGCTTCGACGACGTCGTGAGCGTGTCGGACATGAACCGCTACGTGGAAGACTCGGCCGTGAGGGTCCTCGCATGATTCGCATAAGCGTACCCGCCACGAGCGCAAACCTCGGCATCGGCTACGACACGCTGGGCATGGCCGTCTCGCTGTACTCGCACTTCACGTTCGAGCGCGCCGAGAAGCTCACCATCACGGGCTGCCCCGAGGAGTTCCAAAACGAGGACAACCTCGTCTATGTCTCGCTCGTGGACGCCCTGGCCGAGTGGGGCGAGAAGCCCTTCGGCGTGGCGATAGACATTCAGACGGACGTCCCCGTCGCCCGCGGCCTGGGCTCGAGCTCGACGTGCGTCGTCGCCGGCATCATGGCCGCGGCGGCGCTCACGGGCCATACCGTGACGCGCGAGGAGCTCGTCGCCATGGCCACGCGCGTCGAGGGCCACCCGGACAACGTCGCGCCCGCCATTCTCGGCGCCGCCGTGTGCTCGTTCACACCCGACGGGCAGCTCCCCCGCTGCCTTCGCTATGACGTGAGCAGCCGCCTGCGGTTCCTCACGATCATCCCGCCCTACGAGGTCCACACCGCAGACGCACGCAAGGTCGTGCCCCAGCAGGTCGCGCTCTCCACGGCCGTGTGGCAGATGGGCTGCATCGCGGGCCTCACGCGCGGGCTGGAGACGGGAGACACCGCGCTCATCGCCGCCGCGAACGACGACCGCATCCAGGAGCCCTACCGCCGCGCCCTCATCCCCGACTACGACGCCATACGCGAGACGTGCCTTGAGGGTGGCGCCGCCACGATGTGGATCTCTGGGTCGGGGTCTACGCTCATGGCAGTGACCGACGACACCATCGTGGCCAAGTTCTTGCAGGTGCGTCTGCAGGAGCGCTTCCCGCAGTGCGCCACGCACATCCTCACGTGCGACACCGAGGGCGCGCAGATCGAGTACCTCTGATAGCGGCGACGAGGGCCATGCCGCACGCGACGCCACAGCAGTCGAGCGCAATGTCTGCGATCTGACCCGAGCGACCGGGCACGAACAGCTGAATGGTCTCGTCCGCAGACGGGACGAGCACGCCAAGGAGGGCGCGGGGCCACAAGGGACCCGTGCCCTCCTCTCTTGTGAGTGCGAGCAGGACGCCGAGCACGAGATACTCGAGGAAGTGCGCTGCCTTGCGCACGATGAAGGTGCACACCGAGAACTCATGGACGCCGAGGGCCGCAAAGGCGGGCCTCAGAAGCTCGGCGACAACGTTGCTCTGGGCGCTCGACTCCGGGCCGTCACACAGCGACCTGCTCCAGACGAAGCAGGCCCAGGCCGCCACGGCAAGCCAACGGACCCATGCGGCAATGCGTGGGCCCGTGGAGTGGCTTGGCTTGTCCTCGCCCATGCCTATGCCTGGTTTGCCGCGAGGTGACGGGCGCCTGCGATGTCGCCCGTGCCGTCAATCACCTTGAAGTAGTCGCGGATCTTGTGGCGCGCGAGCCTGCGGACGCTTGCGCTCTCGTTGCGCGCGAGCTCCTGGTCCACGAGAAGGTCCACGTAGCTGTCCGTGTCCACGACCTCGGGATGGCCCGCCTGGGGCCTGAACGGAATGAAGGCGGTGTCTGCCGCAAGGCCCTCGGGCTCGTCGAGCATCTCTGCGCTCGCGGGCATCGGCGCAGGCGCGGGAGCGGGAGCCGCCATGTTGACCTGCTCCTCGTAGCGCTCGTCGAGCGCGGCGAGCGCAACGGCCCACAGGTCCTGCTGCTCGTCCGTGTAGCGCTTCTTCTCGGGGAAGGCCTCCTCGGGGTTGCCGAGGCGCGCATCCAGCTCGTCTCGAACCGAGCGCGGCCGGGCCTGGGCCTGCTGCCGAACAGCGGGCGCGTCGGACGCCGGGGCCGTGGGCGTTCCCTGAGAAGCGGTGGGTGCCTGGGGCTCGGCCGCCGGCTGGGGCGTGCCCGGCTGCTGCGGCGAGACGCCCTGGGGCGCGCCCGCCTGCTGGGACTGCCAGACGGCGCGGGCGGCAGCGGCCTCGGCAGGGGTCTGGGCCGTGAAGAGCACGGCGCTGTTGCCCGCCATGGTGTCCTCGACCGACTGGCCGCCGAACGAGGCGGAGGCCACCGTGCGGACGTCTGCGCCGAACGCCTCATCCCACCAGCTCTCGCCCACATCGCCCACCGAGCCGTCAGCGCGGGCGATCACGGGCAGGCCGTCCATCTTCGCGGCGCCGAGGCGCTCGGACAGCACGCTGGCGACGCCCTTGGCGCGGGCGCTCATGCGCTCGGCGAACGTGCGCGTGCGCACATACCCTTCCGCAACGTCGACGTAGTCGCTCGAGGCCTTGGCACCTGCCTCCCAGGCGCTCCAGGCGTCCTCGATGGCCGCCTCCGCCTGCTCGGAGTCGTAGACGGACTGGACGCGGATGTTGCCGGTCTGCTCCCACTCGCGCATGGCCGAGGAACGGGACTGCGCGGAGCGCGCGGCCGTCTCGTCGGCAGCGGGCACGGAGGCGGCGGTGCGTCGCACGGGCTCGCGCACGGAGGCCATGGCCGAGGCAACCTCGTCACGTGCGGCGCGGGAGGCCACGGCGTGAGACACGACGGCCGAGACACCACCTGCGACGACGGCACCGACAACGCAGCCCGCGGCAAACGTGAACGCAGGGTCAGACGTGGGAACCTCGTGGCCCATGACCGTAAGCGCCTGCGCGCACGTGGGGACGCCCCATGCGCAAGCTCCGGCCAGGCCGGCATAGATGGCAGGATTTGCTCGCCTGCTCGTCATGACCCAACGCCTCCCTGTGAGGCGACGGCAGCGAGTCCTCAGACGCTATTGCGGCGACGGCCCGAGCGCCTAACGGGCTACTCGACCAATCGGGCAACGGTGTGGTCTGGTTTGGGTGCGTGTACCGTCGCTCGTACGAATTTCCTAGGTGGACGCAACGCGTCCTTCAGAAGCACTATACAGCAGTTTCGTTGCCGTTTTCATGCGAGGCTCATTCGCGGGGCGTTTTTGCATGCCCAGCGCCTTGCCGTAGCGTTATTGCACGCTCACGCGGCCCCAGCGCGAAAAACGCCACGCGAAAGAGAGGCGGGGACGAGCCGGCGTCGCCAGCCCGCCCCCGCACATCGCCTACAGCGGATCGGAGTACTCGCTCTGCTGGGCCTTCTTGGCCGAGCGAATGAGGAACTCCTCGTTGTTAGAGGTGGCCTTCAGGCTCTTGATGAGTGAGTTCTCAGCGCGCTCGATGTTGTTCATGTTCGCAAGGATGCGGCGCAGGCCCCACACGAACGGCTGGAGCTCGGGGTCGATGAGCAGCTCCTCGTTGCGCGTTCCGGAGGCAACCGGGTCGATGGCCGGGAAGATGCGCTTGTCGGCCAGCTCGCGGGCCAGACGCTCGCTTGAGCTCCATGTTGCCCGTGCCCTTGACCTCCTCGAAGATGACCTCGTCCATCTTGGAACCCGTCTCGACGAGCGCCGAGGCCAGGATCGTGAGCGAACCACCGTTCTCGATGTTGCGCGCGGCGCCCAGGAACTTCTTGGGCGGGTAGAGCGCCGAGGCGTCCACGCCGCCGGACAGGATGCGTCCGCTCGCCGGCTGGGCGAGGTTGTAGGCGCGAGCGAGGCGCGTGATGGAGTCGAGGATGACCACGACGTCGCGGCCCATCTCCACGAGGCGCTTCGCGCGCTCGATGACGAGCTCGGAGACGGCCGTGTGGTTGTCCGCTGGCATGTCGAACGTAGAGGCCACGACGTCGCCGCGGATGGAGCGCTGCATGTCGGTGACCTCCTCGGGACGCTCGTCCACGAGCAGGCAGATGAGGTGCACCTCGGGGTTGTTGGCGGCAATGGACTCGCATATGCGCTTGAGCACCGTCGTCTTGCCGGCCTTGGGCGGGCTCACGATGAGGCCGCGCTGGCCCTTGCCGATGGGCGCCACGAGGTCGATGGCGCGTCCGGTGATGGAGTCGCGGCCGTGCTCCATGGTGAGGCGCTCGTTGGGATAGACGGGCGTGAGGTCGCGGAAGCGCGGACGCGAGCGAAGCACCTCGGGCGGAAGGCCGTTCACGGAGGCGACCTTCTGCAGCGCCGGGTACTTGTCGTTGGGACGGCTGGGGCGCACGGTGCCCTCGACCCAATCGCCACGGCGCAGGCCCATGTGCTTGATGAGCTGCTGGGGGACGAAGGCGTCGTCATCCCCGGGCATGTAGTTGCCCGTGCGGACGAAGCCGTAGCCCTCGTTCGTGAGGTCAAGCACGCCCGCGACGTCGCGGAAGCCCTCCGCGCGCGCAGAGGCAACGTAGACGTCCTCGACGAGCTGGGCCTTCCTCACGCCCACGTACTCGACGCCCAGGCCGGCGGCGTGCACGCGCAGCTCGGCGACGAGCATGGACGAGAGCATCTCTCGGGACAGCTTGGGCTCCACGATGCCCTGTCCGGCGTTGTTGCTGCCATGGCGGCCGCGACGCCTGTTGTTCTGGTACTGCTGGTTGCGACCCTGCTGGCTGCGGCCACCGCGGTTGTCGCGATTGTCGCGGTAGTCGCGGTTCTCGCGCTGGACATGGCCTCGCTGGGGCTTTGGCTGCTCGCGCTGCTGGGACTCGCGGTCGCGGGTGGGCGCGGCCTCGTGGTCCGCCGTCTCGGCGTCCTTGTGCTGACGCGTGCGACGGCGCTTGGGCTGCGGAGCATCCTCGGACTGCTTGGGCGCGCCGGTCTGCTTGGGACCGGCGGCCTGCGGAGCAGCCGCGTCCTCGCCCTGGGGCTTGCGTTGACGGGTACGACGGCGCTTTGGCGCCTGGACGTCCTCGTTCTTCTCTTCTGTCACGTGGGTGATCCTTCGTGTCTGGCGAACTTTTCGCCTCCCGGCACATGGCAGGACTTGGGGACGGGTCTAGAATGCAACCGCACCTGGGCGAAGCTGTCATGCTGGGGACATGGAAGAGCGCCGACATGCGGCGCAAATGGGTCATTTGACCCTTATCGACCGTGACTATAGCACTGAAGGGCTGTTCGCGCGAGCATGACCGACTCGAAGCGACTCGAGCTGCTCCTCAACCTGCCTCGCGCGTCGCCTGCCCGCGTCCGCGAGGCACACGCTGGCGATGCCGCGCGCATCCGGCTCGGAGCGACCGGCGAGGCCGGCCTTCTCGAGGGAAGAGACGGCCATGGACACCGTCGGCTGCAAAAGGCCAAGGCAGGAGACGAGCTCGCTTACCGTACGGCCACGCTCGTTGTCAGCCGTGTCGGCAAGGGCCATGAGCACCATGTCGGCAGAGGACACGGTGGCCCTCGCGCACTCGTCGATGATGAGCGACATCCTGCGAGGGGTGCAGCGGCACAGGGGCATGCCAGCCGTGATGTTGCGACAGACGCCCGTGACGATGCGCCTGACCTCGCTCACGCCCGCGTCCGTCAGGGAGCAGCAGACGCTCCTGCGGTCGGTCCGACCCATGCGACGCTCGATGAGGCCAAGCTCGGAAAGGTGCCCGGCCCTGTGCGTCATGGTTGGTCTGAGCACTCCCTGGTGCTCGGCTATCTCCGAAGTGCGGAGCGGCTTGCCCACGTTCGCGAGGTGGCACATGATGCCGAGCTCGTCGAACGTGACGCGGCCGGAGGCAGGCGTGGACTGGCGTACCAGGCCAAAGGCCCGGCGTACGGATAGATACTCACACACCTTCAACGACAAGACCCCCGAGAAGCAGCGAACTAGCTCATCCCTAGGATACCCCTAATTATCTCCGTTGAGCGCTAAATTTAGGGATAGTAGCCGAATTTGTTGCTCGGCAAGAAAAAGCCCGGCACATGACATGTGTCGGGCTTCAAAGGTTTAATGAGCGGACGTTGCGGCGCGTGCGCTACATGCGCTCCGGGGCGCTGACGCCGATGAGCGAGAGCGTGAGCGCGAGCACGCGACGGCAGGCGTCGCAGGCGGCGAGCCGGGCCATGGAGACGGCCGCGTCGACCGGGCGTCCCTCGCTGGGCAGCACCTGGCAGACGGTGTAGAAGGCGTGGAACGCCGCGGCGAGCTCCTGCGCGTAGTGCGTGAGGCGGAACGGAGCGCGGTCGCGGGCGCACCCCTCGACGAGCTCCCCGAACTCGCCGAGCTTGCGGGCAAGCGCGGCCTCGGTAGGGTCGGCGAGCACGGACAGGTCGCAGTCGATCGGGCAGGCGCGCAGGGCAACCTCGTCCATGCCGAGCTTGGCGGCCTGCTCGGCCGTCACGCCGGCGGCGCGGCGTAGGATGGAGCAGATGCGCGCGTGGGCGTACTGGACGTAGTAGACGGGGTTCGTGTTGTCCTGGCGCTTCACGGCCTCGATGTCAAAGTCGATCATCTGGTTGGAGCTCTTGGACACGAGCGTGAAGCGCGTGGCGTCGGCACCCACCTCGTCGAGCAGCTCGCGCAGCGGGACCATGGTGCCCTTGCGCTTGCTCATCTTGACGGGCTGGCCGTTGCGCAGCAGGTTCACGAGCTGGCCGAGGAGCACCTCGAACTTGCCCTCGTAGCCCAGGGCGTCGGTGGCGGCGCGCACGCGGGCGATGTAGCCGTGGTGGTCGGCGCCCCACACGTCGATGACGTGGTCGACGCGCTCGTACTTGTTCCAGTGGTAGGCCACGTCGGAGGCAAAGTAGGTGTAGGCGCCATCGGCCTTCACGAGCACGCGGTCCTTGTCGTCACCGAAGTCGGTGGAGCGGAACCACAGGGCGCCGTCCTTCTCGAACAGGTATCCCTGCTCGCGCAGGCGTGCGAAGGCACGGTCGACGGCGCTCGTGCCGCTTGCGTCCTTCTCGTAGAGGGAACGCTCGGAGAACCACTGGTCAAAGTCGGTGCGCATGTCCGTGCAGGTCTGGCGGATGTCGTCGAGCATGAGCTTGTAGCCGCGCTCGCGGAACGACAGCATGCGCTCCTCGGCGTCCGCGCTGACCCAGCGCGTGCCGTCGGCCTCCATGAAGTGGGCGGCGAGGTCGATGATGTAGTCTCCGCCGTAGGAGTCGGCCCCGAGCTTGGCGCGGAAGGCGTCCATGTATGGGTGGG
>ERZ833608.2138-NODE-2138-length-11012-cov-2.455873_pt1 | contig 11012 bp, 10 predicted proteins | sample MGYA00519694_ERZ833608 | MGnify/ENA primary metagenome ERZ833608 (study PRJEB31850, sample SAMEA3708742) | human gut metagenome | biome: human gut; feature: human-associated habitat; material: faeces | place: China | collected 2014 ... | reverse complement strand
TTCAGAACTTTTATAAAGTTCTGAAAACTTGCTCAGCGGGGAGAAAAGACTTTTTTGACACGCTGAGTTAGAATCTGATGAGGAGGATCTCACCATGCGCGTCATCACCGGCTCCGCCAGGGGCCGCCGTCTGAAGGAATTAGAGGGGATGGAGACACGGCCCACCACCGACCGGGTGAAGGAAGGGCTGTTCAACGTCCTGCAATTTGATATTGAGGGCCGTAAGGTCCTGGACCTGTTTGCCGGCACCGGCGAGCTGGGCATCGAGTGCCTCAGCCGGGGCGCGGCTTCCGCTGTGTTTGTGGACCGACGGCCGGATGCGGCAGCTTTGACCCGCGAAAACCTGAAGCTCTGCGATCTGACGGACCGGAGCCGGGTAGTGGCCGGGGACTCCATGGAATTTCTCAAGGCCGCCCGGGAAAAATATGACCTGATCTTTCTGGACCCGCCCTATGAGACGGAACTGCTGGAGACGGCCATCGCCCATATTGCCCGCCATGACCTGCTGAACGTTCACGGCATGATGATCGCGGAGCATCCGGTGGACAAGGCCCTGCCGGCCCTGTCCGCACCCTACCGCATGGGCCGGACCTACCGGTACGGCAAAATCGCCGTCACCATCTACCACCGGGACGGAGACGAGGGGGCGCAGGTATGAGGATCGCAGTCTGTTCCGGCAGCTTTGACCCCATCACGCTGGGACACATGGATATTATTCGCCGCACGGCGGCCTGCTTCGATCAGGTGTATGTCTGCGTCAGCCCCAATGCAGAAAAGCGGGGCCAGATGTTCACCCCGGAGCAAAAGCTGAAGCTTGTGGAGGCGGCGGTTTTAGAGCTGCCCAACGTAACGGCGGAGCTGTACGGCGGCCTGCTGGCCGATTTCGCCACGGAGCGGAAGGCTACCGCCATTGTCCGGGGCATCCGGACCCAGAGCGATTTCGACACGGAATATCAGCAGGCCATGGTGAACCGGGGCCTGCATCCGGGCCTGGAAACGCTGCTGCTGCCTGCGGACCCGGCGTACATCTATTTGAGCTCCACCGTGGCAAGGGAGATGATCCATTATCATCAGCCCCTTGATAAGTACCTGCCCAAGGCGATCCTGCCCCTGATCCGGGACTGGACGGAACAACGATAAGGAGAATGCGTTATGGCTGAAAACGATGTAAACCGTTTAATTGATATGCTGTATGAACGGGTCGAGGACGCCAAGTCCCCCGCCCTGAAGCCCAACCTCAGCATGGTGGACCGGGACGAGGTGCTGGATCTGCTGGACGAGCTGCGGAACCAGCTTCCTGTGGAGCTGAAACGGGCTCAGGAGCTGCTGGCCGCCCGGGAAAAATTTGTGGACGAGGCCAAGCGGGACGTGGAGCGGATGATGCGTCAGGCGGATCTGGAGGCCAAGAGCAAGGTCTCTGACAGCGAGGTGCTCTATGCCGCCAAGGAGAAGGCCCGGAAGATCATTGCCGACGCGGAGGATCGCTCCCGCCAGCTCTGCCAGGTGGCAAATGAGTACGCAGAGGACGCTCTGGCCCGGACGGAGGAGGCTGTGCAGGCCGCACTGACCGAGGTGAAGCAGTCCCGGTCCGCATTCCGGGCCGCTTCCGCCGCCAAGCTTCAGGAACAGCGGGAAAAGCTGGAGGCAGAAAGAAAGACTGCGGAAGAGACGGAGAACTGACGGCTGAGACCGCTGATGTGTAAATCGGCGGAATACACAAACAGAGATCATAGTCGGTGTGGAAAAGATGGTTGACCATAACGGAGACTGTCTGCCGTAAAAAAGGGGATTTGCGGGAAAATTCGTTAAAAATGACGAAAAAGAACCTGCAACTTTTTCAAAGAACTCTATATTTAGCGCAACTTGCGTTCTGAAAAAGAATGACAACACAAGATATTGTGTTGTCATTCTTTTTGATTTTACGTAAACCAATCGGCAACGATGGAACAATTGTTTGAAAACGGTGAATTATTCCTGACTTTTGGCAAAAAGTGGCCTGTTTTCAAGGGTTTGCGTCGGAAAAAAATACTTGCAATCCCCCTTGAAATCGCTTATACTCAGGGTGTGTGGTGGGGAAAAGTGGGGAAGATGTGGATAACAGTGCCACATTGGACCACGAAAACCCAAAAAGTAGGGAAGGAGGGCACCGCTATGGCCAGACTCATGGGCAAGTCCAATAACACCATTGACTCCAAGGGCCGGCTGGTGATCCCCTCCAATATGCGGGAAGCACTGGGAGACCGGTTTTATATCACCATCGGCGCCCAGCACTGCCTGACCATTTACCCCGAGGCCAAGTGGAACCAGATGTCCGAGGATATGGACGAGTTGCCCTACACCGAGGCCCGGGCGCTGACGCTGCTGTATGCCAACGCTGTGGAGTGCGAGCCTGACGGTCAGGGCCGCGTTCTGATCCCCGCTGCCCTGCGGAACTACGCAAACCTGAAAAAAACCGCCACAATCGTTGGCATGAACGCCTTTGCCGAGATTTGGGATTCCGCCACCTGGACGGAGCGGGAACGCCAGATGCTGGAAGAGGACGATATGGCCGCCGCCATGGACGCCTTGGCGCGGGCCCGTCGGAATCGGAGCTGAGCTATGGAATTTACCCACAAGCCCGTTTTGCTGGCCGAGTGCATCGAAGCGCTGCATATCCGGCCGGAGGGGATTTATGTAGACGGCACACTGGGCCGTGCGGGGCACTCAAGAGAGATCGCCCAAAGGCTCACCACCGGCCGGCTGGTGTGCATTGACCGGGACCAGGCCGCTATCGACGCGGCCCAGGAGCGGCTGGCCCCCTGGATGGACCGGGTGACGCTGGTCCACAGCAATTTCGACCGGGTCAGCGAGATTTTGGCGGAGTTGGACATTCCCGGCGTGGACGGTATGTTATTTGATCTGGGAGTATCCTCTCCTCAGCTGGATGACGCGTCCCGTGGATTTTCCTATATGCATGACGCACCGCTGGACATGCGGATGGACGCCACCGCCCCTCTCACCGCTTATGATGTGGTAAACACCTGGAGCTACGAGGAACTGCGCCGTATTTTGTTTGAGTACGGCGAGGAGCGCTACGCCCCCGCCATTGCGAAAAAAATCGTACAGGCCCGGGAGACCGCGCCGGTACAAACTACATTGGAATTAGCGGAGCTGATCCGCTCTGCCATGCCTGCCGCCGCGCTCCGGGAGAAACAGCACCCGGCCAAGCGGAGCTTTCAGGCCATCCGCATTGCCGTCAACGGCGAGCTGGATGCCCTGCCGCCCATGCTCAGCGGAGCCATTGACCGTCTGAACCCCGGCGGCCGACTGGCCGTCATCACCTTCCATTCTCTGGAGGACCGCATTGTGAAGCGGGCCTTTCAGGATGCCGCCAAAGGCTGCACCTGTCCGCCGGAATTTCCGGTGTGCGTGTGCGGGAAAAAGCCCAGAGTGCGGTTGGTGACCCGGAAGCCCATCGTTTCGGGAGCGGCGGAGCTGGAAGAAAACAGCCGGGCCCGCAGCGCCAAGCTGCGGGTGGTAGAAAAATGTGATCCATTTGATATTTGACTTTTAAAAAGGGACAAGCCCTTTATTGTGTGTTGATTTTGTGGAAGGGAGGGACTCTGCAATGGCGTCAGCGGCCAGAGAATACCGTTATGCGCATCGGGAATTCAGCACAAACGGGAGTCTGGCCCGGGATCTGGACTGGGCGGTCCGGGAACGGGAATTGGAACATGCCGGCGAGGTCCCTCGCCACGAGCGGACACAGGCGGCTCCGAAGGTTTATCATAAGGAACAGGTTTTGGTGCGGGAGCGCCAGGCGATCCCCGTGCTATCTGTGTTGGGGGTAACGGCTGTGGCCGTGGCCGCGGTGATGCTGCTGCTGAGCTATGTGCAGCTGACCACCTTGGCCGCCGACACCGTGGCTCTGAAAAGCGAACTGACGGTCTTGCAGGCGGAAAATGTCAGCCTGACGGCCCAGCACGAGCAGATGTTTGATATGGCCACCGTCAAGGAAGTGGCGGCTGCCGCCGGAATGTCCAAGCCTACCAGCAGCCAGATCACCTATCTGGATCTGGACAGCGAGGACAGCGCCGTGGTCTACCGGACGGAGACCCCCAGCGTTTTCAGCCGGATCTTAAGCTCCTTGCATCATGGAGTCTACGCCGTGGTGGAATATTTCGACTGAACCTGAAATAAGTATGTTGTGACACAGCGGGGAGTGAGAAGCCGGCGTCTTCTTACTCCCCTTCTTTGCTGAATTGCCCCTGAAAGGAGAACTCTATGGCATCCAATCCCCGGAGAAAAAGCGACGCGGCCCGGCGGGCCAATCAGGTCATCCGCAGCCGGACGGTGCTGGTCATGCTGCTGTTGGGCATCGTGACCTTTGCAGTGCTGTTCTGGAAGCTCTATGACATCCAGATCCGTCAGCATAGCGTATTGCAGGAAAAAGCCATCGAGCAGCAGACCCGCAGCGCCGTGGTCAACGCCTCCCGAGGCACCGTTTATGACCGAAACCTCAACACGCTGGCCATCTCCGCCACGGCGGAGGACGTAAACATCTCTCCAATGCGGATCGCGGAGTTTGTGGAGAGCCAAAAGGAAAAGCAGGAGAAGGCCGCCAAGAAGGCGGCGGATAAGGGAGAGACTTACACAGCCCCTATCCTGCGGGATCAGGCCTACATCGCCAAGGGCCTCAGCCGCATTCTGGGCGTGGAACAGGAGACTCTGGAAAACCGGATGACCAAGACCAACTATGACTATTGGAACATCAAGAAGCGGGCGGATCAGACGGTTTCCGACGAAGTTCGCCGTTTCATCAACGGCGAGATCGACCCTGACGGCAATGAGGTGCCGGAATCGGATCGGGTAAAGCTTCAAGGCGTCTGGCTCCAGCCATCCTCCAAGCGGTACTACCTGTACGGATCTCTGGCTTCCGGCGTTCTGGGCTTTGTAAACTCCGACGGCGTGGGCAGTGTGGGTCTGGAGGCCAAGTACGACGATACCCTTACTGGTACTGCCGGGTATACCATCAGTGCCCGAAACGCCGCCGGCACGGAACTGATGTACAACTACGAGCAGATCTTCGATGCGGAAAACGGGCACAGTCTGGTGCTGACGCTGGATGCCAACGTCCAGATGAGTCTGGAAAACGGTCTGGAGAGTATGCTGAAAAAATACGGCGCCAAAAACGGCGGCACCGGCATCGTTATGGATGTGAACTCCGGAGCTATCGTGGCTATGGCGTCCTATCCCAACTACGATCTGAATGACTACGGCACGATTTTTGACGATGCCCTGAAGACCAAGCTGGATACGGAGCTTGCCAAGATCGACGCAAAGCGCTCCACCTATGAATCGGAGGAGGCGTATGCCGAGGCCCGGTCTGCGGCCATCAACAGCGCTGTTCAGTCCCAGTGGCGCAACAAGTGCATCGACTCCACCTACGAGCCGGGTTCCACCTATAAGCCCATTACGCTGGCGGCGGCGCTGGAGGAGGGCAAGGTGACGAAAAACTCCACCTTCTACTGTTCCGGCTCCACCCGTGTGCAGGGCTGGAACAAGGCCATCTACTGTTCCAACCACAGCGGCCACGGTCAGCAGACCCTCATCGAGGCGGTGGGCCATTCCTGCAACCCTGCCTTTATCAGCATGGGCCTGTCCGTGGGAACGGAGACCTACTACAAGTATCTGAAATCTTTCGGCCTGATGGATAAGACCGGCATCGACATGATCGGTGAGGTGAAGGGCATTTTTCAGGATGAAAAGAGCTTCAACTCTCAGGTGGTGTCTCTGGCATCCTACTCTTTCGGCCAGACCTTCAACGTGACGCCCATCGAGTTGATCCGGGCTCAGGCGGCCTGCGTCAACGGCGGCTATCTCTATCAGCCCTACATTGTGGAGCAGGTGCTGGACGAGGACGGCAACGTTCTGTCCCAGCATGACTCTACTCCAGTGCGGCAGGTCATCAGCGAGGAGACCTCCGCCATTGTCCGGGAGGCGCTGGAATATGTGGTCTCCTCCGGCAGCGGCAAAAATGGCCGGGTGGCGGGCTACCGCATCGGCGGCAAGACCGGCACCGCCGATAAGACCGGCACCAAGACCAACGACAACCCAAAGGGCGACGTGGTGGTGTCCTTCATGTGCTTTGCCCCGGCAGACGATCCCAAGTACATCATGCTCCTGACTATGGACACCCCTCGCCGTGATACCGGCACCGCCGTGTACGGCGGTACCATGGTGGCTCCCGTGGCCGGTCAGATCATGGGCGAGATCCTGCCCGCACTGGGTATTGAACCGAATTACAGCGCCTCGGAGCTGGCGGGCGCCGATGCCGCCGTGCCCTATGTGGTGGGCAAGAGTGCAGCGGACGCGAAGGCAGCTTTGAAGGCGGCGGGCTTTGCCTGCACCACCGTGGGAAGCGGCGATACCGTGACGGACCAGACCCCGGCGGGCGGCGCCATCGTGCCCAATAATGCTTCCATCGTGCTCTATCTGGGCGTGGAGAAGCCCAATGCCCCCAGCACCGTCCCCAACGTGGTAGGCAAGACCCCGGCGGAGGCCAACAAGGCCCTGACCAACGCGGGCCTCATTATGAAGGTCACCGGCGCCACCAGCACCGGCGGCAGCACCGGCAGCGTCACCGCCATTTCCCAGAGCGCGGAGGCGGGGACGGAATTGGCTGCCGGCAGCGTGGTCACGGTGCGTTTCGGCGCGAAAACCACAGACTGACTGCCCTTACCGCACTTTTTGCCAGGTTTATGACACCATTTTCGGTATGCTTTCCGGAAAAACCTGCTACAATAGCCAAGGAGTGCTTTGTATACAGCCGCCGACTGCCCTGTGAGGGGGGCGGTGGACTTTCGTGAAACAAGACCGATCAAATGGAGGAATACGATATGAAACTGCGGGAACTGCTCAACGGCGTCCCTGTCGCGTCCTGCGCGGTGGATCTGGAAATGGAGATTGCCGGCGTCAGCTATGATTCCCGGGCCACCCAGCCCGGCGACCTGTTCGTAGCCATGACCGGCTACGCCACAGACGGCCACAAGTATATCGCCACGGCACTGGAAAAGGGCGCGGCGGCGGTGTTGTGCCAGAACTTGCCGGAGGGGGATGGCCCTTATATCCGAACGGCGGATTCCCGCCGCGCGTTGGCGGTGATCGGGGCCAACTGGTTCGGCCATCCCGCCGAGGAGATGACCATGATCGCCGTCACCGGCACCTGCGGCAAGACCACCACCACCTATTTGTTGAAGGCTATTTTAGAGCAGGCACGGGGGGCCAAGGTGGGCCTTATCGGTACCAATCAGAACATGATCGGGCAGGAGGTCATCCCTACGGACCGCACCACGCCGGAATCCTTTGAGGTCCAGCGGCTCTTCCGGGAGATGGCGGACGCCGGGTGCGCCTACGCGGTGATGGAGACTTCCTCCCACGCCCTGTGTCTGGACCGGGTCTACGGCGTTCACTATGCGGTGGGCATCTTCACCAATCTGACCCAGGACCATCTGGATTTCCATGTAACGATGGAAAACTACTGCGATGCCAAGGCTATTTTGTTCCGGAACTGCGGCGTCGGCGTGGTGAACGGTGACGATCCGTGGACGCCCCGGCTGCTGAAGGATGCCACCTGTCAGGTGCGCACCTACGGCGTCAAGTCCGAGGCGGACCTCCGGGCGGAAAACGTGGTGCTGTCTGCCAATGGCATCGCCTTTGACGCGGTGACAAAAACCGAGCGGGTACCCATCCGGGTGAACATCCCCGGCGGCTTTATGGTGTATAATACGTTGGATGTGCTGGGGGCCGCACTGGCGCTGGGCATTTCCCTGAAGGACAGCGCTGCTGTTCTGGCCAAGGTCCCCCATGTGCAGGGCCGGGTGGAGGTAGTCCCCACCCCCGGCAAGGACTATACCATCCTCATTGACTACGCCCACACGCCGGACAGCATGGTGAACGTGCTGCAAACGGTGAAGGAATTTGCCAAGGGCCGCACCGTGGCGGTGTTCGGCTGCGGCGGCGACCGTGACAAGACCAAGCGCCCCCGCATGGGCAAGGCGGCGGCGGACTGGTCCGATTTTGCCGTTGTCACCACCGACAATCCCCGGACCGAAGAACCTGCGGCCATCATCCGGGACATTCTGCCGGGCTTTGACGGCAGCAACACCCCTTACGAAGTGGTGGAGGACCGGGTGGAGGCCATCCGCTGGGCCATGGACCACGCCCAGAAGGACGATGTGATCGTTCTGTGCGGCAAGGGCCACGAGACCTATCAGGAAGTGAACCACCAGAAGTTCCACATGGATGAGCGGGAGATCGTGGCGGAGCACCTGAACAGCGGACACTGAGGTCCGGCAGACTTTAGGCATCCCCATTTCACAAATACAGCCGCGTGTGGCGGCAAAAACGCCGGCCGGATGTGTACCGGACGGTCAGCAAGAGAAAGGCCCTGACGGGGAAAGCTGTCAGGACCGGGATAAGGAGAAAGCATGAGTATCTATGTGGCGTTACTGGCCGGCTGTGTGCTGACCATGATTTTGGGGAAATTTGTATTAGCGGAACTGCGGAAGCTGAAACAGACCAAGGGCATTTCCCAGAGAGATCGGGAACGCATTGAAAAACGCCTGCGGGAAAAAGACCGCGGGGACGATTAAGAAAATACGGAATAAAGCTTGTGCGGTGCTATAAAAAGGGCTGCTGCCGACATGTGCGGAAAACACATTGCCGGCAGCAGCCCTTTGCTGATAAGCAGCATCTATTTCAAAGCAGGCCCTGCTGGTATTCTTATTGTATGCAGCAGAGCTCAAAAGGGAACAAGGAAATTTCTGGAACTATTCAAAATGCTTGGCGTTCCGGAAATTCAGTGCACCGGAAAACGGATCGTAGCCAATGTCCTTATTGCTGCTCTTGGTGATGCAGTACTGGTTCTTGTAGAAGATCGGCAGGAAGCAGTATTCGTTCAGAATGGTCTGCTCCAGCTGTGCACACTGCTGCTGCAATGCTTCCGCAGAACTGCACTGGTGCAGGGCGTTGATCGCCGCATCGACAGAACCGTTGGCGTAATAGAACTGGTTGGTGCGGGAGTAGAACTGATCCAGCACACCGGCGGGGCTGTCATAACCGGCGGTGATGCCGTAGACTGCAACGGTATAGGTCTGGTCGGCGAGCCGCTTCCAGTAGTCCGACTCGGAAACTTCTTCAATGCCGATGTAAAAGCCGAAAACCTCCTGCCATGTCTGAATGATGTCGTGGAGATTCTCGCAGTCCATCAGAGCCGAGCAGACCAGAATCTTGGTGGAATCCAGCGATTCCTTGCCGATCTCCTGCATGCCCTCCTGAAACAGGGCAAGGGCAGCGTTGGCATCATAGGCAGTCTGTGCCTCCGGACAGCTGTCGCGGTAGGCGGTGCCGTTCCAGTGGACTGCCGGTGGGATCAGTCCGTATGCCGGCAACAGATCACCGTTGGAATTTTTGCCAATATTGGCACGATCAATGCCCATGGAAAGGGCTTGGCGAATCTTGTGGTTGGAAAAAGCAGCATCGTTGGGGTTAAAGATCAGCCCCAGTGTAGTGGCACGGCTGGCGGTGACGGCATAGTTGTTGCTCTCCATATATTGTGCCTGATAAACGGGGCTGATAAACAGGTCTGCTGTGCCGTTGGAAAAATCTGCGGCGGTTTCGTTGTTGCTTTTCCGAATCTGGAATGTCAGATTGGTGGGGTACACCCGACGTGCTTCGGCGTTGACAGAATTGCGACGCATGAAGATCTGGTTTTGGTTGCCATAGGGGTCGTAGAACCACAGGCGGAGATAGAATGCCCCGCAGGAGGCAACAGAATCCTTGTCCAGTCCGTATCTGCCTTTGGTCTGCTGGAAAAAGGTTTCGCTGCATGGCATGGCGGCAGTGGAAGCGAGATTGCTGAAAAATTCTGCGTCCGGACGGGACAGGGAAAATTGCAGCACCGTACTGCTGACGGCACGGACACCGATCTCCTCTGGTGTCAGCTGTCCGCTTTGCACCGCATCGGCATTTTGCAGACAGGAGAACATGCTGGTATAGGGGGACTGGGTCTGCGGATCAAAGATTCTCTGGAACGCATAGACGTAGTCGTCCGCAGTGACCTGCCACTTTTCGTCGTCGTCCACGACATCGTCCGCATTGGCATCATAGAACCAGAAGCGGTCGCTTTTCAGCGTGAAAGTGTACGTCAGTCCGTCCGGAGAAACGGTGTAGTTTTCCGCTGCCGCCAGCTGCGGGGAGCCGTTTTCGTCCAGCTCCACCAACCCCTCATAGAGGTTTTCGATAATGGTTTTCGAAGCGGCATCGGTGGCAGACTGGGGATCCAGACTTTTGGGATTGGCAGCAAGGCTGGCGGTAAACAGATAGCCGGAGCCGTCGCTTTCTTCCTGTTCCAGAAATGGTATGGAACAGCCGGTGCAAAGCGGCAGGGTGCAGACTGCCGCGAGAAGAATGCTGAAACAGCGTAGCGATTTTCGAACTGACATAGTACATTCCTTTCGATAAAGACAAAATAAAACAATATTGCTTTCTCTATTATAGCATGACAGAGCAGGTTGTGCAAGATACAAATGTGGTTTTTGTCGGATTTTTTCGAATGGAGGTGCTTTGATTTGTGTGCTGCCATAAAAATTCCCTTGACAAATCATATGAAATCTGTTACACTAAAATAGAGATAGGCTGCACAAACGGGTGCACCTATGGTTCTTTGCGGAATTGCAGAAAGGACGGTGCCGTGTATTGCTTCATGCAACAGGCTCGAAGAAAGAACTGACGCGGCAGGCATATTACATGCTGGTCGCAGACATCTTGGAACATGCAGATGTACAGGCGTTGAAACAGTTTCGTCATCATCATTATACCACACGGTTTCAGCACAGCCTGAATGTTTCCTATTACAATTACCTGCTCTGCCGCTTTTTCCACTGGGACGCGGTTTCGGCAGCAAGAGCAGGGCTGCTTCATGATCTGTACTTTTATGAAACAGCGGACTATGACCGTTCCGATTCTCCCGA
>ERZ833608.2120-NODE-2120-length-11140-cov-3.168426_pt1 | contig 11140 bp, 8 predicted proteins | sample MGYA00519694_ERZ833608 | MGnify/ENA primary metagenome ERZ833608 (study PRJEB31850, sample SAMEA3708742) | human gut metagenome | biome: human gut; feature: human-associated habitat; material: faeces | place: China | collected 2014 ... | reverse complement strand
CGCAGAGACTGAAGAACAAGTAATGGAAACCGCCAAACAACTGGCAGCCAAAGGACAAAAGATATACCGTGCCGGTATCTGGAAACCGCGTACCAAACCGGGAGGTTTCGAAGGAATCGGTGTGGAAGGACTTGCCTGGCTGAAGGAAGTGAAGAAAGAAACAGGTATGTATGTTTCTACCGAAGTAGCGACTGCCAAACACGTTTACGAATGTCTGAAAGCAGGAATCGACATCCTTTGGGTAGGCGCACGTACCACAGCCAATCCTTTCGCCGTACAGGAAATTGCCGACGCATTGAAAGGGGTCGACATCCCCGTGCTGGTAAAAAATCCGGTAAACCCAGACCTGGAATTGTGGATCGGTGCACTGGAACGTATCCACAACGCAGGCTTGAAGCGTTTGGGAGCTATCCACCGTGGTTTCAGCAGCTACGACAAAAAAATATACCGCAACCTTCCGCAATGGCACATTCCTATCGAACTGCGTCGCCGTCTGCCTAACCTGCCGATTTTCTGTGACCCAAGTCACATCGGAGGAAAACGCGAACTGGTTGCCCCGCTCTGCCAGCAGGCAATGGACCTGAACTTCGATGGTCTGATCGTGGAAAGTCACTGCAATCCGGACTGTGCGTGGAGCGACGCTTCTCAACAGGTAACGCCCGATGTACTCGACTACATCCTCAACTTATTGGTGATCCGTACCGAAACCCAGACGACAGAAAGCCTGAGCCAACTGCGTAAGCAAATCGACGAATGCGACGATAACATCATCCAGGAACTGGCTAAAAGAATGCGCGTAGCACGTGAGATCGGTACTTACAAAAAAGAACACGGAATCACCGTTCTTCAAGCAGGACGCTACAATGAAATCCTGGAAAAGCGCGGTGCGCAAGGAGAACAATGCGGTATGAGCGCAGACTTTATGAAGCTGATCTTCGAAGCAATCCACGAAGAGTCTGTCCGCCAGCAGATAGAGATTATTAATAAATAAAAAGCCCAAAAGAACTCAAAAATCAAATGGAAACTAACAAATAAGTCAGCAGTAACACAACTGAGACCGACTAGAAAGTCGGTAGTATCTTAACTCTCCTCCTTCTGGAAGGAGGAGAATAAAGATAGAATCGACTTGTTAGTCACCCCAATGTGAGATACTATTAACTTTTAGAGATACTATTGACTTTTGAGAAACTCCCCAATAATAATAGATATGAGAATATTAATCCTCGGAGCCGGTAAAATGGGTTCCTTCTTTACGGATATACTGAGTTTTCAGCACGAGACGGCCGTGTTTGACGTCAACCCGCACCAGTTGCGTTTCGTGTATAACACGTATCGTTTCACCACACTGGAGGAAATCAAAGAATTCGAACCCGAACTGGTCATCAATGCCGTCACCGTAAAATACACGCTGGATGCTTTCCGCAAGGTATTGCCTGTGCTGCCCAAAGACTGTATCATCAGTGACATCGCTTCCGTAAAGACAGGACTGAAGAAGTTCTACGAAGAAAGCGGATTCCGCTACGTTTCCAGTCACCCTATGTTCGGACCGACGTTTGCCAGTCTCAGCAATCTGAGCAGCGAGAATGCGATTATCATCAGCGAAGGAGATCATTTGGGAAAGATTTTCTTCAAAGACCTTTACCAGACGCTGCGCCTGAACATCTTCGAATATACGTTCGACGAACATGATGAAACGGTGGCATACTCGCTCTCCATCCCATTCGTTTCGACTTTCGTATTTGCTGCCGTGATGAAGCATCAGGAAGCTCCGGGAACAACTTTCAAGAAGCACATGGCTATCGCAAAGGGGCTGCTGAGCGAAGATGACTACCTGCTGCAGGAAATCCTGTTCAACCCACGCACCCCGGGACAAGTGGCCAATATCCGTACAGAGCTGAAGAATCTTCTCGAAATCATCGAAAAGAAAGATGCGGAAGGTATGAAAGCCTACCTCACCAAGATTCGGGAAAAGATCAAGTAAATCATCCTCTCCTTCGATAAGATTTAACCATCCCCTGCAAGAAAGTTCTTTGCAGGGGATTTTTTTATATGTACCTTTGTATCCGCAAAAACGGAATCACAGGAGAAAAGAAGAATGATAGATCAAGTTACCATAGACCGAATTTTAGATGCCGCACAGATTGTAGATGTAGTGTCTGAGTTTGTCACCCTGCGCAAACGCGGAGTGAACTATGTAGGTCTGTGCCCGTTCCACAACGAAAAGACTCCGTCATTCAGCGTCTCCCCTGCCAAAGGACTTTGCAAGTGTTTCAGCTGCGGTAAGGGCGGAAACTCGGTCCACTTCATCATGGAGCACGAACAGATGTCTTATCCTGAGGCGCTGAAATATCTCGCAAAAAAATACGGCATTGAAATCAAAGAACGCGAACTATCCAGCGAGGAGAAGATAGCACAGAGCGAACGGGAAAGCCTCTTCATTGTGAACAACTTTGCCCGTGACTACTTCCAGAATATCCTAAAGAACCACGTAGACGGACGGAGTATCGGCATGGCCTATTTCCGCAGCCGCGGCTTCCGGGATGACATCATCGAGAAGTTCCAGTTGGGCTATTGTACCGAGAGCCACGATGCCCTTGCCCAGGAAGCTTTGAAAAAAGGCTATAAAAAGGATTATCTTGTCAAGACCGGCCTCTGCTACGAGACGGACGACCACCGACTGCGCGACCGCTTCTGGGGGCGGGTCATCTTTCCGGTACACACTCTCTCCGGTAAGGTGGTGGCTTTCGGGGGACGTGTGCTTGCCGGCGCCACCAAAGGCGTCAAGGTGAAGTACGTCAACTCGCCTGAATCGGAGATTTACCATAAAAGCAATGAACTGTACGGCATATATTTTGCCAAACAAGCCATTGTGAAACAAGACCGTTGTTTTCTGGTCGAAGGTTATACAGACGTCATTTCCATGCACCAATCGGGCATAGAGAATGTGGTTGCCTCTTCGGGCACAGCATTGACATCCGGACAAATCCGGATGATTCATCGTTTCACCAACAATATGACAGTGCTCTACGACGGTGATGCTGCCGGTATAAAGGCTTCTATCCGAGGTATTGATATGTTGCTGGAAGAAGGCATGAACGTCAAAGTCTGCCTCCTGCCCGATGGTGACGACCCGGACTCCTTTGCCCGCAAACACAATGCGACGGAGTTCCAGGCCTTCATACAAGAGAATGAAACGGACTTTATCCGCTTCAAAACCAATCTGTTGCTGGAAGATGCTGGAAAAGACCCCATCAAGCGTGCCGAGCTTATAGGAAACCTTGTGCAAAGCATTTCCATCATTCCCGAAGCCATTGTGCGTGATGTCTATATCAAGGAGTGCGCCCAATTATTGCACGTAGAAGACAAACTGCTGGTTTCTGAGGTTGCCAAGCGTCGAGAAAAGCAAGCCGAGCAACAAGCTGAGCGAGCAGAACGTGAGCGTCGGTCGGCCAATGCCGCAAGAGCCAATGCAGAAGCGGAGGTCAATGGCAGTCATACTGCAGCTACCAGCCCCGACGCACAACAAGCTGGCTATCCGTCCCAATCACTGCCTGCCGGTCTCCCTTCCGAAACACCTCCACCTTTTCCACCCGAGGAAGAATATGTATCCTTCATCCCGCAGGAGGGCAAGGAGGGCCAGGAGTTCTATAAATACGAACGACTTATTCTGAAGATGGTAGTGCTCTATGGTGAGCGGGTGATGTGCAATGTCACCAATGAAGAGGGGCAGGAAACCCCTATCACTGTAACTGAATATATAGTCAATGATTTAAAAGAAGACGAACTTGCCTTCCACAATCCGCTTCACCGGCAAATCCTGACAGAGGCTGCCGAACGTATCCACAATGAGGGTTTTACCGCCGAACGGTATTTTGTGGCGCATCCCGACCCCGTCATCAGCAAGCTGAGTGTGGAGCTTATCAGCAACCGCTATCAGTTAAGGAAATCACAGATAGAACAAATGGTGACGGACGAAGAACGCCTCTATGAGCTAATTCCACGGTTAATGATAAACTTCAAATATGCCATCGTCTGCGAAGAATTGAAGCATACCCTATTTGCGTTACAGAACCCTGCCATAGCCAATGATGAAACCCAGTGTAACAGCATCATGGAGCGCTACAACGAATTGAACAAAGTAAAAAGCATCATGGCAAAGCGGCTGGGAGACAGAGTCATCCTGAATTTTTAAATTCAATTCGGGGAGTTCTCCGTCAAGAATTATGCCTGATTAAATTCATAAATTCCTCGCGGGTCTTCGCTTGGTTGAATGCTCCGGTAAAATCGGATGTAGTGGTAATGGAGTTCTGTTTCTCTACTCCGCGCATCTGCATGCACATGTGTTTGGCTTCCACAACAACCATAACCCCCAGCGGATTCAGCGTCTCCTGAATACACTCTTTTATTTGGAGAGTCATACGTTCCTGCACTTGCAGGCGGTGAGAGAAAATATCCACTACGCGGGCTATCTTGCTCAGTCCGGTAATGTAGCCGTTAGGAATATATGCCACATGTGCCTTTCCGTAGAAGGGAAGCATGTGATGTTCGCAAAGCGAGAAGAAATCAATGTCTTTCACAATCACCATCTGACTGTATTCTTCTTGAAACTTGGCTGAACGGAGTACCTCGTGCGGGTCCATATGATACCCTTTCGTCAACGACAACATGGCCTTCGCCACCCGTTCAGGTGTCTTCTGCAAACCTTCACGTCCGGCATCTTCACCCAACAGAGTAAGGATGCGGTGATAATGTTCCTTCAATTCATCTAATGAAGGAGATACAATTTCTTCTTTTCCTAACATGATAATTCTTTATAAGGGGATGTTTATCTGCTCTTTCACGATAGAAACTTCCTTGAATACACCAGTAGCCCGCAACTGACGCATCATGGCATCCGCTTCTTCGATACTGCGGAAATCTCCTGCACGGCACAGCCAACGGGGGGGATTGAAAGAGGTATAAACTGTAAGTTCGGGAAAATGTTCCTTGATGCGGGTAGCTACCGCATAAGCTTCGTTCTTGGCCTGACGGGTATTATTCCCTGCATAAACTTGTATGCGGTAACCCGAACTTTTAATCACTTTCTGCTCATCCGAACCGGCAGGAACATACTCCGAACCTATCAATGCCGCAATGCGTGCATCTTGATGGATAGTCACCTTGCCTTGTCCCGGCACATTACGTTCCAGGCTTTTCACAATATTATTCTGCGCTACAGAAATCGTTGCAAAAGCGAAACATGCAACTAAAAGTAAACCAAGCTTTTTCATGAGTCAATATCTTTATATAACGGAAAATGGAAAGCTGAAAATGGAAAACAGTTATGCAGATACGACATGCAATCCATTTTCAACTTTCAGCTTTCAACTATTTAATTAAAGGCATCGATGATACCCTTGAAGTCAGAAACCTTCAAAGCAGCACCACCAATCAGACCGCCGTCAACATCCGGGTTGGCAAACAGTTCCTTTGCATTAGAAGGCTTACAGCTGCCACCATAAAGGATAGAGCAGTTGTCAGCAATTTCCTTACCATACTTTTCAGCAATCAAGGAACGGATGAAAGCGTGGATTTCCTGTGCTTGTTCTGCAGTAGCAGTCTTACCGGTACCGATAGCCCAAACCGGCTCGTAAGCCAAAATAATCTTAGAGAAATCTTCGGCAGACAAAGAGAATACAGAAGCCAGCTGAGCGGCTACCACTTCATTCTGCTTGTTTGCTTCGCGTTCTTCCAGTACCTCACCGATACAGAAAATCGGAGTCAGACCGTTAGCCAAAGCCAATTTTACTTTTTCTTCCAGAATAGCAACTGTTTCACCATAGTAAGCACGACGTTCAGAGTGGCCCAGAATGACATATTTTGCACCAGTAGAAGCAACCATAGCAGCTGATACTTCGCCGGTATATGCGCCTGACTCCTTGTCTGCACAGTTTTCTGCACCTACACCAATCTTGGCAGCATCTACCAAAGGAGTAACAGATGCCAGGTGGATAAACGGAGTACAGATGATTACATCACAGTTAGGCTTTTCGTTAGCCAATGTTTCATTCAGTTCTTTTGCAAGAGCAATACCCTCTTGGAGGGTTTTGTTCATTTTCCAGTTTCCTGCAACAATGTTTTTTCTCATTTTGTTTTATTATTAAAAGGGTTAATGTATTTACTATTTGATACTATTGTTGTCTGAGGCGTTGTTTCTCCCGGCGCCTTACGACTAAAATATCGACACAAAGCACCATCATCAGAGGAAGGATGAACCACAGCAACACATAGCCTATTGTTTGTAAGTCACTTTCCTGCTTCTGCTTGCCCAATTCCAACTTGTCCAGGCTATCGGTCAGCACATATTCATCAGGCAGCCGGTTGTCACTCCATTTGTTCAAAATCGTTCCGTCCTTTATCAACAACAAACCGGGATTTGAACGGATAATGGTCTTCAGCGTAATATCATCTGTCTGGCAGAAAGGATATTCCGCACCGGTCTTGTCACGCCACAACTCTCTCTCGTCTTCCGGAGATGAAGTCAAGGCATAAAAGCCATAACCATGCTCCACACTGTAATCGTATATTTCATTGATAAGGTCGATGTTACTGTCGTCCGCTCCTTCTATCCGATGGGCAACCAGCAGAAACGTATATCCTTTATCCGACAGTACGCTGTCCGTTATATCTTCCCATGTATCCAGGCTCATCATGGAAAAATCGTGAATGGGAGGTTCATAACCTTTTTCCTTCAGTATCGTACGCGATTCTACAAACGTCCATGTACTGTCCGGATAGTTGTCCAATGTAAATTCCTGACGCTTTCCTCCTTTTTCCAAAATGAACCGGCTTTCAAACACGCTTGGTTTAGTACCTTCCGGAATTTCCATGCCCGCCTTGATATTCGCTCCAATTCTGTAAGGTCGGAAATCAAGTATCGGCAAATTCTCCAGGCAATAGAAGGACAACGCAAACACAAATAGAAACGTATACATGGAAATCATCCACTCCATCTTCGGAGTAATGAAACGCACCAGTAAATCCTGCCACTTGAATACAGATACTGCCGCCACCAACAACACTACATTCTTGCCGAAAGTCTGCCAATTGGTCAATATCCACGCATCACCGAAGCATCCGCAGTCGGATACCGGATTCGCCAAAGCCAGATAAAGTGTTAGCGGAGTCATTACAACCATCAGCAACAACGCCAATGCAGATGCCACCTTCCGGCGTATACCCAAAAACAAGAAAACACCTACACTGAACTCTATGGCAGACAACGCTATCCCTACCAGCAAGGGCGCATAAGAAGGAAACCAGGAAATCATGCCGAAAGCCGTCAGGTAATCTTGAATTTTATAAAAGAAACCCAACGGATCAACAGCTTTCACAAATCCGGAAAATATGAACAAAGCCCCCAACAGAAAACGGCAGAGGTTCACCCAAACTTTCCCGACAATATGTTTCTTGTCAATCTCCAAATTCAATCTTAATTAAGCCGAATACAGAATAGTTAATCATATCCATATAGTTGGCATCAATACCTTCCGAAACCAAAGTCGCTCCGGACAAGCTTTCAATCTGCTTTGTCCGATAAATCTTCATCAATATCAAATCCGTATACGAACTGATACGCATACTACGCCAAGCCTCATCATAATCATGATTTTTGGCAAGCATCAACTCCAAAGAGGTTTTGGCATATTTATCATACAGCACCAACGCCTCTTCATTGGTCATATCGGCAGCTTCGGCATAACCAAGCTCCAACTGTATCAATCCTACAATTCCATAGTTGACAATAGCTATGAATTCAGAACGGATGCCTTCGTCTACCAAAGTCACCCCTTTCGTTTCAATACTTCTGATACGGTTGGCTTTGATGAATATCTGATCTGTTACGGAAGACGGACGAAGAATGCGCCACGCCGGACCGTAATCATGAAGTTTCTTAGAGAACAAGTCACGGCAAACCGCAATGACATGTTCAAATTGTTGCTTGGTATCTTTCATTTCCTTTTTTCACAGTGCGCTGCAAAGATAGGAATAATTAAAGAAAAAGAAAAAGAGGGCACTCTAAAATCTATTAAAGTACCCTCTTCTATAGAGATTGTTTACGTTTTTATGAGCAGCGCAATACTTGTCCCGGTCTCAGGATTGTTTTACGCGTAATTCTGTTCAGTTTGCAAAGCTTGTCGATGGAGGTTCCCTGACGTGCTGCAATCCGTCCCAATGTGTCTCCCTTCTTTACCTTATAGAACAGACCTTCACCCGATGCCATGCTACGCGCCGTACCGGAAGAGCCTTTTGTCTTATGGAAAGTATAGGAATCAGCTACGATATCCTGCTTTTCAAAATCAAACATAAGCGCAGGATTGATGGGAATACCCAAGAAACGGGTTTCAAAGTGAAGGTGTGAACCGGTAGAACGTCCGGTATTTCCTCCCAATGCAATCGGTTCGCCGGCTTTTACCAACTGGTTTGTATCAACCAATTGTTTAGACAAGTGTCCGTAAACGGTTTCCAAACCATTGTCGTGACGAATAACGACGTATTTACCGTATCCACGACGACCTTGATTCTTGACAACGCGTACTTTTCCATCAAAAGCCGCACGGATTGTATCGCCTACATACACCTTGATATCCAAACCGTAATGAGCCCTTCTTCTCCGGGGACGGTAACCGAATACATCTGTGATACGGGTATTGGGAGTAGGCATACAGAAACCGGTCAAATCAAATGTATAGCTCTCAGGCACAATCGCATTGCCATAGGCTTGTACGAATTCGTTGTTCCAGTTGGGATACAAATCCAAACCCGGATACAATGATTGTTCCGCACGTATCTGTTTTTGCAAAGCCAGAGAATCTACACTCTTAAGTTTTCTGTCGACGGGAGCTTGGCGGGCAATCAAGTCCTGCGAGAAAGAATTCAAGCCAACCATTGCCGTCGCAGCCAATAAAGCAGTTTTTATCCAATTAAAATTCATCCGTTTCGTCATTCATTTTGATATCCGTTGCAAGCATCTCGGCAAATCAAACACCACCTGTTCTACGCGAATATCCAGATTGATTTTCAAAAATTCTCCCAAAGGTAACATTTCTCTCTGAAAAACGACATCAGTCATTAACTATTTTTTCGAAGAGGAGGGTACTGTAAAGCCCGCAAAGATGCCTTAATGCCCTATGGATAGGAGATTTACAAGCAAACATGTTTTACAACATAAAATGCAACAAAAGTGCATGTTTAACCGTTTTTTCAGCTAATGGCAGCCCAATTAACGTTCGTTTTTCTCAACGCTTTCAGTTGCCGCCACAAGACCTCATTCTCAGGCAACATGCCATGCGGGTCTGCATCCACCACCGTTTGCGCTACTTCACGGACATATTGCAGCAATTGTCCGTCACGGGCTATATCGGCAATCTTCAGGTCGAAAGCAATGCCGCTCTGCTGTGTCCCTTCCAAATCTCCAGGACCACGCAGTTTCAAGTCTGCTTCTGCTATTTCAAAGCCGTCATTAGTCCGCACCATTATCTCCAAACGCTTCCTTGTATCCTCCGCCAACTTGTAGCCGGTAACCAGGATACAATAGGACTGGTCGGCTCCACGTCCTACACGTCCCCGAAGCTGATGAAGCTGGGACAACCCGAAACGCTCGGCGTTCTCAATCACCATCACCGAAGCGTTGGGTACATTTACACCTACCTCAATCACGGTGGTAGCCACCATTATCTGTGCCTCGCCGGATACGAACAACTGCATTTGAGCATCCTTTTCAGCAGGTTTCATCTTTCCATGCACCTTGCAAACCCTACACTCGGGAAACTCTTCACAAACATGCAGATACCCTTCTTCAAGGTTTTTTAAGTCAATCTTTTCGCTTTCCTTAATCAGCGGGTAGACAATATAGACCTGCCGGCCTTCGGCAATCTGTTTGTGCATGGACTGATATAAACTTATCCGACGGCTATCAAACTGATGAAGAGTGACAATCGGTTTACGTCCGGGAGGCAATTCATCGATAACAGACACATCCAGGTCGCCATAAAGCGTCATTGCCAATGTACGGGGAATCGGGGTTGCCGTCATCACCAATACATGGGGAGGTTGTACATTCTTTGTCCACAGGCGTGCCCGTTGGGCCACACCGAAACGATGCTGCTCGTCAATCACAACCAAACCGAGCGAAGCAAAATTCACCGTATCTTCAATAACGGCATGGGTACCTATTAATATATGTATGTCTCCCGTCAACAAACCGGCAAGGATAGCTTCGCGCCGCTTGCCCTTGACAGAACCGGTCAACAGCTCCACACGTACCTCCATTCCATACAGCAGCTCACGGATGGTTTCATAGTGCTGGTTTGCCAAAATCTCGGTAGGTGCCATCATGCATGCCTGAAAACCATTATCGAGCGCCATCAACATACTCATCAGTGCGACAAGCGTCTTTCCACTTCCCACATCCCCCTGCAACAAGCGGTTCATCTGCTTTCCTGAGCCTACATCCTTACGGATTTCCTTCAATACCCGCTTCTGTGCATTGGTCAGTTCAAAAGGAAGATTACGGGAGTAGAAGGTATTGAACACTTCCCCCACCCGTTCAAAAACATAACCGCGATATTTCCGCTGACGGTCTTTTGCATACCTCAGGATATTCAACTGTACGTAAAAGAGCTCCTCAAACTTCAGCCGATACTGTGCCTTACGCAATAAATCCGGATTAGCGGGAAAGTGTATATTGACCAAAGCTTCCGTCAACGGCATCAGATGATGCTCGGCAAGTATAGCGGGAGAAAGGGTCTCGGGCAACGGCTCACGCAACTGCTGCACCACCGTATTCATCATCTTCTCGATGGCATGCGAATTGAGAGAACTCCGTTTCATCTTTTCAGTCGTATTATAATAAGGTTGTAACCCCATGGACGACAATTTCAAATCCGAAACAGAGTCTATATCCGGATGAGCCATATTGATTCTACCATTGAAGAAGGTCGGTTTTCCGAACACAATATATTCCTGATGCACTTTATACTTCCCTACCAAATATTTGATGCCCTGAAACCAAACCAGGTCCACCACCCCCGTACCGTCCGAGAAATGGGCAATCAACCTGCGCTGGCGCCCTTCTCCAGCCGTCTCAAAACTTAGTATT
>ERZ833608.2113-NODE-2113-length-11195-cov-3.473429_pt1 | contig 11195 bp, 10 predicted proteins | sample MGYA00519694_ERZ833608 | MGnify/ENA primary metagenome ERZ833608 (study PRJEB31850, sample SAMEA3708742) | human gut metagenome | biome: human gut; feature: human-associated habitat; material: faeces | place: China | collected 2014 ... | reverse complement strand
GATAATTCTTTGATTGCTGCAATAAATTCTTCTGTTGTTAATTTTGCCATTTTAATTTTCCTCCATTTTTTAGATTATTCTCATTAATCGCAGTTACTTACGGGAACCGCGAACTCCGCTACGCTACGTTTGCGTATCGCAAATTTGATTACACCAAATTCACTTTATTATTCAGCGGCTGCTTCTGTTTCAGCTGCTCCACCATTTGCCTCTGCGATCTGATTAAGCACACGAGCAAAGTTGGTAATAGGAGACTGGATGCTTCCAAGAAGTTTTCCAAGAAGTTCTTCTCTGGACGGAACCTGGGACAGAGCCTGGATTCCAGCCTGATCATTGTATGCTCCTTCAACTACACCTGCGATGAGTTCAAGAGCCGGGAACTGTTTTGCGTATTTAGCAAGGATTCTTGCCGGTGCTGTTGCGTCATCTTTAGAAATAGCAATAGCGCTTGGTCCTTCCAGGCAGTCATCAAGGGCTGCGAATTCAGTACCCTCGAAAGCTCTCTTCATCATTGTGTTCTTGTAAACTTTGTAGATCACACCAGCTTCTCTAAGCTGTTTACGAAGCTCTGTATCCTGAGCAACTGTAAGTCCACGGTAGTCAACGAGAACTACTGACTGAGCGTCTTTAATCTCTTCTGCAATCTTCTCAACGATTGGCTGTTTTACTTCAACCTTTGCCACTTTTCGGTACACCTCCTTATATTATTCGTGTACTGCCAAAGTTCCCAGCAGATCACTCTGCTGAAACTAAAAAAATCTCCAAGTCCAAAGACGTGGAGGTTCTACAAATTCATACGCATGTAAAAATTCATTCTTCCTCGGTAGGCGTTCATAACTTACGCTTTTCAGCACCTACTGTCTTCGGCAGTTGCTAGGCTATAATACCATGTTATTTTCTATATGTCAAGCCTATTTTTATCTTTTTTATTTTTTCTTTTTCAAAAGAGGATCCGCCGAAAGCGGATCCTCCTCTATGACAGTCTCGCAACTGTCTCTTTTACATTTTATTATGCAAGCTTAACCGGGTTAATCTTCACGCCAGGTCCCATTGTAGATGTAAGAGTTACACTCTTCAGGTACTGACCTTTAACAGCGGCTGGTCTAACCTTGTTGATTGCATCGATAAGCGTCTGGAAGTTGTCCGCTAACTGCTCCTCTGTAAAGGATGCTTTTCCGATCGGAACATGGATAATGTTTGTCTTGTCCAGTCTGTACTCAATCTTACCAGCTTTGATATCGTTGATAGCTTTTGTAACGTCCATTGTTACTGTACCAGCCTTCGGGTTTGGCATAAGTCCTTTAGGTCCGAGTACACGTCCAAGACGTCCAACAACACCCATCATATCCGGTGTAGCAACTACAACGTCGAAGTCAAGCCATCCCTCGTTCTGAATCTTCGGGATCAGTTCGTCTCCTCCAACGAAGTCAGCGCCTGCTGCTTTTGCTTCCTCTGCCTTAGCGTCCTTAGCGAACACAAGGATGCGAACCTTCTTACCTGTTCCGTGTGGAAGAACTACAGCACCACGGATCTGCTGATCAGCGTGACGTCCGTCACAACCTGTTCTGATATGAGCCTCGATTGTCTCGTCAAACTTTGCTGTTGCTGATTTCTTTACTAATGCTACTGCTTCTGCAGGATCATAGAGATTTCCTCTTTCGATCAGTTTTGCAGCTTCGATATATTTTTTTCCTCGTTTCATTTTACAATAACCTCCTTGTGGTATTGGCGGGAACTTGCCCCTCCCACTTTATGAATTTACTAAACAATTGAACTCTCAGCGCTCTCTCCCCCGAGGACACCGGAAAAGGTCGGCTGATTGTATCCTACAATATAATCTTTATATGATCCGGATTAGTCTTCTACAACTACACCCATGGAACGGCATGTTCCAGCGATCATGCTCTCAGCAGCCTCTACGGATGCTGCGTTCAGGTCTGGCATCTTCATTTCAGCGATTTCTCTAACCTGAGCTTTTGTGATTGTAGCAACTTTTGTCTTGTTCGGTACACCAGAACCGGACTGAATCTTACAAGCTTTCTTAATAAGAACTGCTGCCGGTGGTGTCTTTGTGATGAAGCTAAAGCTTCTATCGTTGTAAACTGTGATAACTACAGGGATGATCATATCTCCCTGATCTGCTGTTCTAGCGTTGAACTCTTTGGTAAACTGTACGATGTTTACACCGTGCTGTCCAAGAGCCGGACCTACTGGCGGAGCTGGTGTAGCCTTTCCAGCAGGAATCTGTAATTTAATATATCCTGTAACTTTCTTTGCCATTGTTGGCACCTCCTATAAATTGTGGTAATTGCGGGGATTTCCCTCCCACAGGCTCATAAATGAACCTCTTTACATCATCTTCTTGATCTCTGTGAAGTTCAGTTCAACCGGTGTCTCACGGCCAAACAGTTCTACACGAATCGTCAGGGTCTGTCTTTCCTCGTTGATGGACTCGATAACACCAACGGTATCTTTCCATGCCCCTGTCGTTACAACAACCGTGTCGCCGACCTCAAAGTCAACGACAACGCCGGTTTCCTTAAATCCGAGACCGGCCATCTCCTCTTCCGTCAAAGGAACCGGTTTGGAGCCCGGACCAACAAACCCGGTCACTCCGCGGGTGTTGCGTACTACGTACCAGGTATCATCATTCATAACCATGTTGATCAGTACGTATCCGGGAAACATCTTCTTGGCAACCTGTTTATTGGCTCCATTCTTGACTTCGATAACTTCCTGCATCGGCACGGAAACCTCTAAGATCTGATCCTGAAGGTTCCGGTTCTCGATCGTCTTTTCGATGTCAACCTTTACTTTGTTTTCATAGCCGGAATAAGTATGCACTACATACCAATTTGCTTCTGCCATATTTCTCACCTTTGCCTTTACATAACGAAGTGCAGTCCAAACACGATTGCCGTGTCAAGAGCCGCAATGATAAGTCCCAGCGCAACGGAAACGGCGATGACCGCTCCAGTCTGCTTCGTAACTGTCTCTTTGTCAGGCCAGATGATCCTTTTGTACTCAGCTTTTAAACCTTTCCAGAAACTCTTTTTAGGAGCTTTTTTGGTATTTTCTGTATCACCCATTTTTGTCCTCCAAAGCGCTCAGGCAGATGCCCGATCGCGCAGAACCAACCAGTTACTCTTACTTCGTCTCTTTGTGTAACGTGTGTGTCTTACAGAATCTGCAGTACTTTTTGGTTTCCATTCTGTCCGGATGAGTTTTCTTATCCTTAGTCATGTTGTAATTGCGCTGCTTGCATTCTGTGCATGCCAGTGTAATTCTTGTACGCACAACTTCCACCTCCATTTTTCTTAGTATGCGATCTTTCCACTCTCCAACCGGAAATCTGGTTTTTGAGCATAAAAAAAAGACCTATGTTCTTCCATTCGCCCGTCTACTATATCATAAAAGAAGCGGCGCGTCAAGCAATAACTTGCCGACATTCGCCGCCTCTTTTATATTATAGATATCGTTTTCACTCAGTGCAGGCTGGAACCAGATTCTGCCCGCGCCTCGTATTTCACATTATCAGGATTTACAATGATGCTATAAAACAATCAGAAACGTTTACTCATCGGTTTCTTCCTCATCTGCCGCCTGGCTTCCGATAAAATGCGCCATTTTTCCAATCTTACCCATATGGCTTGTATCCACGCGGGTGATCTCCGGCTCATCAGCTTCCACAACATCATCCTCAAGCGCTGCGTTCTGATGCAGGGCGCCGCCCTCCTGGTTCTCCGCATTTTCCGGATTTTTTGTCACGGATGGATATTCTTCCGGGTTTTCCTTGGCATCCGCAAGTTTTTCATTCATGAATGTCTCAAACTGCTTTTGCTCTTCCTCGCTGGAAAATGCCGACTTGGCGATAAACTGCCAGGTTTTCTCGTTCGTCTCAAGCAGATACATCCGCTCAATCTCAACCATCTGCTCAATGTCGCTGTAGCTGTAAGTCTTGGTCATCTCCTGTGCCGCAACCGTCATGGTCAGTGTCTTCTCATCCAGCGTCAGATGTACGACTGGGAAATTGCCCGTCTTTTCCAAATTTTTAAGTCCGCTCCGTTTCCAGATCATCCGCTCCTGGTTCTGGTTTGAAATCATGTAAAACATGCCGATGCCGACCAGCACCGCTATCACGATGGACGGTACAAGAAGAACCAGATTGCCCTTTGCCTGCATCACATTTTTTCCCAGAAAGAGAGCTAAAAATGCGACATATAAGAGTGCCGACACCATCTTCATTTTCTTGGACTCATGCTTAAGCACGTTCCAGTGAATCCAGTTTTTATAATCTTCCTTTTCCAGGCGATATTCAAATTCCTGCATTCTTTTTACTCCTTTTCTTTCTTACTTGAAATCTCCCCCTGCATTCCTTCCGTCTCCTGAACCTCTTTTTGCCTCTCCCGCAAACTTTTAGATTCAAATGCTTTCTACTATTCTTTTCGTCCAGAAATGCCGGAGTATTTCCACTTATAAGGCTTCCCTCTGCCTATCTTCTCTATCATATCCCACTTTAGCGTCCTTGTCCAATACAAACGGCAAAAAAGCAGACTTTTTCGATCCCCGCAGACAGAAGCGCCCGGGTACACGCTTCCGCCGTGCTGCCGGTCGTATAAATATCATCCACGAGAAGCACGTTTTGCACACCACTTGCCCGGATTGCCTCCGAATCTGCCTGAAACGCCTGCTGTAAATTCCGGAGCCGTTCATCTGGATTCAGCTCTTTCAGGGGTTCTGTATTTCGTATCCGATATAAAAATTCCGGGCACACCGGCATTTCCAGCCGCTCGCCCATCCGCTTTGCCAGAACCTCCGCCTGATTGAAACCGCGTTTCCGTTTCCGCGCCGGGTGGACCGGAACGGGAACCAGACCGTCAAACTGCCACTCCTCCCGATTTTCATACTGCCTCAGCTTTTCCGCTGCAGCTTCGGCATAAAAATCGAGATATTCCCTCTTATTTTTATATTTAACCGCTGCCATCGAGCGCGCAGCTTCCTCCGTATAGTTAAAGAGTGCCATCCCACGCGCAAATGACCGGCGGTGTTTCACACAGTCTGGACAATATTCGATTTCTTCACTCCAAACTTCTTTTCCACATTTCTGACAAACCGGCGATTTGACAGGCGAAAGCCTCAAAAGACACGAAGGACAGATAAGTCCGCCCTTCGGCGTCACGATCTCCCCGCAGACCGGGCAGCGCCTTGGATATAGCGCATCCAGAGCGGCGCGGGGGAATTGATTCCATTTTATATTTTTTATCACAATGTCTCCATAATTTCTTCAATGCGGTCGCGCAGTCCCGAATAGCGCTTCTGTTCCATCGCATTGTCCACCATCTGCTGAAACACATACGGGACACCGACCAGGCAGACACAGGCTCTTGCCCTTGTAACCGCCGTGTAAATCAGATTCCGCGTCATCAGCATCTGCGGTCCGCTCCAGACCGGAATCACGACCGCCGGATACTCGCTTCCCTGCGACTTGTGGATCGTGATCGCATATGCCAGTTCCAGCTCCTCCAGCTGCTTGAAGCTGTACTCGACACGTTTTCCCTCATCATACTCCACGGTTACCAGCTCCGCAAAGGTATTGATCTCGCGGATGCGCCCAAGATCCCCGTTGAACACGCCGGCTCCCTTGTCCACCGGGATGCCGCTGCGGTTGTAGGAGGTCCACTCAATCTGATAATTGTTCTTGATCTGCATGACCTTGTCGCCCACACGAAACGTCGTCTCGCCATACTCTTTTTCCGCCTTTTCTGCCGATGGCGGATTTAAAAATTCCTGCAAAATGGAATTTAACCGTATCGATCCCAGCACTCCCTTCCGCATCGGCGTCATGACCTGTACCTCAAACAAATCGGCATGGACATAATTCGGCAGTTTTTCACGAACCAGCGTGATCATTGCATTGATGATCGCATTCGGATCATCACGCTTTATAAAGAGGAAATCCCTGCTTGACTTTCCGATCGGAATGCGCTCTCCGGCATTGATGCGGTGGGCATTGACGATAATATCGCTCTGCGCCGCCTGCCGGAAAATCCGGGTTAGCTTTACCACATGGAAACACTCTGACTCGATGATATCACGCAGGACATTGCCCGGTCCGACGCTCGGAAGCTGATCCACATCACCTACCAGAATCAGACGTGTGCCGACATTGACCGCTCGGAGCAGCGAATGCATCAGATTGATATCCACCATCGACATTTCATCGATAATAATGACATCAGCTTCCAGTGGATTGTCCTCGTTCCGCTCAAAATGCATCGAAGTCGTCCGGCTCTTCTCATCCTCCTCTGGCATTCCCGTCAGCTCTAACAGGCGGTGAATCGTCTTCGCCTCATAGCCTGTCGCCTCGGTCATCCTTTTTGCTGCGCGTCCGGTCGGGGCTGCCAGCAGGATATCCATGTCGCCCTTTTCAAAATACCGGATGATCGTGTTGATCGTCGTCGTTTTTCCGGTACCCGGACCGCCCGTGATTACCAAAAGTCCGCAGTTGACCGCCTCAATTACCGCGCGGATCTGCAGTTCATCCAGCTCGATCTGTTCCTCTTTCTGGATGACTGCCAGACTTTTCCGAATCTGTTCTTCCGATTCGGAACCAGTGATGTTTAAGTCGTGCAGCATGCGGGCGGTGTTTAGCTCGGTATAATAGTAGTGTGATGCATAAACGACGCGTTCCGGGGCGTTTGCTATATTTGATACATTGGATGCATTCGGTTCACCAAAAACATCTGGCTGCGGTTGCATCTGCCCCGACACTGCCGATTCCGCCTGAACGAAAACATCCATTTCTGCTGTTTTCTGCTGTTTCCTCTCCCGGATCACCAACCGTTTATCCATCTGCATATCCATCAGATGCTTGTCAATCTCGGAAATCTCAACCTGTAGAAGCTTTGCCGCCCGATCCGCCAGCTCGTCCTCCGGCAGGTATGTGTGCCCGTTCGCCGTCGCCTGATAGAGTGTATACAGGATGCCGCTCTTGATGCGGAAATCCGAATCTGCCACGATTCCTATCTTCGCCGCGATCTCGTCTGCCATCTTAAAACCGACGCCCGGAATATCGTCCGCCAACTTATACGGATTGTTCTGGAGAATCGTGTACATTGCCGGACCGTATTCCTGGTAGATTTTAACCGCCAGATTGATGGAAATGCCATAATTTTGCAGAAACATCATCGCCTGGCGCATATCGCGCTTTTCCCCGACCTGTTCACCGATGGACATCGCCATTTTTTCACTGATTCCCTTGACCTCCGCGAGGCGTTCCGGCTCTTCTTCCATGATGCGGAATGTGTCCGCCTTAAATTTTTTAACAATCCTGGAAGCTAAAGCAGCCCCGACGCCTTTGATGGCGCCGGAGCCTAAATATCGTTCCATGGAAACAGTATCCTCAGGCGCTTTCAGCTCATAGCTTTCCACCGCCATCTGTTCCCCGTAAATCGGATGCTCGGTCATACGCCCGCTCGCCTCGATCATCTCGCCCTCTGCGATGTAGGAAAAAGTGCCAACCAGCACATATTCCTCCCCGTCGTCCAAGCCGCTGATAGAGAGAACCGTATAGCCATTGTCCTCATTGCGGTATTTTATTTTTTCAATATATCCTTTAACTGCTGCCATATTTTTATGCTATCCGCCTTCCGGCGGTTCTCTTTAATCGTAGTTTTTCTTCTCACCGTGTGCGAACTCGATAAACTTACCAGTTCCGATCGCAACTGCGGTCAGCGGATCCTCTGCGATCATCGTGGAAATGCCAGTTTTCTCCTCGATCAGGGCATCCAGACCGCTTAACAGTGCGCCGCCGCCTGTCAGTACGATACCACGGTCAAAAATGTCGGCTGCCAATTCCGGCGGCGTCCGCTCGAGTACGTTGTGAACGGCATCTACGATCTGGAGTGCCGGCTCGCGCAGCGCTTCCAGCGTCTCGTCGGATGTGACAACGATCGTCTTCGGAAGTCCGGTAACCAGATTTCGTCCGCGCACTTCCATCGTGATTACCTCCGGACGGCGGTATGCCGCACCGATATTTATCTTGATCTCCTCAGCGGTTCTCTCACCGATCAAAAGATTGTGTTTCTTTCTCATGTAACGGACCAGTGCCTCGTCGAAGTCATCACCAGCCACTTTAATAGAAGTGCTGACTACGGTACCGCCCAGGGAAATAACGGCGATATCTGCCGTACCACCACCAATATCTACGATCATGTTGCCGCACGCCTTGGAAATATCGATACCAGCGCCGATCGCAGCTGCTACCGGCTCCTCGATGATCGAAACCTCGCGTGCGCCAGCCTGATAAGTCGCATCCTCAACCGCCTTGCGCTCTACCTCGGTCGCACCGCTCGGGATGCAGACGCTGATACGCGGCTTGCGGAGTGTCTTCTTGCCGACTGCCTTGTTGATGAAATATTTCATCATCTTCTCTGTCACTGTATAATCTGAAATAACCCCCTGGCGCAACGGACGGACCGCTACGATATTGCCAGGGGTTCTGCCGATCATCAGGCGGGCTTCCTCGCCGATCGCCATGATCTTATTCGTATCCCGATCGATCGCCACTACGGACGGCTCTTTCAGTACGACACCTTTTCCCTTGATATATACAAGGATGCTGGCTGTACCCAGATCGATACCAATATCATTGGACATCAACATAGTTGTTTTCCTCCTGCTCTGAATATGCACTCTTGAGTACATAAATCTATGAGTTTCATTGTATTTTATCTTCTTTATTTCAGCTTTTTTCGCTGTCATCCAGCCCGCGCATTGTTTTAGAGCGGACTATACCACTTACTATTATATACAACTTTCGATTCTTTTGAAAGAGGTTTTTATTTTTTTATGGACTTTATATTTTTTTTATGAAAGGGACATATTTTAGTCACAAGTTTCTCCTATAATACAAGTATGTTATCCGAAAGGGTAACAGGCCTTTGTTTCAAGTGTTACTTGAAATAAAAAAGCTTTTTCATACTCATACCGGACGATACAAATCGTCCGGCCCCCCTAAGCCAATTTCTTTTTTATATATACCTACCATTCCCAATTTAAGAAAAACAGGAACGCCGTCGGACTCTCAGCCGATGGCGTTCCTGTTTTTTGTCAGTGCCAGGCACCTTAGAAAAAGGGCTCTATACTGAATGTTGGAGTACGCTGAAAAACATTTTTTTCTTATATTTTCAGACTCCACTCACTGCAGTCCCAGACCTTCGTTGCGAATCCCTCATAGAAATCCGGTTCATGGCAGATCAGAAGGATATTTCCTTTGTACGCCGCCAGCGCACGCTTTAACTCCTCCTTCGCCTCAACGTCCAGATGGTTCGTCGGCTCGTCGAGAAGCAGAAGGTTCGTCTCGCGGTTGATCAGCTTACACAGGCGCACTTTTGCCTGCTCGCCACCGCTGAGCACGCGCACCTGGCTCTCGATGTGCTGGGTCGTCAGACCGCATTTTGCCAGTGCGGAACGCACCTGGTACTGGGTGTAGGACGGAAATTCTTTCCAGATCTCATCGATGCAGGTCGTCGTATTGCCCGGCGCCATCTCCTGTTCGAAATAGCCGATGGAGAGATAATCGCCCAGCGTCACCTTGCCGGACACTGCTGGAATCAAACCTAAAATACTCTTTAAAAGCGTCGTCTTTCCAATTCCGTTGGCACCGACCATCGCAATCTTCTCGCCGCGCTCCATATAGAGGTTCAGCGGACGGGAGAGTGGCTCGTCGTAACCGATCACCAGATCCTCCGTCTCAAAAATACATTTTCCGGAGGCTCTCGCCTCCAGGAAGTTGAACTCTGGCTTCGGTTTTTCCTTCGCCAGTTCGATCACATCCATTTTATCCAACTTTTTCTGGCGGGACATCGCCATATTTCGCGTGGAAACACGCGCTTTATTGCGTGCCACAAAATCCTGCAGCTGCGCGATCTCCTGCTGCTGACGCTTATACGCTGCCTCGAGCTGCGCTTTCTTCGCCTCGTGCACCTCGAGAAACTTGTCGTAATCGCCCACATAGCGGTCAAGCCGCTGATTTTCCATATGATAAATGATATTTACTACGCTATTTAAGAACGGAACATCGTGTGAAATCAGGATGAACGCATTTTCATATTCCTGCAAATACCGTTTCAGCCACTCGATGTGCTGCACATCCAGATAGTTCGTCGGCTCGTCCAGCAACAAGATATCTGGCTTTTCCAGAAGCAATTTCCCGAGCAGTACCTTCGTTCTCTGTCCGCCGCTCAAATCCGTTACATCGCGGTCCAGACCGATGTCGGTCAGCCCCAGCGCACGTCCGACTTCCTCCACCTTCGCATCGATGGAATAAAAATCGTGGTTCATCAGAAGATCCTGGATCGTTCCCAGCTCTTCCATCATCACGTTCATCTCATCCTCCGATGCCTCGCCCAGATGGTCGCAGATTTCATTCATCTGCACTTCCAGCTCAAACAGGAAGGAAAATGCGCTCTTCAAAACCTCGCGGATCGTCATGCCTTTTTCCAGCACCGTGTGCTGATCCAGATAGCCGACGCGCACCCGCTTTGACCACTCTACTTTTCCCTCGTCCGGCTGCATATGCCCGGTAATAATATTCATAAACGTCGATTTACCCTCGCCGTTCGCACCGATCAGACCGATGTGCTCACCCTTTAACAGGCGGAACGAAACATCCTGAAAAATCGCCCGGTCACCAAAACCGTGGCTTAAATGTTCTACATTCAGTATACTCACGTGTGTACCTCTCCTATTTTTCTTTTTATTGTAAATTGTTTGTATTTGTTGAATTGTTCTTTGTTTTTCTGCAAATTTTATCCTGGAAAACAACTCCACTTCATATAAGATTTGCTTTCTGTACGTCTGCCTGCTGTCTGTGGCAAAGCCGACTTCGATTTATTGTACACGAAGCGTGCTTTTGTGGCAAGCGGAGATTTTGGAATTATCTTTTTTTACCCAGATGCCTTGAACTTTTCTAGATTTATATAGTAAGATAAGAAACAACTTCATTTTAGATACGTTTTTCAACCAATGAGAAAATGACTTGATTTTCTAAAGGAGGTTTTATGTATACCTATACCTGGTACCAATGGCTAGCTTTTTTCTATGTATACTGCTTTTTAGGGTGGATTTTCGAATCGACTTATGTTTCCCTGAAACAGAAACGGCTCGTCAACCGCGGATTTCTGCGGCTTCCG
>ERZ833608.2108-NODE-2108-length-11204-cov-8.651000_pt1 | contig 11204 bp, 9 predicted proteins | sample MGYA00519694_ERZ833608 | MGnify/ENA primary metagenome ERZ833608 (study PRJEB31850, sample SAMEA3708742) | human gut metagenome | biome: human gut; feature: human-associated habitat; material: faeces | place: China | collected 2014 ... | reverse complement strand
AAAAGAGCCGGGTTGACAGCATCCGGGGAGGTAATGTATGATTTCATAAAATGGGTGCTTTGTGTGTGTTGTTTTTGAACAGATTCAATCATATCACAAAACGCCCATTTTTGCGTCTATAAGGGGCAAAATTTACAATCAAATCGAAGACTTAGATTTATAGCAGTGCCCTTTATGATTTCGATCTTCTCGCTGCGAGCGGACCACGGTTGCTGGACTACCTTATTTTTTGCATAACAGATAATATACTCATGCTCCACTTTAACCTGTGTTGGATTATTATCTGTAGCCGTTTGTATTACCAAGTTTCCAAGAAAATTAGAACTACCAAACAGTTCGTCACAGATTAGCTTGGTTGAATAAAGCTCATTGTCGTCAATTGAAATAAAGATTACCCCATCGTCGCTCAAAAAGTCGCGAGCCACCTTTAGGCGAGGATAGATCATGTTTAACCAGTCAGTATGAAATCTTCCATTAGTTTCTAGATTGCTGACCAGAATATTACCTTGTTTATCAATTTGGCCACTCCTCGAGATATATCCTTCTTTACTTTCAGAAAAGCTATCCTTGTAAATAAAATCTGTTCCCGTATTATACGGCGGATCAATATAGATTACCTTAACCTTACCAAGGTAGGACTCTCTGAGGCATTTCAAAACCTCAAGATTGTCACCTTCAATGTATATATTTTTAGCTTCATCAAAGCAAATGCTATCAAGTCGATTGGGTCTAAGTGTTGATTCTGCAGGGGCGTTTGCGATACAAATAGCTTTCCTTTTTTTTCTGGCCAGTTTAATCCATAACGTTCTTGAGGTCCATCAACTATTACCTTGGAAAGTTCCTGACGTAACTTATTAAAATCAATCATTCTCTCCAATTTGCCGTTTTCTCCAATACCTTCGGTAATACAACACGGAAAGAGTGCACCTATCTTTTCAACATTAATTTCCGTTGAATTTATAGGCGTTTCGTCAATTTTATCCGGAATAAACATGATTAAAGTTCCTCAAACTAGTTACGTTGTAGTTCGGCTTTTAGTTTTTGAATTTCTCGATGAAGATCAAACTTTCTCCGCGGTTGCTTCTCCGCATACATAGCCTTTTCTAGCCACGTGATCTGTTTCTCTAGCTTCTCACTCTCCTCAGCCCTCTTCAGCGCCTGCGAGAGGGTACTCTCCGAAACCTCTGTCCCATCTTCAAACACAATGTCAGCTATTTGACGCTTGAAGCCGAGCCAAACGGCATCAAGATCCACACCTTCGAGTTTAAGGGAGGTTGTGTCTCCATATGTCGCAACCGAACGCCAGGACGACACGATAAGCTTTTCGTGAAGAACGGCCATTTGCGCTTCCTCTTCAAAGGCGAGGCACAGCACAACCTTTTGCGGAATGAGACGAAGGATCAGGCGCGCCACCCGTTCGTCGTAGTCGCGCACCTTCAAGGTAACCTTGAGGACGTAGATCCCTTTCACCCCCGGCCCTGCTGCCAGGGCCGGGATCGTCTGCGGCGAAATCTGGTTTACGAGTTCGAGTCGACTCACATTCGCGTCGAGCAAACGCCGTTCATCGGGCTTCAGATTGAACTTGTTCGCAAGGGCGGTCTTTGGTAGTTGTTTATGAATCTCCGTCGAGGCGGGTAGTCCGAGCATCATTCACCTCGCTTCACGACAAAGAAACTGATCAACTCAAAATCGCTCACGGTACTTTGTTCCCGACCAAAGATCGGCTCGTCGTCCCCCTCAAGGAAGGCGTCGAGAGTGCTCTTTTCGCGCCCCTCGCCAATCGCCGAGACGGCACGGTTGAGAAGGTCCGAATAGGGCCCCATACGGCTTCCGTCGCGCGTTTCCTTGTTGAAAGCACGACAAAGGGCTTCGTCAGGAGCGGACCGCCCTTTGGCGAGATGACGCAACCGATCGAGAAGTGTTTTAGGGTCAAGATGATTAACGACCGTTTCGCCCGTCGCGTCCACGTAGACCATGTAGAAGGGGTGAATGCGGTTTCGTACATCGAGAGGTTCGTCCTCCTTAATGCTTCGAAGCACAAAGATCGCCCCTTCGGGAGACTCGTCGTCGCTGCGAAGGACAGCATGTAGCCCGTGCGGTGCTCGCTCCGTCTCCGGGTGTTCTTTCATGTAGGCGAGCAAATCCATACGGAACTCAGTCAAGCCAAGATCCATGATCGAAATGCCGCTATTCATGTCTTCAAGGTCGAGAATCTCGTGCTGGAGGCGCTTCAACTGCTGCTCGCGGAAGTGAATGTCGTTTTGCTCCTCGGGCGAAAGCGGATTCTCGTCCCCAGTCGACGTGAGAACCGAAACCTTCATGCGTGCTTCAACACGGGCCTTCAGATCAATGTACTCGTCCAACTCTATGTCGGGCCAGTAGTTGACAAGCTGGATTACCTCGTTGGCGGATCCGATTCGGTCGATGCGGCCGAAGCGCTGAATAATGCGCACCGGATTCCAGTGAATATCGAAATTGATGAGATAGTCACAATCCTGAAGGTTTTGGCCTTCGCTGATGCAATCGGTGGCAATCAGGAGATCGATTTCACCTTCGACCTGCGGGCACGCCACGGCCTTCTCCTTAGAGCGGGGAGAAAAAAGCGTAAGGGTCGTGTTGAAGTCGAGCTTTGTTTTCGTCTTCAGAGTCGTGCGCGAGTCGATCTGCCCGGTCACAAGCGCCGTGTGCAGGCCGAAATTCGCCAACATGAAGGGCGCAATGTGATCGTAGAGATACTGAGCCGTATCCGCAAAGGCCGTGAAGAGGATCACCTTCTTGTTGCCCGAGTTGATCGGGCGGGCAATCTTGGTCGCCAGGTCCGCTTTCAACTGTTGCAACTTCCCGTCGTGCTCGGGTGTGATGTTCGCGATGCGTGAGAGCAACTGATCCAAGAGCTCCAAATCCTGACGAAGGTATTCGGACCAAAGGACGCAGTCCATGTCTGACAACGCAATCGTCATCGACTTTGTAGCAACGGTCAGCGTCTCTTCCAACGCCTCGGCTTCGTCGGCTTCGATCGTGCCGTCGGGTTCGAGTGCAGTCGTGACGCGGAGGCCGGAACGTTCCGCATACCCTGCTTCTTTAATTCGATCAAGCCAAACGCAGATTTGATCGCGAACTCGTTCAAGCGTCAACCGGAACGAATTTACCGAACTCTCGAGACGCTTCAGGAGGTTCACGCTCATAAGCTGGCGAATCCCGAGTTCTCGCCCTTCGAGGCTCAAGCCCCGCGCCCCGCCCATTTGGGCATAAACCGAAACGCGCGAAGGCAGAATGAAAGAGGACGGCGTGTAAACGGCAAGGTTCAATTGCCGAAGGAGCTCGAAGATTTCCTCATAGTCGGGAGCTCCCGGCTGATCGGTGAGTTTCGGACTGCGCGAAAGCGGCGCGAGGCGCTTCGGAAAGCGACCGATGTCGGTCGTATCGTAATAACGCTCGATGTGTCGACGGCTGCGCGCTATCGTCACTGCGTCGAGAATCTCAAAAAAATCGTAAGGCAATGCCTCCTGCAACGCCTTGGCCGTGCGTTCCTCGGGCGGACGCTTTGTCCATTCGTTGTAGGCACCCTGGGCCTGACGGAACGTCTCATCGATTCCGTTGCGGACCTCAAGCCGTTCGTCCATTTCCTCGACCTTACCTTCGTAAGCAAGTTGCAACTGGTTCTTCAGGTCGGAAAAACGATTGTTGACGGGCGTCGCCGAGAGCATCAAGACCTTGGTCTTGACGCCCTCTCGAATAATGCGTGTCATCAGGCGCTCGTATCGGTTCTCGTAATTCGCCTTTGTCGAGTAGCCGTTACGGAAGTTGTGCGATTCGTCGATTACGACCAAGTCGTAATTCCCCCAGTTGATGAGGGAGAGATCCAAACCGTTCGACTCGCCTTTGCGGCGCGAAAGATCCGAGTGGTAGAGAACGTCATAGCGAAACCGGTCTCCAGCCAAGACGTTCGTTGTGTAGTTGTTTTTCCAAGTCGTCCAGTTGTTGTTCAACTTCTTCGGACACAGCACGAGCACGCGCTGGTTGCGGCTTTCGTAGTATTTAATGACCGCAAGCGCAGTGAAGGTTTTACCCAAACCCACGCTGTCGGCAAGAATACACCCGTTGTACTTCTCAAGCTTTTGAATGAGGGCAAACGCCGCGTCCTTCTGGAAGTTGTAGAGCTTATGCCATATGAGACTCTTACGAAAGCCCGTATCCTCGTTGGGTAGAACGTCTTCGGTGAGATCTTCCAAAAAGCGGCTAAAGACGTTGGAAAGCGTGACGTAGTAGAGAAACTCGGGCGAATTCTCGCGATAGAGCGTCTCGATGTTTTCGAGTACTTCTTCGGTGACGTCACGGACCTTGGAGGGGTCGTTCCACACGGAGTCGAACGTGGCGAGCGCCACGGTCGCATTCGGCGCCGAGAGGCGCAGAATCTGCGTCGCATACGCGGCTCCGCGTTCCAACCCCAAAGCTGTCGTCGTGAAGTCTTGAACGGGAAAGAACTGAAGGGCCTCATCGCCGCGACCGCAAATGACTTCCCCCACCATAGCGCCGTCCATAAGGCTTGTTCTGAAGCGGGCCGATCGGCGAATCCAGTTCGCGCATTCGCGCGCAATGGCGCGCTGCGTCAACTGATTGCGCAGTTTGATTTCAAAGGCTGTCCCGAAAAGCGCACGTTCGCGACCGAGTTGCGGAATGAAGAATTCGCGCGATGCTTTTGTTGCCTTGTCCGAAGAGAACGTTGGTGAGGTGTACAGAAAACGCAGCTCCTCGACACCCGACAGTTCTTCACGCAATGCTTCGTATGCATAGATCGAGAAAACCGCGCCGGCGATAGCGAGTCGGCCACTTTTTCTGATCGATTCGCGAAGTCCGTCAACGAGTTTCAGATCAACATTGTCGTAGGTCTTCAGGTCAAGCATTCGCGAATCTCCTCTTTGAGGCATGCGAGCAACCACGCTTTGCCACCCAACGCGATAAACCGCTCATACTCGACCTCGGTAAATGCCAGAGACACAACGCGTGTCACTTCGAGGTCGGCGTGGTCGGAAAGATATGCAGCATCCACCGCCGTCTTCACAAACTTCGAATTGCCGAGCGCCTTCAGTTTCGCTGCCGTATCAGAAGGCAACGAAAGCGTCACGATACGGCGACCTTGAGGATAAACAACAGGGCGCCCGATTTTGGCTCCGTTTTTGGGGTGCTCGGAAGATTTGGTCATTACTTTCGTATTTAGATAATTACGAATCTCTTCATTGTATCCCAACGATAATGATTCAGACGTACTCATTTCGACTTCTTAGTGGGAACATGCTCAAATTGACGCAAAACTCAGGAGAGGCGGGCGGCCCGAAGAATGTGCGATGAACCTCACCCGGGCACTCGATGCACGCCTCTGGTGCGTGCCCTTCGAGGTACGGGCGCGGCCCGCCGGTGATGGGCGGTCAGAGGCGGATGGAGGCTCAGAAGAGCGCGCCCTGCTGCGGCGCGTCCTCGGGGCGCTCCTCCTTCTTCGAGAGGAGCGTGCCCGCGAGGTATTCATCCATCCAGGATGAGACGACGGAGCGCGGCAGCTGCAGCGTCCGGGCGACCGTCTCCACGGAGCCGCCCTTCTGAAAGGCGGCGAGCGCCTCGGTCTTGAGGGCGTCGTCCAAGGGGGTGGGCTTTCTGCGGCGGCGGCTCTTCTTCTTCGGAGAGCCGGCCGCGGGAGACTCTCCCACGGCATTCGAGGTGCGCGTCCGGCGCTTCCCCGGCGCCTTCGTCGCCGCGGCCTCAGACTTCTCCTTCGTCGCCCTGCGGCGCCGGCGCTTCGGGGCCGAATCCGGGTGTTCGGCCGCAAAGGCCTCTTCGGTGGCGAGGTCTCCGAAGGGAATGGCTTCCGCGACGGGCGCGGCGGCGGGGACGGGCGGGTGACGGACCTCCGGTGCAGTCCCTTCCGGCAGCTCCTCCGGCTGCGCTTCAACGGAACCGGAGGTTTCAGCGTGGGCTTCCTGAGACGCATCAGACGCTTCAGGCATTTGAGGCGCCTGAGGCTTCTCAGATGGCTCGGGCGTCTGCGTATGGAGGAGTGGCGAGTCGGGGGTGTAGTTCTCCGTCTTCTCGACTTCCGGCGCCCGGCCGACGCCGTAGATCGAGAGCGCGTCCTTGAGGATCCGCGGACGCGCAGGGGGCACGGAGGACGTGGACTCCGGGGCGGCGGCTGGGGAGGGAGCGGGCGGCGGGTCCGCCGGCTCCATCGCGAGCGCGGGCATCGGCTTGTGGTCTTCGGAGCGGTCCTTCTGCGCGGCCTCGTCGTCCGGGGACGGTTGGGCGGGCTGACGGCGGTCGAAGAACGAGAAGAGCGTCGAGAGAGCCATTGAGGGTTTTCTGAGAGAGGTCTTTGAATCGAACGATACCTCAGGCGGGCTCCTGGTGGCCTTAAGACGAGGGCGGCTGGTCCTTGGTCAAACCCCAATGCGTCCCATGGCGGCGCGGATCTCCCCGTTCTTGGACGGCGTTGATGGGTTGCGCGCGCCCTACGGTTCAAGCGCCTTCATCCGGGATTTCAACGGGGCTTGCCGACGGGGTGCGCCCCGGGCGGGACGCCCTTGAAGCCTCGTCCTCCGTCGCCCCGCCTCCCTCTGCCCGTACGCAGAGGGACTCCGGCGGAGTGCTCAGACGGGCGGGCCGGAGGGCGGCGTCCCTCCTAATAGAATGGAAACCTCCCGAACCCCTTCACGCACCCGAAGCCTAGCCATGGAATTCCGCACCGCCACCCCCGAAGACGCCGAGGCGCTCCTCGCCGTCTATGCCGAGTACATCGACACCAACATCACGTTCGATTACGCGCTCCCCTCGGTCGAGGAGTTCGCCGGGCGCATCCGCGGGATTCTTGAGTTCTACCCCTACCTCGTCGCCGAGGAGGAGGGCCGCATCCTCGGCTACGCCTACGCGCACCGCCACATGGAGCGCGCCGCCTATCAGTGGAATGCCGAGCTCTCGGTCTATCTCGCGAAGTCCGCGGCCGGCCGGGGCTTGGGGACGAGGCTCTACCGGGCGCTTCTTGAGCTTCTCGAGCGCCAGGGCGTGCGCTCGGCCTTCGGCTGCGTCACGTCGCCCAACCCGCCTTCGGAGCGCCTCCACCTGCGCCTCGGCTTTGAGCTCGTCGGCATGTACAGGTTGGCCGGTTGGAAGAACGGCCAATGGCATTCGGTGAGCTGGTTCCAGAAGTTCCTCGGAACGCATGACCTTGATCCGCAGCCGCCCGTCGCCTTCAAGACGCTCCCCGACGATTTCGTCGCCTGCGTCCTTGAGCGCGCGGCCCATTGACAGCCCAGGCCTCCTCTTTTTGAGCTCCTTTGAGCCGCTTTGAGCGCCTCTGAACGCTTCCGGAAAGCCTCAAAGCGCATCGGCGGCGTTTGCGCATTTCACGCCCGTCCGTCGGTCTGCGGCGTAGTTTCCCGTCTGCCCGATCGGAGGGCCGCCGCCCATCCATCCATCCGCTGCGCCCGCAGCTCAAGAGCCAAGAGCAGGGCGGACCGGTCCGGTCCGTTCTCCCGGCGCATTCCTTCTTCGTCACCATTGCGTCAAGCGGGAAAAGGCGCATTCCGAATGAAGGCGCATCCATTGACCTCGTTTCCACCTACGCATGAATGCGTATGATGTCCGGGAACGCCCTTGGCCGGAAAAAGGACGGAAACCCCACCGGGAAATCCCGCGCAATGGCGCCGACCTCTGTGATTCCTAGTGCTGTGCGGGTGTGCGGCTTATTCACCAAAATGGTGCGGTTTTCCCTTAAATAGGGAGTTTCGCCCATTGAACGCATTTAAGTCGTACCTAGAATACGGAAATCCGCCTAGAAGAGCGGGAATAAAAACACCCACCCGAATACCGACCAAAGGAAACCTCCAATCATGACGTTTGAAATGTGGGCCGCCATAGCGGTCGTCTGCGTTACCGTTTACGGTTTGCTCAAGCGCTGGGAGACGCGCCTCGTTCTCCTCGCTTCGGGCTTTGCGATGTGCCTCCTCGCGCTCAACCCCGTCGCGGCCTTCCAACAGTTCGACAAGTCGATGACGAACGCCTCGCTCATCGTCGTGATCTGCTCGGCGATGGGCTTCGCGCGCGTGATGACGATCACCGGGTGCGACCTGCACCTCGTGCGCCTTCTGACGAAGCCTCTGAACCGCCTCGGCATCGTGCTTCTGCCCTGCTGCATGATCGTCACGGGCATCGTCTCGCTCGCGATCTCCTCGCTCGCGGGCATGTGCGCCGCCATCGGCCCGACGATCTGCGCGCTCATGATCCGCGCGGGCTTCCGTCCGGCGATGGCCGCCTGCACGGTGATCGCCTCGACGCTGCCGTCCTTCTGGTCGCCCGGATCCTCGCACAACGGCTTCGTCGCGAAGATCGCCGAATGGCCGATCATGGACTACCTCACCTACACGGGCACCCGCACGCTCCTCATCTCGATCGTCTGCATCGTGCTGATGGTCCTCTGCTGCCTCATCTTCGGCGACTACAAGAAGGGCGGCTTTGAGAACGACGGCGTCAATGACGGCGCGCAGAAGGTGGAGCTTCCCGCCACGCCCAATCTCCTCTGGGCTTTCGCGCCGCTCCTTCCGGTCGTGCTCCTCTTCGTGGTCGCGATCTGCTTCCCTGAGGTGAAGGTCTCGGTCGCCACCGCCATGCTGATCGGCGTGATCTACACGATGCTCGTCACCCGCGTGAATCCTGCCGAACTCACGAAGCGCTTCTTCGACGGCATGGGCCACGGCTACGGCTCCATCCTCGGCCTCATCATCGCCGCGGGCGTCTTCGCGGCCGGTCTGCGCGCCTGCGGCGTGATCGACGTGTTCGTCGAGGCGCTTAAAGGCTCGTCCGACCTCGCGAAGTTGGGCGCCGCGGTCGGCCCCTACATCCTCGGCGTCATGACAGGTTCGGGCGACGCCGCGGCCTTCGCCTTCAATGAAGCCGTCACCCCGCACGCCGCTGCCTTCGGCCTCACGATCCCCGACCTCGGGTACCTCGCGAGCGTGGCGGCCACCTTCGGCCGCGTCTCCTCGCCGCTCGCCGCCGGCGTGATCGTCATCTCCGGCATCGCCGGCGTGAGCCCGATCGAGGTGATCAAGCGCAGCGCTCCGGTGCAGATCTGCACGCTCGCCTTCCTCTTCTTCATCAGTTGACCGAGCGGAAGCCTCCGGCGCGCGGACCATCCTTTTCTAGGGTCCGCGGACCGGACGCCTTCACCCAAGAACGGCCGGGCGCCTGCGGGCTTCCCGGCCGTTTTGCGTTTACTTTCGAATCACCGCGGACGTCTTCGGCGCAGCGGGAGAAGGCGTGATCAAGGAGGGCGGCGGGATCGTCGAGAAGCCCGCAGCCCCGCCGCGCTCGACGTACGGGACCTCGGAGGAGCGGAAGATGGAGTCAGGCTTCCAGGCCGCTCTCTTGGCGGGCGCTCTGCGAGGCATCCGCCGCCGGCTCCTTGGGCGTCGCGCGGGCGCAGAGGTCCACTTCGCGGGGCTCCTCGACCTCGGCGGAGCGGGAAGAGACGAAGCGGTTCGCGAGCCGGTCGATCCATTTGGCGAAGAGTCCGATCATCACCGCGGAGACGAGCGTGCCTTCGCGGATCCCAATCACGTGCCCGACGGCGCAGAGGCCCAACGCAGCGGCGACGGCGGCGAGGGTGAGGTCATTGGCGATCTTCATCGCGCCGAAGGAGCTCTTGAAGCGCGCGGCCACCGCGATCACGAAGCCTTCACCCGGCTGCACGATGGTCTTCGAGCGGATCTGCATCACGATGCCCAACGCGAGGACGAGGTTCCCGAAGACGGAAAGGAGCAGGGCGAGGGGCCAGTTCGCCGGGTGCACTCCCGAGAGGAGGCGCATCGAGAGGTCGATGAAGAACCCGAAGACGCAGCCGACGGGGAGCTGAATGAGGTTCGTCACCGGCCAGCGGCGGCCGAGGACGAGGATCTGGCCCGCAACGAAGAAGAAGTTGAGGAGGATCGTGCAGGTGCCGAAGGTGAGGCCCGAAATTGCGGAGGCCGTGTAGGGAACCGTCGAAATCGGCGTCGTACCGATGTCGGCCACCGTCGTGAAGGCGATGCCGAGCGAGGCGAGGAACATGCCGGCGGTGAGAAGCGCCGAGCGGGCGAAGAGGTGTTGGAAGCGGGTGCGGGTGGAGGAGGACATCTAGAGGAGGCTGCGGGTCAGGCGTTTCGCGGGAGGGAGCCGCATTTCACACCGCTTTCGCCTGCGCTGCTGTTGAGTGCTCAACAGTTCCAGAGAATTTGCTCTCCTCTGCGCGCTTCAGCCTGGGCGCTCGGGGCCTCACATTTGGGTGCGGGCGAGCGAAGCATAGTGTTCCGAAGGTGTGGGCTCTGCCGTGAGGCCCGCGGGCGCTCCGTTGCCCCAGTCTCGCACGGATTCGAAGACCCGCCCGTGAACGTAGAGCCGGCGGCCGTCCTTCCGGGCGTCCCCGGCCTTCACCCAGGCGTTGAGCTTGGTGCTCACCCACGAGCGGTCGGCGGAGAGAAACTGCGCGGCCTCCGTCACGGTGAGTCCCAAAGGACAGAGATTCCAGTCGTCCGGGCGGAGTTCGCCGGAGCTCGTGATGACGGTGAGGAGAAGGACTCGCAGACGCTCCTCGAGCTCGAGCGTGAAGCGCACGAGCATGCCTTCCAGCGCCGACTCCTCCTTGAGGATCGCGAGGTCGGCGTAGATCTCCATCAGACGGACGTCGCTGCGCAGAGCCTGCAGGAAGGTCTCGCGCGGGAGGACGAGGACGGTCGAGGGCCGCAGGAACGTCATCACGACGTTCACGCGGTGGGGGTTGAGGGCGGAAAGGTCGCCCATCGAGCGCCCCGGCGCGAGGAGTCCGAAGACGTGCGCCGCGCCGCGCGGGTCGGTGGCCGAGACCGTCGCGAGACCGGCGGTGAGAAGGCCCACCACGGCGTCGGGCCTCTCGCCCCCGTGCGGCATGAAGGCGCCCTTGGCGAAGCGCCGCGCCTCGCCCGCGCGCTCGAAGATCTCCCGAATCGCCTGCGGCTCGGGCGGAAAAACCCAGGGCCGCGTGCGGAAGGCCTGCCGCATGCCGTTTCTCCTTCTTTGGTGTTGGGCAGGAAAGATAGCAGAGCTCGGAAGCGGCCGGAAACGGGCGGCCAACGACGTCGGCCGCACGCTTTTGCCTTAACTTCCCAGAAAAGTTGCACTCAAGCACTATGAGACTTGCAGAAAGGTCA
>ERZ833608.2095-NODE-2095-length-11245-cov-46.555496_pt1 | contig 11245 bp, 9 predicted proteins | sample MGYA00519694_ERZ833608 | MGnify/ENA primary metagenome ERZ833608 (study PRJEB31850, sample SAMEA3708742) | human gut metagenome | biome: human gut; feature: human-associated habitat; material: faeces | place: China | collected 2014 ... | reverse complement strand
GCCGCGGCAACACCGCCGTCATCGACGGGCTGGTGTTCCGCAACGTGGAGATGCGGGGCGTCAAGGCACCCTTTGTCATCAATATGTTCTACTTCTGCGACCCGGACGGCCACGGCCCCTATGTGCAGTGCCGCGAGGCGATGCCGGTGGACGAGTACACCCCCAAGCTGGGCAGCCTGACCATGGAGAACATCGTGGCCACCGATGCCCAGTTCGCGGGCTGCTACTTCGACGGCCTGCCGGAGCAGCCCATCGAGCGGGTGACTATGCGGGACGTGAGCATCACCTTCGACCCCAACGCCAAGGAGGGACAGGCCGCCATGGCCGACAACCGCCCGCTGGTGAAAAAGCTGGCCATCTATGCCGAGAATGTCAAGGAGATCGACCTGCACAACGTGAAGATCGAAGGCTACGAGGGCGAGCGGCTGCACTTTGCTAACGTAGGACATTTTGAGGAGGACTGACCCATGACCCATGAAGAGATCCTGTCCATGCTGGGCGACTATGTGGACTACCTGATCGCCAATTCCAGCGCCGAGGCACCGATGTGGAACATCGAAAAGGTGCGCAGCGGCAAGCCCAACAAGTGGAACTACATCGACGGCTGTATGATCACCGCCTGCCTGAGCCTGTACAAGACTACCGGCGATGAGAAGTATCTGGAGTTTTCCAAGGAGTTTATCGACTACTTTGTGCAGCCGGACGGCTCCATCAAGACCTACGACCCCAAGGAGTATAATCTGGACAACGTGAATCAGGGCAAGAACCTGTTCATCTTGTATGACATCTACGGGGACGAGAAGTACCGCAAGGCAATCGACACCATCCGCAGCCAGCTGCTCACCCAGCCCCGCACCAAGGAGGGCAACTTCTGGCACAAGGACATCTACCCGTGGCAGGTGTGGCTGGACGGCACCTATATGGCACAGCCCTTCTACATGGAGTACGAGACCCGCTTTAACAAGATGCAGGGCTGTATCGACAGCTACAAGCAGTTCATGAACATCAAAAAGCATATGCGGGACGAAAAGACCGGCCTATACTACCACGGCTACGACGAGAGCCGCCAGATGTACTGGGCAGACCCCGAGACCGGCTGCAGCCCCAACTTCTGGCTGCGCGCCATGGGCTGGTTCCTTGTGGCGATGGTGGACGTGCTGGAGCGCATGGACGAGCAGCTGTACAACGAGTACCGCGGCATCATGGCCATGCTCAAGCAGACCGTGGAGGATATGCACAAGTTCCAGGACGAGCAGAGCGGGATGTTCTGGCAGGTCATCGACCACCCGGAAGCCGAGGGCAACTATCTGGAGACCAGCGGCACCGCCCTGTTTGCCTACGCAGTGCTCAAGGGCGTGCGTCTGGGCTACCTGCCTAAGCGGATGGCTGCATGGGCAGAGAAGGCCTTCTACGGCACCTGCGACCGGTATCTGTCCAAGAACCCGGACGGCAGCTTGCAGCTGGACGGCATCTGCCTTGTGGCAGGTCTGGGCGGCAAGGATCACCGTGACGGCTCTCTGGCCTACTACTTCAGCGAGCCGGTGGTCTGCAACGACGCCAAGGGCGTAGGCCCGCTGGTGCTGGCTTATACCGAAATGATCGCACGGAAGTAAGCCGAATCACAACCGTACCAAAACATAAAGGGGCTGCTGTAAAATACAGCGTCCCTCATCGCTGATAATATGGCGCGGCGATTTGCGCTGAAATCTCACATAAAGAAAAGCAAGTGCAACACGTTTTCTCAAAAACCAAAATTTTTGAGGGAGATGTGATGCACTTGCTTTTTTTGTAATATTCGATCTTCCGTTCCGTTTTGAAATCGCTATAGATATTTTGCTGCCGGAAAAGCTTTTGCAAAGTCAGGAGTCTATGGTCTGCAGCACGCAGGCACAATACCCCGGTTCGGGCTGGTAACAATGGATGGTCAGGTATTTGTCCACCTCCGGGCTGTAATCGTGGAGGGTGTGCCTTGTGCCGTTCAACGCCACATCTGCATACGATACAAGCCACTTTTTATCACCATTGGGGAACACCTCGTAAAAAGAGCGGTTCAGCATTTCTTCTACCGGCACCCCTTCGATCGTTGCCATCTCCGCGTTGCAGTAGCGGAAGATAAAATCCACGCCATGCCCGGATTCATTGAATATCAGCTCGATGACGCAGAACGCCAGCGGCATATCGTCCAGCAGGCTGCACTTTTCCAGCAGGCTCATGCTCATGGGGCGGGGCAGTGTGTCCGCCAGCCCGATCTCTGCACGCAGGCGGCGGTGGTCGCTCAGGCCGCGCTTGCGTCCCTGAAAGGTGCGGCCATCAGACATGGTGTAGATCCCATCGTTGCTGATGTTTACGATCTGGCTGCGGCACACCGCAATTCCCTTGCTGATGTTCAGGAACAGATTTTCCGGCAGCACGGACAAAACGCTGTGCAGCGGCGCATACAGCGCAGCTTCCTCGCCGTCCATGCGGTGAACGACTGTTTTACGGTCGCTGCGGTAAAGATACAAAATGTTTTCCGGACAAAGGTCATTTTTTTGAAACCATTCATGCAGATCGTTCATCGCAGTGCTCCTTTGTCAATTGATGTGCTTAGTATAGCATATTATCGTGCAGAGTACAAGATTTTAATGGCGCTTGCGTCAAATTTTATCGGGCTTTTTTGTTGAAACTTACGTTTTTGTTACGGAAAATGCAAAAATCATTGACTTTTAATCATTGCCCGTGTATCTTGAACACAGAAAGCCAAATGGTTTTTCCCATAAGGCGTATGAAACGCATAAAGCAAAAGACATAACAGGAGGTTTCATGTTATGAAAATGACCCGCCGTGATTTTTTGAACGTTTCTACTGCGGCTGCGGTGGTTTGCGCAGCTACACTTTTGCCCGTAGAGAAAGCCGCAGCCGCACAGCAGACGCTGGCTGCACAGAACCTTCTGGAGCAGGCGTATCTGTACGCCTTTCCGCTGGTGATCATGGATGCTACGCGGACGGCTTCCACAAACACCCGCACAGCTACAAGCAACAAGGCCCCCATCAACCAGTTCATCCATGCGGAAAAGCTGGCAGATGCAACGACCCGTGTGGTGGTTACGCCGAATGTGGATACCATCTATACGCAGGCGTTTCTGGATGTCGGCGCAGAACCAATAATCTACGGCGTGCCGCAGACCGACCGCTTTTTTAATGTACAGGTGCTGGATGCGTGGACAAACACCGCCGCCGTGCTGGAAACGCCGGGGCTTTACGCCATTACCCGTGCAGACTGGCAGGGCGAACTGCCGGAAGGGGTGCAGCGCATTGATGTGCCTACCACGATGGTCTGGACCATTGCCCGCATCGTGCTTTCCGGACAAGAGGACCTGCCCAACGTCCGGGCCATTCAGGATAAGATGCAGCTGATGCCGCTTTCCGCCTATCAGGCGGGTGGATGGACCGCCCCCGCAGGCAGCTATGACCCTGCCAATGACTTTGTGCCGGTAAAGCACGTTCTTGCCATGGACGCAAAGGAGTTTTTTGATACCGCCAACCAGCTGATGGAAACCAACCCGCCCGCTGCGGCAGACGCGCCGGTACTCCGGGAGCTTGCAGCACTGCACATCGGCCCCGGTGAGAAGTTCGATGACAAGGCGCTGGGTCTGTTCAGTGGGCTGCGCTGGAAGCTGATGCTGCTCCAGCTGAAGAAAAAGCTGCTGAGCGAATCGGAGGGCTATACGCGCCAGATGGGTCAGTGGACCTATTTCGGCGACCCCATCGGCAACTTTGGCACAACATATACCTACCGTGCCATGGTGGCGCTGCGGGGTCTGGGTGCCAACACCACCGATGTTGCCATCTACCCCAAAACCGATGTGGACAGCACCGGCGCAGTCCTGACCGGTAAAAAGACCTACACACTGCATTTCGATTCGTTTCCTCCGACATTAGAGAAAGGTTTTTGGTCCGTGACCGCCTACGGAGAGAACGATTTCCTCATTGAAAACCCCATTGACCGCTACTGCGTCAACGACCGCTCCGGTCTGCACCGCAATCCGGACGGCTCGATCGATATCACCCTTTCCAAAGAGGCACCGGCGGACACGACCAACTGGCTGCCGGTAGGAGAGGGAGATTTCCACCTCTTCCTTCGTATCTATAAACCGGATGCCGCCGCACTGACAGACTGGCAGCCGCCGGTCGTCCGCACAAACTAATCTGTAATAAGGAGGAACCTGCTATGAAAATGACCCGTCGAAACTTTATTTCCGCTTCGGCTGCTGCAATGCTGGCTTGCGGCGCATCTCTGTCTGCCCATGCTGCGGAAAATACCACAGAAAACGGCCTGAATTTTATCACAGACATTTTCAAGGATCCCACCCAGCCGGGCGAGACCGAAGGCGCAACGACCATCACAGCAGAGGCCAACGCCGAATGGTATGAAAAGCTGGATTTTTCTGACCGGCGGGAGTTTGCCAACGCCGAGCGCGGCTGGCTGGACAACGCGGAAGGCAGGATCATCGATGGTGAGGATAACAGATCTACATGGGATCTGCAGAGCTACGGCGATTTGAACCGGGATGCTCCAGACACTGTAAACCCCAGCCTGTGGCGGAATACCCAACTCAACGCTAAAGCTGGTCTGTTTGAAGTGTGCGATGGCATTTATCAGGTGCGCGGCTTTGATATGGCCAATACGACCTTTATCCGCACCGACCACGGCTGGATCGTGTTTGATGTGCTGATGTGCAAGGAAAACATGAAGGCTGCCAAGGAGCTGATGGAGAACCGCTTCGGCCCGCTGGACATCAAGGCGGTGCTGTACAGCCACTCTCATGTGGACCACTTCGGCGGCGTGGAGGGCGTTATTACCCGGGAGCAGGTAGCGGATGCAAAGCTCTCGCTTAAAAAGCAGCTGGCTTCCGGCAAGACCCTTGTGCTTGCGCCGACGGGATTTCTGAAGCACGCCATCAGCGAAAATGTCTATGCAGGCATCGCCATGGCACGGCGCGCACAGTTCCAGTACGGCACGGTGCTTGACAAGGGCGAAAAGGGTGCGCTGAGCGTGGGCATCGGCATGGGACAGTCCACCGGTACGGTGGCCCTCATCGCTCCTACTTACGAGATCGGGGAAGATGTTCCGAAGCTGACCATCGACGGGCTGGAGATCGAATTCCAGCTGACTCCCGGCACCGAAGCCCCTGCCGAGATGAACGCCTATTTCCCGAAATACCGTGCCCTATGGATGGCGGAAAACTGCACCGGCACGCTGCATAATCTGTACACCCTGCGCGGCGCAGAGGTGCGCGATGCCAACGATTGGGCAAAGTACATCATCGAGGCAGACCAGCGCTTCTGCGACAAGACCGATGTGGTGTTCCAGAGCCACAACTGGCCGCACTGGGGCGAGGAGATCCATGATTATCTGCTGAATACGGCAGCCATCTATAAGTTTATCCACGACCAGACCCTGCATTACATGAATCAGGGCTATACCTCCACTGAGGTCGCCGCCATGCTCACCCTGCCCGAAAAGCTGGAAAAGGTCTGGTACACCCGGCCGTATTACGGCACACTGGCGCACAACGCCAAGGCGGTCTACCAGAAGTATCTGGGTTGGTACGATGCAAACCCGGTCAACCTGAACCCGCTCCCGCCCAGCGATACTGCCAAGAAGCTGGTAGAATATCTGGGCAGCACGGATGCCGTTCTGCGCAAGGCACGGAAGGATTTTGAAAAGGGCGATTATCAGTGGGTGGCGCAGATCACCAAGGAGTTGGTCTTTGCAGACCCGTCCAACCAGAAGGCGCGCAACCTGTGCGCCGATGCGCTGGAGCAGCTGGGCTATCAGGCAGAGTCCGGCGCATGGCGCAACGCCTACCTGATGGGCGCTGCCGAGCTGCGCAAGGGCAACCTGTCCGGTCTGGCACGCACCGCCAATGGTCTGGGCTCCGCCATGAAGGAGATGACCGTGGATATGCTGCTGGATTACATTTCCATCCTGACCGACGCCAACGCCGCCCAGAACGACGACGTAACGCTGAACCTGATCGTGACGGATGTGAACGAAAAGTTCTATGTGACCCGAAAAAACGGTATTCTGCTGTCCTATTCGGGAGAGAACCGCCCGGACGCGCAGGCCACGGTCACCTGCAAGCGGCTGCAGCTCCTTGCCCTGATGCAGGGGCAGCAGGCCGGTCAGGTGCAGGTAAGCGGCGATGCCACTGCCCTGAAGCGTCTGCTGGCGTATGCGTCCAAGTTTGAAAAGACCTTCAATGTGATCGAGCCGTAAAAACGATTCCAATACAGCAGGGCTGAGCACCTGAATCACAGCATAAAAGGGATACCGGAACATCTGTGGATGCTCCGGTATCCCTTTTGGCATAAGATGAGAACAAAAAAACAGGTTGAATTTACAAAATTCAACCTGTTTGGTGGTTGCGGGGGCCGGATTTGAACCAACGACCTTCGGGTTATGAGCCCGACGAGCTACCAGACTGCTCCACCCCGCGATATTTACTTTTTGCTTTTCAGCGGCTCTCGCTGACTGCTCAAGTATAATACCACAGGGCGGGCAGAATGTCAACCCTTTTTCGAAAAAACTTTTACTTTTGCTTTTTGCTGCGCTTTCTGCGCCATGCAAGCACCGCAGCAACGGCGGCGCACGCCAGCACTGCCAGCGGCCAGACGCAGGCCAGTGCCACCACCAGCTGCTGCAAGCCGTTCACAAAGTTGCCCCAGCCGGAGGTAAAGGCGGTGCCGATGCGGGAGAAAAAGCCCTCGTCCGCAGGGGTGTAGGTCTGCACCTCGTTCAGGTCGATATACACGGTGCACTGCTGCACCTGGTCGCTGTACCAGTCCAGCTGGCTCTGCCAGCTCTCGATCTGGGACTGCACTTCGGTAAGGGAGTCCTCGATCTGCAGCAGGTCGGAAAGATTTTCGGCCTTTGCCTGCAATTGCTGTAAGCGGGTGCGCTGTGCCTGCAGGTTAGAAAGCCGCGCGGACACGTCCATATACTGAGTGGTCACGTCATCGGCCTGCTGGCTGCGGTAGGTCACATTACCGGCAGCGGCCACAGCTTCCAGAAAGCTCTGGTAGTTGGCCTGCGGTACCCGGTAGGTCAGGTTGACCGAGCGGCTGGAGCCGGTGCTGGAATACTCGCTGCTGGATTCCAGATAGCCGCCCGCTTCGGCAAGAGCGCTGTCCAGCGCACTGCGGGCTGCTTCGTAGTCCTTGCTTTCCAGCGTCAGGTTGGCAGTGTAGATGATTTTGGCACTGTCCACCGCAGGGGCAGCAGCTTCGGTGCTGCCGGTGCCGCTGTACTCCGTTTCCAGAGAGCGGTCGTCTGCCTCCAGACTGTAATTTACTACCTCGGGGGCGCTGTCCAGCGCGGCGTGCTGGACAGCAAAGCTGTCCGATGCCATGGAAGCAGCGGAGCTGTTGGCAGCACCCTCGGCTGCGTACAGGGCGGGCGCGCTGCTTTTGGCGCTGCCCATCCCGATGCCCAGATGCAGGGTGCTGTAACCCAGCACACACACAGCCAGACAGGCGGCCAGCGTGCCCAGCTGCTTTACCGGGAAGTGGATGGGCTTTTTCTTCTTGGTTTCGGTGTTCAGGGGTGCTGCGGGTGCAGCGGTCTGCGGGGCAGGGGCGGCCATTATGGGCTCAGCCTTTTCCTCCGCAGTCAGGGTGTCGGTCATGGCCAGCAGTTTTGCCTTCAGATCGTCCGGGGCAGTCAGGTCATCGACCTCCATCTTGTATTCATACCACCTCATCTTCGATCTCCTCCTTCAGCATCGTATGTAACTGTGCCCGTGCGCGCCGCAGCCAGCTTAGTACCGTGTTTGTGGGCACCGCCATCATCCGCCCGATCTCTGCCGCAGTGTATCCTTCGTAGTAATGCAGATAGATGGCATTGCGATAGTTTTCCGGCAGCGTGCGGATGGCATCCAGCACGCTGCCGTCCTCCGCAAGGACATCGGGGGCGGGCAGGTTCTCGTCCAGCTCGGTGTCCTTTTGGTGGGCGGCGCGGGTCAGGTCCCGGCAGCGGTTGATGGCCACCCGCAGCAGCCATGCTTTGAGATGCTCCTCACTCTCAAAGATGCCGTTGTAGTGCAGCAGCTTTTCAAACACATCCTGCACCACATCCTCAGCATCGGCTGTGCAGCGGCAATTATGCACCGCAGTGCGGTAGACGGTGTCGCTGTAACGCTGCACCGCCAAGGTAAAAACTTCGTTTCTGGTCAGCTGTCCCATTGTATAAACTCTCCTTGGATGCCCGGAAGCGGGCTTCTCGATGGAATGTTTGTGGTTCTCACGGGGACGTTCACTCAATATACGGCTCAGCATCCCCGATTATTGCAGAACAAAACCCGGTTCCTTCCATTTTTTGTGTGCCGGACGCACCGGCCGCATGACGCGTCCACGTTCTCCGACGGGAGTTGGATATCCTGCCGGTTTACCGGTCAGTATACCACGGAATCGCAAAAAGTAAAAGAGGGGAGCCCTTCCTTATTTATAGACCCTTTGCAGCAGCGCCAGCCGCTCGGAGAGAAAGGTCTCGGCCTTGGGGTGGTGCAGCCAGCATTTGCCATCGGTGCTGTGTACCAGTTTCTGCGCCAGTGCGGCAGGGGCGGTGTCGATGGCTATCACGTCCTGCATGGTCAATTGCAGGGTGAGCGCCGCCGGTACATCCGGCAGCGGCGGCAGCGGGTCCTCCCACACAAAGGGCGGCAGCAGCTGCACCGCCACGGTCAGGCGGGTGCACTCCTCGGTCAGCAGAAGGGCGGCGGGGGTGCCGTCCGGCTGCACTTGTAGGCTGCTGTATAAAAGCTGCATCCGGGCAGGGGAGAGCAGCCGGGCCAAGCCCTCTGCCGGGGCAGCCGCAAGCTGTAAATACCCGGCGGCTTCCTCCCGGTAGATGCGCCGGGCAGGGGCGTGCAGCCCTGCGTAGAGGGCGGGCAGCATAAAGCTGCCGCTTTTTTCCAGCGCCTGCTGCGCCAGCAGATAGAACTCGGTCAGCGGGTACGCCGCATCCGGCTGCGGCATCCCGAAATCCGGCCGCGATACATGACCTCCACCCATGGGAACCTCCGTGTTTTTCTTGACATTTCGTGCAAAATAGGCTATACTGCAAAGAAAAAGGGTGCTGGCTGCAATGGTCAGTTTCCTTCGGCTAAGTAGTCAATAAGAATGACCGCTCAGTGTTTGCGAGACTGTGGGCGGTCAATTTTATTTTAACATACTTTCCACAGTATTACAATCAAATTTCAGATTGTAAACCCCTTGCAAACTTTTCCGTTGACCTGCGGCGCACCGGTGCGGTATACTCGGGCACAGATGCCTTGCATAACGAAAAAACAGAGGGGAAAACTGACTATGAAAGACAAAAAACTGACTACCTACCAGATGGCCGTTACCGCTGTGATGGCTGCCGTGCTGTGCGTGCTGGGCCCGCTGACCGTGCCCATCGGAGCCGTGCCCATCTCGCTGGCAAACTTTGTCATCTGCCTGACCGCATGGCTGCTGGGGCCGAAGTTCGGCACCCTGAGCGTGGTCATCTATCTGGCACTGGGCGCCATCGGTATTCCGGTGTTCTCCGGCTACGGCGCCGGTCTTGCCAAGCTGGCAGGCCCTACCGGCGGTTATCTGGTGGGCTATCTGCTGCTGGCTTTCATCGGCGGGATGTTCATTGAAAAGAGCAAGGGCAACCCGGTGATCTCCGCTGTGGGTCTGGTGCTGGGCGATGCCGCCTGCTATGTGCTGGGCACGGCATGGTTCGTGTTCCAGATGCAGTGCGAGCTGGGCTACGCGCTGACCGTCTGTGTCTACCCCTTCATTGCACTGGACTTGGGCAAGATCGTGGTTTCCTGCATCGTGGGTGCGCTGCTGCGTAAGCGCCTGACGCAGGCAGGCGTGCTGAAGCTGCAGAATGCAGTTTCGGAATGATTGCGAATTACTTTTGAAAAGAATAAGCCCGGAAGGTCTGCGAGCCTTCCGGGCTTATCTCTTTATTCCTGATACCCCAAGGTGGCCGCCATGACCGCCTTGATGGTGTGCATCCGGTTCTCGGCCTCGTCAAACACGATGCTCTGGGGGCCTTCGAATACCTCGTCGGTCACCTCCATGGCATCGCGGCCAAAGCGCTCGCCCATCTCCTTGCCCACGGTGGTCTTGTGGTCGTGGTAGGCGGGCAGGCAGTGCATAAATACTGCATCCGGGCCTGCAATATTCATCAGATCCTGATTGATCTGGTAGGGGGCAAGGTCGTGGATGCGCTCTGCCCAGACTTCTACCGGCTCGCCCATGGACACCCACACATCGGTGTACAGCACATCTGCGCCCTTTGCGGCCTTGACGGGGTCCTCCTCAAAGGAGAGGGTCGCCCCGGTCTGGGCGGCAATGGCCTGACACTGCTCTACCAGCGCGGGGTCGGGCTGATACTTTTTGGGTGCACAGGCGGTAAAGTGCAGACCCATCTTGGCGCAGCCTACCATCAGGCTGTTGCCCATGTTGTAGCGGGCATCGCCGAAGTAAACAAAGTGGATGCCCTTCAAATGACCGAAATGCTCCTGAATGGTGAGGAAATCGGCCAAGATCTGGGTGGGATGGAACTCGTTGGTCAGGCCGTTCCACACCGGAACACCGGCGTAGTGCGCCAGCTCTTCCACGATCTGCTGACCGTAGCCGCGGTACTCGATGCCGTCAAACATCCGTCCCAGCACCCGGGCGGTATCGGCGATGGATTCCTTTTTGCCGATCTGACTGCCGGAAGGGTCCAGATAGGTCACCTCCATGCCAAGATCGTGGGCGGCTACCTCAAAGCTGCAACGGGTGCGGGTGGAGGTCTTTTCAAAGATCAGGGCGATGTTCTTGCCCCGCAGCTGGTCATGCCGGATACCGGCCTTCTTTTTGGCTTTCAGGTCAGCGGCCAGCTCCAGCAGCTGACCGATCTCGGCAGGGGTGTAGTCCAATAGCTTCAAAAAGCTGCGATTTTTCAGTTCCATTGTATATTTCCCTCTCTATGCAAGCACTCTTGAATATTTATTCAAGCTATGATCCTATTATAGTACGTTGCATCAGGAAGGTCAAGAGGGAGCTTACAGTTCCAGCTCTGCCCGGCGTCCGGTGGGCTTATAGGGGGTCAGCCGGACACCGGCGTGCTCGAACATGAACCGCGCCGCAATGCTGGAATCGCTGTCGTGGTACTTGTCGCCGTAGTACACCACCTCGGCAATGCCGGACTGGATGATGGCCTTGGTGCACTCGTTGCAGG
>ERZ833608.2092-NODE-2092-length-11250-cov-3.864046_pt1 | contig 11250 bp, 7 predicted proteins | sample MGYA00519694_ERZ833608 | MGnify/ENA primary metagenome ERZ833608 (study PRJEB31850, sample SAMEA3708742) | human gut metagenome | biome: human gut; feature: human-associated habitat; material: faeces | place: China | collected 2014 ... | reverse complement strand
GCATCCAGGACTCTCCGCGCCGTGCACACTCCATCGCTGCACAAGGTGGTATCAATGCTGCTAAGAATTACCAAAACGACGGTGACTCTGTATACCGTCTGTTCTACGATACAGTAAAGGGTGGCGACTACCGTGCCCGCGAAGCTAACGTTTACCGTCTGGCTGAAGTATCCAACAATATTATCGACCAATGCGTTGCACAAGGTGTTCCTTTCGCCCGCGAATACGGCGGTACACTGGACAACCGTTCTTTCGGTGGTGCTCAGGTATCCCGTACTTTCTATGCCAAGGGTCAGACCGGACAGCAGCTGTTGCTGGGTGCATACTCTGCATTGAGCCGCCAGGTGAACGTAGGCACTGTGAAACTGTATACCCGCTACGAAATGGAAGACGTTGTCCTCATTGACGGACGTGCCCGCGGTATCATTGCAAAGAACCTCGTTACCGGTAAATTGGAACGTTTTGCCGCCCACGCTGTGGTAATCGCTACCGGTGGTTACGGCAATGCCTACTTCCTTTCTACCAATGCAATGGCATGTAACTGCTCTGCAGCAATGGCTTGCTACCGTAAAGGTGCCTGGTTTGCCAACCCTGCTTACGTACAGATTCACCCCACTTGTATCCCGGTTCACGGTGACAAGCAGTCTAAGCTGACTTTGATGTCCGAATCTCTGCGTAACGATGGTCGTATCTGGGTTCCGAAGAAGCTGGAAGATGCCAAGAAACTGCAGGAAGGTACACTGCAAGGAAAAGATATTCCCGAGGAAGACCGCGACTACTACCTGGAACGCCGTTATCCGGCATTCGGTAACCTCGTTCCGCGTGACGTTGCCAGCCGCGCTGCCAAAGAACGCTGCGACAAGGGCTTCGGCGTGAACAACACCGGTCTTGCCGTATTCCTTGACTTCTCCGAAGCTATCAACCGTCTGGGTAAAGATGTCGTTGCACAACGTTACGGCAACCTCTTCGATATGTATGAAGAAATCACTGATGTCAGCCCATACGAAAACCCGATGATGATTTATCCGGCTATCCACTATACCATGGGTGGTATCTGGGTTGACTACGAACTGATGACCTCCATCAAGGGACTGTTCGCCATCGGTGAATGTAACTTCTCCGACCACGGTGCAAACCGCCTCGGTGCTTCCGCCCTGATGCAAGGTCTGGCCGATGGTTACTTCGTATTGCCTTACACTATCCAGAACTATCTGGCCGACCAGATTACAGTTCCCCGTTTCTCTACCGACCTGCCCGAATTTGCAGCTGCAGAAAAGGCCGTTCAGGAGAAGATTGACTGGATGATGAACATCAAGGGTAAGAAGTCTGTAGACTCTATCCACAAGGAACTGGGCCACATCATGTGGGAATATGTAGGTATGGGACGTACGGCCGAAGGCTTGAAGGAAGGTCTGAAGAAGCTGAAAGAAGTCCGCAAGGAGTTCGAGAAAGAACTGTTCATCCCGGGCGACAAGGAAGGTATGAATGTAGAACTCGACAAGGCTATCCGTCTGTACGACTTCATCACTATGGGCGAGCTGGTTGCTTACGATGCACTGAACCGTAACGAAAGCTGCGGCGGTCACTTCCGTGAAGAATATCAGACTGAAGAAGGCGAAGCCAAGCGTGACGATGAAAACTACTTCTACGTGGCTTGCTGGGAATATCAGGGTTCTGACGAAAAGGAACCGGTATTGCTGAAAGAGCCGCTGGTTTACGAAGCAATCAAGGTACAGACTCGTAACTACAAGAGCTAATCGGGAAGTTGAACATTTAAAGAATTAAAGAAAATGGATAAAAATATATCATTTACGCTCAAGGTATGGCGCCAGAAGGGTCCGAAAGCAAAAGGCGCTTTTGAAACATACCAAATGAAAGATATCCCGGGCGATACTTCATTCCTCGAAATGCTGGATATCTTGAACGAACAGCTGATTTCTGAAGGTAAAGAACCGGTTGTATTCGACCACGACTGCCGCGAAGGTATCTGCGGTATGTGTTCGCTCTACATCAACGGACACCCCCACGGTCCTGCAACCGGCGCTACGACTTGCCAGATTTATATGCGTCGTTTCAACGACGGCGATACCATCACTGTTGAACCGTGGCGCTCTGCCGGTTTCCCGGTTATCAAGGACTTGATGGTCGACCGTACGGCCTACGACAAGATTATGCAGGCAGGCGGCTACGTCAGCGTACGTACCGGTGCTCCCCAGGATGCCAACGCTATCCTGATTCCGAAGCCCATCGCTGACGAGGCTATGGATGCTGCCAGCTGTATCGGTTGTGGTGCTTGTGTGGCTGCTTGTAAGAACGGTTCTGCTATGCTGTTCGTTTCTGCCAAGGTGAGCCAGCTGAACCTGTTGCCCCAAGGCAAACCGGAAGCATTGCGCCGTGCCAAGGCTATGTTGAGCAAGATGGACGAACTCGGTTTCGGTAACTGTACAAACACTCGTGCGTGCGAAGCTGAATGCCCGAAGAATGTTTCCATCAGCAACATTGCTCGCCTGAACCGCGACTTTATCATTGCGAAACTGAAAGACTAATCCGGTCTTTCTGCAAATAATATAGGATGCGCTTCGGATAAACCTTTTGAGCAAGCTCAGATTTATCACTCAGCTTTCACTATATTTGATTAATATCACAAGAGACTCCTCTGCCGGGAAACCGCCGGAGGAGTTTTTTTATGACATGCCGTTTACTTCAGATAAATTGCCGGCACGCAAGCTACGGGGAGAAGCCCCGAAATTCTTTTTGCAGAAATTGGAAAAATGAGGCAGCGATTCAAAGCCATATTTATAGCAAATCTTTGGAATAACCGAGAAAAGAGGTTGAAATGTCACTGAAATGGCTATCATTAAAGCGTTTACAGTGCCAAATGAAGCCAACCGCAAAAAACGGGAAACGCAAAGGAAAGCAGTTCTATGAAGCAGAAAGGTTTTCAAATCGTTACCCGAAACGGGATGCAATTTTAACGTTCTCTGCTATGATTGCGCCGTTCTGCGCCGATTTGCTTATCAAGGTCTAACTCGTTGAGTAATAACTTTGCAAACAAAAAAACGAGTATGGCAAGAAGTACATTCAAAGTGCTGTTCTACGTGAACGGCAGCAAGGAGAAAAACGGTATTGTCCCCATCATGGGACGAGTGACAATCAACGGGACTGTGGCGCAGTTCAGTTGCAAGCAGAGTATCCCGAAGACGCTTTGGGACATCAAGGGCAACCGAGCCAAAGGCAAGAGCAAGGAGGCACGGGACATCAATCTGGCTTTGGATAACATCAAGGCGCAAATCATCAAGCACTATCAACGCATATCCGACCGTGAAGCGTTCGTGACGGCAGAAATGGTGCGCAATGCCTATCAGGGTATCGGCAGCGAGTACGAGACACTGCTCAAAGCGTTCGACCGTGAAAACGAGGTGTTCAAGAAGCGTGTCGGCAAGGACAGGGTAATGGCAACCTACCACTCACGAGTTCGAGCAAGAAACCGTGTGGCTGCGTTCATCAAGTCTTTCTACAGGCGGACGGATATGTCCATGCTGGAAATTACGCCCGACTTCATCAAGGAGTTCGCCGCCTACCTCTCAACGGAAGCGGGACTGCATAACGGAACGATATGGGAAAAGTGTATGTGGCTGAAAGGTGTAGTGATGCGTGCTCATTTCAACGGTTTGATACCGAGAAATCCGTTTGCCCAATTCCATATCAGCCCGAATGTAAAGGAGCGTGAGTACCTGACAGAAGACGAGCTGAAAGCGTTGATGACGCACGAGTTCGGGGACGCCAAGTTGTCCTATATCCGTGATATTTTCGTTTTCGCCAGCTTCACCGCCCTCTCTTTCGTGGACATCAAGGAACTGACCAATGACAATATCGTGGAAGTGAAAGGTGAGAAGTGGATATTGTCCAAACGGCACAAGACAAAAGTACCGTTCCAAGTGAAACTGCTGGATATTCCCTTGCAGATAATAGAGCGTTACCGCCCCCTGCAAGAGGACAACCTTGTTTTCCCCAATCTCAACTACTGGTCTATCTGCAAACCTCTGAAAAAGGTGATGAAAGAGTGTGGGATAACAAAGGACATCTCGTTTCATTGTGCAAGACATGGCTTTGCAACGTTGGCTTTGAGCATGGGTATGCCTATTGAGAGCGTGAGCCGTGTTTTGGGACACACGAACATAGTCACGACCCAAATCTACGCCAAAATCACAACGCAGAAATTGGACAACGACCTTACGATGCTCGGCAACAGACTGAACCAATCGTTCAACAACGTATCAATGGCAGGACAATGAAAAGGAATATCATCGAAATCACAGAGCACGGTACGATAACTATACCGAGTGAAACGGTATGGATGAGCGAAGCGGAACTTGTCAGCCTGTTCGGAGTTATCGCTCCATCCGTCCGTACAGCAATCAAAGCAGTCTATAAAAGCGGAATACTAACAGAGCATGAAGCGCAGCAGTATATTCGCCTATCGGACAAATGCCGCATGGATGTTTACTGCCTTGAAATGGTTGTCGCTCTTGCTTTCCGCATCCGTTCATACGGAGCGGAACGGGTACGCAAAGACTTAATTGAAAGGATGTACTTGCGAAAAGAGAAAACAAGCATCTACTTTTCGCTGTGTAATAGCATAAAATCATCTGAATATCAAGCGTAAAGTGTATTGATATGACGACATGAAGTAATGAAACCGATGCGTATTCCCATTGCCGAAAATGTATCCATATACATAATTGGGTAGGCGTATTGTCATTCATTCACAGGAATGTGGCAATCCCGAAGAAGCACCCCTCTATAACGGTTGTTTCTTCGGGATTTTTTATGGTTATGTTCTCCGATATACTGCAAGTTTTTCATACCGTGTGTTTTTTGCTCCGTTCTGCAGTGATTTGCGTATCAAGGTTTTAAGCGGCTCACTCTAACTTTGCATACGATTATTTATCAACCGTTTAAGCGTATGAACAATGAGTAAATCAGACATCTGCAAAGAGGAGTTTATCCGAGTGGGTACGACCCTCTACAAGTTAGTGAACCAGCCCCGACTGAACGGTGGCTATGTGAAGAAACGCATCGTGTGGAATAACGAAACATTACGGCAGGACTATGGCAAACACTATCTCGCCACCGTCCCCAAGTATGACGGCTTCTGCACGGTTCCCGACCATGTGAACTACCATCCGATAGTGGACAAATTCCTGAATCTCTATGAACCGATAGACCACAAACCGATGGAGGGTAATTTCCCCTCTATATGTTCGTTAGTAAAGCACATCTTCGGGGAACAATACGAGTTGGGCATGGACTACCTGCAACTGCTCTACCTGCAACCCATTCAAAAGTTGCCAATCCTGCTGTTGGTGTCGGAAGAACGCAACACTGGCAAAAGCACGTTCCTGAACTTTCTGAAAGCCCTCTTTCAGAACAACGTGACATTCAACACCAACGAGGATTTCCGCAGCCAGTTCAATTCCGACTGGGCTGGCAAGCTGCTTATCGTGGTGGATGAGGTGTTGTTAAGTCGTAGGGAGGACAGCGAACGGTTGAAGAACCTGAGTACCACATTATCCTACAAGGTGGAAGCCAAAGGCAAAGACCGTGATGAGATAGCCTTCTTCGCCAAGTTCGTGCTGTGTTCCAACAACGAGTATCTGCCCGTCATCATAGACGCAGGGGAAACACGCTATTGGGTGCGGAAGATAGACCGCTTGCAGTCGGACGATACTGCCTTCCTACAAAAATTAAAAGCGGAAATCCCTGCCTTCCTCTACCACTTGCAGTACAGACAGTTATCCACCGAGAAAGAGAGCCGTATGTGGTTTGCACCGTCATTGCTGCATACCGAAGCCTTGCAGAAGATAATCCGCAGCAACCGCAACAGATTGGAGATTGAGATGTGCGAACTTATACTTGACATTATGGTAAGCACGGGTATCGACTCTTTCTCTTTTTGCTGCAATGACATTCTCACGCTGTTGGCAAACACATATGTCAAGGCGGAGAAATACCAAGTAAGAAAGGTATTGCAGGAGTGCTGGAAGCTCACACCTGCACCGAACGGACTTACATACACCACCTACCAACTGAACTACAATCGGGAGTGTCGGTATGAGCCGATAAGGAGAGTGGGACGCTTCTATACCGTCACAAGGCAGCAGCTTGAAACGCTGTAAATCCATTGTCTTTTTGTTGAATTGTTGAATAAGGATATAACCATACTGATAATAAACAATATACACTCTCAACAAAATCTCAACAGACCAAAAGAGAAGTTGAGTCATAAAGCCACGAGCGATTGTCTGTTTCTCTTTTGGCGAGTGGTTTGTTGAGCGGATGTTGAGAATATATCTATATGGATATAAGTATCTTACATATACCATTCAACGAATCAACGATTTTCATTCACCATTAAAACCATAGGAAGATTATGACTACACAGGAAGCAAAGAAGATACATATCGCAGACTATCTGCAAAGTTTGGGCTACAACCCCGTCAAGCAGCAGGGCAAAAGCCTTTGGTACAAATCACCGTTCAGGGAGGAAACGGAAGCATCGTTCAAGGTGAACACCGAACTCAACCAATGGTACGACTTCGGAACAGGCAAGGGCGGCAACATCATCGCTTTGGCGCAGGAGCTTTACGGTTCGGACTATGTGCCTTACCTGCTTGGCAAGATAGCGGAACAAGCACCGCACGTCCGTCCCGTGTCTTTCTCTTTTCGCCAGCAGGCATCCGAACCGAGTTTCCAACATTTGGAAGTGAGAGAACTCACGCACCCTGCATTGCTCCGTTACTTGCAGGAGCGTGGAATAAACACCGCATTGGCGCAAGCGGAATGTAAGGAACTGCACTTCGTCCACAACGGTAAACCCTATTTCGCCATAGGGTTCCCGAATGTGGCAGGAGGCTATGAAGTGCGCAACCGTTTCTTCAAGGGCTGTATCGCCCCGAAGGACATCAGCCATATCCGACAGTCGGGAGAGCCGAGAGAGAAATGCCTCGTGTTTGAGGGGATGACGGACTATCTTTCATTCCTCACCTTGCGGATGAAGAACTGCCCGACCATGCCCAACCTTGACAGGCAGGATTACGTTATTCTCAATTCCGTTTCCAACGTATCCAAAGCCATAGACGTGCTGCACGGGTACGAGCGCATACACAGTCTGCTCGACAATGACGAGGCAGGACGGAAAGCGTATTGGGAACTGGCAGGAGAGTTTGCCGGACGTATCAGGGACTTCTCCCAAAACTACAACGGGTACAAAGACCTGAACGACTACCTGTGCGGTAAGCCCTTGTTCCAATCGGCAGAGCCGATAAAGCAGGAGAAGCAAGTCCAATCCGCAAGGCGGATGATGCAGCCACCGAAAAAACGAGGGCTGAAAATGTAGGGAGAGGTATGCTTGCAGCCGCACGGATATTTACCAACGGAAAATGCCGTAGCTTATTAGGGAATTTGTCCGAGCCGCATTGCAAGCAACGCTGAAAATCCCCCCAATAAGCCAAAGAGATTGCACCTCTCTGGACACTCCCAGTCAACGGCAAAAGCCGTGCAAAAGTAAATCATCAACCATTGTTTCACAAGTTAAAAAGAAAGGATTATTATATGGGTTATGCAGTATTACACATGGAAAAGACAAGCGGAACGGATGCCGCCATGTCAGCGCACATAGAGCGCACCATCAAACCGAAGAATGCCGATGAGAGCAGGACGCACCTCAATAGGGAACTGATAAGGTTCCCTGACGGGGTGGAGAACAGGACACAAGCCATACAGCACCGACTGGACACCGCAGAATTGGCACGCAAAATCGGCAACAACCAAGTGAGGGCTATCCGTGTCCTGCTCACGGGAACGCACGGGGATATGGAACGCATCACCAACGAGGGCAGACTTGATAAATGGTGCAACGACAATCTGAAATACCTTGCCGATACCTTCGGCAGGGAGAATATCGTGTCGGCAGTCTTGCACATGGACGAGCAGACACCGCACATACACGCCACCCTTGTACCGATAGTCAAGGGAGAGCGCAAGCGCAAGAAGAAAGAGGAACAGGTTAAGAAGCGATACCGCAAGAAGCCGACAGATACAGCCCGATTGTGTGCAGATGAGATTATGACACGAATCAAACTCAAATCCTATCAGGACACCTACGCCCAAGCCATGAGCGGCTACGGTTTACAGCGTGGCATTGACGGCTCGGAAGCGAAGCATATCACCACACGACAGTATTACCGTGACCTGATGCGGCAGACGGAACAATTACGAACAGACATCGGACAGCTTAAAGGCCGCAAAGAAACGGCACAGGAAGAACTCAGACGAGCCAAGAAAGAAGTTCAGACCGAGAAGTTGAAAGGTGTAGCCACGACCGCAGCCACCAACATAGCGGAAAGTGTAAGTTCTCTTTTCGGAAGTAACAAGGTCAAGATATTGGAAAGGGAGAATTCCGCATTGCAAAACCGCATTTCTGAACTTGAAGATGAAGTTCAACAAAGAGAGGAATGGCAAGCCAAACAGATGCAGGACATGAAAAGTACATATGAGCAACAGAACCACAAATTGTCCGAGTTCGTGGATTTCGTTAAACGCTATTTTCCATATGTTGAGAAGCTGATGCCGACAATAAAATTCCTACGTGAAACTCTGCATTTTGGCGATGACGTCATTAGAAAACTCTGTATGTTCAAAGACGCTTCCATTAAAGGCGAACTATATTCCCGTGAGTTTAACCAACGCTTCAAGGCTGACAGTGCGGTTTGTTCACTCAAACAGGACATAGAAGGAAATTTTGAACTCAACATAGACGGTGTTTCACACATTAGCTGGTTCAGACGAAAGAAAGACGAGTTTATGGAAGCGTTGGGAATGCCGACAAGGAAACAAAATAGGGGTATTAAGCTGTAAATCACAATAAAGTCCGTGGTAATGGTATACCGTATCACGGATTTTTTGTACTTTTGTACCAGTTATTTTGAAAGCAAACAATGGAAAGGACAGATTTCATAGAAAACAGAATAGATGTCGTTAAAAACATCTATACTCTATATTCTTATGCCAAAAGTACAATAGTAGAGGATAGAGAATGGGCTTTGCAACGATTTCAAAGAGGGAAATGGTATGTGGTTGAGCCATTTGGTAATACCTTGCTATTTGCTCCAAGTCGATTTGTCGGTTATAAAAATAACACAAGGGAAAAGCATACATCCAATCATGGAGATGGCACTCAGACTAACAACAAATTTCGTGAACTAAAATTATATAAAGAAATATCAGATGATTATCTATCAGAACAATTTGAACATTTTATGACTGAATTGGGAATAGAAAGGGATACTGCTAATTTTTTTATTCCTAATGATTTGGATATTTCTGATTTGCGAAATCAACATAAGTGTTATTTTATCTGTCCCACTCATTGTAAGAGACAAAAAGATGTTGCATGGAAAGGTTTTCTTACCCAAAACCTCATGTCGATAGGATGGGAGCATACAGATTATACAAACTATACTATTGATGAAATAAAACAAGAATATCTTGATGACCAAACAGCTATAGGACCATTTACGTTAATTAAACAAATAAAAGCAGGAGATATTATCTGTTGCACCAATAATAATTTCGGTCTTTGGGGCATTGGAATTGCATTATCTCAATATAAATTTAAAGATAAAATTCACTATGCCGGCGTGGATGACGATGGCGATGAATCATATTATTCTCATTATATTGATGTTGCTTGGTTGTGCTTTAAGGAACAAGGATACATTTCAACCTCCGAATTTAATATCCAATCTACAGAAAAGCAATGGCAGCCTTATGGAACATTGAATCAAAAAAATGATATTCCCCAATATATATCAAATTACTTATTACACAGCAACTATACTGATATGGAAGATAATAAATACGAAAAATACATTAAGTTGTTAGAGGCTAATAAGAATCTCATTCTAACAGGAGCACCAGGAACAGGAAAAACATATTTGGCTAAAGCCATAGCAGAAGCAATGGATGCAGAATATGATTTTGTGCAATTCCACCCTTCCTATGACTATACTGATTTTGTAGAGGGGTTACGACCGACTCCACCGGACAGTAACGGAAATATTGGGTTTGAAAGAAAAGATGGAGTCTTTAAGATTTTCTGCAAAAGAGCAATAAAAGAAAAAGAAGAATCCACTGATTTCACTCCTTATAAAGAATCTTTAAAATTATTCAAAGACAAATTAAACAATGCTTCCATAGATATACAAAGTTTTAGAAGCAAAACGATGATACATGTACATATAGATGGGGGCATTATATGTGTGTATAATAAGCAAGGGCAAAAGAATTGGAGCGTTTCTGATGATAGAATGTTAAACTACTTAGTCAATAAGATATGCCCTACTAATGATACCTATCTTAAATCAATAGGCGATTATATACTGAAACAATTTCCTATAAAGGAAACCGCCAATGATCCTACCTCATTTAATTATGTTTTCATCATAGATGAGATTAATCGTGGGGAAATATCAAAGATATTTGGAGAATTGTTTTTCAGCATAGACCCAAGCTATCGTGGAGAAAGTGGATTGGTTAAAACGCAATACCAAAATCTGATAACGGATAAAACTGATTCTTTCTATGACGGATTCTATGTACCAAGTAATGTTTATATTATCGGAACTATGAACGATATAGACCGTAGCGTAGAAAGCATGGATTTTGCCATGCGCCGTCGTTTCGCATGGGAAGAAATAAAAGCAAATGAAAATACTGGAATGCTGGATACACTTCAAGAAATGAAAGATGAAGTTATAGAAGTAATGAAACGCTTGAATGCAGCAATATGGAATGAAGAATCCAATACTGGCATAGAAGGGTTAAATGCAGCATATCATATTGGCGGTTCTTATTTCAGTAAATTGCAACTTTATCTTAATGAGGAGCATACTAATAAGAAATTAGCATACAGACACCTTTGGGAAAATCACTTGAAAGGAGTGCTTTTTGAATATCTAAGGGGAACGGCAAATGCTATGGAGAATCTAAAAATGCTTGAATCTGTTTACTATAACGAAAATGACAACAATGATATTGAAAGATAATACACAGTATTCTTCTTCAGATAACTTCGAAGAATATCTATCATTCAATAATATTGCTAACAGAAAAATATCAGAATTGTTAGACGATAAGGGTAATGACTTGCTTGTTTATCCTCATTCATTTAGCCAGTGCGAGGATGAA
>ERZ833608.2087-NODE-2087-length-11265-cov-7.534880_pt1 | contig 11265 bp, 6 predicted proteins | sample MGYA00519694_ERZ833608 | MGnify/ENA primary metagenome ERZ833608 (study PRJEB31850, sample SAMEA3708742) | human gut metagenome | biome: human gut; feature: human-associated habitat; material: faeces | place: China | collected 2014 ... | reverse complement strand
TGGCAGGCGCGCTGCGGGAAATCCCGCTACAGCCCCAGGCTCTGCTTGGTGGCGGCGCAGGTGAGCTCGCCGTGCTTAACGCCGCGCAGCCCCAGCAACCGGTCTGCCAGCTCGTAGACGCGTTTGCCGCGACCCTTGAGCGCCAGAATCTCCAGGCAGTTGTGGTGGTCCAGATGCACGTGCATGGTCGAGACAATCTCGTCGGTGTAGTCGTGCTGCACCTCGTCCAGACGGCGCGTCAGATCGCCGGTATGGTGGTCATAGATCATGGTGAGCGAACCGATGACCTGCTCGTCGGGCGTGCGCATCTGCTCCTTGGCGATTGAGGCGCGAATCAGATCGCGTACGGCCTCGGATCGGTTAGCCACGTCACCGCGGCGCGCGATCTGCTCGTCAAAGCGGCGCAGCAGGTCGTCGGGCGCGGTGACCGAAAAGCGGACCAGCTCGGAGCTGGGGCCGCTGCAGCGGCAGCTCGCATCGTCGTCCGCACCGTGATTGTGCGCGTGCTCGGGCTCAGTCACGTTACACCAGTTTCACAGAGCCGACGGAGTTGTGATCTGCCTCGATGGCCTCCTCGTAGCCCTCGAGCGCATCGTGCGCCTCGTGCAGCGCAGACATGGCGGCCTCGAGCTTGGCGCCAATGCGCTCCATGTCAAAGTTTTCGGTCGCGTGCAGCAGCTGATGGCTCCACTCGTGAGCAAGCTCAATGGTGTCGTCGACCTGCTTGACGCTCATGGCAAGCTGGCTCATGTTCATTCCGACGTCATGCATGGGGAGTCTCCTTTTGTGCGGGGCGATATGGTGGTTCAGATTCTACTACGCCCGCCTTGGGCGCCGCCGCATAAGAAAACGGGTACGAGTCCGTCTGACCCGCACCCGTTCACTGGGGGCTGTTTGTGTCTACCATACTATCCGTGGTCGCATGCCTTGCGTTTGGCACTCCGGCGAGCGGTGCGAAACCGCTCATGGACGGCAGGCAAGTAACAAGCGTATTACAGATGTTTCTCCAGCAGTGCCTGAAGCCTTGCCTTGGGTAAGGCGCCGACCGAGCGGTCGACCTCCTCGCCGTTCTTAAAGACGATCAGCGTGGGGATGCTCATGACGCCAAACTTCATGGCCAGGTCCTGGTTGTCGTCGACGTTGCACTTGGCCACAGCCAGCTTGCCGGCCAGCTCGTCGGCAACCTCGTCTACGATGGGCGAGAGAGAGCGGCAGGGGCCGCACCACGGGGCCCAAAAATCAACCAGTACGGGCAGGCTATCGTTGACGACAGCGTCGAAGTTCTCGGGGGTAATCTGCTTAATGTCAGCCATGGTGACCTCCATAATGTGACGCGGCTCGGCCGCGTAAAAATCAGTACGACCGTGCTTATACCCAGCGGCTCGTAAAGCAACCACTCGCGGACGGCTCTTTTATATAATGGTGGGCACGCAAACGATTGGAGAGCGCATGCCCACGTCACAAAGCCAGAAAAAAGAAGCCATCGCTCAGGCGACCGAGCAGGAGCTCGCGTCGCTTGCAGGTCGCGGTGTGCGTATCTCAGGCAACGCGTGCTCGCCGATTGTGCTGGTCAAAGGCGATTTGGATGAAGCCGAGTGCTCGGGCGGCGAGCTGGCTGCCGGCGCGGATGGCGCCGCGTTGCGCAAGGCGCTCGGCGCCATCGGATATGCCCCCGAGGATTTTTGCGTGCTGGCAAGCGTCGCCGGCGCGGGCGACGGAGCGGTCGCGCCGGGCGAGGCCCTGACGTGCGACCTGTTCCGCGAGGCGCTGGAGACCTTGGACCCCGAGGCGGTGCTGCTGCTGGACAACAGTGCGGCCGATGTCATGCGCGAGACCTATGCCGATATGCTTGTGGCAATTGATGACTTTGACACCGCCATGCTCAAGCCCGGCCTGATCGCCCATGTGCAGGGGCGCCGCGTGCTGGCGCTCGACGGTTTTGAGGCGGCGCTCACCGACAAGGCCGCCAAGCAGCGCATGTGGGCCTACATTAAACAGCTGACCCCGGCGGCTGCACCGCTGTAGCGAGGCTGGCGGCAGCCCCTACATCACGGCGCGCAGCTCAAACCGGTCGCCGTTAATGCGGAACTGGCAGTTGCCGTTCATGCGCTCGACGGCAAGCTTAATGCTCTTGGTGCCAAAGCCGTGCCCAGTGTGCTGAGCCACGGGCATGCCGTCGACCATGTGCGGCGCACGGCCAAACGTGTTGGAAACCAGCAATAGAAGCTGGCCGTCTTCGTAGCGAAGGTCCAGGTCGACAAACCGCTTGCCTTCGGGGGCGGCGCTCGCCGCGGCGATGGCATTGTCCAGGGCGTTCGATACCACACTGAACAGATCGACATCGCCCACGTGGACGGTTTCGGGCACGGCGGCGCGCAGATCGGCGGTGATGCCGTGCGCGTTGATGTCCGCGGAAAGCGACGAGAGCGCAATGTTGACCGTTTCGTTGGCGCAGTAGCGGCGCACGGCGGTGCGGTCGTTGGTCTCGCAGAGCGCGTCGATGCGCTTGAGTGCCTCGTCGGTGTGACCCTCTTCGATTAGGGCCGCTAGACCGCGCAGGTAGTGGCGCATGTCGTGACGGAGAACCGAGAGCTCGCGTCCGGACTGGCGCCAGGCTTCGAGCTCTTTGATGGCCGCGCTGTCGCGGGTCGCGAGCATCCAGCGCTCGCGCTCGGCGATTTCCTTTGCCTCGTATTCGCGCAGGTACACGGCAAGAAACATAAGGTAGAAGGCACAGAGGGCGAACGCCAAAAACTCAACCGTCACCACCGAGCCCGAGTGGAAGAGCGTGGTATAGACGTTGGTGGCGTAGTCGAAGATGTAGTAGACGAGCGGCAGGATGAGCAGAATCTCCAGCTCGGTGGGGCTTTTGATCGCCAGGCGGGGGCCAATGTCGCTTGCCCAATGCAACAAGACGGCAAAGACGCCGAGCGTGGTGATGATGCGCGCCGCGTAGTACGCGACCTGCGAATCGGTGGCGGCGAATGCGGCGATGCCCATCCAGTTGCTAAACTGGCAGCTCAGGTAGGCACTGGTAACGCCCAGGATGGCGAGCAGCGGACTCAGGCGATAGCGTACGCACAGGTAGACGACAAGCGGCAGATGCACGACAAGTGGATAGGCCTGTCGGGCGAAAAGCTCGCCGCCGACGGCATTGGCGAGGCCGAATGCGCATCCGGTTACGGCGCCGACCCCCACCAGTTCGAGCGAATGGCGGCCGTTGATTTCGACGCCGCACAGCGCCGCCGAGGCAAAGACGCCAAAGAGCAACGTCGTCGCATGGTGGATTGCCCAAAGTACCAGCTCTGCCGAGGAAAGCATCAGCGTCTCCCGCCCTCGAACCGCACCGCAAAGTAGGCGTCTTGGAATCCCTGCTTGCAGCTGCGTGCGAGCGGTATGCACGCGCCCGAGCGCATGACGATTTCCGTGCGATTGAAGTGGTCGATGTTGCGCAGATTGACCTGGTAGCTGCGGTGGCACTTAAAGAAGGTCGCGTTTTGGGCCAGCCGGTCCTCGATGCTGCGGAACGGCTCGAGCGCCTCGATATCGCGGCCATCGCGCAGGTGGAAGATCACGTGCTTGTTGCGGGCCTCGGCATATTCGATATCGGATAGACGCAGGGCATGGTAGCCAAAGGACGTCTTGATGACGAGCTCGTCGGTCGCTGCCGGACGCAGGCTCGACAGCTCGTCGAGCAGTTGCGCCACGCGCTCGTAGGTCACGGGTTTGAGCAGGTAGTCGAAGGCGCGGACCTCGTAGGACTCAAGCGCGAACTCGGGCGATGAGGTCAGAAACACCAAGCGCACAGCGGTATCGGATTGGCGCAGCTCGCGGGCGGTGTCCATGCCGTTGACGAGCGGCATGATCATGTCGAGCATGATAATGTCGGCGCGCGATGCGGCATGGCGTGCCAGCAGGTCCTCGCCGCGCGTAACGAGTGCAACATCGACCGCCGTACCCGTCTCGGTCGACCAGCGGTTGATCATGCGGTGCAGGTTATCTAGAAAGGCGACGTCGTCGTCGCAGGCGATGATTTTGAGCATATTGGGCCCCCTTAGTACCTCGATTTTGCCATATCGTGCACGCGCCACCCGCGGGGGTGCGTTCCATTTGCGCCCCACGGTACGCAACTCGCGCCGAGCGGCAGGGTGTCAAAACATGCGATTGCACAATACCAGGTGGATATATATGTCAATTAGAGCTGGCGGCTGGTGAGGGACCATGCCGGCCGCCGGTGCCAAACGATAGCGGACATCGCGAAAGCATAGGGGTAAGGGGAGCTGAACGATGAGGGAGAAGAAGATGGGGATGCGCGCTGTGTTGACGCGTCTGCTGGGCATCGCCACCGTGGCATGCGCGCTCGTGGCAACGCCAGCGGTGGCCAGCGCCGAGACGCAGGTCATGCCAGACGGGGTGAAGGCGGAGGTGCTGCCGCTTACGCAGGCCAACAACGAACCCGTCCAAATCACCGAGCCGGGCAGTTACGTACTTAAGACGGCTGAGGGTGAGGTCACGCCATCTTCGGGTTACACCATCGACGCGCCGGATGCGTCTCGGATTAATCCTGTGAGGATCTACATCGATGGCACGGTCTACGTGAACGATAAGACTAACTGGCGGGTTGAGCAAACTCGATGGCTGTTCAACATCAAGCAGGGTAGCAATATCGAGTTCATCGGTGTTAACAATCCGTGCGTCAGCTTCCATAGAAACCAAAAGCAATTTGAGTCCGTAAGCGGCTTTTTGACCGACCGCTATTACAGCGGTGGCTACAAAAAGGCATCGGGCGACATTTCGGTTGGCCTGGGGGTTGGCGACGGCTCGCAGAACTTCATTCTCTCGTATGGCAGCAAGTACGAGCAAAAGGTACCTGCGATTTCCCTGGGCAATACCAAGGGAAAGCTGTCTGCAAATTTCAGTAAGCTGATGATTAGGGACTATGCTGGCAAGTCGCACAACTCTTTGGGCGAGGTTTCCCCATACAGTATTCTTGAATATGCTGTGCCGGTCCGCCTGTTCCGCAGCAGCTTCTCCGATGACGGCAAGGGGAATATTAATAAGCTCAACGCTACGTTTACTGACTGTGCGTTCTGGAATACGTCTGGCGACTACAACGGTGCAGTTTCAATTGTGGGCAATCCCCGTGGTGGCGTGAATTCGGACGTCGCTTCGAGGCTGACTGCGACGTTCGAGAACTGCCGGTTTGGTTCCGATGCCGACAGCGGCATTTGGCAGACCAATAATAAATATCCGACGGTCGAAGAGACCACTGAGTTCGCACAGGTTCAGGAGACTGGAAAGTGCGCCGTTGCAGGCGTGATGGGCGTCACCAACGCTACGGTCAACCTTAACAACTGCACGATGGGAAACTTCCATAGCACGCGTTCGAGCTCGGCCGACAACACTTTGACAGTCGATGCCCTTAATGTTGCACGAAGCGCTCGCTGCAACATAAGCGGTGGCACGATTGAACGCTATGGCGCACGCGGCAATACGTGCGTGGTATACGCCGCCGGAACCCTTACCCTCAACGGATCGCCGGAAATCGCGAGCTACTGGAAGAACAGTCACGCCGGCGATACTAATTATGGCGACAAGTACACCGAAGCTGATAAAGCTACGGGAACCGCCAAGAGCCTGTATGTCCCGAAGAAAAAGAGTGTCGATGCCAACGTCCCGGCGCTGAATATCGCGTCTGACTTCTCCGTACGCGGAGGCTTTGGAGACAATGTTTGGATCTCGATTGAGGAGACTGCGGACAGTAATGGCGTAAAGTCGCGTGTCCTTGGCACCTGCGAATCCAACAAGATCGAAGGCGTTGTGCCAGACGGCTCGTCCGAGAACGACGACAACTCCGATAAGTACGAGATCGTGAACCTTAACGGCGACCTCACCTTCCGTGAGACCATTCACCAGCACAAGTGGAAGGTCGAAGCTGACGGTTTGGGCGTTCGTGCATCGTGCGTGGGCCCGTTCCGCAACAGCGAGTGCGAATATGGCAAGGACGAGAACGGCGAGCCCAAAAAGTACCTGACGGCCACGTACAAGCTCTCCATGTCCAAGGCAACGAGCTCTCAGAGCGCAGAACTTGTCTATGACGGCTGCCCGGTCAAGATTGCTTTGAACAAGGACGGCGCGTGGAATCTAGAGCAGATGGGCGTGACGGCCAGCGATGAATTCACGTGGTATCAGTGCAAGTCCCAGGCGGACGCCGAGGCATATAAAAACGGCACCAAGCTCAAGGGCGCCCCGACGGACGCTGGTTACTACTATGTCGTTACGAGCTTTAAGACTGCCTCTGGTCAGACGCTCGAGGGCAAGAAGGCCTTCGAGATTTCGCCGCGTCGCCTGGTTAGGAATAAAAACTACAAGTTCACTCTTAAAGACGGCGGTAAGGGCGCGGGCAAGTATGCCTATGACGGCAAGGAGCACCAGCCCGTCGTTGAAAGCGCAAAGTTCAAGAACGGTGCCGGCGAGTGGGTCGATCTCGTTGAGGGCAAGGATTACGAGCTCAGCGCTAGAAGTGAATCCGGACTGAAGCAGACCGAGCCAGGGCAATACGAGTGCATTGTCATCGGTAAGGGCAACTTTACGACTGATGGTGGCACCACAAGTGTTCTGACGCTCAAATGGGAGATCGTTGACGTTTCGCGCTTTGACCTCGAGGTCGCTGGCTTCGATGGTACCTATGATGGCGACGAGCACGGCATTACGGTCAACGTTAAGAACGACCCCGTTCCGGCGGATATGAAAATTGAGTACCGTGAAGACGGCGGTGATTGGACGACGGACAAGCCGACCTATCGCAATGCGGTCGAGTACACGACCTATTACCGTGTGACGGCTTCTGACTACCTGACCGTTACGGGCAAAGCGATCGTGAAGATTTCCAAGGCCGATCAGGACACGCCGGCTGGGCTCGTGGGCAATAATTGGACTACGTGCAGCAGTAAGGACGGTTCCATCTCGGGCGTGACCAAGGCGATGGAATACCGTCGCGGGTCGAGCGGGAGCTATCAGAAGATAACGTCTGACGATAAGCTGACCGGTCTTGCGAAGTCGGGAACGTACTACGTCCGCTATGCCGAGGATAACAACCACAATGCGTCGGCCGATGCTGAGGTCAAGATCGAGCCGGGACCCCATGCTGTTGCCGACAATGCAGCTTGGAAGCCGAATGGCGAAGGTAGCCACGTTAAGGTCTGCAAGTATTGCAAGAAGACTCAGGAGCGCCAGCCCTGCAGGTGGAAATATGAGATCGTTACGCCTGCTACGCCTGAGGTCGATGGCGCTCGTCAAAAGGTCTGCAGGGTTTGCAATGGCAAATGGGATGAAGAGCCCTATACCTATGTGGACACCTATAAGCCCGTTATTTATGACTTGCGGGATGGCGATGCCTACTGCGAGAGCGTTTCGTTTGACGTGTTCGATGACCGCGATGAGACGGTGACGGTTACCGATAACGGCAAGGAGCTCAAGGCTGGCAAGGACGGAAAGTACACGGTTAAGGCCGCTGAAGGCGATGCCGGTACTGAACATGTAATCGTGGCTACGGACACTGCCGGCAATAAAGAGACCATCACAATTAAGATGTACGCCGAGCATGCGTATGAATGGACGATCGACAAGCAGCCGACGGTTACCGAGGCCGGCTCCAAGCACGGGACGTGCTCCGTGTGCGGCCACGAGTCGGGCGCGGTAGAGATTCCGGCCCTGGCTGTTAAGGGTTACTCAGGCAAATATGACGGCAAGGACCACTCTGTCGATGCCTCGGCCCTGCCCGAAGGTTCCGTCGTTGAATACAAGGCTGCTGACGGCGGCTGGACGAGCGTTGCGCCCAGCATCAAGGATGTCGGCAGTGTGACGGTTGACTACCGCGTCACGATTGATGGCGCGGCGGTTGACGGTAAGGTGACGCTTGAGGTCAAGCCGTGCGCGATAACGGTCACGGCGCAGGACGCCTCTAAGACCTACGGTGAGAACGACCCCAAGTTTACGTATGACGTCACTTCTGGCGAGCTCGTCGAGGGCGAGAGTCTTCAGGGCATTGAGATTGAGCGCGAAGATTACGACGCCGTGCGCGACGGTGGCTATGCTCTGCACCTGACGCAGCCTGAGGGCGCCAACTCCAACTACAAGATCACGTTCAAGGATGGCACCTTTACGATCGACAAGCGCGAGCTCTCCGTAACGTGGGACACCACTACTGAGTTCACCTACGACGGCGAGAAGCACTGCCCCCAGGCGAAGCTCCACAATGTCATCGAAGGTGACGATGTCTCCGCGTACGTCGACGGCGCCAAGGTCAAGGCCGGCACCTACACGGCGAAAATCACCGAGCTGACGGGCGACGACGCGGGTAACTACAAGCTTCCCGCCGAAGGCCTGACGTGCGAGTTCTCCATCAAGAAGGCGCCCCAGGGCGCGCCGAAGGTCCAGGCAACGGCCGAGACTGTGAGTGGCAAGTCCGACGGTAAGATCACGGGCGTCGACGCGAAGATGGAGTGGCGCGCCAAGGACTCTGGCGAGTATCAGGGCGTGCCCGAAGGCGTGACTGAGATTGCGGATTGTGCTGTCGGCACGTACGAGGTGCGCTACCGCGCCGATAGCGACCATGATGCCTCCTCCGCCACCGAGGTTACCGTTAACGCTGGCGGCAAGTTCGTTGTGACGCTGCCTGTCAAGCAGGTCGGCTATACGATTACGGCGAACCCGGACGAGCTTGACTGGCACGAATCAACCACCCTCACGGTCAGTATCGAGAGCGGCTACTTTACTGACAACGACTCTTACGCCGTCAAGGTCAACAATGCCGTTGTGACGCCCGACGCGCGTGGCGAGTTCACTGTTCTGAACGCCGAGAGCGACCTCGTCGTCACGGTCGAGGGCGTGCGCAAGCACGAGGCCGTGAACGATAAGTGGCTCTCCGACGACAGCACGCATTGGCATAAGTGCGTCTGCGGTGACAAGATCGACGAGGCCAAGCACGACTTTGAGTGGGTCGTCGTCAAGGCCCCCACAGCAACCGAGAAGGGCTCCAAGCAACAGAAGTGCAAGGTCTGCGGTCACAAGCTTGCCGAGGTCGAAATTCCGGCTGCCGCTATCGTTGGCTATTCCGATGAGTACGACGGTGCATATCACACGGTCGATGCGACGAGTCTGCCCAAGGGTGCAACGGCAAAGTACAGCACTGACGGCAAGAACTGGTCCCCCGAGGCCCCCAAGATCCGCGACGTTGGCACGCTGACCGTTGCTTACCAGGTGACGATTGACGGTGCGACCGCCGAGGGCGAGGTTACGCTCGAGGTCAAGCCGTGCGCGGTTACGGTTGCGGCCGACGACTCCTCCAAGACGTACGGTGAGGCCGACCCCGTGTTTACGTGGGCGATCACATCCGGCGAGCTTGTCGAGGGCGAGAGCCTTGATGGCATCGAGATTGAGCGCGAAGATGACGATAACGTGCGCGACGGCGGCTATGCTCTGAAACTGACACAGCCCGAGGGCGCGAACCCCAACTACAACATCACGTTCGTCGACGGCAAGTTCACCATCAGCCAGCGCGTGCTTACCGTGACGTGGGGTACCAGCGAGTTTATCTACGACGGCGAGGAACATTGCCCCGAGGCGACGCTCGGCAACGTCATCGGCGAGGATGACCTTGGCGCGACCGTCGAGGGCTCTCAGGTCGAGGCCGGCGATTCGTACCAGGCGAGCCTCACCGCACTGACGGGCAAGGCCGCGGGCAACTACGCGCTGCCGGCCGAGGGTCTTACGTGCGAGTTCTCCATCAAGAACGCCGCCCAGGACGCGCCGGTGGTCCAAGCTGCGGCCGAGACCGTGAGCGGCAAGCGTGACGGCAAGATCGTGGGCGTCGACGAGACGATGGAGTGGCGCGCCAAGGATGCCGCCAAGTATCAGGCCGTGGGCGAGGGCGTGACCGAGCTCACGGATCTCGCCGCCGGCGTGTACGAGGTACGCTACCAGGCTAAGGCCAACTACGATGCCTCCTCTGCTACCGAGATCACCGTGGCGGCCGGTCCCAAGCTGGTCGTGACACTGCCGAGCAATCAGGTGGGCTATGCGCTCACCTCGACGGCAACCGAGCTTGATTGGCATGGGACCGCAACGCTTGCCATCAGCATCGACAGCGCGTACTTTGCGGGCAAGGACTACGCCGTCAAGGTCGACGGTAAGGCTGTCGAGCTCTCCGACGGCGGTACCTTTGAGCTTAAGGACGTCGAGCGCGACGTTAACGTGACGGTCGAGGGCGTGCTTAAGCACGAGCCCGACGGTACGGGCTGGGCGCACGACGCTAAGAATCATTGGCATGTCTGCCGCTGCGGCGACATCATCGACAAGGCGGAGCACACCTTTGAGTGGGTCGTCGACAGGCCGGCGACGGTCGAGGCCAAGGGCGAGAGGCATCAGGAGTGCACCGTCTGCGGCGAGAAGGGCAAGACCGAGGAGATCGCGATTCTGAAGCCCGAGATCACCGACGGTACGGGCCAGACGATGGTGGTCGAGGCCGCCAAGGACCTGACCTTCCGCTCGAACGCGCCGCTCGTGTTCTTCCAGAAGGTGCTGGTTGACGATAAGGAGGTCGCTGCCGAGAACTACGAGCTCACCGAGGGCTCTACGATCGTGACGCTCAAGGCGAGCTTCCTGAATACGCTCGGCGTGGGCGAGCACAAGCTGAGCGTGGTCTCGGACACGGGCACGGCCGAGACGACCTTTACCGTTGCCGAGGCTGCCAACCCCACGCCGACGCCCGATTCGAGCCAGGCCACGACTACGACCACCACAACTACGACGTCTAAGTCCAAGAAGAAGGCTCGCAAGGAGACGTTGCCTGAGTCCGGCGATAGCATGTACGCCATGGCTGGTGCCGTACTCGCTGCCGGTGTGGCAGCTCTGCTGCTGGCGTGGACCATGAAGCGACGCGCTTAACCGCGCGCCAGTTCCCAGAGGGCCCGGATCGAGCGATTCGGGCCCGCTTTTGGGGTCTGCCGGAAACCCGGTGGTCAAAAAAGGCCAAATATGAGTACTGTTACCAGTTTAGTGACAGCCACATGGCCTCAAAAATCGGTGCCAGCGGCCAAAAGTGCATCGATTTTCGTCCTTCAGAGTTGCAATCGGGCTCCAAACAAAGCGATTTTGCTGCTCTGGACCGGAAAATCGCTGCTACCAATTTGGTGACAGTACTCATATTTGGCCTTTTTTGACCACTGCCCCTTGATCCAGGACAAAACGGGCCGCTCGAATCTT
>ERZ833608.2083-NODE-2083-length-11289-cov-286.673224_pt1 | contig 11289 bp, 9 predicted proteins | sample MGYA00519694_ERZ833608 | MGnify/ENA primary metagenome ERZ833608 (study PRJEB31850, sample SAMEA3708742) | human gut metagenome | biome: human gut; feature: human-associated habitat; material: faeces | place: China | collected 2014 ... | reverse complement strand
CCTGGTGAATTCCTTCGAAGCCCACCTTGCTCCCGAAGGCATCATCACCTTCCGCAATCATGTATTCCGCTCGGAGTCAGCCATCAGAATGCTGAATGATATGTGGGGGCTGGAATAAAAAATCCGCAGCCTTGTTTCAACAAGGCTGCAGCCACCCATCTTACTTTTACCAATCTAGCCATAAAGGTAGAACTACATACAAGCCCAACCAAACTTTCTAACTAGCTCAGTAAACAGACCTTTATCCTTTACAGGGATATTAACCACGATACTTTCCTTACCAGATGTTTCCAGATAATAGCCTTCATCTGGCAAACGATCTTCAGATATAGCAGTACTGATTTTCGAATCCAGCACAAGGCTGTTATCTGTCCCCCTCACATTGAAGTACGCCTTATCTCCTTCTGGAGATAAGAACAAGGAGCGCAGGTCCTTCTTTCCCATGCAGAAATCCTGCAGTCTTTTACTGGAAATACGAATCGCCGTATATTTGCATTCGGGAGTATCTTGATACAGCAAACACAAATACAACGTATCAAAACAATCCCTTGCGGTTAGCAATTGAGGATTGTCGTAGTACTCCAGTATGCTATCTACTTTCAGTATGGATTGTTTCTTATTCATAATTTTATTGTTTTTGCATTTTTAATATCAAACGCTTTGCTTCTCCACCAAGAATAATGAGAGTTTTTGAAAGTTTTCTTGATTTTGCCATCCATAGGTCGAAGACTTACCACTGCTATATTAGCATGCTTGAACTTTGGGAGTTTCAATAGTCTTTTTGCATCTTCTAATAAGGCAAAGACAGATACTGCTCTCACTATACAATCATCAATACCTTCTCCCTTAAAAACTTTGTTTGGAGCCAAGCGTTTTTGAGAGAAAAAGTCCTCAGATTCCGCAGGATTCCCATGTGATACACGGAAATAAGTACCATCGCATTCAACAGAGTCAAATGGCGGACAACTCGGTGGCAATTCTTCAAACCATTGATATTCCATAATCATATTTTTTTAAACACATGGCAAAGATAATATTTTAATTCGATATTCACAAATTTTGTGAAGAATTTTTTTGCGGAGTCACTATATTTTTGATTATCAGTGTTAAAAATCATAAGAATCCCCTCATTTCTCATTATTTTTTATTATCTTTGCCCCAAATAACAATTTAAAATAAAGGATATGAGCACATCAACTCATGTGATTACTCCCGATTTGCAAGCGAAACTTGACAAAGCGAGAGAAGAACATAAAAACGGAGAAACCCTATGCTTTAGCACTGCACAAGATGCAATCGCATGGATGGAAACGTTATCGTGTTGCGAATAGACTCCTTATGGATGAAATTCCGGTATCCATTAAAACCTATTGGTCATTTAATGACCAACAAGGAAATTTGAATGTATAACAATTTAAAAAGTAAGAAATATAAGAAACAGAAAAGAAAGATATAACATAGTAAGATTATAAACTTGCGTTTACTAATTTGTTCGGAAACACTTAAATTTTGCCAGAATATAAGTATAGCATAAACGAATGAATAAGTTCTGTAAACGCCTGCGCTATAGCGTGGGCGGAACTTATCGTTTATGCGGGCCCGGCAAAAGCCTAAGTGTTGATAAGGGAAGCTCACGCTTCTTCTTTGTCTTCACTTCATCAAGGCTTTCCTTGGATGGCTTTCCAGCCAATCCTTCTGTCCGCTGCCCGTTTTACTCCGATAATGATTTAGTTCCAAACGCACCCATCAGCTATAGCAAAAGACGTTGGAGTTCGCTTCAATGTTTGTTGCTATACCTTATTATATATAGTAACCAACAATGAAAAGAGCTACGAATGGACAAATTAAGAATGCAGAGTAGTAATGGTGTCGAGGACAACATTACGAAAATTGCGCAGCTGTTTCCCGACTGCGTTACGGAGACCGTGGATGAAAGAAGCGGTCAGCCAAAGCACCTCATAGATTTCGAGAAACTCAAGCAGAATCTTTCTGATAGTGTGATGTCAGAAAGAGCAGAACGCTACCAGTTTACTTGGCCCGACAAGAGCAAGGCGATTCTCCTTGCCAACTCTCCTATCAATGCCACACTTCGCCCTTGCCGTGAAGACAGTGTTGATTTCGACAACACCCAGAACCTTTATATCGAGGGCGACAACCTCGATGTTCTCAAATGTCTGAAGGAGACTTATCTCCACAAGGTGAAAATGATCTATATAGACCCACCTTACAACACCGGAAACGATTTTGTTTATGAAGATGATTTCGCTCAGTCTTCAGAAGAATACCTCGCCAACTCAGGACAGTTTGACGAGCAGGGCAACCGTATGTTTACCAATGCCGAAAGCAATGGTAGATTCCATACCGATTGGCTCAACTTATTGTATTCACGGTTGAAAATAGCAAGAGACTTACTGACTAGCGATGGTTTTATTTTTATATCGATAGATGAAAATGAAATTGCTAATCTTCAAAAGATTTCTAATGAAATATTTGGAGAATCAAATCATTATGCAACTTTTATTATTATACGGTCAGAAGGAGGAGGATTAGCAAAAAATGCAGTTATCGGACATGATTATCTTCTAATTTACACGAAAAATAAAGATAAAGCAATTCCTCTAGGAAGACCTAAAGATATTAGAGGGAAAGTTGTGTCTATAGATGGAGAAGACTATTGGATAGAAACAGATTGGTTTAGAGAAGTTTTTGGTAAATACGGGACATGTCATTATGAAGATATTTTAAAATTTTACGATCAGTCCAAAAAAGACGAAATTGATCAACAACTCAAAAAGGGAACATATATATTGATAGAAAAAAATGGTAAACATATCATTGGCAGATATAGAAAAGTAGCAGATGATACTTCTAAATTTTATACCATTTTGAAGCATTTAAACAAAAAAGGAGTTGAAGATTTAAAACAAATTGGCCTGAATAAGTTTTTTGATTATCCAAAACCAGTTTCCTTACTAAAGGACTTGATTTTAGGAACAACAATAAAATCTAAAAGGGACAATAATATTATCCTCGACTTCTTCAGTGGCTCCGCCACCACAGCCCATGCCGTCATGCAACTCAACTCCGAAGATGGTGGCAACCGCAAGTTCATCATGGTGCAGCTACCAGAAAAGACCGATGAGAAGAGCGAAGCTTTCAAGGCAGGCTATAAGAACATCTGTGAAATCGGTAAAGAAAGAATAAGAAGAGCCGGCAAGAAGATCAAGGAGGAGTCTCCTTCAACCACCCAAGACCTCGATACAGGCTTCCGTGTGTTGAAACTCGATTCCACCAATATGCAGGACATTTACTATTCTCCAAAGGATATTTCGCAAGCCGACCTCTTCTCGCAGGTTGATAATGTGAAGCCGGATAGAACGGGCGAAGACCTGCTCTTCCAGGTAATGCTCGAACTCGGTGCAACCCTGGATTCGAAGATAGAAACGACAACGGTAGCTGGCAAAACCATCTATAACGTTGCCGAAGGATACCTCGTGGCATGTTTTGACCCGGATGTAACCGATGAAGTGGTAAAGGCCATCGCCCAGATGCAGCCAGCCTACGCCGTGCTCCGTGATACCAGCATGAAGGACGATTCCACCGCCACTAACTTCGAGCAGATCTTTAAAACATATTCTCCTGACACAGTAACAAGGATTCTATGAAACTGAAGTTTAAGATACAACAATATCAGACCGATGCCGTGGAGAGCGTCATCAACGTCTTCAAGGGGCAGCCCAACCAAGCCAACCTGGAATACAGGATGGATAAGGGGAAACTGTATGTGGTGGACAGCAAGAAGCATGACATCAAATTCGTTCAAACAGATGTCTTTGCCGATAGCGATGATGCGGGCAATAGCCTGGGCTATAAGAACAACCGCCTTGCTATGGATAAAGTGGCTCTCTTCGACAACATCCGACAGATTCAGACCGAGAACAACATCCATCAGGATGAAGAACTCTGTCAGAAACTCGGTGCCTGCCAGCTTGATGTGGAGATGGAAACAGGTACGGGAAAGACATACGTCTATATCAAGACGATGTTCGAACTGAACAAGCAGTATGGCTGGACCAAGTTTATCGTGGTGGTTCCAAGCATCGCTATCCGAGAGGGTGTGAAGAAGAGCTTCGACATCACGGTAGATCACTTCATGGAGCAATACGGCAAAAAGGCTCGCTACTTCATCTACGACAGCAGCAGCCTCAACGACATCGACACCTTCTCGCAGAGCAACGACATCAGCGTGATGATCATCAACACCCAAGCCTTCAACACCATGAAGGAAGGAGCCAAGAATAAGGCGGCACGCATCATCAACTCAGAACGAGATGAGTTCGGTTCCCGAAAACCTATCGCCGTTCTTGCTGCCAACAACCCTATCATCATCCTGGATGAACCGCAGAAGATGGGAGGTGCCGCTACACAGACGGCACTCAAAGCCTTCAATCCGCTCTTCACCCTGAACTACTCCGCTACCCACAAGGAGCACCACAACACGGTGTATGTGCTCGATGCTCTTGATGCCTACAATCACAAACTGGTGAAGAAGATAGAGGTAGTAGGCTTCGAACTGAAGAACCTGAAAGGTACCGACAGCTATATCTATTTTGCAGAGCTGCTGCTCTCGAAAGACAAGGCACCACAGGTAAGACTGGAGATAGAACAGCAGAGCACTACGGGAGCCATCAAACGAATCTACAAGAAGTTGGGAGAAGGCGATGACCTCTATAGTGCCTCTGGAAACATGCTGCAATACAAGGGATTCATGATTACCGATATCGTGGTGGATGCCCGTCAGCCGACTCGCAGCCAGATAAAGTTCAGCAACGGCGAAAGTCTGATGCTGAAGGAAGTAATCGGCAATGTAACTGCCGACCACAAGGCTCGCATCCAGATAAGGGAAACCATCAAGGCGCACTTCCGAAAAGAAAGTGCCCTCTTCCATCGTGGCATCAAGTGCCTCTCCCTTTTCTTCATCGACGAGGTTGCCAAGTATCGCCAGTATGATAAAGACGGCAATGCGCTGCTGGGACGCTATGGAGAGATATTCGAACAGGAATACCGGGCAGAGCTGAACGAAAATCAGAATATGTACGACCCGGAGTATATGCAGTATCTCAGCTGCATCCCTGTCAACAAGACCCATGAAGGTTATTTCTCCATCGACCCCAAGACCAAGCGCATCAAGGACAGCGATGAGAAGAAGGGAGCAGGAAGCGACGACGTATCGGCTTACGAGCTGATTATGAAGGACAAGGAAAGACTGCTGAGTCTCGACCCTGCTTACTCGCCAGTTCGCTTCATCTTCTCCCACTCTGCCTTGCGAGAAGGATGGGACAATCCGAACATCTTCCAGATCTGTTCGCTCAGACAGGCTAACAGCATCTCGCAGAAGCGCCAGGAAGTGGGACGAGGATTGCGACTCTGTGTTGACAACAAGGGAGTGCGACAGGATGCCGATACCCTACAGGGACAGGTGCAGCAGATTAACCGTCTTACCGTGATTGCCTCAGAGGGCTATGCAGATTTCGTAAACGACCTGCAGAAGAATATTTCGGAAGATCTCTACGACCGTCCGAAGGTTGCCGACATCGACTACTTCGATGGAAAGACCTTCACGATTGAGGATGGCAGCAAGCACAGTATCACGACGACAGAAGCCAAGAAGATTTATTTCTACCTGGTGAAGAATGGTTATGTGGATGACGAAAGTCATGTAACCGATGCTTACCGCTCTGCTGCAACATCAGGAACACTCGCCTCATTGCCAGACGAAGTAAAGCCATACGGCAAATGGATTCACAAACTGATAGAAGGCGTTTGGAATCCTTCAGCACTTGATGGAATGATAGAAAACGGAAGTACGCCGCAGACTCCGGAGAACAGACTGAATGAGAACTTCACGAAGAAGGAATTCCAGGAACTCTGGAATCGCATCAACCACAAATACGCCTATACGGTAAACTTCGAAAGCAAGGAACTGATAGAGAAAGCCATTGCCGCCATCAATAAGGAACTGGTGGTTTCGAGACTGAGCTACGTGGTAACCCGAGGAGTGCAGAAAACGGAACTGAAGCACGACGATATGAAGGCAGGCAGCATGATGGTGCAGGAAGAAATGCAGCATGATGATCTGAGAACGGATGTGGTAAGCACCGTAAAGTACGACCTGCTAGGCAAGATAGCCGCCAACACCCGATTGACCCGCAAGACCATCGCCGGGATTCTATCCCAAATCATGCCAAGCAAGTTTGATATGTACAAGGTGAATCCGGAAGAGTTTATCCGCAGGGTAAGCCGTCTGATACTGGAGCAGAAAGCCACCATCATCGTAGATCATATCAGTTACAACGAGATAGAGGGGAGCTACGATTCCGCCATTTTTACGGAGGAGAAGCATACCTCGCTCGACAAGGCTTACCAGGGAAAGAAGAGCATCGTGGATTATGTGTTTACCGATGGTACGGCAAAGCAGAGTGTGGAGCGCAAGTTCGTGGAAGACCTCGATACGAGCACTGACGTTGCCGTATATGCCAAGTTACCAAAGGGTTTCCACATTCCTACCCCTGTAGGCAATTATTCTCCCGACTGGGCGATAGCCTTCAAGGATGGTGCCGTGAAACATGTCTATTTCGTAGCCGAAACCAAGGGCAGCATGTCAACCCTCGACTTGCGAGGCATAGAAGATGGCAAGATAGCCTGTGCCGACAGGCTCTTCGAACAACTCTCAGGTTCGGGCATCTACTATCATAAGGTAACCAACTACGACGACTTGATGGAATGGGTGAAATAAGTGAAGAATTATGGAACAGCCGAAACAGATAAACAATACCAGCGAACGATTGGTGGACGACCTGAAGTCGAGGTTGTCCACCCAAAGTCGCATATCCATCGCAGCCGCCTCTTTCTCCATCTACGCCTTCGAAGCCATGAAGGCGGAGCTGGAGAAGGTGGAGGAAGTGCGCTTTATCTTCACCTCACCAACCTTTGTGACAGACAAGACGAAGAAAGAGAAGCGGGAGTTTTACATTCCGAAGTTGAACCGTGAGCGCAACCTCTATGGTACGGAGTTTGAAATCAAACTCCGCAACCAGTTGTCGCAGAAAGCCATCGCCAAAGAGTGTGCGGCATGGATTCGGAAGAAAGTAAAATTCAAGTCCAATTCTTCTCAGGAAGGAATGGGCGGATTCCTGCATCTCTGTGATGGTGAACCTTCTGCCCTACCAGTCTTTGACATGAATGCGCCCAGCAAGCAGCATATTTATCTTCCTTTTGATGATTTCAGCACCACCCAACTGGGTTGTGAAAAGGGCAACAATGTCTATACGATGGTCAATGTGCTGCCTTCTCCTTCTGCTGAGGCTTATCTGCAGATATTCAACCAGCAATGGGAGAATGACGAGAAGTTCAAGGACGTAACTGCCAGGGTTTTGGAATACATCGAGACGGTTTATCAGGAGAATGCGCCCGAATACATCTACTTCATCGCTCTCTACAACATCTTCCATGAATTTCTGGAAGATATTTCAGAAGATGTTCTTCCGAATGAGCGTACCGGTTTCAAGAACAGCCTCATCTGGAACAAGCTATACAACTTCCAGAAGGATGCGGCACTCGCCATCATCAACAAGCTGGAGAAATACAACGGCTGTATTCTTGCCGACAGTGTGGGATTGGGAAAGACCTTTACTGCGCTTGCCGTCATCAAGTATTACGAAAACCGCAACAAGAGTGTGCTGGTGCTTTGTCCGAAAAAGCTGAATGAGAACTGGATTACCTTCCGTTCCAATTACAAGAACAACCCGATAGCTGGCGACCGTCTGCGCTACGACATCCTCTTCCATACCGACCTCTCACGAGAACATGGAAGTTCCAACGGCTTGGATCTGGACCACATCAACTGGGGCAACTACGACCTCGTGGTGATTGACGAAAGCCATAACTTCCGCAATGGAGGAAACGTGGATGAAGAGGAAGATGATGATGAGCAGCAGGAGGAAAGAAAGGAAAACAGATATCAGAAACTGATGAACCGGGTGATTCGTACCGGTGTAAAGACGAAGGTACTGATGCTGAGTGCTACCCCTGTGAACAATAGGTTTGGTGATTTGAAGAACCAGTTGCAGCTGGCTTACGAAGGCAGAAGCAGCTCGTTTGACGAAGCATTGGGACTAGGCAAGAACGTAGATGACATTTTTACGAATGCCCAAAAAGTATATAACCACTGGGCAAAACTGAAGGCGGAAGAACGCACAACGGAAAGGCTGCTCAACGACCTGAGCTATGATTTCTTCCAGTTGCTGGATGCCGTGACCATCGCCCGTTCGCGCAGCCACATCATGAAGTATTATGATACCAGTGCCATCGGTGAATTTCCACATCGTCTGCCTCCTATCTCCCGTCGTCCGAAACTCACCGACATCAGCAATGCCATCAACTTCAAGGACATCGCCACAGAACTGGACAATCTGAATCTGTCTATCTATACCCCGTCGCTCTATCTGCACGATAGCGCCAGAAACAGCTATACCATAGACTATGAGGGAAGCGGCTTGTCTATCGACGGACGAGAGAAGGGATTGCGGAATCTGATGGCTACCAACCTGCTGAAACGACTGGAAAGTTCGGTCAACTCCTTCCGCCTCACCTTGGAACGTATCACGGCTTACATCGACGAAACCATCTTGCTCATCGAACAGGAAGCAGAAGAGATAAGAGGTTTCAGACTCAGGGATATGGATTACATCAGTTGGCGAAGAGACCTGGCAGCAGATCAGGAAGTACTCAGGATGCTGCTCCTGATGCTGGAAGATATTACGCCAGCCCATGACAGCAAGCTGCAAATGCTGATAGCAGACTTGAAGGAGAAGTTTGCCCATCCTATCAACAAGGACAACCGGAAGGTGCTCATCTTCACAGCCTTTGCCGATACGGCAGACTATCTCTATCAGGAACTTGCCGAAAGAATCAAGGCAGACTGCGGACTGAACGTTGCCCTTATCACGGGTAGTACAGAGGGCAAATGCACCATTCCGAAGTTTGAGTGTACATTTAATAATGTACTCACCTTCTTCTCGCCCATCTCCAAAGACAAAGGTGACATCTTTGATGAAAAGGATTGTGCCAAGAAGCCATGGATTCATGAAAACATCGATGTACTCATCGCTACAGACTGTATCTCGGAAGGTCAGAACCTGCAAGACTGCGACTATCTGATTAACTACGATATCCATTGGAATCCCGTACGCATCATCCAGCGTTTTGGACGTATTGACCGTATTGGCAGCCGAAACAAAGAAATACAGCTGGTAAACTACTGGCCTGATATGGAACTGGACGAATATATCCAGCTGAAAGGCAGAGTGGAGAGCCGTATGAAAGCCACCATTCTGACTTCTACTGGAGATGACAACCTACTGAGCGACAACGAAAAAGGCGACCTGGAATATCGCAGGAAGCAGTTGAAGCATCTGCAGGAAGAAGTGGTTGACATTGAGGATATGGACACCGGTATCAATATCATGGACCTGGGACTGAACGAGTTTCGTCTCGACCTCCTATCATATATCAAGGAACATCCCGACATAGAGCATGCTCCTTTCGGAATGAATGCTGTGGCAGGTGCAAAGGGCGATGTCAAGCCCGGCGTCATCTACGTGTTGAAGAATCGCAACAATGCAGTGAACATCGACAAGAAAAACCTACTTCATCCTTTCTATATGGTTTATCTGTCGGATGATGGCGAGGTTATCTGCGACCATCTTCATCCCAAGAAGCTGCTGGATACCCTGCGATTGCTCTGCAAGGACAAAAAGGAATACGACAGAAATCTTTGTGCTCTGCTGAGTAAGGAAACCAGCGACGGCAGACACATGGAACATTATAGCGACCTGTTGCAAAAGGCCATCGACAGTATGGTACGCATCAAGGAAGAGAGCGACATAGACAGTCTTTTCTCGCTGGGTGAAACCACGGCTTTGACCAATGAGATCAAGGGATTGGATGACTTTGAACTCATCACCTTCTTGGTTATCAAATAAGCAATCTGTCTAATCATAAAGTTCAATGTTCAAAGTAAAAAAGAACTTATGAATATATTAAATTTTCCCGACTTTACGTTGGTAAACCGAGTAGTACCCAAGGTGGCTTTTTATAGCCATCTTGAGGTAACGGCTCGCATGAAATCTGCATTTGTTGAGAATGTAGAGCAGGTAGTTTGGCTCTATAAGTTGGCACCCAGCAATCTGCATGTGGCAGATGGAAAGGATGTTCACGAACTCACCATCTTTCTTATTAAGCTTAAAAAGGGGATTTCAGACAGCTCTGACATCTTCCGTTATATTGATAGCAAGTTACCCCGACATACGATTTTCATCATTCAACAGGATAACCGATATCAGCTATTGGTAAACTACAAGCAATGGAAGGATGCTTCTGCTGGCACATTCGAGATTATCAAGTCATTTTCTACAGACTGGTTATCAGAAGAAATGCTATCTCTCCGTCTGGATAGTGCTTCTAATATGGATACACTCTATGAATCCTTGGTTCGCCAGATTGCATCAACCCAGATTACTTCTTCTCAGCAGGATCTGCATCAAGCCGTTTCCCAGACCATTCAAATAGAAGCAATAAAAAAGGAAATGGCTGCTATCAGAAAGAAAGAACTGAAAGAGCAGCAACCGCAAAAGAAATTTGCCTTGCATCAAAAATACATGCAGCTAAAAAAGAAGCTGGAGGAACATATTTAGCGAATGGGAATAAAGTCTGCCATCATAAAATGATATACATAAAAATAAAGTTTAACATGAAATCCTTGCAAAAATCAATTTTTATATTTACCTTTGTATAAGTAATTAGTTTTAAAAACATAAGATTATGACAAACAAGGAATTGACACTCGCCCAACTGATGAGGGCGATGATTAAGTACGATATCACCTTCCGCAACCATGTCTTCCGCTCGGAGTCAGCCATCAGAATGCTGAATGATATGTGGGGGTTGGAATAAGGAGAATACTTTTGTCTAAAAAATAATAATTTAAAATCATGGTAAAAACAATGAATGATATTGGAAATAGACAGCCGGATAGCAATGCTGGCAGCAGTAAGCAAAAAGGAGTGAAGAATAAGCAAACCCGGCAGCTGATGCTATGGATTGGCGCTTTGATAGTAGGCGCAGTTTTGGGTATGTTCGGCATCAGCTGGCTGGATGGTCTGATGAATTTCATCGCCACGGTCTATACCCGCTTATTCCAGCTTCTGGCAGTACCAACCATAGCCTTGG
>ERZ833608.2080-NODE-2080-length-11315-cov-2.960124_pt1 | contig 11315 bp, 7 predicted proteins | sample MGYA00519694_ERZ833608 | MGnify/ENA primary metagenome ERZ833608 (study PRJEB31850, sample SAMEA3708742) | human gut metagenome | biome: human gut; feature: human-associated habitat; material: faeces | place: China | collected 2014 ... | reverse complement strand
CGGGAAAAAAATGGAGTAGAAAAGGATTCTTCAGAGTAAAACCGGCTGACTACTTTGCATGGGCATACGGCATGGTGGCAGATGGAGAGTACATAGAAAAACAACTGGGAAAAAGTTACAGTACACGCCCTAACGAAAACCGAAGCAGCAACTTCTACCAGCCGGACTATATACGCTATTTCCTTATAAAGGAACTACAAAAAGAAAAATCGAAATAAGTATAATTTAAACAGATTAGTTTTATCAAATGACGAAAATTATGAAAAAGAAAAGTTTATTTTTAGGAGGTGCATTGATGTTTGCAATGACCTTCAGCACAACAGTCCTTACATCTTGCCACGATGACGACAAGAAGTATGAAGAAGTGGAAGACCCGCTAAGAAGTCAAACAGCCTACTACATTGCAGGTACCATTACCGATGCCAACGGTCCATTGGCAGGAGCCACCGTAAAAAGCGGCGAATACTCTGCCACAACCGATGCAAAAGGCGTATACTCACTGACTGTGAACAAAACCGGCATCTACACGCTCACTGTAACAGCTGAAGGACATGATGACTACGAGGCCACAGCAGAATTTACAGACGGAACAGCCAACCACAGCCTGATGGTGGTAAATGTAAAAATGTCAACAACCATAGAATTCGGCGAAATGCAGGAGGCTGACGGAAGCACCATTGAGGCTCCGAAAATAGAAAATCCGGAAAAGGAGAATGCCGCCACCATCAACATACCCACCGGAGGTACGGAAGAAAACACCAAGATTGCAGCCGTCGTGTTTGAAGAGGCACGTGAGGCCAATCCGGCAACTTCCACACAACCGGAAGCATCAAAGGCTTCTGTAAATAACGTAGCCATCAAGACAGAGCCGGCTGACGCTGTTGCCAAGGAAGATATCATCATTGCCATTCCCAATCCGTCGACTGATGCCAACCTGGGCTATTTTGATCCGGAAAACATGGAAGTGGAATCCAGCGAGGCGCCTGCAACCAGAGCCGCTGCTAAAACCGTAGGATTCAACAATAACAATTACATCATTACCATTCCGCAAGGCGAGAAGATAGCCGGCAAATATTCACCTAGAGTGAAATTTACCAAACAAGCTGCCGCCAGTGTAGCAAACGGCTACAACGAAGTGAATGGAAAAGCCGAGATAATCAAGATTGAGAACAGAGATTACGATGCGCTGGAAAACATCACCCTGACCCTTAAAATCAAGAACGGATGGGACTATACCGTTTCTGCGGCTGAAGCGCTGAAAGCTGCAGGAGCATCCGATGCACTGGCCACATACATCAACAACTACATTGAAACTGAAGAGGGAGGTACGAACGGTTCTTATGAAATTGAACAAAAGCTGACTGCAAGTGTCAGTGGCAACCATGTACTGTTGTATGGCAGCAAGCGTATGGTACGCGTGAAAACATATACCTTTAAAGTAGTGGTAGGCAACCAGAGCAAAGACGTAAAAGTAGAGTTGAAAAGCTACACGGGACATCAGGAAGAATATTCAAACAATCCGGTCAGCCAGCACTCAGGCGGCACCACAGGCGGTCAAGGATAATTTTCTCCACAGTCTGAAACCAATAAAAGCTATTCATTTATGACCATAGCCGTTGATTTTGACGGTACCATTGTAGAACACCGCTATCCCCAGATAGGAGAAGAAATTCCCTTTGCCACCGCTACGCTGAAGATGCTGATAAACGAGCGTCACCGGCTGATTTTATGGTCGGTACGTGAAGGGAAGCTCCTGGAGGAAGCTGTGGAATGGTGTAGGAAACGGGGTGTGGAATTCTATGCCGTCAACCGGGACTATCCGGAAGAAGACATCGCACACACCGGTTTTTCACGCAAAGTAAAAGCCGATCTCTTTATCGATGACCGCAACCTGGGCGGGCTGCCCGACTGGGGAAGCATCTACCGCATGGTGCATGACGGGCTGACCTACGAAGAACTGTTTCGCGAAAACAGTGAACCGGTCCGGCAGAAAAAGAAGGGCTTTTGGGTACGTTTGAAGAAATAATATCCAAATAAGATTTTTGACTTATGTCAATTCATAACCCGCAAAAACCTTCTAATTTTGTACTCGAAATAGAGAAAGATTAGTTTTTATAAGAGTAAAGAGATTAGTTTTTAGGGTGCACTAAAAAAATAGGCAATATCCACAATGGTTATTGCCTATTTTTATATATAGCCGGAAGCCAAGTACATCAATACAGACTTCCTTGACCGACTTCCGTAAAGAGCTTCGACAACTTCTCCACCACCGGTTTCATATAACGTTCTCCTTTCTCGGCAGAAGCTTTTTTGGGGTTCCCTACCCCGCTGTCGACTGTAGCCTTATCCCAATGGCGGGGAGCCCAGCCAACCTTTTCATTCAAGGAAGGAATGGCAAACGGTTGGGACTCTCCGTCACCGGCCTCAGCCAGATTCACCAGCTCGGGATGGTAATGCATCATGACGGAAGTCTCAGACTCGCCGGCATGGTCGTCGACAACAGCCTCAAAGTAGTCTTTGGGAGGGACGATGCTGAACCAGTCGGCAGCGATAATCAGAAAATCGGGATACACAAACGCCAGGTCACGAATCATTCCCTTGAAGTTGTTGCCGCCATGACCGCTGAGAATAATCAGCTTACGCATGCCTTGTGCATAGAGGGAAGCAACTATGTCTTCCAGAATGGCCTGCTGGGTGGAATAGCGGGTATGGATGCAGAACGGAAGTTCGCGCTGCCCCGGATTGTGTGCACCGAAAGGTACGGGAGGCATCACCATACAGCGTACACCGGAATTCTGCAAAGCCAGTGCAGCCGCATCTACGGCAATATCATGCGGCAGAATACAATCAGTGAGATAAGGCAGATGCAGATTATGGGGCTCCGTAGCTCCCCAAGGCAGGATGACAACGTCATACTTCACTCCTTTCACCTTTCCATAGCAGGAAACAATAAGGTCAATTTCTCTTTTTTCCATGATAGTTTATTTTGGGGGTAAATCTTTACCGCAAAAATAAACATTATTCCGTCACATTGAACCTATTGCCGGCGATATTCTTTAGGTGACATGCCAGTGTGATGCTTGAAATACTTGCCAAAGAACGACTGGTTGGCAAAGTGCAGCTCGTCTGCAATTTCCTGAATGCTCAGCTCGGAAGACTTCAACAAGGCTTTGGCTTCCAAAACGACGAGACTGTCAATCCATTCGCCCGCCGTCTTTCCGCTGATTTCCTTCACTACGGTGGAAAGGTGCTTGGCAGTGAGGAACATCTTATCAGCATAGTAGGACACACTGCGCTCTTCCTTATAGGACTCGGAAATAGCACGGATAAAGCGCTCGAACAAGTCTTCCTTCCTGCTTTTGGGAATGCGTTCCTGGATGACATGTCCTTGATAGATATTATATATCTCATAAAAAAGGGCCAACAGCAACCCCTGAGTGATTTCCTTACGGAAAGGATTGTCTTTCAGCTTCACCTTGCTCCAAAGAAAAGAGTGATACTCCTGAAACGATTGGGATTCCTCCGGAGTGATGTGAACGAAGGGCCGCTCCTTAATCATGAAAAACATAGGGAAAAGCTGTTGCATGGTAGGTATCACCATATCCATAAAATCCCTTGAGACGGCAATGAAAAGACCGGAAAAATCATCGGAACGCTCGCGTTGCAGAACAATCTGGTCGGGAAGAATAATACCCAACATACCTTCCCGCATTTCACATTGCTGCAGGTTGAGTTCCAGTTTGCACCACCCTTTCAAGCAGACAGTCAGGCAAGCAGCATTCAAACGGGTGGGATAAGAGCTCAAAGACATGTCCTTGATGTCATCAAAAATAGCAAAATCATTGCCGATGAAATCGATCATCGGCAAATGATGTATCTGGGAAATATCTACATTCCGTATTCTCTTAGTATCCATGGTTTTTGTGCTTTGGCGACAAATGTAGGACTATTTTGCGGAATTTAGCTCTAAAAATCCTTAAATGGAAACTTTTAGTTCATTATCTTGAAGCCGACAAAGAAGGTTCTCGGCTGCGTAGGTCCGTAGAAATAGCCCGCATCGCGGAATTCCCCTTTATCCAGGTCTTTCTGGAAACTGTTGAAGATATTCTGTACACCCGTATTCAACTGAAGCTTGATATGGTCGTGAAGCACAAAGGTGTAGTTCAGCTTCACATTCAGGTCCAAGAATTGGGGGGTATGCTCCATGCGGTCCGAGGTGATATTGCAGAAGGCACCCTCGGGAGCATCTTCCGGTGCGTAGTGCGGAACAATCATCTTTCCCGTATAAGTGCCGGAAAGGGAGAAGTCGAAATTCTTCACCGGCGCCGAGGAGAAAGTGAAATATCCGTAATAGTCCGGTGTACGGGGCATGCGCTTGGTGGTAAGGTCTTTGCCGTCCACCTTCGTCCAGGCTTCCTCATGGATATAGCGGCTGCGCTGCGCCGTGAAGCCGAGCTGGAACTGCGCCTCCTTGCCGTGGGCAATCTTCGCATCCAGATTGGCACCGTATACGCGTGCGCCGTTTCCGTTGCGGCGCTCCTTGATGACATCCCCTACTTCGTTCTTGCCGATATCTTCGAGCACAAAGACGTGGCGCAGGTCTGTATAGAAACCCTCCACCAGGATGTTTGCCTGCCAGTGTCCCAGATGGGCAGTCCAGTCCACCGAACCGCTGTAACTGTTGGAGCGTTCTTCACTCAGGTTATCGGCGAGTTTGATTTGGACTCCCTTGCCGCCTACTGCCGTCACGTGCAAGTCCTCATCGTATGCCTGCGGAGCGCGGAAACCGGTAGAGTAAGTCAAGCGTGCCTGAAAATCATCTGCCGGCTTGTAGAGCAGGTTGACGCGGGGGCTGAAAATAAGCTTGTCTATCAGGTTGTGTTTGTCCAGGCGGGCGCCGACCAGCATGGTCAGTACGTTCATCTTCCACTCATTCTGCACGAAGGCGCTGGCAATGCGGACATCCTGCTCCATGTCACGATGATAGCCGGTCATGATGTCGTGCAGGGAGTTGTTCTGATATTCCAGTCCGCCGGTGAAGGTGGCGGGGGCAAAGAAGCAGTTGTCCATATTGCCCACATACATGCCGCCGGCAACCCAGGTCAGGTCTTTCGTCTTGCCGTAGGCATTCATGTTCTTTTGGGCACCATAGTAGCTGTTGCGGTCGGTGTGCTGGATGGAGGTGTAAGCCGAAATCTTATGCTTGTACTCTTTCCAGAACAAATCATAACTCACGCCTCCGCTATTGATGATATGCTTGGTCTGCTCGGTGATGTCCGTCTCGTGCGGCTGCAAATCGAATTTGTTGCCTCCGCGACGAAGTTCGTTGGTGGTATGGTATTCCAGATTGATGCGGCTGAAATGCGTAGGACGGTAATAGGCGCGGAAGCCGAAAGTATTCATGTTCAGCTTGCCCAGCTCGGAAAAGCCATCGCCATCGCGGTCGTAGGGGTTGCGGTTGCGGTAACTCTCATAAAAGGCAATGCCGTAAGAGTTATCTTTGGCAACCAGCGACACATTGCCACCCATATATTGCTCCCAGGACTTGCCGTCCATATTGGAGAACATGCTCGATACCTGAAAGGAATTGTTGATGGGGTCTTTGGTTATAATATTGATAGTTCCTCCCACAGCATTGGCTCCAAACAAGGCAGAGCCTCCGCCACGCACCACTTCTACCCGTTCAATCATGTTCACGGGGATTTGCTCCAATCCGTACACACCGCTCAATGCACTGATGATGGGACGGCTGTTTATCAATATCTGCGAATACGGACCTTCCAAGCCATTGATGCGCACCTGGGGGAAACCACAGTTCTGGCAGTTGTTCTCCACACGCAAGCCCGATTGGTAGTTCAGTGTCTTGGCAAGGTCGGTGGAGTTGACCATCTCGAACAATTTGGTACTCATCACATTTACAACTACCGGAGCTGCCTTGCGGCTTACCTCGTTGCGGTTGGCGGATACCACCACTTCATCGGTCATGAAACTCTCCTCTTCCATCGGGAAATGTATGACGGCAGTAAAGTCCTTGCTCACCGTCACCTCCTTCTCTTGGGTCTTGTAACCCACTGCCGACACACGGAGCTTGTATTTTCCCGCCGGAAGCTTGCGGAACTCAAATTGTCCTTCTTCATTGGAAACCGTTCCCTGACCACTGCCGATAATCAAAACCGTGGCATACGGTATATTTTCCTCCGTACCTTTCACTATCACATGGCCGGAAATCATATTGCCTTCTTTTATAGGATTTACGGCAAAAGCTACGCTGGCACTTACCACTGCAAGTACCAACGCCAAAATGTATTGTTTCATCAAATTAGCGCTCTAAATAAAAAAAATAATTCAAGTCTGAAAAAAGATAATCATCCGAGATGCCGCACTTCGTTCACTGAAATGCCGGACTTCGAGACTAAAATGCCTGGTATCTACATACAAAAAATCCAGGCGTTTTTAAACCTAATGACTATGAAAAAAGAGCGGGAGGAGCGCGAAGGGAAAGGGTACGTATCACTTCCCCCTTAACAGTAGGTGTTGCCGGTTTGGCTCTGAGCATGGCCAGCAAAGGACGCATCGGGTGCTGAACCTCATACACATCCACCCCGGAAGAGTAGAATGCCGACAAATGCCCGATGACCAGAAGGGAAGTCTGGGAGTGAGAGTGTGTGCCATGAAAAGGGTGCGAGTGCGTTATCATCACCCCATTCACATAATGGACGTGAGTGAACGCGGTGATGCTTGCCTGGTACATGATAAACAGTACCAGCAAGCTCAATGCGCCTATATTTTTTTTCTTCTGCTTCACGTCCAAAAACTTACATTATAGATTCTGAGCCGCAAAGATAGTGAATTATTCTTTAACTTTGCCAAACAAGAACTCATAATCACGCATGGAAGCCGGAGCCACCCATTCTTCGGGAATAAACTTCCACTGATTCAGCGCACGCGGTTCAATCACCTTCTTTCGCTCGATGTACTGCATCAGATAATAGCGTAAGTCCTTATCCGTAGAGTGGATGATGCGCTCCTTCAATTCATCCTGCGAGATGCCGGAACCCTTTGTCAGCAATTCGCCGCCACCGTTTCCGCGATAAGAATTCACCGCTACCTTATACATTTTATTATCCATATCGAACGGGGTACCGTCTGCCATACTGAGAATGGCTACCTTCTCCCCATCCGGCTTGGTCACATCCACCGTGTAGATAATCCCCGCCGCAGAATCGAAGTTGAAGCTGAAATTCTTGAATGAGGCCCTATCCGTAGCACCTTCGCGGCGCTTCTCACGGAAGAGAAGGATATGGTCGTCCGGAGACTTCATCCGATTGGTCCACAAATCATACGACATCTCCAAGGCATCGCGTATCTCCTTCCCCGTCAGACGCATGGTGTAAAGCATATTTTCGTACTTATACAGATTGAACATATCGTTCACAAAAATGTCTCCTTTACGGATTTCCGTATCATAGGACAAAGGAGCCGCAAAAGAAATATCCGCTCCGCTGATTGCCAACTGCAATTCGTGGATAAGGTCTATAAAAGCGGAAGAACCGAAATAGGCAGGACGTGTGGAGATAGTCTCGGTAAAGGAACCAATTTTCTTGGAAACAAAATTCTGCACAGCTTCATTTTCGGGGGCAAAGCGTTGCATGAACTCTTCGCTGACGCCGTAGTCTTGCGTATCGGACAGTATGCCGTCTATCTTCTTGTCTATAACTTTACCATCACGCAGTTTCAAGGTTATATCCACATTACTCACAACGACACCGTTGCTGGCAGGGTCCATCACCAGTACCGAGTCACCGGCTATGTTGCACACCCTCTTGCATTCGCGCGCATGGTCGTGCCCCATCAGGACAATATCGAATCCCGGCACGTTGCACGCCACTTCCACCGAAGCGTTTTCGCGATACTTGCCTCCCATCAGCTGGGCATCCTGGCCGGCATGGAACATACCGATAACCAAATCAGGCTTTTCCTGCTCACGGATAATCTTCATCCATTTGCGGGCAGTCTCCTCCATATCGTCGAAACGCAGCCCTTTCCACAGATTCTCTGAAAGCCATACGGGGATGGCAGGAGTTATCATACCGAGAACCACAATTTTCACTCCGTCACGTTCCAGCACCTCATAGGGTTTGAAATGGGTTTCTCCGGTAGCAGTATCCACAATATTGGCACCCAATATCGGAAAACGGCAGTCACCTGCCCAACGGTCGAAAACGGTACGGCCGGTCTCTACGTCATGGTTACCCATATTACCGGCATTATACCCCATGAAATTCATCATCTCCGCTGCCAGATGAGGGGCAACGGTATCTATGTAATTATAATAATAGGCTGTGGGCTGTCCCTGCAGAATGTCGCCATTGTCCAAAAGAATCAGGTTTTCGCCATAAGCCTCACGTTCTTTTTGCACCAAAGCATGCACACGTGCCAGACTGCCGGTTGCCTCCCGGCGGCGTATAAAGTCGTAGGGATAGTAGTTGCCGTGTATATCACTGGTCTGTACGACTTTCAGTTTCACCTCTCTTTCCTGCGCAGGCAGTATGCTTGTCAGGACAAAAATCCAGATAAAAAAACAACTAAATCTTTTCATTATATTTCCTTATTTCTTGTCGGTTCTTATAAGTTCATAGGATGAGTAAACATAAACCGCGCTCCATTCGTATAGGCAGGATCTATCCAAATCTCGCCGCCCCACTTCTCAACGGTCAGCTTACAGATGGACAAGCCCAAGCCGGTTCCCTGCACATATTCGTTCAGCTTCTCGAAACGTTCGAACACCCGTTTCTGTTTGTCCAATGGAATGCCGCAACCAGAGTCAGTCACCGAGAATACTGCAACATTCCTCGCCGTATCCGGCTCCAGCTTCAAGGTTATCGTACCTTCCTTTGTAAACTTGTCCGCATTGGAAAGCAGATTTATCACAACCTGCTGTAAACGCTGCACATCCGTCCGCATCTCCACTACCTCACGTTCACACTCAAATAAGAATTGATTGGTCGACCTACGTGCCTGGGCCACGGAAGCTACTACCTGCTGGCATATCTGCACTACATTGCAGCTCTCCAAAGAAAGGATGACGCGGTCGGCCTCCAAACGGGACACATCCAATATGTCATTAATCAACCGAAGCAGCAAATCAGAGTTGGTCCTAATAATCTCGAAATAGCCACGCTGTTCTTCTTCCGAGGCTCCTCCGGCAGACAGCACGTCCGAGAAGCCCACAATCGCATTCAATGGAGTACGGATTTCGTGGCTCATATTGGCAAGGAAAGCCGATTTCAGGCGGTCGGAAAGTTCAGCTTTGTCTTTCAGCTCTTTTAGTTGCTGTGCCATTTTCTCCCATTTCGTATTGTTGACTTTAATACCGGTGTAGCGAATTACATTGCCTTTCTTGTCCCTTTCCACTGGTATGCCGGTAACAATGAGAGTCTGCCATTCTTTGTCCCATTTAGTTTTGGATCGGAATTTGAAGTTGAGATCTTTAGTTGTTCCTCCAATCATATAATTAATATGGTTGCGGACCTGCTCAATGTCTTCCGGGTGGGTGACATGCAGATAGTCTTCGGGTGTGATTGCATTTTCAGAATGGAAGTCATTCACGGGGTCATTAAATGCTTTGAATTGTTTGCTTTTTACTTCAAAATCCCAGTAAGACATGCCTACAGTCTTGAAGGTGAGCTGCATTTTGTAGTTTCTTTCTTCAAGTTCTTCATTCAGTTGATGAAGTTTGGAGATATTTTGTCTGAATCCGGTATATCGTACGTTGTTACCATATTCGTCTTTCTCGAATGGAACACCTATGATATTACAATATTGCCAGGATTCATCATACTTCGTTTGCATACGGCAAGTGAAGTTAATGGTGAGTTCCTTGCCTGATAGCATAGACTGTATGGCATCATAGGATGAAGAACGGTCTTCAGGATGAATAACATCCATGTATCGTTGGATGCTCACCAGTTTATCACTGGCATAATCATTGATCGGGTCATTATAGGCTTCGAACTTTTGAGTCCGTACATCGAAATCCCAATGAATGATATTGCTGACTTTCATGGCCAGTTCACGCTTGGCGATTAATTCCTGCGTCTTCTTTACCATTTGCATTCTTTCCGTTATATCCAGTTGGGTTCCTATAATCAGCAATTTCCCAAAATGTTCGAAAGATAACCGCATCATGCTTTCATAATAGCGATATTGCTTTTCTTCTTCATTATAGAAACGTAAGGTGATGTTTCCTTGCAGAATTTCTTTGTTGGTCAGTTGTGATAAAAGTTGTATTAAAGGTTCATGATCTTGTGGATGCAGTATATTTAGAATCTGATCTAATGTCGTGTTATTTTTAGCTACAGGATCTCCATGTAATGGATTGAATGTTTTCTTATACACGTCATATACCCAAGACGACATAGAGGCCGCTTCCATCGCCATTTCCAGATTCTTTTTGCTTTCATCCGTACGAAATTCAGCTTCTTTTATGGCAGTCACATCGTTGGAAAGCAATATATGCCCGATGATTTCTCCCTCCTTGCTTCGCAGCGGAACGACCTTTGCTTCATAAATGATCGTGTTCTTATTTTGGGTAGAGAAGTATGCGTTGTCTTTTATCCGGTCAAAGTCGTATTCGAATTCCAGAACAATATCTTCGCCTCTCTGAATGCGATTTTTGAGAGTTTCGTCCATATAAGGACTATTAAAAAGATTGACGATATTAACCACAGTCGTTTTATCAGTGACTCCATACATCTGCAATGCATGTTCATTGATACTGCGCAAGATACCATTTGTGTCATAGATCTCAATACTCATTGGCAGACAAGCATAAATACTTTCTGCAAACAGAAGTTGATCTTTTGTTAAAGGGAATGTTTCTGGTTCTGAAGATGACATTACATTTTGGGTAGTAGGTTCTGTTTTACTTGGGTTCATTTGTCCTTTGTTTTTGTCTATGTATGATGCTCTGATTTGTTTGCTATTGATTAATTTATACAACTTCTTGATTGCTGCAAGAAGCTATATGTTCACAAACATACAATAAAAATATGGAATAAAGAAATTAACACTAATAAAAGTGAATGACAACTTTGCATTTGATTAATGTCAGGAAAGCATGAAAGGCATCTTTTCACTCTCAAGAAATCTATATTATATAAGGTGAAATACTAAAAGTGCTTGTCCGGGTCTGCATATTCTCGTTTTTATCTTTATCTTTGTAGGAAAATATAAAAATATGGCACAACATACTTATGATGAAGAATCGGTCCAGGAGCTGTTGGGCTGGGCGAAGAAGATGCTTGAAACGAAGA
>ERZ833608.2078-NODE-2078-length-11324-cov-170.440855_pt1 | contig 11324 bp, 9 predicted proteins | sample MGYA00519694_ERZ833608 | MGnify/ENA primary metagenome ERZ833608 (study PRJEB31850, sample SAMEA3708742) | human gut metagenome | biome: human gut; feature: human-associated habitat; material: faeces | place: China | collected 2014 ... | reverse complement strand
TCAATTCTGTATTACTTTCTATAAAATGTATGTGTTATTTCAACCCATCGGCATCACCGGTGGTCTTCAATCCGTTGCTCTTTTCCCTAGGGGTGATGTTCACCTTCTTTGCCACGGTATTCTCAATAAGGTTGGCATCAAAAGCCATCTTCTTGTCGGTACAGTTGATGTTCTCGAAGGTGAAATCTACCAGACGGTATTTCTCGCTCTTGCCCACATCGAAGAAGTTGTCGCAATCCATCTGGATATTCTTCATCGTGATGTTGTTGCACTGGCTCAGCGGCATGTCCTTGCGATCGCCTAGTTTGAAGAACTGCTTCCATGGGCGGATGACGAGGAAGCTGCCTGTAGTGCCCTGGATGTTATCCACCGTTACGTACTCGTAATGCTGAGGAGTATCAGGGCGCATCTTCAGCCAGAGTACGCGCTGTGCATTGCCCACCTTGATGTTGCGCAATACGATGTTGCGGTCTTTCACGCTCTCGCTGCCGAGGGTTAAGCATCCGTGCACTCTACCATAGGTGCAGTTTTGGATGAGTACGTTATATACAGGACCATTCTCTGGTGCCTGGTCTGCCCAGGTGCCCTTACCGCCCTTGATGGCGATGGCATCATCGTTTACGCTCATGTAGCAGCCATCCACCAGCACATCGTGACAAACGTCAATGTCGATGGCATCGCTGCTTGGTGCCTTCATGCCGGAAGTAGGGGCGAAGATGGTACAACCCAGGAAGCGGACGTGGTGGCAAAGGTAGATGTGGTTGGTCCAGAATGGACTGTTCTGAATATGCACATCCTGTAAGGTTACGTTGCTGGAGTTGCTGATATAAACGAGACGAGGGCGCTGTGCATCCTTGTTGGTGCATTCACGGTTCCAGGTGCGGCGAATCCAGAACTCCTCCCAATAGTGATAGCCATTTCCATCGATGGTACCTGGACCGGCAATGGTAAAGCCGTCACATTTGTCGGCATTGATGAAGGCAGAGAAGTATTTGCAGGTTTCTCCCTCGATGCGGGTCTGCACCACAGGATAGTTGGCGATGCGGTCACTGCCTTTCAGTTTTCCACCTTCTGAAACATAGAGATGGGTCTTTGGCTTGAAGAAGAGGGCACCGCTCTGATAGGTTCCGGCAGGTACCACAATAACGCCACCGCCATCCTTGGCTGCACGGTCGATGACCGCCTGGATGGCCTGGGTCTGAATCAGGGTACTATCCGTCTTTACGCCATAGTCGGTGAGGACGTATTTCTTGCCCAGGGTATCCACGTTCACCTTCTGGGCGTTGCTGAACCAGGCATCCATCTTTGTGCCATCAGGCCAAAGTTCGGTTTGTGCCTTCTTTGCTTTCTTCTGTTTCTTTGCGGCGTTGGCGCTTAGTGGCGAAAACGCCACCAGGCAAGCCATCAGCCAGATATATTTCTTCATGATTTGTTCTTTTTTACCTTTAAAACTTAGACTTGGGGACCAGCGATGGAATCGCTGGGAACGGTGGTGGAAAGGGGGGAAGAGGGAAAGGTTCTTTTTTACCCTTTTACCTTTTTACCTTTAAAAAGCCTTTTTACTTTTTTACTTTTAAAAGCTTGTAATACTCTGCAGCACCAAGCAGGAGGCAACCTGTGCCGTAGTCCTCGAAATCAGGGACGGAGGTGAAGGTGACAGGCTGGCCAGCTGATGGCTCCTTTCCGGTGCCTTGGTTATAGCCGATGAAACCATCCTCGTGAACGGATGCGGCAAGAGCCTTCCATGCCTTGTCCATCGCCTTCTGATAGGTGGCTCTAGGAAGAATGCCCTGCTGAACACCCCATGCCATACCATAGAGGAAGAGACCTGTACCGGTCATCTCAGGACCGCCATAGTTGGCAGGACAGACGAGGCTTACGTTCCAGTAGCCATCCTTGCGCTGGCATTTCAGAATAGCCTGGCTCATAGAGATGAAATCCTTCTTCAGATACTGATAGTACTTGTCGGTCTTTGGCAAAGTCTCCATCACGCGGACCAGGGCTGCATACACCCAGCCGTTGCCACGGCTCCAGTAGCAGTTGCTGCCATCCTTCTCCTTGTAAGGTGGCACGTAGTTCTTATCTCTCCACCAAAGTCCTTCTTTTTTGTTAAAGAGTCCATTAGCCAGGGTATCACGGCTCCATTTATAGGAATTCATCGCATAATCCAGATACTTGCGTTCGCCGGTAATCTTGGCATACTTGGCGTAGGCTGGCATCGCCATCTGGATAGCGTCAATCCAAGTCCAGTAGTTTACTCGGTTGGTGCCCATCTGATGGTCGAGGTTCTCCTTCACCTTGCTCAAGTCCTTCTTGCCGCCGGTCTGAACGTAGCGGTCCATGTAGGTCTGCTGGCAGCACTGGTTGTCGGCATCGGTATTGTTCACACTTCCACGTGCTGTCCACTTGTGATAATCTGCCCACTTGTCTGTGTAGTCGAGATAGCGCTGCTGAGGGTCAATCTCATAAAGCGCCATCAATCCCTCGTAATACACGGCACGGGTCCAGAGGTTGCTGGTACGTTTTTTCTTCACGAAAGTGTCGATGGTTGGGTCTCTGTACTTTGTCATGAAATAGTTGTTGGTACGATGAGCTACCTCCAGAATTTCATTTTGCAATGCGGTCTGGGCAGACATTGAGGTCAAGCCCATGAGCATGCAGAGCGATGATAAGATCAGTTTCTTCATTTGTCTTGTTATTAATATTATGATTATTTACTTGATTTCCACGAGTTTCACGGTACTGTTAAGTCCGCTTGGCACAGGAGCCCAGTTCTCGTAGGTGGTCTTCTTGTAGTTGATATCCACCACGTTGATTTCCTTCATCTTGCGCCACTTTACACCCTGACGGTCCATTTCTGTGATGCGGTTGGCTGGCAGGTTGGTTACCTCGATACGGATGGTGTTCTTGCCCTTGTTGAGCGCATCCTTGCAGTTTAGGATATATGGTACAGCCCAGGCGCAACCTACATATCTATTATTGATATAGACGCGGGCACTCTCTCGTACATCTCCCAGGTCGATGGCCCACTGCTTCTTGGCATCATCCTTCGATAGCTTGATGGTGGTTTCGTAAACACCTGTTCCCATCATCACCTTCGCCTTTTCACTGAGACCTTCCCAAGACTTTACGCCCTTCAGGTTGAAGGTTTCGCCCACCTTAGGAGCATCTTCGGTGAATGACAGCTTCCAGGTATTCTCTGTCAGGTCGATGGTCTTGCTATCCGCAGCAGCGATGGCTTCCTTTTCGTTCACCTTCACCTTGGAACCGAGTTTCCACTCATTCACGGGTTTATTCGATGTGATGAGGATGCGGCTCTCGCCACTCTTCAGGTTCAGCTGGATACCCTTGTCGCCGATGGTTGCCTCGTGGTATTTGCCTGTCATAGGGTTGTACCAGATGCCATGCTTCTCGTTTACGGCCAAAGCCACGCTAGAAGCGATGTCCTTGCTGGTGAGATTAGCAATGAAGTAATGATGGCCGATGCTGTTGGCACGGCGAATCATCTTCAAGCCCAGGTTCTTTCTCATCAGTTCCGGTTTTGCTGTCTGTTCCATTGCCTTGATGTTGTCGCCTTTGATAATCTTGGCGCCTTGTGCCTTGAGAGCAGAGATGTGCTGAATCACGTCGCTAGGCATGATGTTGTTGCCAGGGATGATGATACCCTTGTATCGGGTTCCGGCAGCAGTCTCTACCATTCCATTCTTAAAGGTACACGTGCGGAGATACTTGTCGCTGATGTAGTCGCAGTCGAATCCTGCCTTGTCGATGTCGAGAATCACCTTGATAAACTCAGGTGCTTTCTTCGCCATGCTGTGGATGTCGAATTGCATCAGCCAGTTCTTGGTATCCTTGCGCCACATATCTCTTACTGGCAGATAAACCAGGAAATCATTGTCTGGCTGTCCCCACTGCAGATAGGTCTGGCAGTTGGTGATGTATTTCATCAGTTCCGGTGCATCGCGCCAGATGCTGTTGGTAGGACTCATATCTACTGAAGCATAGAATTTCCAGCCTGGCCATGTATCGTTTTTAGGCGAATAAGCGGTGCCATGAAAGAACATGTGGTTTACGCCGGCGCAGAACATCAGGTCCATATCCGGTTTCATCTGGCTCAGGGATGTGCGGAAGTGCTCGGTGAGCCAGGTGAAGGTTTCGCTGGATGTATATTTCTTTCCGGTGATGTGCGCAGCCGATGGAGCATATTTCAGCATACTCAGGTCGCTGAAGTTAGGACGGGTCTTACCCGGATCCTTGCGCAGTCCCTTGATGCCGAAATCGGTCAGTCCGAAGCCTTCAATTTCCGGAATGTCAACGGCTGCATAGCAGTCGATGAGGTTGGCTGGTGAACCGTGTGCCTGGTTTCGGGTGATGGCACCACGCTTGTTTGCCCATTTGGTCCACTGTTCGGTGAAGTTATGGAGCAGCATGTCGCCCAGGGTTTCACGGTAATCGCTTACCACTACGGCATCGCCATCCAGAAACTCTGGGAACTTATCCTGCAGTTTATATCCGTGATATTTCTCGAATTCCGTCAGGAGGTTAGGAGTCCAGTTGGCGCCATACACCTCGTAGCTGTCATTGAAGAAGGTATGCGGATATGGAGTCTTCGATGCTACGAAGGCGCTGTCGATGTGCTGCAGATAATTAGCCACGGCAGTAGAGTCGAAGTGGTCGATTACATAGCCTTCTCCTCCAGGAGCAGCACGTTTCACCTTCTGTCGGGTACGGCTCTCATAGAGGGCGATGACTCGTTTCTTATATTTTTCTCCTTCCACAGGGAAAGCCTTGATGAGTTTCAGCTTGGCGAAATCACGTTCTTTCTGTGGCACGTTGAATTCTATCTCCATCAGTTTCTGCTTCACATCCACGATGGTATCTACGAATACCGCCTTGCATGCCGCCTCGCTGATAGGCACCCAAGGACCTCCGAAAGGCCAGCCTGTACCTGTAGCCATATCGGTTTCGATGCCCACCTGTTTGTTTTCCTTTTCCACGAACTTGAGCATATCCATCCATTTTGGCGAGAGATAAGGGATATCATTCTTGTCGTTACCCTGCACACCATAGAGCGGTGTGATTTCCACGGCACCGATGCCCGCCTTGGCGTATTCGCCAAGGTTCCACTTCAGGTTCTCTTGATCCACAGCAGATCCCATCCACCACCATCTTACGCCCGGTTTGGCTTCCTGCGTAGGGGTAGGGAGGAACTGAGCCTGGCAGTTGAGTGACGACAACAATGCCAAAGCAAAGGATAATCCTATGAATTTATGATTTCTTTTATTGTTCATCATATTGGGTTTATTAATTTGCTCTTAATTGTTTATTCTTCGTTTGCAAAGATAGCAAAAAATACCCAATAATAGCTGTATTATGATTCTTAAAAATGTAAAATCGTACAAATATGCTAGGTGTTTTGCCAAAAAGTCAAGGAAGTACATAAAAAAGAGCATAAATCTCATCTCATCAATAGAGTATGCATTCTCTATTGACTGTAGAATGAAAAAGGGCGGTTTTCTTGCGTGATGCAAGGAACCGCCTTCTGCATTTTTCTGGAATTTGAGGATTATGCCAAATGCTATAGCCCAAATATCAAAAGAATAGGGTGGATATGGGCGGAAATGATTACTTTTGCAGCAGAAATTTTAAACAAGCTAATAACAAGATTAATATGAATAGTGTTTTAGAAGGTCGTCCTGCTTTGAAAAAGGAGGTCGAGAAGATTGCAGAAGTTGCCGGTTATCTCTGGCAGAATGGTTGGGCTGAGCGTAATGGTGGTAACATCACCGTGAACATCACCGACTTGGTAGATGACGAAATCAAGGCTCTGCCTGCTATCAGCGAAGTAAAGCAGATTGGTACAGCATTGCCTGCATTGAAGGACTGCTACTTCTTCTGCAAGGGAACAGGCAAGCGCATGCGCGACTTGGCTCGCTGGCCTATGGAGAATGGTTCTATCATCCGCATCCTGGACGATTGCGCCAGCTATGTTATCATCGCTGATAATCCTGTAATGCCAACATCTGAGTTGCCAAGCCACTTGAGCGTTCATGCCCGTCTCATCGAGAAGGGTTCTAACTACAAGGCTACCGTTCATACTCATCCTATCGAGCTTATCGCTATGAGCCACAATAAGAAGTTCATGGGCAAGGATGTGTTGAGCAATCTGCTTTGGAGTATGATTCCAGAAACCAAGGCATTCTGTCCACTCGGTTTGGGTATTGTTCCTTATCAGTTGCCAGGCAGTTTGAAACTCGCTGAGGAGACCTTGAAGGAGTTGGAGGATTATGATGTAGTGATGTGGGAGAAGCATGGCGTCTTTGCCAAGGGCTTGGATGTGATGGATGCCTTCGACCAGATTGACGTACTCTCTAAGAGCGCCAAGATCTACATTGATTCCAAGTGTATGGGATTTGAGCCTGATGGTATGAGCCAGGAGGAAATGGCAGAGATGACCAAGGCTTTCAATTTGCCAAGATAAATAGATTTATAGATAAAATATAAGTTATTAGTTTTAAAGATTGTTTTCTATAAGAATTTTTGGTTTAGATAATTAAGTTTAGTAAAAAGACCCCGAGCATTGTGAAATACTCGGGGTCCTCTTTTTTGTTATATAAGTTGTGGCAAGAAACTTGAGATAATCAAGACGATGATGCCGACGATTAATACGGCGATGGTCTTCTTTGAGCAGCCCTTCCATTCCTTTAGGATGATGCCCCATACATTAGAGAATACTACGTTGAGCGCCATCAGAATGCAGAACGAAAGCGTCATGAGGGTAGGAGATTCGGTAAGGAACCCTTTGCCCAGTGACAGTCCGAAGAACTGACTGTACCACAAGGCACCTGCCAAGGCACAATAGAGAATGTTATTGCTCCAAACCTCCTGGTTCTTGTAATCGCTCCAGGTATGATTCTTGGTGTTCTGATAGAAACAGTAAATGGCATTGGTGATGAAACCACCTAGGGTCACCAGGAAGGTGGCAGGCAAAGTCTTGTACATATCGGGAGTGAATGTACCGAAATGGATGTCGGAACCGAAGGCAAGGCCAACATTGAAACATCCGCTCATGAAACCAGCCAGCAAGGCGATGGCAAGACCCTTAGGAAAGTTGAAGTCCTTTACTGCCGCCTTCTTCTCTTCTTCTGAGAGTGATGAAGCCTTCATACTGCCAGCTACTCCTATAATAGCGATACCGAGCAGGGTAACCACTACGCCGAGTATCACGCTGAAGGTGAGCGATGAAAGGGCGTCCATCTCTGGGAAGAAGATGTTGAGCAATACAGGGCCCATGATGGTTCCGAGACCCGCGCAGGCTCCCAGGGCGATGCTCTGTCCCAATGCTACACCTAGGTAACGCATGGAAAGACCGAAGGTCAGTCCGCCTACGCCCCAGAGTACACCGAAGAGCATGGTCATCGCTACGTTGAAGCCATAACCGTCGAATAAATCAAAGAAGGAATGGCCGCTTGGTACAGCGAGCATTGCGCCTAAGAAAGGCAAAATAAGCCATGCGAACACACCCTGAACTACCCAGTATGATTCCCAACTCCAATCTTTAATCTTGTTGATAGGAACGTAGCAGCTGGACTGGCAGAATGCGCCGATGGCTATGATTAAAAGTCCTATTAATATTTCCATAATAATATGTATTAGAGTGAAGAATGAAGAGAGAAGAATGAAGAGTGAAGAATTCAAATGCTTTTTTAGCCATAAGACAATTGAATTCTTCGTTCTTCACTTACTTGCGATTAGCAAGAACTTCTGCTTCGTATTTCTCGATGTCAGCGATGTACTCTTCGCCAACAGGGATGTTGTTCTTCAGGTTGAAGTAGTCGAGACCGATGTGAGCACGGTCGAGTGCGTTGGCACGAACTAACTCTGAGAAGAGGTTGCGTGTATTGTCGTCGAAGAGGGTTACGTGGTCTGAATCCCAGTGCATAGGGCGAGATACGTGGAGCATCAACTCTGGAACGAAGAGCAGGAGTGCTGAAACGGCATCTGATACGTTCTCTGTTGGCTCATAGTGGCCTGTATCGAGGGTGTACATCACGTTGTTCTTAGCGCAGTAGCCAGCGTAGAAGTCGTGAGAACCTACGGTGTAAGCCTCCAGGCCGATACCGAAGAGCTTAGCCTCCAGGCAAGACTTCATGTTAGGCAACTCCTCTGCTAAGATCTCATCGAGAGAGTTTTTCAAGATTTCACGATAGCGTCCTTTCTCTACGGTGATGTCCTTGGAACCATCATGTACCCAGATGTTCATGATACATGGGTCGTTCTGGAACTTACCCATAGCGTCTGCGATACGGCGGCAACGCTTGGTGTGCTCAATCCAGAACTCGCGGATAGCTGGGTCAGGATTTGACAATGTGAGATTTCCGCTCAATGGGTGAGAGAAAGAAGTAGAGTTGAAGTCGAGCTTCATGTTCTGCTCCTTAGCCCACTGCATCCAGCCTGTAAACTGATCTACGGTTACCTCGTTACGGTCAATCTGCTTGCCACCGAACTCACCATAAATCTCATGAAGGTTGAGACGGAAAGTACCAGCCAGGAGAGAGTTCACCTTCTCGATGTCCTGACGGAGTTCGTCGATGTTGCGAGCCTTTCCAGGATAGTTACCTGTGCTCTGGATACCACCAGAAGCAGCCTCTTCCTGTGCGGTTTTGTAGAAGCCGATTCAATAACTTTTCCATCCCTTGGTGCCTGATGGATGGTAGGTGTGCCATTCACCGCGAAAGAGCAGGAAAATGTCTCCAGCCTTGATCTTTGTTTCCGGGAGATGAGCAGAGCGGAACACTCCTTCGCCTTCCGGTTGGTAAAGAAGCTGGTATTCGTCGAGTATTCTTCCCTTCTGAAGATCGAAGTAATATCCGTCAGCATGTCCTTTTGTTGGATAGGCTTCTCCTGGGGCGATTTCTTCTCGTCCCACGGTGCTGATGGTGAGTCCCCATTCGGCATCTCTTTCTGTTGCTAATAGGTATTTACTTGTTTGCATATTGTTTCTGTTTTATGATTTTCATCTGCAAAATTACGCTGAATAATTCTAACTTCCAAATTTTTATGTCATTTTTTTCAGGAATCCAGCATTTCAGCGTTACTTCTGATTGACGTTGCAAAGATACAACATTTCCGTTTCCTACCTATGCGATTTGTGCGATTTGCGTGGATTCGGGAAATAAAGTGCGGAAAAATCCATGGAATCTTTCTAAAGAATATCTCCGATAGATAAGAAATTATCTCCGAAAGATAGCAGAATATCTCCGAAGGATAAGAAAATATCTTCGATAAAGAAGACTTGGAAGCTGTGTTGGGGTGACGAGGTGAAGGGTGAAGGGTATATTTTAAATCTTTATATTATATTCTTTTTAGGGCTTTTTCGATTTTTGACCCTAGGGTACTTTTTTGATTTTACCCTTTTTCCCTTTACCCACGCGTACATATATAAATAGAGTTTTCAAACCTTCACCCTTCACCTTTTTATTTAACATTCTGTAAATCAATTTATTAAAGGTGAAGGGTGTGAAGGGTGGTTTCCTGTTTTTCTTAAACATATTTTAAGAATCCAAATAGACGTTTACATTTTTTAAGGGCTTGCTTTGGATGCAAAATAGGGGCCTTTATATATAGAATTGAGCCGTTATCTGCGTATAATTCCATTGTTGCTGCAAATTCTGCTGTAATCAGCCACCGCATCTGGGATATTATCTGTCTGATCATGCAGAGAAGATTAAAAAATGAAAATCTGATATTTAAAAAAGGGATTCTGATAAAATAAAGATGTATCTGATACGTTTATAATATAAGGAAATACTGAAAATAAAGAAATAAAGCGATAAAGGATATGAAAAGAATATTATTCGCCCTATCATTGATGGCGGCAACTACCGCTTCCTTTGCCCAGGTGGCAAAACCAATGGAAGATGTCAACAAAGTTATCGACAATACCGCGGATAGTCTGAACAAGGCGAAGACCGCACGAATCCAACCGGGAACCAGCCGCAGGGGCAACAACCCTGTGCTCTTCCTGATTGGTAACTCAACCATGCGCAATGGTACTCTGGGTAATGGAAACAATGGTCAGTGGGGGTGGGGTTACTACGAGCATGAGTTCTTCGATGCCAACAAGATTACGGTAGAGAACCAGGCGCTCGGAGGTATGAGCAGCCGCACCTTCTATAACCGTCTCTGGCCGGATGTGCGCAAGGGTATCAAGGCAGGCGACTGGGTAATCATCTCCATCGGTCATAACGACAATGGGCCGTATGATAGTGGCAGGGCACGTGCCAGCATACCTGGTATCGGCAAGGATTCACTCAACGTCACCATCAAGGAGACTGGCGTCAAGGAAACCGTTTATACCTATGGCGAATACATGCGTAAATACATCAACGACTGTAAGGCCTTGGGTGCTCATCCTATCCTGATGTCGTTGACTCCACGTGATGCCTACGATGAGAACGACAAGATAGTTCGTGTCAATAAAACCTTCGGATTGTGGGCAAAGCAGGTGGCTGAGCAGGAGCATGTACCTTTTGTTGATTTGAATGAGATTTCTGCTGCTAAGCTTGATAGCTATGGTCATTGGAAGGAGAAGTATCATTTCTTCAAGGATCATATCCATACCTCCCGCTTCGGAGCAATGATGAATGCCCGTTCGGCTGCAGAGGGATTGGCAGAGAGCAAAGACCCAAATCTGGCTCCTTTGCAGGCGATGATGATCAATGTAGCTTTGCCTACAGAGAATTTCAAGCGCGAGTCTGGCAAACCGGTTGTCTTCTTCACAGGCGACAGCACCGTGAAGAATGCCGATAAGGATGAAGACGGCATGTGGGGCTGGGCATCTCAGGCTTACACCATCTTCAATCCTAAGAAGATCACCTGTGTGAATGCAGCCAAGGCGGGTCGCAGTTCTCGTTCTTATCTCAACGAAGGAAGATGGGAAAAGGTATATAACAGTCTTCAGCCAGGCGACTACGTGCTCATCGAGTTCGGTCACAACGATATCTGTTCCTTAACCGATAAGAAAATGCGTGGTTCCATTCCTTGTGCCAAGGATACCTGTCATGTGTATAAGATGGATGCGAGCAAGCAGTATGAGGTGGTTTATTCTTTCGGCTGGTACCTGAAGAAGTTTATCCAGGATGTGCGAGAGAAGGGAGCTACCCCAATCCTCGTTTCCCTGACTCCTCGCAACGAGTGGCCTAACGGAAAGATGGAGCGCCGCAACGATAGCTACGGAAAATGGTATTGTGAGGTGGTAGCTGAGACAGGCGTTGCCTTCCTCGACCTCCACAACATCGCTGCCGATTCATACGATAAGATAG
>ERZ833608.2070-NODE-2070-length-11361-cov-3.209800_pt1 | contig 11361 bp, 7 predicted proteins | sample MGYA00519694_ERZ833608 | MGnify/ENA primary metagenome ERZ833608 (study PRJEB31850, sample SAMEA3708742) | human gut metagenome | biome: human gut; feature: human-associated habitat; material: faeces | place: China | collected 2014 ... | reverse complement strand
CAGCCATACCAAATGCAAAGCCTGCCAAAATTGCAGTGAGCATTCTTGGAAGGCGAAGTGTCTTTACCGTGAAGACTGCACTGCCCTCCACTTCTTTTAAGGCATCCCATACCTCACTTGGCGTATAAATTGTATTTCCGTAAAGCATCATAACTACTGCTAGCACGAGCGCGATTGCCAAAAGCACAAGCGAAACCACGATGCTTTTTCTCTGTCGTCTGTGATATCCTGCCTCTACATTAGAGATTCCATCAAAAGACACATTTTTAGATGTTCGCAATGTCGTTTCTTTCACAGTGACTTTACCTTTGCCTTTCTGATGATGAGAATAAATACCGGTGCACCGATCAGTGCTGTGACAATACCTGATTCCAATTCGCCAGGACTTCCCAAAATTCGTCCCATTGTATCTGCAAATAGAAGTAAGGCTGCGCCACCAACTGCAGACAGCGGAAGAATCTTTTTCATATCTGGACCAATTACCAGACGAAACAGATGCGGAACCATCAGACCCACAAAGCTGATCGGTCCGGCAAGTGCTGTCGTTGATGCACACAAAAGTACGCCTGCAAGAGAAGCAAATGCTCTTGTAAGCGGCACATTCAAGCCAAGTCCAGTTGCCGCCTCATCCCCAAGTGCCAATGTGTTTAGCGGAGCTGCCATGCAAATGCTGACGACAAATCCAATCACAAAATATGGAGCAAGCAAGCGGATATCTGTCCAACTTGCTCCGCCAATATTTCCTGTCTGCCAAAAGCGAAACCAAAGATCAGATGGAAGGCCTGCAAATGGGCGCGGATGATTATATCCCGAAACCGTTCTCGCTGGCTATCCTGACTACGAAGATACAGAATATGATGCGTACCCGCAGGCGTATGCTTGAACGGTATTCCAAATCTCTGGAAGTGGAACCGGAAAAGATTACGTTCAACGCCATGGATGAAGCTTTGTTGAAACGTGCCGTTGCCATCGTAGAAAAGAATATGGATAATATTGAATTCTCTACCGACGAGTTCGCCAGAGAAATGAATATGAGCCGTTCTAATCTGCACCTCAAATTGAAAGCTATCACAGGTGAATCGACTATCGACTTTATACGCAAGATTCGTTTCAATGAAGCGGCAAAACTACTGAAGGATGGCCGTTATACAATAGCAGAAGTCAGCACAATGGTAGGATTTAATACGCCGTCTTACTTTGCTACGAGTTTCAAAAAGTATTTCGGATGTTTGCCTACAGAGTATATTAAGAAGGCAAAGGGATAAACAACTAGAGAGGTAAATCCAAAAATATTATGATTTTTACGGATTGGATTCCATAAAAATCATAATATTTTTGGATTTGAAGAGAGTTTATACATAACAAACAACCCCAATGTATAAAACAGTACTTTTCTTTTTTCAGTAGGGTTTTGAGCTAAATTCATAGTTACAAGGATTAATCTAGCACAATAGTCTTTTTAATAATTCTTCTTGGAGCTATTATTTTCTTCGTTCCCTAATAAATTTGCGTTCCACTTAAGTGGAGCGATAGTTCAACTTAAGTGGAACGCAAACTAGAATGTAGAGCTAATTATTATTTATAGAAGATAGGAAACTAAACACAGTATTAAGACAGCTTATCTCTTATTGACAACTAGCGTTTAGTTCGTCTCCGTACCGTTTCCCTCCCGTATCAAAATGAATTAGTTCATTTCATAAAAGAATAGGATGAAAGTTACATTATGATGTATAAAAAGCTTAATATCAGCCTAAAAACCGTTTTTCTAAACATTATTAATATATGATTCAACAATATTAATATCAAAAAATCATTTTTTGAACAAAGTGTGAACAGGACAAATCATCATTTCTAAATAAACAGATTACATTTGCAAACAGTAAAATATAACTTTTAATAATTAAAACCTAATAAAGTATGAAGAACATCTTTATTTGTTTATTCGCAATGTTCTTTCTGTCTAATTGCACAGACGACAAAGACGAATTAATCATTGGAGAACCCAACAACGACAAAGAAAACATTCTTCCCGATGAAGGTGAAGGAATTGAAAAAAAACTATTTGAAGTTATCAATCTAGATTATAAAGGTCTAGAAAAAGTAAAACAGTACTATGAAGCAGGAAACTATCAATTAGCTGCTAATGCATTACTAGATTATTATCGCATGCGTACAGATGTAGTAAACCCGAATGTAACTCTTTTAGGAACTACAGCATCAGCAGTGGAACTAAACATTGCAAATCAAGCTCTGGACTATCGCTTTTATGTAAGGAACTTCCCTGAAACTAGAGGAGAAACCGATGGAGTTAGAGACGAGTCGAAAGATATTTACTATTCTTTCAAAAATAGTGATGGAACAATAAATTGGGACTTAAAGGTTGACGGCATAACAGATAATGAGTTCAAATATCAGCGTCATCGTCATCAGTGGATGGTACCTCAAGCTAAAGCGTATTACATGACTAAAGACGAGAAATACATACTGTCTTGGAAAGAAGTTTTCACCGATTGGATGAAAAATTATCCATGTCCGGAAGTTATTAAGGATGAATATTTTCCATGGTCCGGATTACAAATCGCAGAGCGAGTTAGCTCACAAGCAGATTTAATGACCTATTATATACATTCTGCCAATTTCACTCCTGAATGGTTATCCATCTTTCTCACTCAGTATGTAGATCAAGTGGAGAGCATCCGCAAACTCTATAAACCGGAAGGTAATATATTAGTAACACAGTTATATTCACTGACTTTAGCTGGTGTTTTATTCCCGGAACTAAAGAAAGCAGAAGAATGGGTGGAAGAAGGTACCCGCAAATTAAATGAACAAATAAAAGAACAGTTCAATCCCGACGGTATACAAAACGAGCTTGACCCGAGTTATCATGTAGGTGCTATTTCAGACTTCTATAACGCCTACGAAGTGGCTAAAGAGAATAATAAAGCACATTATTTTTCAGCCGATTATATGCCGTCCTTACGTAAAGCAACAGAATTTGTGATGGACTTAGTTTATCCGAACTACTCTGTAGAAAATTTTAACGACACTCGTTCAGGACGTATGCAAAAGAGTATGTTGATAAAGAATTTCACACGCTATGCACAGATGTTTCCGGACAACGAAGGTATGAAATGGATGGCTACCCAAGGTAAAGAAGGTAAAAAACCAACTTATACATTAAAAGCATACGAATATTCCGGTTATTACATGCTACGTAATGGATGGGATCAAGACCCTAGTAAAGTGTCCATGTTCATTTTAAAGAACAACTATAATCCTAAAAAGAAATGGCATTGTCAAGCGGATAATAATACATTCAGCTTATTCCATAAAGGACGTAACTTCTTCCCTGATGCAGGTGTATATGCATATAGTGGTGATCCCGCCAGAGATAAATATAACCAAAGTTTCTGGCATAATACAATGACGATTACGACCACAAATATCAATAAGATGGAAGGCCATTATGTCCATAAAGGAACACAAGACAATACAAATTACATAGTTACAGAGAATGAACCATACGAAAATTCATCTCTAACCCATAGACGTTCTGTATTCCACGCCAACAAAGAGTTCTTTGTGCTTGTTGATGAATTATACATGAAAAATCCTGAAGAAGCGTATAATACAGGCAAATACAATTTGAATTTCAATCTTTGTGCACCTGAAAATGAAATAACTTTCGACAATTCGAATTCCAAAGCAGCCCATGGCATACATACTAACTACAGTGATAATAACAATATTGTTATTTATACATCATCTGAAGATTATGATTCATCTGCAACTTTTAAAAGCAACGTATCCAATGATCATGGTGTGGTTAATATTGAAAATCGTTTAGGATATAAAATTTCACTTAGAAAGAACAAAGATAGAAAAACAATTCGTGCTATTACCGTCATATACCCGACTTCCAATCCAACAGGTACCACAATTAATGCTGAATTTACCGATGGAGGTTACACAGGAAAAGCTGTTGCTATCAAAGTCACGGTAAATGGTACTCCTTATGAGTTAAGCTATACAATACCAGAAAATAATAACTAATATCATAACACTATGAATTTAAAAAAACTAACCTCTAGATTCCTGGCAATCTTATCTATAGTAGTCCTGACTCTTACAGGCTTCTCATGCACGGATACAGAGACTACCAACACAACTGGCTTTGCCATCTATTATTACAGCCTCACTGATATAGGTCCATCAATGAATGCAGTGATTGAAAAGCCTACATATACAGGAGGTGAACCGACAGATTTCGTTATCACCGGAATCACTTTTAATGGTGAACCATACACATCCGAATCATTTATCATTGACAGCAAGGATGGTAGTGTTCGAATTGTTAACTCTGATAATCTACCGGTGGGATTATATTCCATCTCTGTAGGATGTAATAGCAATGGCAACTACCATGAATTCAAAGATGCCATACAAGTAAAAATGTTGCCCAGCGTTCCCGATGGAATTAAAGTAGAACCTGATTATATTGAAATCGACTTTGAAGAAATTGGAGAATCGAAAGCTACTGCAAAAGTAATAACAGAAGGTGAACACGTCACAATCCCCAGCGGCGGTTATGCAATAGCAGATGGTCCGGAGAAAGAATTCTTCAAAATTTCTCAAAGTGGAGTTATTTCTATTAATCCAGATGAAGAGGCTATAAAGAAGATGAAACCGGGTTTGCACAAAGTATCATTAAAACTGACTACTTTAGCAGGAGAAGGTATATTTGCTGATGCTATCACATTCAATCTGACTTCCAAACCAATAGATGTAACGTATAACGCTACCAATAAAGGTATCATGGAGAAAGAGTCTGAAACGAACGGACAAACTGAATATATCAGTCCTATACCTGTCATTGAAGGTTCAACAGAGGAAGCTAAGTTCAGTATAGCTAACATTATTCCGGAAATAGCAGAAGGAAAAGTGACTATCAATGAAACAACCGGAGCTATATCAATCGCTAAAGGACATGGTATCACAGAAGCCGGAAACTATGAAATCACTATAAAAGTTTCCAACAAATTCGCTCCTGAAGGTGTAGAAATGCCAACTAAATTCACAATTCAAGTAGTTGATGAAATCACTCCTATATCAGGATTTGAATACGCAGCTTTAGAGATAGCACAATACGCGCCTATATCAGCTCAACCCAAAGAAGGAATGCAAGGAAACTATGTCACCTATTCATTCGTAGACCTTGACCAAAAGTTTGAAGGACAATTGACTATCAATCCGAGTAATGGTAAGATCACTGCAAAAAAAGGAAATAGTATACCAGAAGGCAGATATGAAGTTAAGGTACAAGCTGATAACAGTAAGGGAAATCCGACTATCACAACTTTCTTATTAACAGTTACTCCAAATCCTAATAATATAGTGTATGTATATTACGGTAATAACCTCGGATTGGATAAGGCAACAGAAGCTTCACAATATCGTATTAGAAGTGCAGCAGAATTGGGTAGTTTGGTTTTAACTCCAGAAACGAATTTAGATGATAAAGGTATTGTTTTCAAATGGAAGATAGCCACTAAATTCAATTTAGACGATCCTAATCAAACAGGATATCCTATGATTGATGAAGCAACAGGTGTAGTCCGATTCTCCCCGGATAATTTCAAAGAAGCTGATGCTCCTATGGCTTATCTTATAATAGAAGCCACTGCCGGAGAAGGTGATCTTGCAAGAACTTTCAAAACATTCGTTGCTTTTGACTTTAATCCTAGTACAAATCCTATTAGAATAGAATATACTCCATTTGTATTCAAAGTAAATCCAAGAAAGGGAGGAATTTCTGTAGAACCTACGTTAGTCGGAGTAACAGATGTTTCACAATTTGTAATGGATTATCGTCGTTCATTCCGTTATCAAAATCTGGAAGGGCCTAAAACACATAAATCGGGAGCAATCACTACTGGAGATAAAGTAGATGCAACAGTATTTATGAACCAAGTATGGCGTAATTATTACGGATCAACAGCACCCAATTATGGAGCAAGAGCACCTATGTCCTATTATGATGGAATTTCTAACAAAATTAATAAGAAGTTATCAGATGCATTAGGTTATGTCGACCCGACCAAAGGATGGGCTGTTACCATTAATCCCAACAAATGGTTTGGTGATCCTACGTATGGAGAAGAAAACGGACAATTTGCCAATGGTATTATGACTGGTCAAATGACCTATAGAACAGATGGAGATTCAGGCAAATTAAGCTCTGATAAGAATTGTCCCAAAGCATTCCCATTATTGATATGGTTTGATGAAAATTTCTAAATTAAAAGACATTACAATTATGTACAATATATATACAAAAGCAATAAGCAAAAGAGGGTGGTTCACCCTCTTAGCTCTCATAGCTACAATCTGTGTTTCGGCACAAAACGTCAAAGGTGTGGTAGTAGACGAAACAGACATGCCTATGATTGGTGCTACCGTCATGGTAAAAGGAAGTCAAACCGGAACGACAACTGATTTTGATGGTAACTTCACTATCCAAGCCCAAAAAGGTTCAACACTGGTATTCAGCTATATTGGTTATAAAAATCAAGAAGTGAAAATTGCGCAAACAGACAAAAAGTTAAACATTAAAATGGAACCGGACAATGCAGTGCTTGATGAAGTTATTGTAGTGGGTTATGGTTCTATGAAAAAAAGTGACTTGACTGGTTCTGTAGCTTCTGTTGCCGCCAAGGATATAGAAGAATTTAAAAGCAGTTCTGTTATGGCAGCTTTAGGAGGTCAAGTGGCCGGTGTACAAATTACCCAAACTGACGGAACTCCAGGCGCAGGATTTGATATTAAGATTCGTGGTGTAGGAACATTAAACGGTGACGCTACTCCCCTTTACATTGTTGACGGTTTCCAAGTTGACAACATTGACTACTTGGCAAACTCTGATATTGAATCTATTCAAATTCTAAAAGATGCTTCTTCATCAGCTATTTACGGTGCGCGCGCAGCTAATGGTGTAGTGATGGTAACCACTAAATCAGGTAAGGTAGGTAGACCAGTAGTCAGCTACAATGGTTCTGCTACTTATCGTAAAATCACCAAACAATTAGACTTGCTCAACGCCTATGAATTTGTAAAACTACAGGGAGAACTAGATACCAAGTTTATCCCCGGTTATTACCGCAACGAAATCAATCCCGAAACAGGGGAGTATTACAAATATCGTACTTTGGACGACTATATTGGAGTAGAATCTGTAGATTGGCAAGGAGAAACTTTCAGTCCTACTTGGTCGCAAGATCATAACATTTCCGTAACAGGAGGTAATGACGGTACCAAATACTCTGCTTCTTTCTCTCATTACAAAGAAAACGGTATTTTCAGAAATAGCGGTTTTACTAAAACAACCGGTAAAGTTCGTATCAATCAGAAGATTAATAAGTATATTACAGCCGATGCTACTATCAATTATTCCAATACATTGAAAGAAGGTGCCGGAACTTCCAGTGATGGAGGACGTTTCAATATGTTAGGACAGATATTAAGATCACGTCCTACAGGAGGTCTGGCTAAAACCAATGAAGAACTACTGGCTAGTGCCATCGACCCGGCTATGTTGGAAACAGGCGAAAGTCTAGCACAGGTGAACCCCATCCTACAAGCTGAAAATACGACAGACAACAAGCGCTCTGAAATGTGGAGTGCCAATTTGTCTCTTACTGCAAAAATCACTAAGAAATTAACATTTAAGACAGCTGGTACATACAATACGACCAACACCCGTAGAGATGTATTCTACAAAACTCAGACAAGACAGGCCTACACTAATGGTCAAATGCCTTATGGAGAAACTCAGATGGGACGCGAAAAACGTTGGACCAATTACAACCAGTTAACATGGGTAGAAAAAATAAAGCAACATCGTTATGAAATAATGTTAGGTGAGGAACTCGCATACAGAAGTTCCGAATTCTTATTGGGACAAGCAAAAAATTTCCCTTCAGATAATATCGGTAATGACAATCTAGGTCTAGGTGCAGTTCCCAGTAAAGTAAACACCTCGTTTGGAGATAAAACCATGTTATCATTTTTTGCGCGGGGAAATTATTCATTCAACGACAAATATATGCTGACAGCTACTGTACGTGCGGATGGTTCTACTGTTTTCTCATACAAAAATAAATGGGGATTTTTCCCGGCTTTCTCCGCTGCATGGCGTATCTCGGAAGAAAAATTCATGAAACAGAATCTTCCTTTTGTATCTAACATGAAACTTCGTTTAGGATGGGGTATTGTAGGTAACGACCGTATTGCTAATTTCCTGTCATTAGACCTCTATACACAAAGTAAATATGGTATTGGTAACACAACTTCCACTGTACTGACTCAATCTCACCTGAAGAATAAAAATTTGAAATGGGAAGGTTCAAGTACTACCAATCTAGGTGTTGACCTTGGGTTCTTTGATAATCGCCTGAATGTTACAGCTGATTTCTTTATCAAGAATACCAAAGACTTGCTACTTGCGCAAAACCTAGCGTATGTTACCGGATTCTCATCACAAATGCAGAATATTGGTAAAATCCAGAATCGCGGTATCGAATTGGCTATTAATAGCACTAATATCCAAAATCGTAATTTCACCTGGAGTACAGACTTCAATATTTCATTCATTCGCAATGAACTGAAAGCTTTATCTTCCGGTGCCAATTATGCAGAAGCATATTCTAACTTCGATAGAACCAATTATACTCAATCAGACTATCGTGCCATAGTAGGCGAATCATTAGGATTGATTTACGGTTATGAATTCGATGGTATTTATCAAGTAGACGATTTCTACACTTCAGCCGCTACAGGAAAACTCATCTTGAAGCCGGGTATTACGAACAACACACGTTATGATGGTGGGGCTGCTCCGGGCGTAGTAAAATACAAAGACCAAAACGGTGACGGAAAGATCACTACCGCCGACCGCACAGTCATCGGTAATGCCATGCCGAAATGGTTTGGAGGTATCACCAACTCTTTTAGTTTCAAAGGAATAGATTTTAGTTTCATGTTACAATACAGCTATGGCAATGATGTGTTCAACGCAACCCGTCAGTTTGCAACCGGTTCACAAGACCAGCGCTACAATATGCTGGCAGAAGTTGCCGATCGTTGGAGTCCTACCAATGCATCCAACAAAGTACCCTCAACGAAAGGGTATGTAAAGGGAGACGTGTACTCACGCTTCGTAGAAGACGGTTCGTTCCTACGACTGAAGAACATGACATTAGGATACAGCCTGCCGAAAAAATGGATTAACAAAATCCACATATCCAAACTTCGCATATATGGTACTGCACAGAACTTGTTCTGCATCAGCGGATATAGCGGATATGATCCGGAAGTCAGCACAGCAGCCAGCAATCCTATGACTCCCGGTCTGGATTGGGGTGCATATCCAAAGAGCAGAGTATTTACATTCGGACTTGATGTTCAATTTTAAACGAGTATAACAATGAAAAAACTAATATATTATATATCAGCACTGGCTTTATGCACATTGTCTTTCACTTCATGTTCCGATTTATTGGATGAAGATCCGAAATCAGATATTAGAAAGAACCAATATATGAACAATGCATCTGAAGCCAACAATGTATTGTTAGGAGTTTACCGCAACATGGTGGCAGATAACCTTTATGGTATGAACTTATCATGCATATTTGATTTAACTAATGACCTGGCACAATGTGAAGGAAACAGTACCAGTAGTTTCCGTGAATATCCGGCTAATGCATTCAATCCCAACAATTCGTATGTGCAAAATACATGGGCATCCTTATATAGTGCTATTTATAGCGCCAACGACTTTATAGAGCGTCTGGAAGTTAAAATGGTTACATACAATCTAAACGATCAAGCACTCGCCACTATGTATTTAGCGGAAGCAAGAGCATTGAGAGCATTGTATTATTTTGAGTTGGTACGTTGGTATGGTAACATTGCATTAATTACTAACACATCCGAATCATCTAAAAATCCGTCAGAGTTCGTTCAAGCAGATCCTCGTGACGTATACAAGTTCATTGAAGAAGATCTTAAATTTGCTATCGAAAATTTACCGTTTGAATCGGATGACACCCTGCGTGCTAACACTCGATTCCGTTTTTCTAAAGGCGGTGCATTGGGATTGCTGACTCGTGTATATGTCACTTGGGCAGGCGAACCCATTAAAGATACAGAGAAATGGAAACAAGCTGCATTGACGGCAGAGAAGCTTATCAACTCCGGTAAACATCATATGTTAGATAATTATGAACAACTTTGGGAAAATACATGTAATGGTACATGGGATCCGGCGGAAAGTTTAATTGAGGTAAGTTTCTATGCAAATTCTGTTACTGGTACAGCCAGCGAAGACCCGGTAGGGCGTATTGGTAAATGGAATGGAGTCAGAGTTACCGAAATTCCAGGAACACGAGGACGTAATGCTGCCAACGTTAAAGTAGTACATACATTCTTCCTAGATTGGTTAAACAAAGAAAAAGGAGATAAACGCCGTGATCTTTCCATAGCCAATTACAAATATGATCCAGATAAATCTTTCTGGGCAAAACCGGAGGAAGTAGACAAACCTACAGCTGGCCAAAAAAATAAGCAAAATTATACTCCGGCAAAATGGGACACTGAAAAGTATGTAAAAGAATACAACTTCTTACTGAATAACGATAAATCAAATGTCAATTGGTATATATTACGCTATGCAGACGTATTACTCATGTATGCAGAAGCACTTAACGAATGGCATCATGGTCCCAACAATGCAGCATTAGCAGCTCTTAATATGGTTCGCCGCCGCGGATATGGACTTCCTTATAATGAAGCAAATACAACTGTTGATTTAAAATCAACATCATACGAGGGATTCCAAGAATATATCCGGAATGAACGTGCCTATGAACTCGCTTTCGAAGGAAATCGCCGCCAAGATTTAATACGTTGGGGGATGTATTATGAAACAATAGTGAATACTTATATAAAATTAATTGGTTGGTATCCGGAAGCAAACTATGTAGCTTACCAATATACCCAAAAGAATAAACACGAACTACTCCCTATCCCAGCTCGTGACATGAGTTTGATGGAAAACTTCAAGCAGAACCAAGGATGGGGCGACTAATCTTTTTCTGATAAAAAAATCTATAATTTTTCTCCAATATGCCCTAATTAGGGCATATTGGAGAAAATTAAAACCTTTTTCAACAAAATCAAAACTTAAAAAGCAGAGTTCAAACACCTTTTGGACAATCCTGCAACGGAAAGTTTTGCCTTTCGGTTACTTTTGCATCAGTTACAAAACTTCTAAAAACAATCACTTAAAATGAATAACAT
>ERZ833608.2062-NODE-2062-length-11401-cov-2.636436_pt1 | contig 11401 bp, 8 predicted proteins | sample MGYA00519694_ERZ833608 | MGnify/ENA primary metagenome ERZ833608 (study PRJEB31850, sample SAMEA3708742) | human gut metagenome | biome: human gut; feature: human-associated habitat; material: faeces | place: China | collected 2014 ... | reverse complement strand
GGGTTACCAGGCTGCCGAGATCGGTCAAATCCTGGGCATCCCCACCGCAACCGTCCACACCCGGCTGGCCCGGGGACGGACGAAGCTGAAAGAACTTTTGGGAGGATATGGCTATGAACAGCCCGTTTGAATATCAGGAGTCCCTGAACAGCCTGCACTTTACAGAGGAGGAAAAGGCCGCCATCGCCCGCCGGGCCGCGGAGGCGGCGCGGAAGCAGACCCGGCCCGCCCGCCGCCCCGTCCGCCGGATAGCCCTGATCGCCGCTGCGGCGGTGCTGGTGCTGGCAGTGGGCACCGCCGGCGCCACCGGCATCCTGCGGTCCGCTGCGGAGGTCTTCTCTCCCCTCTTCGGCGGGGCACCCGCTCAGACGGAGATCATCGACAAGATCGGCCGTCCCATCGGGGCTTCCGCCACGAGCAACGGCGTGACCATCACGGCCCAGGCCGTCATCGGCGACGCCAACGGCTGCACCGTCGTCTTCGACATCACCCGCGACGACGGCCAGCCCTTCGACGTCACCGGTCTCATGATGGGAAGGGCGAGCGAGAACACCGACGACAAGATCCTCGCGCTCATGTTCTCGAGCGACGACGTGACGATCGACGGCGCGACCTCAATCGCGGGCTCGAGCTTCATCTACAACCCCGACGTCAGCTCCAACACGACGCTGCGCTACGTCAGGCAGTTCGACCACGTGGACTTTGGCAGCGCCTCGAGCCTCAACGGCCAGACCTGCCACGTTCACCTCAGCGACATCGAGAGCTTCGCCCCCGAGGAGTACCGCGCACACGTCAAGTCGGGAGAGAACCTCGCGTCGGGCACGTGGGACCTCACGTTCGAGCTCAACTACGAGGACGCCACCGTCAATCTCGCCGCCGGGCAGACGACGACGTTCGCAGGCAACGACGCAACCATCGACAAGGTCCAGGTCTCCCCCATCGGCGTCACCGTTGGCTACACGGTCGCCTACCAGGCAGATCTCCAGGGCTGGGAGGGCGGCGAAGAGTCACCACAGGTCTCGGCCGAGTTCGAGAAGATCTTCGGGCTCCCCATCACCGTCACGTTCGCGGACGGCACGACCGAGGACGCCACGCGCGGCGGCGCCACCTCGAGCGAGAACGCTAACGGCACAACGAGCGTCTCGAGCTCCCACACCTTTACCCAGTTGCGCGAGCCCTCCGATATCGTCTCCGTTACCGTGGGCGACGTCACCATCCCCGTCAAGTAAACGAACAGGCGTGAACAGGGGTACGCCCCCCGCTCACGAAAAGCGCCCGACTGGCAGCGCGGCCAGCCGGGCGCTCGCATGTGACAAACGAACCCGTCCCCAATGGCGCCCTGGCGGCAGACGAACGGATGTTCTAAACTGTGAGGCCGAGAGAAGCACACGACAGGGGAGCGGTCCATGGCCTCCGACGCAATCGTCATCCGCGGCGCGCGCGAGCACAACCTGCGCAACGTCGACGTCTCAATCCCGCGTGACAAGCTCGTGGTCATCACGGGCCTGTCGGGCTCGGGCAAGTCGAGCCTGGCGTTCGACACCATCTACGCGGAGGGCCAGCGCCGCTACGTCGAGAGCCTCTCGAGCTACGCGCGCCAGTTCCTCGGCCAGATGGACAAGCCAGACCTGGACTCCATCGACGGCCTGTCGCCGGCCGTCTCCATCGACCAGAAGACCACGAGCAAGAACCCCCGCTCCACCGTGGGCACCGTGACGGAGATCTACGACTACCTGCGCCTGCTCTACGCCCGCGTGGGCACGCCGCACTGCCCGGAGTGCGGGCGCGTCATCGAGCGCCAGACGACCGACCAGGTGGCCGACAAGGTCCTCGCTGCCGGCCAGGGGCGCCGCGCGCTCGTGCTCGCGCCGGTAGTCCTCGGCCGCAAGGGCGAGTACACCAAGCTACTCGACGACCTGCGCGGCGAGGGCTTCTCGCGCGTGCGCGTCGACGGCGAGGTGCGCCAGCTCGATGAGGAGATAAAGCTCGACAAGAAGCTCAAGCACACGATCGAGGTCGTGGTGGACCGCATCGTAATCCGCGAGACGAGCCTGGGGCGCATCGCCGAGGCCGTGGAGACGGCCACGCGCCTCGCGGCCGGCAAGGTGGGCGTCTACCTGCTGCCCGACCGCGACGATCCCGAGCGCATGCCCGGCGAGCTGCTGCAGTACTCGCTTGCGCTGGCCTGCCCCGTGCACGGCCACTCCATGGATGACCCGCAGCCCCGCGATTTCTCGTTCAACGCGCCCTACGGCGCCTGCCCGGACTGCGACGGCCTGGGGTTCCGCCGCGTCGTGGACGCCGAGGCCCTCATCGAAGACCCGGAGCTGTCCGTGGCAGACGGCGTGTTCGGCAGCTTCTTCGGCCGCTCCAACTACTACCCGCAGATTCTGGCCGCCGTGTGCCGCCACTTTGGGGAGAGCCCGGAGACCCCGTGGAAGAAGCTCCCCAAGAAGGTGCGCACGGCGCTGCTCGACGGCCTGGGCGCCACGAAGATCCGCGTTGACTACCACACGGTGGACGGCCGCGACACCCACTGGCTCACCACCTACGCCGGCGTGCGCTCCATCCTGTTCGAGAAGTACGGCGAGACCACCAACGAGAAGCTCCGCGCGCGTCTCGAGAAGTACATCCACGAGATGCCGTGCCCCACGTGCCACGGCGCGCGCCTGAAGCCCGAGATGCTCGCCGTCACGGTGGGCGACAAGTCCATCTACGACGTGTGCTGCATGAGCTGCCGCGAGTCGCTCGAGTTCTTCCGCACGCTCAGGCTCACGGAGCGCCAGGAGTTCATTGGCGGGCGCATCGTGAAGGAGATCGTGGAGCGCCTGCGCTTCCTGGTGGACGTGGGCCTTGACTACCTCACGCTCGCGCGCGCCTCCGCGACGCTCTCCGGCGGCGAGGCACAGCGCATCCGCCTGGCCACCCAGATCGGCGCGGGCCTCATGGGCGTGCTCTACATCCTCGACGAGCCCTCCATCGGCCTGCACCAGCGCGACAACGACCGCCTCATCCACACGCTCGAGCGCCTGCGCGACCAGGGCAACACCGTGATCGTGGTCGAGCACGACGAGGACACGATCCGCGCGGCAGACTACGTGCTCGACATGGGCCCCGGCGCCGGCGAGCTGGGAGGGCAGGTCGTGGCCGCGGGCACGCCGGACGAGATCTGTGCCTGCCCCGAGTCCACGACGGGCGCCTACCTCACGGGGCGGCGGCTCATCCGCGTGCCGAGGGAGCGCAGGGACCCCGGCCGCGGCGCGCTCAAGATCGTGGGCGCCTCCCACAACAACCTCAAGAACGTCACGGCGAGCATCGAGTTTGGCACGCTCACCGTGGTCACGGGCGTCTCGGGCTCGGGTAAGAGCTCGCTGGTCACGGACACGATCGCGCCCGCGCTCACGAACGCCGTCCACCACTCGCAGCGCCCGGTGGGCGAGTACAAGAAGATCTCTGGCATCGAGCAGATCGACAAGGTCATCGACATCGACCAGAGCCCCATCGGCCGCACGCCGCGCTCCAACCCGGCCACCTACATCGGCCTGTGGGACGACCTGCGCGCCCTGTTCGCGAGCACGCCCGAGAGCCGTGCGCGCGGCTACAGCGCTGGCCGCTTCAGCTTCAATGTGAGTGGCGGCCGCTGTGAGGCGTGCAAGGGAGACGGCCAGATCAAGATCGAGATGAACTTCCTGCCCGACGTCTACGTCCCGTGCGAGGTGTGCCACGGCGCGCGCTACAACCGCGAGACGCTCGAGGTCACCTACCACGGCAAGAACATCTCGCAGGTGCTGGACATGAGCGTCACCGAGGCGCTCAAGTTCTTCGCGAACATCCCGCGCATCAAGCGCAAGCTCCAGACGCTCTATGACGTGGGCCTGGGCTACATCCGCCTGGGGCAGCCCGCCACGACGCTCTCCGGCGGCGAGGCCCAGCGCGTGAAGCTCGCCAAGGAGCTGCACCGCCAGCAGACGGGCCGGACGTTCTACATCCTCGACGAGCCCACGACCGGCCTGCACTTCGAGGACGTCCGCCAGCTGCTCGACGTCCTGCAGCGCCTCGTGGACGCCGGCAACACCGTGCTGGTCATCGAGCACAACCTCGACGTCATCAAGGTGGCAGACCGCCTCATCGACATGGGCCCCGAGGGCGGTGACGGCGGCGGCACCGTCGTGTGCAGCGGAACGCCCGAGCAGGTCGCGGCATGTCCCAAGAGCTATACGGGCAAGTTCCTGGGGCCGGTGCTGGCGCGCACCCGCGAGCTGCAGGAGAGGCTCGAGAAGAGTGGGGAGCCCGAGTGGGTGCCGCCCATCGCGATGCCGGGGGAGGAGGACCTCGATGGCTAGGAAGCAACGCGTGCAGAAGACGAACGCCATGCGCGAGCTTGAGCGTGGCGGCGTGGCCTATGAGGCCATCGAGTTCGACGAACCCGATCCCACGGGCGTGAGCGACCTGGGCGTGCGCATCGCCAACATGCTTGGCTATGACCCGGCACAGGGCTTCAAGACGCTCGTGTGCGTGGCGCCGCACGGTGGTCACGTCGTGTGCTGCATCCCCTCCGGGGACGAGCTCGACCTCAAGAAGGCCGCCGCGGCGGCCGGCGAGAAGTCGCTCGCGCTCATGCACGTGCGCGACCTCGACCCCACGACCGGCTACGTGCGCGGTGGCTGCTCGCCCGTGGGCATGAAAAAGCAGTTCCCCACGCTCATCGACGAGACGGCCCAGCTGTTCGATGACATCTATATATCAGGCGGACGCCTTGGCCTTACGCTCAAGCTCGCGCCCGATGAGCTCGCGGCGTTTCTCGGCGCCACGCTCGCCGACATCTGCCGTAGCTAGGCTGAGCCGGGGCTACCGTCCGAGCCGTGCCGCTGGCCGCGCGTACGATGCCATCCGCCTGTTGATGCGTTTATTTCCGCACTGTTAAAACGAGGTACCGAGAGTAAAACGTCCGACTTATTGCATAGTCGACCCGCTATTGTAGTCAACCACCACGAGCGGGGTAGGCCTTCCACGCCCGTGGCCGTCAATAGCTAAAGGCCATGCACGAGGAGGATGAAAGATGGAGTCCAAGCGTTTTGGCATGTCCCGTAGGAACTTCGTGAAGCTGTCTGGTGCCACGGGCATTCTAAGCGTCGCCGGCCTCGCTGCTTGCGGCAACTCCGGCTCCTCGAGTGCCGGTAGCTCCACCACCTTCAAGCTCGGCAACATCGGCCCGCTGACCGGTGCCGCCGCCATCTACGGCAACGCCACCAAGAACGGCGCCCAGCTCGCCGTTGACGAGATCAACGCCGCTGGCGGCTCGATTCAGTTCGAGCACAACTGCCAGGACGACGAGCACGATCCCGAGAAGTCCGTCAACGCCTACAACAACCTCAAGGACTGGGGCCTGCAGGTTCTCGTTGGCCCGACCACCACGAACCCCTGCGTGGCCGTCTCTGCCGAGACCAACTCCGACAACGTCTTCGAGCTCACGCCGTCCGCGTCGTCCAACGACGTCATCGGCGGCCAGGAGGACGCCGACGGCAACGTGACGACCGCCCGCAAGGACAACGTCTTCCAGATGTGCTTCACCGACCCCAACCAGGGCACCGCTTCCGCCCAGTACCTGGCCAAGAAGCAGCTCGGCACCAAGATCGCCGTCATCTACAACAACTCCGACGCCTACTCCGCGGGCGTCTACAAGAAGTTCGAGGCCGAGGCCGCCAACCAGGGCCTTCAGATCGTCTCGACCTCCACGTTCACGGACGACAACGCCACGGACTTCTCCGTGCAGCTCAACGACGCCAAGAACAACGGCGCCGACCTCGTCTTCCTGCCGATCTACTACACCCCGGCCGCTCTGATCCTCACGCAGGCCAACGGCATGGGCTACGCGCCGGACTTCTTCGGCTGCGACGGAATGGACGGCATCCTGACGGTGGAGGGCTTGTCCGACTGGGAGAAGAAGGTCTATACATGGGCCTTCGGCGAGGCGGGGGCCGTTCAGTGCGGCTTCTGCATCCCTGGCATGGTGATCTCCGCCAAGGCCCTGCTGGACACGAACCCGGATCCCAGCCGGGAGGAGGCGGCCTTTGCCATCCGCAACAACATCTGCCGCTGCACCGGCTATGTGAAGATCATCGACGGGATCCTGCTGGCGGCAAAATGCTTCCGGGAGGACAAGCTGCCGGAGGCACCGGTGGACTGGAAGGTAGGCAGCCGGGTCCACCGGGTAGACGTGGAGGAAAAGGTCACCGGCACCGGCCAGTACCCTGATGACGTATATCTGGACGGGATGCTCTACGGCAGCGCCGTCCGTAGCCAGTACCCCCGTGCACGGGTGCTGGCCATCCATACGGAGGAGGCCAAGGCCCTGCCCGGCGTGGTCTGCGTCCTGACGGCGGCGGACATCCCCGGCATCAACAAGGTGGGCCATCTGAAAAAGGACTGGGACACCATGATCGCCGTAGGCGATATCACCCATTATCTGGGCGATGCTATTTGCCTGGTGGCGGCGAAAACACCGGAGGCTCTGGCTCAGGCCAAGGCGTTGGTGAAGGTGGACTACGAGGAACTGCCTGCCGTCCATAACCCGCAGGAGGCCATTCTGCCGGACGCACCGCTGGTGCACCGGGAGGGCAATCTGCTGGCCCATAAGCACATCCAGCGGGGAAACCCGGCGGAGGCACTGGCCAAATCCAAGTATCTCATCACCCGGCGGTTCTCGACCCCCTGGACGGAACACGCCTTTCTGGAACCGGAGTGCGCCGTGGCCTGTCCCGATGGGGATGGCGTTCTGGTGCTCTCCACGGATCAGGGCGCATACGATACCCAGCACGAGATCATGGGAATGCTGGACCTGCCTGCGGAGCAGGTGAAGGTCCGCAACTGTCTGGTGGGCGGCGGCTTCGGCGGCAAGGAGGACGTAACGGTCCAGCACCACGCCGCGCTGATCGCCTATCTCACAAAGCGCCCGGTAAAGGTGAAGCTCACCCGGGCGGAAAGTTTGCTGATCCATCCCAAGCGTCACCCCATGGAGATGGAATTCTCTCTGGGCTGCGATGAAAATGGCATCATTCAGGGCGTGGCGGCGGAGTGCATCGCCGACACCGGAGCCTACGCCTCTCTGGGTGGGCCGGTGCTGGAACGGGCCTGCACCCACGGCGCGGGGCCTTATCAGTACGAAGCCTATGAGATCGACGGCTGGGCCTACTATACGAACAATCCCCCGGCGGGAGCCTTCCGGGGCTTTGGCGTGACCCAGACCTGCTTCTGCATTGAAACACTGCTGAACGAAATGGCAGACAAGGTGGGCATTTCCCCTTGGGAGATCCGCTACCGCAATGCCATCCGACCCGGCGGCGTTTTGCCCAACGGTCAGATCGTGGACGGCTCCACGGGACTGGTGGAAACGCTGGAGGCGGTGAAGAACGGCGATCCCGTGGGTCTGGCCTGTGCCATGAAGAACGCGGGCGTGGGCGTGGGCATCCCCGACACCGGCCGGGTCCGGCTGACGGTACAGGATGGAAAGCTCCATATTTTCGCCGGCGCTTCCTGCATCGGTCAGGGCTTGGGCACGGTGCTGACCCAGACCGTCTGCGGTGAGACCGGCATCCCAAGAGAAAACGGCCTATCCCCGGAGAATGTGGTCTATGAGCGGTCAAATACATGGATGGCGCCGGATTCCGGCACTACCTCCGGCTCCCGCCAGACGCTGTTCACCGGCGAGGCCTGCATCCGGGCCTGTCAGGACTTGAAAAAGGCCTTAGAGGAACATAGCTTGGCAGACCTTGAGGGACAGGAGTTCTACGGCGAATATCTGGGTAAGACCGACCCACTGGGCGCAGATGTGCCCAACCCGGTGAGCCACATTGCCTACGGCTATGCCACCCAGCTCTGCGTGCTGGATAAGGACACCGGACGCATCAAACGGATGGTAGCGGCCCACGATGTCGGCAAGGCCGTGAACCCCCTCTCCGTGGAGGGACAGATCGAGGGCGGCGTGGTGATGAGCATGGGCTACGCCCTGACGGAGCGGTATCCCATTGACGAAAACTGCCGCCCCACGGTAAAATTCGGCACACTGGGCCTATTCCGGGCCAACCAGATCCCGGAGATCAAGCCTATCATCGTGGAAAAACCGGGATTGAACGTGGGCGGCGGGGCCATCGGTATCGGTGAGATCACCTCCATCCCCACGGCCCCCGCCATTGCGGAGGCATACCGCCGCTATGACGGCGAGCTGCGTACCGAGCTTCCCCTGAAAAACACCCTTTATGCAAAAAAATGACAGCGGCGAACCGCTGTCAAGGCACATATACTTCACGCATTAACCGGCGCTTCCGGCTTGCTTCAAAGCCTCCGGGGTGTCAATGTCCGTCAGCTCCAGGGCGTCTGTCTCTAACAAAATGAGGTCGGCCTCGTGGTTGCGGATGACGGCGCTGCCGCCCCGGTCCCCATTGAGGGCCAAAAGCTCCGGGTAGAACCGAGCGGGAAAGAGGCAGGGATTGCCACGGACACCGCCGTGGGCCATGGCAGCAATCTTCGCTGGGTGCTGGGCCCAGAGCGCGGCCAGCGCTTCGACGCTGTCCCGCTTCAGCCACGGCTGATCGGCCACGAGGAACAGAACCCCGCCGCAGTCCGTGAGTCGTTCCAAACCCAGACGGACGCTGCGGCTCAGCCCCAGATCCGGCTGATCGTTCCAAACGGCCTCAAAGCCGTATTCACCGGCCAAGGACAGAATCTCCGGGTATTGACTTACCACCACGGTCACAAGACCGCTGGGAACCGTTTCCAATGCCCGGCGGATGAGGGATTCCCCATCCACCTGCACCTGCAGCTTATTAGAACCGAACCGGCGGGCGTTACCCGCCGCCAGCACGACACATCCGATTTTCATAGCGATCACCTCATAGGAAAATTCCAGATCTCTCTCAGTATACCCAATTCAGACCCTGTCAGTCAATATGAGCGATAGAAGGAGGGATGCTCCATGAGCATAACAGTAGGAAAAAGCGTGGCCCGTGTGGATGCCTTTGATAAGGTGACCGGGCGCACAAAATACTACGAGGACCGGATGCCTGCCGGTGCTCTGTACATCCGGATCAAGCACGCGGAGATCGCACACGGCTTTGTAAAGTCCGTGGATACGGCGGCGGCGGAGGCCATCGACGGCGTGGTGAAGGTGCTGACCTGTTTTGACGTACCGGATATTCCCTTTCCCACGGCGGGCCACCCCTGGTCCATGGACCCCGGTCATCAGGCCACCTGCTGAACCGCCATGTCCGCTACTACGGCGACGATGTGGCCGTGGTCATCGCGGAGAACGAGGTGGCGGCCATGCAGGGCGTCCGGGCGCTGAAGGTGGAGTACGAGGAACTGCCCTTCGTGCTGGACGTTCAGAAGGCCATGGAGCCGGATGCGCCGCAGATCCATGAGAATTATTCCGGAAATATCCTCAAGCACACGGACATCCGCAAGGGCGACTATGCCGCCGCCATTCAGGAGCCGGGTCTGATTAAAGTGGAGCTGGTATGAGACCCCCACGGTCCAGCACTGCCACATTGAGAACCACGGCTGCTACGCTTACGAGGAAAACGGCCGGGTAGTGGTGGTCAGCTCCACCCAGATCCCCCATATCATCCGCCGGATCGTGGGGCAGGCCTTGGGCCGCCCGTGGGCGGATATTGAGATCATCAAGCCCTATATCGGCGGCGGCTTCGGCAATAAGCAGGATGCCCTGTATGAGCCCCTTTGCGCCTGGTGCTCCACGCAGGTCAACGGCCGCTGTGTCCGGATCGACTGCTCCCGGGAGGAGACTTTCGTTTCCAACCGCGTCCGTCATGCTATCCGGTTCCATATCGTCTCCTGGCTCCGGAAGGACGGCCAGCTGGCCGCCCGGAAGGTGGAGTGCTTCTCCAATCAGGGAGCCTACGCCTCCCACGGTCACTCCATCTGCGCCAAGGCTTTGGGTTCCTTCGCCCAGATCTACCCCTGCGACCACATGGAATGTGACGGCTGGACCGTGTTTACCAACCGGCCCGCGGCGGGCGCCATGCGTGGCTACGGTATGCCCCAGGCCAGCTTTGCTGACGAGGCCAACATCGACGAATGTGCCGCCGCCGTGGGCATGGACCCGCTGGAATACCGCATGAAGTTCATCATGCCCAAGGATTATCACGACGCCTTCTCCGGCAATACCAACTATTTCGACTCCTTCCGGGCTTGCCTGGAAAAGGGCCGAGACGCCATGGACTATGACCGCCGCAAGGCGGAATTCGCCAAGGACACCGGCTCTGTCCGCCGGGGCATCGGCGCGGCGTCTTTCTGGTACAACACCGGCGTGTATCCCATCTCTCTGGAGACGGCCTCCAACCGGATGCAGCTGAATCTGGACGGCACCGTTACCATGCAGTGCGGCGAGACGGAGATCGGTCAGGGCGCGGATACCGCCTACGCACAGATGACCGCAAAGGCCGTGGGCCTCAAGAGCTACAAGGACGTTCATGTGGTGTCCTGTCAGGATACGGACATCACCCCCACCGGCTTAGGCGCTTACGCCAGCCGCCAGACCTACATGGAGGGCTTCGCCATCGACCAGACCGGGCGGCTCCTGCGGCAGAAAATACTGGCCTATGCCGCCGAGATGCTGGGCTGTTCGGCGGAGGAGTTGGACATCGTGGAGGGCAATGTGGTCCGCAAGGAAAGCGGCGCGGTGGAGATGGACCTGTCCCATCTGGCCATGACCGCCCAGTATAACCCGGTGCATTCCCAGCATATCACGGCGGAGAGCACCGCCACCATCCGCTCCAACGCCTATTCCTTTGGTTGCACCTTCGCAGAGGTGGAGGTAGACATTCCCATGTGCAAGGTAACGCTGAAGCGCATCATCAATGTCCATGACTGCGGCAGCCTCATCAACCCCGCCTTGGCGGAGGCACAGGTCCATGGCGGTATGTCCATGGGCATCGGCTACGGCCTTTCCGAACAGCTGCTGTTCGACGAAAAGACCGGCAAGCCACTGAACAACAACCTGCTGGACTACAAGCTGTCCACCGTGATGGATCATCCGGATCTGGAGGCCCTGTTTGTGGAGAACGCGGAGCCGACCTCTCCCTTTGGAACGAAGGCTCTGGGCGAGCCACCGGCCTGTTCCCCGGCGCCGGCCATCCGCAGCGCTATTTACAACGCCACCGGCGTTTCCATCGACACCACGCCCATCACCCCCCATGTGCTGTACCGCGCATTTAAGGAGGCCGGGCTGATCCATGACGAGAAGGAGGGTGACTGACCATGTATGATATGAAAGCCCTGTATCAGGCGGAGAGCGTTCAGGACGCGGTGGCCCTCCGGGTGGCCCATCCGGATGCCCAGATCATCGCCGGCGGATCCGACGTGCTGGTGCAGATGCGGGAGGGCAAGC
>ERZ833608.2059-NODE-2059-length-11420-cov-3.821909_pt1 | contig 11420 bp, 10 predicted proteins | sample MGYA00519694_ERZ833608 | MGnify/ENA primary metagenome ERZ833608 (study PRJEB31850, sample SAMEA3708742) | human gut metagenome | biome: human gut; feature: human-associated habitat; material: faeces | place: China | collected 2014 ... | reverse complement strand
ATTCCAACCGCTCCCGGTCCAGATTGCCGCCGGGCTGGGCGTAGCGCGCGGCGGTCCGTTGCTCCGGACGGAGGAAGAAATCGTCGGCATGGAACAGCACCGTATCGGGATAAATCGCTGTCAGCAGATCTGCCAGAGTGCTTTTGCCGCTGGCGGCGCCGCCCTCAATGGCCAGCAGGACCCGAGGGTTTTCCGCCAAGGCCCGGTCAATGGCCGCCAGAAGCGGCAGCAGGCGGACATAAGTGCGGTGCAGCACCCGGTAAGCTGGACGGTAGGCGGCCCGGTATTCCTCGGAGTGGCGGCAGGCGGGAAAACCGTTTTTTCGCCAGTCATCCAACTCCGCATCGGCCTCTGCCGGGGAATAGGGCAGAGCGCCGGAGTGGATCAGCCGCCGCAGGACCGTCAGCTTTTCCTGCAAGGCATCCGCATCCCCATGGGGCATAGCGGCAGACCGGGCAAACATGCGAGATAGCGTTTCGGGGGTCAGGCCGTCTGCCAGAACGCCCAGATGCACCCGGGACCAGGGACCGTCCAGTGCTTCAATCTCCCGGCTGCACGGTCCGGCTTCCGCGGCCTCCCTCCGGATACCTTCTGCGGCGGCAGAGGTATCCGTGATCAGGTGTCCGCAGCCAAAGACGCTTTGGTAGAGGGCTTTGCGCAGATCCTGAAGCTGGGACGCGGGATGCCCGATATATTGTTCCAAAAGGAATTGTTCGGTAGACGCAGGACTCATAAGTGCCTCCTTGCACGATCGTTTGCCCTATTATCATAGCATCCGACATCTGGACCTGCAACCGCTTTTTGGGACAAGATTCCGCTTGCTTGGGAAAATAATACCCTTTGATGACAAAAAAATATATCTCTTCGACAAAATCCGACAAAAAAGCAGCCGGAAATTTTGTATGATAGAGCCGTATTCCGAAATTGCAATTCATTCGGAAAAGAAAGGATACTATATGAACCATACACTGACGAAAGAATACCTGCTTCTGTTCAACGCATTGACAGATACCGAAGAAACGCTCCGACAGCTCCGGGAGGATCTGATCGCCGTTCAGCGGCAGGCGGAGGAACTGTTTCTGTCCGATACGCCGCAGGACGGTGAGATAGAAGCGGAGACTCCGTAAATAAGACCCGTGACAGGCGGCAGCCGGTGTGCTATAATGAAGAAACTATTTTTCAGGAGGTTTCTATGCTGCACATCGGCTGTCATTTATCATCCTCCAAGGGCTTTCTGGCTATGGGTCGGCAGGCGTTGGAACTGGGGGCGGACACCTTTCAGTTTTTCACCCGGAATCCCAGGGGGAGCAAGGCCAAGGAACTGGACCCTGCGGACGCGGTGGCGCTGGTGGCGCTCATGAAGGAGCACTGCTTCGCACCGATCATCGCCCACGCCCCATATACCCTGAATCTCTGCGGCGCGGAGGAACAAAACCGTCTTTTCGCACGGGACACCATGGCGGACGATCTGCGCCGTATGGAGCACATACCGGGGCAGCTTTACAATTTCCACCCCGGCAGCCATGTGGGACAGGGGATCGAAGCCGGGATCACCTATATCGCGGAAGGACTCAACGCCATCCTGACACCGGAACAGTCTACAACGGTATTGCTGGAGACCATGGCCGGGAAGGGCAGCGAGGTAGGCGGACGCTTTGAGGAACTGAGGGAGATTCTGGATCGGGTGGAACTGACGGAGAAGATTGGGGTCTGTCTGGACACCTGCCACGTTTCCGACGCCGGGTATGACATCATTCACGATCTGGACGGCGTTTTGACGGAATTTGACCGGGCCATCGGACTGGAGCGGCTGCGGGCCATTCATTTGAATGACAGTCTGAATCTCTGCGGCGCCCACAAGGACCGCCACGCCCGGATCGGGGAGGGCTGCATTGGACAGGAGGCGCTGGCCCGGGTGGTGAATCATCCGGCGCTGAAAAATCTGCCCTTCTGCCTGGAAACACCCAATGAGCTGCCCGGCTATGCCAAAGAGATCGCCCTGATGCGAAGCCTCGCGGAATGAATTTGGATAAATGGTATTGAGATAGAGGAACGTCCGGCACAAATGTGTCGGGCGGTTTTTCATTGGATGGTCATTTTTTTGATTTGTGGCGCATAAGGTTGTCCCAAGAGGTGAAGCAAATGGAACGAAAGAGGTTTGCAAGGCTCTCTCAGCGGTTGGGCGCGCTGCTGCTGGCGGGTGTGACACTGTGGACCGTCTATGCCACGGCGGGCAGCGTTGACGCCGCCGGAGCGTGGATGGCCGTGAAGAGGGAATTGCCGCTGGCGCTGCTCCAGTGGCAGTTAGGGGACATGGGGCAGAGGGACGGCCTTTCGGCGCCGTCCGTGCTGATGCTGAGTCAGGCGCCGATCTTGCTTTCCGCCCGCGGGGAGATCTCCGACCTGCGGCGTCAGGCGGCGGAGGAACCGGAGGACGAACGCCCCGCCCCCGTGACCCAGCCGGTGCGGGAGGAGTCCCAGCCCGCTCCGGTGACAGCTGGGGCAGACAACGGCGTGACGGCAAAGACCCTGATCCCCACAGACCCCAGCGGCTATACCGTCTGCGGGAAGGTCTACATCCGAAACACCACCCAATATACCCTCTCCAACGAGGAGCTGCTGAAGCCCTTCGCGGCGGAGCTGACCGGCGAAGCGCCGCAGATCCTGATTCTGCACAGCCACGGCAGCGAGGGCTATACCCCGGCGGTGGATGACGGCATCGTCTGGTCCGGGGACCACCGCACCACGGACTCCCGGTACAATGTGGTTCGCATGGGGGACGCCATGGCAGAGGTATTTGCTCAGGCGGGGATCTCCGTGCTCCATGACCGGACCCTGTATGACTATCCGGAGTACGCCGGGGCTTATGACCGGTCTCTGGCGGGGATCGACCGGTATTTGAAGGAATATCCGTCCATCCGCTTCGTGCTGGATGTCCACCGGGACGCTATCGAGGCGTCCGACGGCAGTCAGGTGAAAGTGGTGTCGGAGATCGAGGGACAGGGGACGGCGGCGCAGCTCTCCCTCATCATGGGCAGCGACGGCGGCGGACTGAGCCATCCCGACTGGATGGAAAATCTGCGGCTGGCGGTGGCCGTGCAGGAGCAGGCGCTGACGGACTATCCCACGCTGATGCGGCCTCTGCTTCTGCGGAATTCCCGGTACAATCAACACGCCACCACAGGTTCTCTGCTGGTGGAGGTGGGAACAGCCGGAAACGCCCCGGAGGAGGCGGAGCTGGCCGCCCGCCTGTTTGCGGCAGAGCTGGCAAAAACGCTGGAGGAACGAAGCAAGTAGGGAACTGCCCGGCAACAGCCGGGCAGTTTTTGCGGAATAACAAGGGCGTGCACAGCACTTTTCACATATATTGTTAATAATTTGAAAAGATTCCGACAAAAAGTTGCGATGCTAAGGTGAAAAATGGTATGATAAATCCATCAAGTGATCATCAGCGAAGGAGGCGGTGCGTTTGTTTGCAGGACTGCGGAAGAAGTGGCGGGACCAGATCGGCCAGACGAAAACGATATTGGGTGAAAAGGTGAGGGAGGCGCTGGCCTCCGTGGTGCCCATTACCCTGATCGTGCTGATCTTGTGTTTTACCGCGGCTCCGGTCCCAACGGACGTGCTGCTGGCGTTCTTGGTAGGCGCCGTGCTGCTGATCGTGGGTATGGGCCTGTTTACTCTGGGCGCGGATACCGCCATGCTCCCCATTGGTGAGCGGGTGGGCGCACAGATGACCAAATCCCGGAAGCTGTGGGTGGTGGTGTGCGTCAGCTTGCTTATCGGCATCATCGTTACTATTTCCGAGCCGGATCTTCAGGTTTTGGCGGGGCAGGTGCCGGGGATCCCCAACGCCGTCCTGATCGGGGCGGTGGCCGTGGGCGTGGGGATCTTTCTGGTGATAGCACTGCTGCGTATCCTGTTTCAGATCCCGTTGAACGGCCTGCTCATCGCGTCCTACATCGTGATCTTTACTCTGGCGGCCTTTGCCCCCAAGGATTTTCTGGCGGTGGCATTTGACTCCGGCGGCGTGACCACCGGGCCTATGACCGTGCCTTTCATCATGGCGCTGGGCTTGGGCGTGTCCTCCACCCGAAGTGACGGCAAGGCCGGCGAGGACAGCTTCGGTCTGGTGGCGCTGTGCTCCGTGGGGCCGGTGCTGGCGGTGCTGACGCTGGCACTGGCATACCCGGCAGCGGGAAGCTATGTGCCCTCCGTAGTGCCGGAGGCCGGGGACAGCCGGGGGCTGTGGCGGCTGTTCGCTCAGGGCCTTCCGGTCTACGCAAAGGAAATGGGGGCGGCGCTGGCGCCCATTGCGGCCTTTTTCGCCGTGTTTCAGGTGACGTCTCTGCATTTGCCTCGAAAAAATGTGTTGAAAATCACCGTGGGACTCCTGTATACTTATATCGGTTTGGTTTTGTTTATGACCGGCGTGAATGTGGGCTTTTTACCCGCCGGCAGCTATTTGGGCCGCCAGATCGCGGCTTTGGAGCAAAGCTGGATCCTGATTCCCATCGGAATGCTGATGGGCTGGTTCATCGTGCAGGCGGAGCCTGCCGTCCATGTGCTGAACCGGCAGGTGGAGGAGCTGACCTCCGGGGCTATCCCTGGCAAGGCCATGAGCACCAGCCTGTCCATCGGCGTGGCGGTGTCCATTGGTCTCGCCATGCTGCGTGTGCTGACGGGCGTTTCTATTTTTGTCCTGCTGGTGCCGGGATACCTGTGCGCCATCGGCTTATCCTTCGTGGTGCCGAAGATCTTCACCGCCATCGCCTTCGACTCCGGCGGCGTGGCCTCTGGTCCCATGACGGCCACGTTTCTGCTGCCCTTTGCTATGGGGGCCTGTGAGACCCTGGGCGGCAATGTGGTAACAGACGCTTTCGGCGTAGTGGCCATGGTGGCCATGACGCCGCTTATCACCATCCAACTGCTGGGCCTTGTCTATCAGCTCAAGCTGAAGAAGGCCGCGGCGGAAGCACCTGCCGCGCCTGCACCGGAGATGCCGGCGGCGGACGACGAGATCATCGAACTGTAAGGGGGGAAGTTATATGTCTGCTGATCTGATCCTTACCATCACGGACCGGAGCCGGGGCGGAGACTTCTCCGCTTGGTTCCGGGAACAGGGGGCAACGCTGGTGCTCACGGCTCTTGGCCGAGGCACCGCCACCACTGAGGTTTTAGACTGTCTGGGGCTGGAAGCTACGGAAAAGGCAGTGCTGCTGTGTATGCTGCCCAGCCGGAAGGGGCTGCTCCGGAAAGCTGCCAAGGACCTCTGGCTGGATGTTCCGGGCCGAGGCGTTATAATGGCGGTGCCGGTGTCCAGCATCGGTGGCGCGTCTGCCAAAAATTATTTGTTACAGGGGGAGGCGGAGGACCGCATGGAAAAGAAATTGACCCACGAGCTGATCGTTGTGATCGCCAATCAGGGCGCTACGGATCAGGTTATGGACGCAGCCCGGGCGGCTGGGGCTACCGGCGGCACGGCGGTCCACGCCAAAGGCACCGGAACGGAGCTGGCGAAGAAATTCTTCGGTGTCTCGCTGGCGTCGGAGAAGGAACTGATCTTTATTCTTGCCTCGGCGGAGACCCGGAAGCCCATCATGAAGGCCATTATGGAAAAGGCCGGAATGCAGACCGAGGCCCAGGCGCTGGCGTTCTCTCTGCCGGTCACAGACCTGGCGGGCCTGCGGCAGTTCAACGTGGAATAAGCGTTGAAAGGGAGCTGCCTGTCGGAAAAATTTGCCGACATAAAGCGCCTTGGAAAACTTTTCGAGAAAAAACGAAAAAAGGCTTGACAAAGCGGCGGAACTCATGTAATATATACACGTTCCGCTTCGGACGATTAGCTCAGCTGGCTAGAGCACCTGCTTGACGTGCAGGGGGTCACAGGTTCGAGTCCTGTATCGTCCACCAAACAAATCCCTTAGAGCCGCAAGGCTTTGAGGGATTTTTTATTGCCCCCAAAGCCCTTTGACCCTTTATCTGACCCTTTACAGGTTGAGAACCTTTGTAATGAAGCCCTCCATGCGCTGAGAACTTGCGGTTCGCATGTCATCTGTGAAGTGACCATAGACGTCCAAGGTGAACGCCGCTGTGGCATGGCCGAGATTGCTTTGCACGGTTTTGATGTCATCTCCAGCCCGGATACAGTTAACGGCGTAGGTGTGCCGCAAATCATGGATTCTGGCGGAGGGAATTTCAATTTGATTGACCATGCGTTTGAAGCTGTCATATAGAGCCCGGTAGGATATATAGCGGCCAAATTCGTTGGTAAACACCAATCCAGTATCCTCCCATGCGGGGCCAGCCATCAGTTTTTGCTCTGTTTGATGAACTTTCTGCGCCCGGAGCAACTTCATCACATAAGGGGCCGGAGTCAAGGTGCGGCTTTTATTGTTTTTGGGTGGCGAAAAGTAATATTTACCGCCTTTTTCCTGCCCCTTGCGAAGTTGTTTGTCAATAAGGATGGTGCCTTTTTCGAAGTTGACACAGTCCCACATGAGCCCCAGAAGCTCGCCCTCCCGCATTCCTGTGAAGAGATCAACGGTAAGCGGGAGTTCATATTTGCTGCCTTTTAGGAGATTCAGAAGCTGAGCGGTCTGGTGATCGGTCAGCGGATGGATCTCCTTTTTGACAATTTTTGGCAGAACGCAGGCCGATGTGGGATTGTACCGGATATAGTTCAGCAGCACAGCTTGCTGGAGGGCTTTGTGAAGGACACCGTGAATATTCTTGATGGTCTTGCTGCTGAGAGCCGGTTGTCCATCATGTCCCTGAGACAGCTTGTTGTATAGATGTTGGATCGTATGAGCCTTTAGTGCTTCCAGTGGGATGTTTCCCAGCTCGGGGCGTAAATAGAGCTTCGCCTGCCGCTCATACAGATAGGCTGTAGATGGTTTTACGCCGATTTGGTAGTCTTTCAACCAAATATCCAGCCATTCATCAACTGTCATTTTACAGGGTTCCCGATAGGTTCCCGCATCGATCTCCGCTGTGTCCTCCGTCAGCTTCTGACGGACTTCTTTTTGTGTCTTGCCATAGACGGACTTTTGGGTCTGTTTGCCCGTCTTCGGGTCAATGCCGGTGGTATAGCGGGCCTCCCAGCGCCCGTCGGAGCGCTTGCGGATAGTGCCGCTGCCCTTTGCGTTCTTGGTATTGCTTTTCACATGTACCTCTCTTTCCTCTGAAATTATAAAACGGCCAGTCAGTCCGTTGTTTAGCTTTGTCTGTCGCTATCCAGCCACGCCACGAATTCTTCCAGCGATAGCTTTCCAGCGACACAGTCATCCCGCTTTCTGCGAGCCTCCTGAGACCAGGTATTGAATTCCTCCCGCGTCATCAGACCATAGCGGATACGGGCGTTGTGGGCCTTGTAGGAGCGCTTATACTCCCTGATGGCTGGCTCCTCCAGCTTCCGTTTCTCGTAAAGCCGGAGAGAACCCATCTCCTTGCAGGTTTTTGTAGAACCATCAATGAGCCGGTCGCAAAATTCCAGCCGGGTATTGCCCATAATGCCGAAGTAGCGTCCGCAGAATTTACAGACGCGGAATCTCAGATCACGGCGGATGTACTCCGCAAGGATAAACTGCGTAAAATCTTCCGCCCTTTCCGCATCCAGCGTATCGGCAAAGAAGTCTTGAATGTCATTCCGCTGTTCTTCATTCAGAATATCATCGTATGGGAAAAATCCATTTGCTCCCTTCATGACAGGGCCGTAGGATACCTCACGATAGCTTAGCGGAAGATAGTTGTTCCATTCCGCCGCACCCTTTTCACCCAGCGCTTGACGCTGCGCAAAGTACCGCGCCGTCATATTCTCCGGCTTACTGGCCTCGAAGAAATTCTCCGCCAAATACAGCAGTTTCGGCTGTAACTCCGTGTAGTAGGTCATTTGGCGCTCGATTTCATCCGTCCCCAGTCGCTTCCCCTGTTCATAGTATAGCTGCTGCCGCTGGATGCTGGCCGCCAGCGGCGCAAACGCGGGACTGCACCGCAGCCAGTAAAGGGCAATGCTAAACAGTTGAAGGAACTGTGTATCCACATCATTTCCCGCCCGTATTTCCTTAAGGCATGTTTTGATATTCCCCAGATGCGCCGGAAACACCTTTAAGTCTGCGTACAGAAACTCCGTCAGTGCCGTACCAATGGGATATTCCTTGTGGTACAGCGTGAAAATGCCCCCCGGCGTTTTCGCTTCTGTCCGAATTTCAAAGCATTCCGTAACAGAATCCATATAGCACGCTGCCCAGATGCGATTAGTTGGCGCAGGCGGATTTTTAAACGGATACATACAGCTTCCTCCATAATAGACCGACTGATAAAAAATAATTTCAAATAGGCTATTGACAATGCAGCAGCCTTTGATTATACTGTTTCCACAATAGGCGACTTACTAAATCTTTTATATCATTAAAAGTCTATTGTGTCAAGAACAATTTTCAAAGGAGGTCACACATGAACAACAACTACGAAAACCTGCCCGCGGTACTGAATGCCAATCAGCTGGCTACGGCACTGGGCATTTCCCGTGCGGGCGCGTACCAGCTGCTGAACACTGCCACCTTTCCCACCCTGCGGATTGGCAAGCGGCTGCTGGTGCCGAGAGACAGGCTGGTGGAATGGATCGAACAGAACACAGGAGGCGGCCATGTGGGAGGATAAAGAAACGACTGCCCCAGATCCATCTGTTGCACCAGATGGGGAGCAGCCGTCCGCGCTTGCACGCACAGACAGTATAGCAACTTTTGAGGAAACAAACAAGCAATTCGGCAAAATGCGTATCTTTTCCATGCCGGAGCTGATGGACACCCATTTCCCATCCCGGCCATGCATCATTGAAAACTTGCTGCCAGCGGGGACATACCTCCTCGCCGGCGCTCCCAAAATCGGCAAATCCTTCCTCGTCCTGCAAATGGCCTATCAGGTGAGCGCAGGAGAGCCGTTTTTAGGCTTTCCCTCCCGGCAGGGCACGGTTTTGTACCTTGCTCTGGAGGACACCTACGAGCGATTGCAGAAGCGTTTGGCGCAGATGACGGAACGGGACAGTCCCGATCTGGTGCTGTCCGTTCTGGCGGACACGCTGGAAGAAGATCTGCTGGAGCAGCTGGAAAACTTTCTGTTTGAGTACCCGGAAACGGTGCTGGTCATCATTGACACGCTCCAACGCATCCGGGGACGGATGCCGGACAACGGCAGCTACGCCGCAGATTACGATACCATCGCCAAGCTGAAGGCGTTCTCAGACCAACGCGGCATCGCCCTGCTGCTCGTTCACCACACCCGCAAGGAGGGGGCGGAGGATGTGTTCGACACCATCTCCGGCACCAACGGCATCTTGGGGGCGGCAGATGGAGCCCTGGTCTTGCATAAGGACAAGCGCACGAGCGGGGACGCCATCCTCGATGTGGTGGGACGTGACCAGCCGCAGATGCGGCTCCGCCTGCGTTTTGACCCTACTCATAGTCTTTGGCAGGTGACAGAGGTGGAAACAGAGCCATTCAGGGAGCCGCCGAACCCGTTGCTGGAATTTCTTTCCCGGCTGGTAAATGAAGAAAATCCACTGTGGAGCGGCACGGCAACGGAACTGGTACAGTGTCTTTCGGAGATGGACAGCGCACAGGCTATTTCACCCAACTGGATCGTGCGGGCACTGAACGTGCGGCAGGATGACCTGCTGCGAAAGTACAGCATCCGCTACGGTTCCCGGCGCACGAAGGATGGAAAGGTCATCCTTCTGCGGTGGGAAGGTGTACGGTAATGTACGGTATGTACGGTAAAAACGGGAGTGGGGTATCCCCCGAAAATACCGGACATATCGGACATACCGTACACCAGAGGGCTGAATGACCTGTCGCACCGACAGGGCATTTCGCCCGTTTCAGGGAGTCCAGAGGGAACGGCTGGCACACGGACTTTGGTACAAAGTATAGTGTGTTATACCCATTACGGCGGGGGACGGAAACGAACGCGGGCTGGCGGTGGCCAGCCGCGTTTGTGACCGGGCCGAAAACGAAGTGAAGGCGGGTGTCGGTATCGACACCCGCCGCAGCGCACGGTTTCAGAAGCCGTGACGGGGATTCCCCGCTCCCCGGTCTCCCAGACTATAATAAGGGGAGGTTCCACATGGCATACGCCATTTTACGATTTGCAAAGCACAAGGGCGGCGCGTCCAAGGCGCTGAGTACCCACCACGAGCGGACAAAGGACAGCTACGCCAGCAACCCGGACATTGATCTCAGCCGCACGGCGCAGAACTTCCATCTGGTGACGCCCCGATGGAGCTACGAACAGGAGATCAAGCACCGCATCCAGACGGCAGGCTGCCGGGTGCGGAAGGACAGCGTGAAATTCGTGGATACGTTGGTAACGGTCAGCCCGGAGTTTGCCAAGGCTCACGAAGTGGAAATGCCGGAGTACTTCCGGCGGGCCTTTGACTTTCTGAAGGAGCGTGTAGGCGAGGAAAATATTATTTCTGCCGTGGTACACATGGATGAAAAGACACCTCACATGCACCTTTGCTTTGTCCCGCTGACCAGGGACAAGCGGCTGTCCGCAAAGGAAATCCTCGGTAACAAGAAAAGTATGATCCGCTGGCAGGATGATTTCTATGCCTGCATGGCGGAACGGTGGCCGGAGCTGGAGCGTGGTACGCCCGCCGTGGAGACCAAGCGCAGGCACCTGACGCCCCAGTGGTACAAGAAGGTCACGGCGATGGACGCCAAACTGGAGCAGCTGGAGGCCACGCTGAACAACATCAACGTGTTCAACGCGGGCAAGAAGCGGGAAGAGGCCGTTGCGCTGCTGGCGCAGCTGCTGCCGGAGGTGGAGTCCTTTCAGGCGGAAACACAGCGGCTGCGGGATACCATCGCCCACGAGCGGCGGAACGCAAGTTTCCAGAGGGAGATCAATGCGGATCTGCGAAACGAGTTAAAAGCAGAACGCAGCCACAGCTTTGACCAGAGCATGAAGCTTTCCGAGTTGGAGCGGCGCTGCAAGCGGGCAGAGAAGCTCTTGAGCAAGATCCCGCAGGAGGAATTGGATAAATTGCTGCCCAAACAAAAGGGCTTGGAACGGTAATAAAGCGGCAGGGCCGCCTTGCTGTTGCAAGGCGGCCCCGTCTGGAGATCCCCTTCATTCGTCATCCACCACATATCTTCGCTGTGCAATCAGAACAACTCATCTAAGGCAGAACTTCCATCATCGATTTCAGTTCGTGATCAGTTAAGCATCCGCTGTCAACACGGCCTGCCTTACCGCTTCAAAATCGTACACATGAATTGCCTTGTAGTAAACACAAATAGAAATGATCGCAGTAATCGCTTCCGTGATCCAAAACGCATTCCAGACGCCAACCGCTCCGAAAAACCTGCTGAGTAAAAACGCAGTTGGGATGATAACCACAACATACCGGCAAAGTGAAA
>ERZ833608.2058-NODE-2058-length-11420-cov-7.802112_pt1 | contig 11420 bp, 10 predicted proteins | sample MGYA00519694_ERZ833608 | MGnify/ENA primary metagenome ERZ833608 (study PRJEB31850, sample SAMEA3708742) | human gut metagenome | biome: human gut; feature: human-associated habitat; material: faeces | place: China | collected 2014 ... | reverse complement strand
TACCGCCAAGATTAATCAAGGCATTATTGACTTTATGTTGGATTAAATACTCTTTAAGTTTATCTGCAATATATCCTTTCGCTATTGCACCTAAATCTATTATTGTATTAGGATTTTTATAGAGTATTTTTTTGTGATCACAGATAATATTTTGATAGTTAACTGTTTTAAGATTTTCTTTTATGAGAGTTTCATTGGGTAAAGTTACTTTATCACTCTTGAAATCCCATAAAGAACTCACAGCGCCAATCGTAATATCAAAAGCACCATGTGATAACTCACTATAATAAAGTCCCTGTTTAATGACAGAGGCGAGTTCGTTAGAAATAGTTTGGTATTGGGTCTTATTCTCATTATGATTAATTTGATAGAGTTCACTAGAAGTATTTGTGGTAGAGAAGATCAGCTCATATTTCTTACATAAATCAAAGCAGTTATTTAGAATCTTTTTTGAAGATGAATCATATAAAGTAATAGAGACAACTGTATCTAAACAGAACTCTTTCTGAGTAATGGGTTCATTATTAGGCTTACAGCCACTAAGTAAAGAAAAACATAGGATAAGTGAAAGTATTCTTTTCATAAAGCACCTCCTTATTCTATTATACAAGGAGCAAATAATGAAAAACAGAAAATATGATATTTATGTGTTGACTGTTTTATTGATTATAGTTGCTGCTGGTTTTCTTCTTCGTCCTCAGTCAAAAAGTAATATGATTAAAATTACTTTAAACAAAGAAGTTTATGGCTATTATGATCTAAATAAAAATCAGACGATACATATTAATAAGACGATACATATTAATAAAGAGAATACATTAAAAATAGAAAATCATAAAATAAGAATGATTTCAGCCACCTGTCCAGATCATTTATGTATCAAACAGGGGACAATTAATAAAAAGGGGCAGAGTATCATCTGTCTTCCTCATAAACTCATTGTAGAGGTGGTGTCAGGAGATGAAAAACAACAGGATGATCAAGCATACTAAAGTCAGACAATTATGTTTTCTTGCAATATTCTGTACTATATCCATCATATTGAATTATATAGAAATGTTGTTTCCTCTTTATTTAGGAATCCCTGGCGCAAAACTTGGCTTAGCTAATATTGTGTCTTTGACAATTCTTTTATGCTTTGGATTTAAATATGCATTGGGTGTCGCATTGCTTCGTATCTTTATTATAGGAATCACATTCACAAATCCTTATATGATGCTTTATAGCTTAGCTGGAGGATTTCTTTCTATTAGTATTATGGCATTGATGGCAAAGACACATCTCTTCTCAAATATCGTTGTCTCTATAGTAGGAGGCGTATCTCATAATATAGGGCAGTTACTTGTTGCCTTTGTCTTCTTTTCTACCTCTGCCTTTGTCTATTATCTTCCATATTTGATATTACTTGGGATTGTATCAGGTACGGTGGTAGGAATAATTGCACAAATTATATATATTAAAATAAAAAGGCATATTATTGGGTAAAATATGGGAGTGAAACATTTCCATATTTTTTTGTATATGTTATTATAAGGCGGTATGTTTAAAAGAAGGGTGAAATTATGAAAGAACGTGAACAATTTAAATCAAGGATAGGCTTCCTGCTTCTTTCTGCAGGATGTGCTATTGGTATTGGAAATGTATGGAGATTCCCTTATGTTGTAGGACAAAATGGTGGAGGAATCTTTGTCTTCTTCTATTTGATTTTCTTGCTTCTTATTGGTGTTCCAATTCTAAGCATGGAATTCTCTGTGGGACGTGCAAGTGCTAAAAGCCCAGTTAAAGCTTATCAGTCTTTAGAAAAACCAGGACAGAAGTGGCATTTACATGGTTATGTTGGGTTATTAGGTAACTTCTGTTTAATGATCTACTATACTACAGTATCAGGCTGGATGTTGAACTATTTCTATAAGTTCTTGACTGGTGGATTTATAGGAGTCAAAACATCTCAGGTTGCATCCGTTTTCCAGAATGTATTATCTAGTCCATCTCAGAATGTATTCTGGATGATAGTAGTTGTTGTTATTGGTATGTTAGTATGTTCAATGGGATTACAAAACGGTGTAGAAAGAATTACAAAAGTCATGATGATTGGCTTACTTGGACTCATTGTAGTTCTTGCAGTACATGGGTTAACACTTGATAATGCGATGGCAGGTGTTAAATTCTATTTATATCCAGACTTTAATAAGATCAAACATATTGGTTTATTAAATGTAATCGTAGCGGCAATGAACCAGTCTTTCTTTACTTTAAGTATTGGTATTGGTTCAATGGCGATATTCGGTAGCTATTTAAAGAAAGATAAAACTCTTTTAGGGGAAGCAGTGAATGTTGCAGTGTTAGATACATTTGTCGCTATTGTGGCAGGTCTTATCATCTTTCCAGCATGTTTCTCATTTGGAGTAAATCCTGACAGCGGTCCTAGTCTGATTTTTATTACTTTGCCTAATGTCTTTTTATCAATGACAGGAGGTAGAATCTGGGGTGCTCTATTCTTCCTATTTATGGCTTTTGCATCATTATCTACAGTCATTGCAGTATTTGAAAATATTATTGCCTGCACAATGGAACTATGGAACATCACAAGAAAGAAATCAGTAATCATTAATTTGATTCTTATTGCTGTATTCTCATTACCTTGTGCTTTAGGATTTAATGTCCTTGACTTCTTGCAGCCTCTTGGCAGTGGTTCAACAATATTAGATTTAGAAGACTTTATCGTAAGTAATCTTCTCTTACCACTTGGTTCTCTTGTTTATTTATTATTCTGTACATCTCGCTTAGGATGGGGATTCAAGAATTATCAAACAGAAGCCAATATGGGTGATGGTCCTAAGATTCAGAACTGGATGCAGGGTTATCTTACAATTATATTGCCTATTGCGGTCATATTCGTATTTATCAGCAGTTTGATTTAAACAGTGGATTCCACTGTTTTTTTCTTTAGAGAATTCTTCTTAATATGAGTATAATATAAATAGAGAGAGAAAGGAGGCTTTTTATGACAAAGCAACAATATCAATTATGGATTTTAGAACATCAATCAGATGATTATATTTTAGAAAGAAAGAATGAAGATCTTATACAGCTTGATACATCCTATGCAGTAGCTTCTGTACAATTTTCTTCTATTGAAGACAATACACTAGTAGAAATTTCTATTGTTTCAAAGAAGGATGAGCGTACTAAATTTTATCTTCATTTTGAATTGAAGGAAGAAGAACATGCTAAAAAACTCTTTGATGAGATGGTTAAAACGCTGATTCGCTTAAAGGGCGAAAAGAAAGTCAGAGTATTATTATCTTGTTCTGCTGGTTTAACAACTTCGATGTTTGCATCTATGCTTACTGAAGCGACTGATACGTTAGGATTAGATTATGAATTTAATGCAGTAAGTTATATGAATATTTATGAAGAGGCGGATCATTATGATTTAATACTGATTGCACCTCAGATTGGCTATATGCTGAATCGTTTAAGAAGCAGTCTCCCCGATCATCTTATTCTACAGATACCTACAGCTTATTTTGCATCCTATAATACAGGAGAAACAATACAGTTTATACAAAAATCATTGAATGATTATTGTAGAAAGAAAAACGAAAATAAGAAAAAAATATGTCATTGTAAGAAATCTCAAAAGCGTATTTTATCCATTGTTATTCAAATCAATAAAAATAAGCAGCGTATCTCTTATCGTCTTTATAATAAGAATGAGGTACTAGATGAAAATCTGATTATCAAACCTACCTATAGAATTCAGGATCTTTATGATATTATTGATACACTCTTATTAAAGTACACTTTTATTGATTGTATTAGTATTGCGACACCAGGCATTGTGAATGATAATAAGCATTTTGTAGAGGCTTATACAGGAAGTATCATTGATATTCATGAATTATTTGAAGAAAAATATCATATAAGTACATATGTATTTAATAATGCGAATGCTGCCTGTGTAGGCTTTTCTTTAGAGCATCCTGAATATTCTCATATTATTTTTCATTCTCAGCCATTTGGTGCTGGTCATGGAGGACAGGGAATCATTGCTAATAAGATGCTTCTTACAGGATATAAAGGTATTGCAGGAGAGTTAAGGTATTATCTTCATCGTATGCAGTTGTCTGATGATGAAAATAAGCTGATCTGGACAGAAGCAGGGGCTTTAGAAGTTGTTACAAAAGCTTTATTACCTTCTATTATTACAATAGGACCAGAGGCAGTGGCTATCAGTTGTCGTATGACGCCGGATATGAAGGAAATAAAGAAGACACTTTCTTCTTTCATCCCAGAAGAATATCTTCCAGAATTTTATTCTATTCAGGATCCTATTCCTTATATGCTAGATGGTCTTGCTCATCTTGCTGATGAAATAATTTAAAGACTATGAAAAGAAACCGTATAGAACATGTGAAGAAATATAGTATGCTTTCTCTTGTAGAAGATTTAGGCTTTACTCTTGTTTATGAGAGTTCTAATTACTATCATCTTGAGGAACATGATTCATTAAAAATCAGAGTAAATATCAATAGATTCTATTGGTATTCAAAAGGATTTGGAGGAGACACGATTACATTATGCCAGACATTGGGGTTAGAAAAGAATTCAGAATTTCATTCTTTTATCTATACGATTCTTTATCTGGAAATGAGAATGTATAAGAATCCTCATCATGAATTTAAAAAGATTAAAAGACAAGAGAGAAAACTATATTTGCCTTGTAAAGATATCAATAATAAGAAGGTCTATTATTATTTATATGAAAGAGGCATTAGTCTCGATATTATTGATTACTTTATTAATCATGATTATCTCTATCAGGAATCAGTGCATCATAATCTTGTCTTTGTATCTTATAAAGGAAGTCAACCAGTATTCATAAGTAAAAGGGGAAGTGTGATAAATAATCGTTATATGCGTGAGCAGGCAGGGAATGATTATAACCATTGTTTTTATATATCACACAACACGTCGCAGTTAATTGTGACTGAATCTATTATTGATATGATGTCTCTAATGACTCTTACAAATAACTTTAAGAAGTATGATTATCTATCACTTAATTCTGTCTCTCATTATCGTGCACTCTTTTATCATTTAGAACATCAACCAATAGAAAGAGTCTTATTAAGATTAGACAATGATCAAGCAGGAAGATGGGCAGTTCATAAAATCGTTGATATTTTAAATAAGAACTATCCTTATATTAAAATAGATGTAGCCTATCCTTATAGGCATAAAGATTGGAATGATTATCTTGTCTATGGTATTAAGCATAAAGAAAATGATATAATTGTATTCTAAAGAGGATAAATGATATGAAACTTATATTAAAACAAAGAATTTTCAGTCTGATGGATAGTTATGATATCTATGATGAATATGATCAGGTTGTCTATAAAGTCAGCAGTCGTCTTTCATGGGGTCATAAATTAGATGTATATGACTCATCAGGTCATTGTCTAGCAACCATTAAAGAAGAAATCTTGACATTCATGCCAAGATTTAGTATCTACATAGATGATCATTATATCGGTTCATTCCAAAAGAAAATCAGCTTATTTCCTAAATATGTTTTAGAATTTAATGATTGGGTCATTGATGGAGATTTCATGAATTGGAATTATAGTATAAATGATTCTGATCATGAGATAGCAACTATATCAAAAGAACTATTTCATTTTACAGATGTCTATGTCATTGATGTTCACAATAGCCAGGATGCACTTTATGCATTACTAGTAGTACTAGCAATAGATGCTGAAAAGTGTTCAGCCTCAAATAACTAAAAAAAGAAGCCGAGGCTTCTTTTCTTATGCATCAGAACGGGCAAATTTATTCTTCATAGTAAAGCTTAATTCATCTAAGACAAGATGTAATGTCTTTGAAGTTTCCTTCTTCAACATATCAGCTGCCTTTTGATTGGCTTCATGTCTTAGCTCTGTTTTTCTTGCTTCATCTGTTTCTTTTTCAATTAGTTCATCATATGTATGAATAATATGATGTGAATGAGATTGTACCACTCTTTGATAACGTTCAATATGGATGGCTGATTGTTTATCACATGCATCAGCCATAGCTCCTATAAGTCTATTGGCCCAATAGAAGTTATCAGTAGATACTTCACCTGTTGTATTACTGTAATATTCAGGTACGGTATCAATATGAATATATAATGGAACAAGTGTATTGAATACATTTGAACCAAATGTAAACCATTCAATAGGTTCCTGTCCCTGTCTTACCTGTAATACAGATAAGAAGTCGTTTCTATTGATTCCTACAGGACGTAATGCACCTTTATTAGATAAATCTCCACGCGTAATATATGGATCATAAGGCGTATTCTGGAAATGAGTTGATAATGCATATTTTACATCTTCAACAGTAATCTTTCTTTCAGGTACCATAGTCCAAGGAATATCATCAGAAAATGGTGTAAAGTCTGCATTTTCTCCATCCCATTTATAAGTATGTGGATTTAAATAACGTCTAATAAACCAATCACGTGGTGTGTTGTAAACATGATCTGAATCATCATGTGAACCAAATGCATAGCGTGCATTAAATGAATCACCTAGATTCAAACATAAATGATTCTTTTCAATAAATTCCTTTAAATCATCACTACATAAATGATTTTCTTGAGTAGTAAAAGCATCCTTTAAATCAAATGTATCAATACCTAACTGGTTAGGCATTACAACATAAGCATCATCAGGAACTCTTCTTGCAATCCAATGATGACCACCAATAGTTTCTAACCACCAGATTTCATCATGATCAGAGAAGGCAATTCCGTTCATTTCATATGTTCCATACTTTTCTAGTAATGAACCAAGTCTTAAAACACCTTCTCTTGCACTATGAATATAAGGTAATACAAGATAGACAATATCTTCTTCACCAATACCGCCTGGTGTATTTGTTTCTTCATCATATTCTACAAGTGAATCAGCCCCTAATACACGAGGATTAGAAGTGATTGTTTCTGTCGCTGTCATTGCGACTTCGGCTTCATTAATTCCACTTGCTGCCCAGATACCTTCACCTTTTAAGGCATTTGGCATCGCAGTATATCTCATTGGATTATCAGGTAATTGAATCTTTAAATGAGATAATACTGTTTCATATTCTCTTTTTTGTTGTTCTGGATGAATCACTGCAAGTTTCTTTGGTGTAAATCTTGTAGACTGTGAATCATCATTTCTTGCGATTAAGGTAGAACCATCATAAGATGCATTCTTACCTACTAGTAATGTCGTACATGGCATACATTCTCTCCTCCTTGTAGACTTTATTATAGACCTTAAAGTAAAATAATTCAGCACATATGTGCAACCAAATGGAGGAAATCATCGTATTAATAGTGAAGGGAGGAAAATATCATGACAATAGAAGATGTAATTGATACCTATGGGGATATGGTGACTCGCATTTGTATCATGAATTTGAGAAATAGCGACGATGCGAAAGACTGTTTTCAAGAAGTTTTCATTAAACTCTATAAGCACGGCATAATAGAAGACCCTGATTATCTAAAACACTGGCTGATTCGTGTTACAATCAATACATGTAAGGATTATCGTCGTGTTTTCTATAAGAAGACAATTAATATAGAAGATGTGCTTATACAAGATGGAAAGAAGGATTATGTATTGCTTCCTGTGATATTAGATATGCCAACGCGTTATAAGAATGTACTTTATCTATATTACTATGAAGGATATAAAACAGATGAAATTTCAGAAATATTAAAGATGAATATCAATACAGTAAAATCAAGATTAAAAAGAGGAAGGGAGATACTAAAGAAGAAAGTGGGTGAGGATGATGAATAAATGGAAGGAATTTGATGATATTCAAACGCCAGAAGATTGGAAGAAGATCACATATACACAAAAGAAAAAACATTATTCATTTTCTATGGTTTTAACAGCTGTTATTGTATGTATTTCTTTAATTACTGTCTCTGCATTTCATTCTGATATGTCAGAGTGGCTTACAAATCACTTTTCTAAAGAGGATATTCATCCTGTTGAGAATGTGACTTTTAAGGACATTAGATGGTATGAAGTACCTTTTGGATATACATATACTAAAGATGATAAAATAAAAAATATCTATCTTATGCATCATAATCAAATCAAACTACAAAAACCACGTACTTATAAGGGAATCTATAAGAAGCCGTTCTCTTTTAAATATGTGCGTTACCATCATGATATTTTCATGTATGATTTTTCAGGTTATTTAGAGTATGGTGTTAATCGTATATTTAACAATACTGTCTATTTATCTACAAAAGAGAATGATATCATTGCCTTGAATATGAAGACAGGAAATATTGAAGCAATAACCACTGATCATCGTTCTGTAAATCCATACCTATCACCTCATGGACGTTATCTACTTATTAATAAGCAGGATGAGTATTGGACAATCTATGATACAGTCAATAAGACAGAAAAAATTGTGCCTGATATATGTGGGTATGCTTTATCAAATGAACATTCATTTTATGGTGATGATTATATTATTACTTATGGTGATGATTATACGATTGTGATTGATTGTGCAACGCAGAAGGTGGTTGAAAAATGGAATGGTATCACTGAATTTGCGTCTGCATTTGAATTGGTAGATAATACAATCATTAATCATGTCACTAGAAAGAGTTGTGAAATAAAGGAAGAAAATTATCGTATAAAAATTGCAAGTTCTACAAGTCAATATCTTCTTATCACAAATGAAAATGAAGATTCTTTCTATGATAAGCATGTCAATTATTATCTCTACGATATTCAAAAGAATAGCTATGTCCCATTATCTTTACCATTTAAAAATGGTGTTGATATTTCATTCTATGAATATGAAGGAGAAAACAAATTGATCATCTATGATGATAAACAAAGCTATTTAGTCAATCTTCAATCATTGTTCCAATAGAAAAGCGAGGGAGTTTTAAATTAAACTCCCTCACTTCATTATTTGTTTAAAATCTTTTTTACTACATTTGCAGGTGCAAATTCATAATCAAGGAATTCCATTTCAAATACACTCTGACCTTGAGTCATAGAACGAAGATCAACTGCATAGTTCATCACTTCACTCATAGGTGCTTCTGCAATAATCTTAATTAATCCATCTTCAAATACATCAGAACCGATGACTCTCGCACGTAATGTATTTAAATGACTCATAATATCACCTGTAAACTCATCATCAATAATAACCTCCATCTTCATATATGGTTCAAGTAATGCAGGCTCTGCCTTAGGCATCGCTTCCTTGAAGCACATAGATGTTGCAGTCTTAAAGGCCATTTCAGAAGAGTCAACAGAATGATAGGCACCATCAATAAGAGTTGCTTCAATACCTAATACTGGATAACCACCTAAGCATCCTGCTTTTACACTTTCAATAAGTCCCTTTTCAACTGCAGGAAAATAAGTACGAGGTACAGCACCACCAAATACTTCTTCCTTAAAAATATAAGGCTTATCATAATTACGAGAAGGTTTGAAAGTAATTTCTACTTCACCAAACTGTCCATGACCACCAGACTGTTTCTTATATCTTGTTCTTTGAGTGACTTCCTTTTTGATTGTTTCACGATAAGGAATCTTGACATCTTCAAACTTTGCTTCTACTTTAAATCTTGCTTTTAATTTATTGAGAACTGTATCAAGATGAATATCACCAATACCAGATAAGCATTGTTGCTTTGTTTCTTCGTTATATTCATAAACTAAAGTAGGATCCTCTTCGAGTAATCTATTAATCGCATTCGCAATCTTTTCTTCATTACTCTTACCAAGAGGTACAATCGCTTTCTTATAATATGGTTTAGAATATTCTGTATCAGGAATAAGAATAGGAGAACGTGGATCACATAATGTATCATTTGTATGACATGTAGTTGAACGTGTAAATGCACCAATTTCCCCTGCATGAAGTTTATCTACTTCAATCAAGTTTTTACCCATAGGCTGATAAATCTTCACAATTTTTTCATCTTCTTTTTCTTTTGGATTATAAAGAGTCATACCTGCATATAAAGTACCACTTGTTACTTTGAAATATGAAGTCTTACCTACAAATGGGTCAGTGATTGTCTTGAAGACAAATAAGCTTGTAGGCGAATCTTCATTACATTCTAAGATCTTTTCATCATCTTTCTTTAAATCCTTTACAATAAGTGCATTCTTTGGATGATTGGCTGAATCAAAGAAAGCACACATAGAATTCAAGATAATACTAATACCAATACGATCAGTACCACAAAGTACAGGAATCAAACTACCATCAGTTACACCCTGTCTTAATGCATTAGAAATCTCTTCTTTTGTGAAAGGTTCTTCTTCTAAATACTTTTCAAGTAATTCATCACTTGTATTGGCCACGGCTTCATCAATCATTGCCTTGATTGGTAATACTTCATCCATCATATCTTCAGGAATAGGGGCAACATGCGTCTGACCATTTTCAAACATACGTCCTTCCATCTTTGCGACATTGACATAACCAACCATCTTATTATTATCCATGATTGGTACCTGTATTGGGGCAATACCCTTACCATAAGTATCCTTTAACTGCTGAAGCTTTGTAGGATAATCGCTATTTGGGTTATCTAATCCATTAATATAGATGATCTTACCTTTATCTCTTGCCTTATACATTGCCTGTTTTGTACCTGCTGAAATACCCGCATAACTTGGACAAATAATTAAAGCAGATTCACAAACAGATAAAGCTGCTTCTGTTTCACCTACGAAGTCAAAAGTACCAGGAACATCTATTAAATTAATCTTACAGTTATCCCATTCAATTGGAACGATTGATAAATTAATAGAAGACTGACGTGCAATCTCCTCAGCACTATAGTCACTAATTGTATTACCACTTTGGATATTACCAATCTGACCAATTGCTCCAGCGCGGTAAGCCATAGTTTCTACTATACTTGTCTTCCCACATCCAGAATGTCCTAAAACAGCTACATTTCCAATTTCGTGCGCATGATAATCTCTCATAAACATCTACCACCTTTCTAATGCACTTCTATGTAATGTAAATCTATAAAAATATTTTATCATACATCATTTTAATAATGGAAAATAATCACTGTTTTAAAAAAAGTTTTCTAAAATAAGGAGTGAATGGCTATAATAGAAGTGAAAGTACTTTGGTAAATAGGTTATAACTGTATCATATTTACAAGATAATGATATGTGAAAAAGAGTTCTTTGTAACAATCGTGCTCGTGATAGCGCATCCATGGACTTACATTTTAAATTGTGTAAAATAGTATCTGTACAAGAGTTACGCCGACTCTTGAAAGGGAGGAAATTAAATGGACGCTTTTGCTGATAAGCTAGGACGTGTCGGTGCTTGGTGTGGTCAGAATA
>ERZ833608.2054-NODE-2054-length-11438-cov-5.185628_pt1 | contig 11438 bp, 9 predicted proteins | sample MGYA00519694_ERZ833608 | MGnify/ENA primary metagenome ERZ833608 (study PRJEB31850, sample SAMEA3708742) | human gut metagenome | biome: human gut; feature: human-associated habitat; material: faeces | place: China | collected 2014 ... | reverse complement strand
TAAAAATTATGTTATAATTTAGACAAATTATTAATGTATTAAGAGTACAGTGCTTCGGCAGGAATCAATACAGGTTGGCTGAATTTACAATTGGAAAACTGAATAAAGCTTTATAATTATGGGAGAAATATATGATAAAAATTGATTTGATTACAGGATTTTTAGGAGCAGGCAAAACAACATTTATAAAAAAATATGCATCATATTTTATAAAACAGGGACAGACAGTTGGAATTCTTGAAAATGATTATGGTGCAATTAATGTTGATATGATGCTTTTGCAGGATTTGATGAGCGACAATTGTGAATTGGAGATGATTTCTGGCGGATGTGATGAAGAAACCCACAGGAGGCGTTTTAAGACAAAGCTGATTTCAATGGGAATGTGCGGCTATGACCGTGTTATAGTAGAACCATCAGGAGTATATGATATAGATGAATTTTTTGATGTTATACATGATGAGCCGCTTGATAAATGGTATGAGCCGGGAAATATCATTGCGATTGCCGATGCGTCAGCAGCAGATAATTTATCAGAAAAATCATCATATGTTCTGGCATCTGAGATTTCATGTGCCGGAAAAATCATACTTAGCCATTCAGATGAAGCGGACGAACAAAAAATAAAAGACACAATTGATTATATTAATTTATCATTAAAGGACATTGGCTGCAAAAGACAGATAGGAATGAGTGATATAAAAAAAGGAATTCTTAATCTGACTGATGAAGATTTAAAAGAAATTGCAGAATGTGGATACAGACTTAATTCGTACCAGAAGCAGGATATTAATATGCAGGACGGAAAATTTGCTTCACTTTATTTTATGAATACAGGGTTGGGAAGTGAAGATGTAAAAAAGGCAGCGGAAAATATATTTGCTGATAAAAAATGTGGAAATATAATCCGCATAAAAGGATTTTTTAAAGAAAATGACAAATGGTATGAAGTCAATGCGATAAAGAAAAAAACCAGTATTAATGAAATACGGGAAGGACAGGATGTTATAATTGTTATAGGTGAAAATCTCAATGCTGACATTGTTGGAAATTATATAGGAAAACATGATTAATCTGAAAATATATTCATATTTATGTAAGCTTTCATATGTAATTGCAAGTGCATATCAGAATGGAGACTTTTAAAAATTCCATGCAAAAGCATAATATTTACACAAAAACGAGATGTTTTTTTCACAGGCGGTGCCTATTATAATCTTAGAAAAAAGATTAGGAGGTGCCGCTTGTGTTATTTAATCGGAAAAAAACAGGAAAAGGCCATTTGGCGTGGGGGGGGGGATTTTCTATGGCATAGCATTGACGGGATTTACAGTGTATACATTGCTGATGTTACAGTGAGTGATGTGTCATTTCTGTGGGCGGGGCTTGCAAATGGTGTTTTTGGAAGAAATATAAAAGAGACAACATCAGATATTGCAAAAGAAAATAATGCGATTTTTGCGATTAATGGTGATTTTTATGGCAGGAAAAATATATCTTAAAACAAATACAAAGCATAATTCACAAAAATATAAAAAAATATTATGCAATTTTGTGAATTGTGCTTAAAAATGTAATGTGATACAATCAAGGAAACTAGAACAGTGAAAATAGTTTCCTTGATTTTTTGTTATGGTAACGATAGCAACGGAGGTGATGATGTACGGAAAATACAAAAGAAAGAATTTTACAGGCGGCAATTACCGCTTTTAATGAAAAAGGACTGAAGTTTACTATGGACGACCTTGCAGCGATTCTTGGTATGAGCAAGAAAACGATTTATAATGTGTTTTCTGATAAGAATTCGCTGTTTCTTGATATGGTTGATTACCTTTTTGACACGATAAAGGAAAGCGAGCAAAAAATAGTGAAGGATACATCGCTTTCTACGATTGAGAAAATAAGGCATATTCTCGGTGTTATGCCGGAAAGCTATAAAGAAATCGATTTTGAGCAGCTTTATCTTTTAAAAGATAAATATCCGGACATATACAGGAAAGTTGAAAAAAGGCTTGAAAGTGGCTGGGAGACTACACTTGGACTTCTTGAACAGGGGATGAATGAGGGTGTGATAAGACATGTTAATCTTACAGTGTTTAAGATGATGATGGAGGCTTCGCTTGAGCAGTTTTTCCAAAGAGATATACTTGTGCGTGCGGATATGACATATGCACAGGGACTTAATGAAGTTGTAAGTATATTGCTTAATGGCATAGAGGAGGCGGATTATGGAAGATAAGTCAAAGAAAATTTATGGAAATGATATTGACAGGAGAGCATACAGAAAAGCTGTCAATTCTAAAAAGAGATTTGCAAAAAAATATGGGGATGATTCTAGGAAAAATTACCCGGTAACGGTAAATAAGAATAAGTATATTGGTGATGCACTCGGAGTTTACGATGTCCGTGTCGGCGATAAGTCAGAAGTTAAGGAAACAGAAAAATTTGATACAAAGTCGGGAATTATTGTAGGTAATATAAGAATGGGGTTCGGACATTATCGTATTTCAATGGCGATTGCATCCGCAGCTAATGCTATGGGATATGTCCCTTACTGGATGGATTTGAATTCTTACGAAGATACAACATGTACAAAGGTTATAAAAGCACAGAATGATTTATATTCGCTTGGTTCAAGACTTTCGCAGAAAAGCAGGCTGTTTAACCATTTTGTATGGGAACCCATGAATTACGAGGGCTTCAGAAAGCTTTCATATAATGCATCAGACCAGAAAAATGCCGAGCTTATGGCTCCTGTATATAAAAATGTTCCGAAAGAAATACCTGTAGTTGCGACGCATGTCTGGCCTGCACAGGCAGCAGTCCATGCAGGCATGAAATATGTTGTCAACGCGATTCCTGATAACTGGCCGATGGCACTTCATTTATCAGAGGGAAGCATACATACTGTCCAGACACATTTTGCATATCAAGGATATAGGATTTTGAACGGAATGAATGGTAAAAAGGTTCTGAATCCAATGCCGTCAGAAAGTCTTATATACACAGGACATTATATAGACCATGAACTTGTTGCTGGTATAGAGACTGATTGTAAAGCAAGAAGGGAAAGAAAGAAAAATAAAAAGCCTATGAGATTTCTTCTTACAATAGGTGGTGCCGGTGCACAGAAAGAAATTTTTGCACATATAATCAGGTATCTGCTTCCTTATGTTAAGTCAGAAAAAGCAGCTCTTTATGTTAATGTCGGTGATTATAAAAATGTGTGGGATGATTTGGAACGTGAAATTCCTGAAATGTCAGATATTGCAATAAAACATTTCGATGACTGGGATGATACAACAAAGTTTGCAAATGATGCACTGACAGGTGACGTTACGGGAATTCACGGATTTTTCCATAAAAATATTTTTGAGGCGGTTTATTGTACTAATCTTTTGATGAGAAGTGCGGATGTGCTTGTCACAAAGCCAAGTGAACTTGCATTTTATCCGGTTCCGAAGCTTTTTATCAGGCGTGTCGGCGGACATGAGCAGTGGGGAGCAATCCATTCTGCCGAGATTGGAGACGGAACACTTGAATGTAGGGATATTCCGCATACATTGCAGATGATAAAGCTATTTATGAATGATGATAAGCTGCTTTGCGATATGTGCGATAATATCGAAGCAAATAAAAAAGCGGGTATTTACAACGGTGCATATGAGGCAGTCAAAATTGCTATGAATATGAAGAAGGAGTGAGATGAGTATGGGGCTTAATAAAAAAGAAATGGCATCATATGGTATTGGTGCGGTTGGAAAAGACATGGTATACATGTTCTGTGCAAGTTATATTTTATATTATTATCAGGATATTCTTGGGGTTAGTGCGATTGCCATGGGAATTATTCTTATGGCTGCGAGAGTATTTGATGCATTTAATGATCCTGTGATGGGTGTGATAGTTGCAAAGACGAGAACACGCTGGGGAAAGTTCCGCCCGTGGCTTTTTGTGGGAACTGCACTTAATGCGGTAGTTTTATATCTTATGTTTGCTGCACCACCTGCATTAAACGGAAGCGGTCTTGTTGCATATGCAGCGGTTACATATATTTTATGGGGTGTTACATATACGATGATGGACATTCCGTACTGGTCAATGATTCCTGCATTTACGGAAGGAGGCAGGGAGCGGGAAAATATGTCTACAATGGCTCGTTCATGTGCAGGAGCAGGTTCTGCAATTGTTACAGTAATAACAATGCAGTGTGTTTATCTTCTTGGAAATGGAAATGAATATACAGGATTTAAGTGGTTTGCACTTATAATTTCAATATTGTTTTTTGTATCAATTCTTATAACTTGTGTTAATATAAAAGAAAAGTCTACGGTTAATGTTGAAAGTGTATCAGTAAAGCAGATGTTTAAGGCACTCGTACAGAATGACCAGGCAGTTGCTGTGGTTGTGACAATTGTGCTTATCAATGCCTCTGTATACATAACTTCAAATCTTGTAATTTACTTTTTTAAATATGACTTTGGTGGTGCCGATTGGTATAATGGATATACACTTTTTAACACATTCGGCGGTGCGGTTCAGATTCTGTCAATGATGGTTCTGTTTCCGCTTCTTAGAAAATTCATGAACACAATGAAAATATTCTATGTAAGTTTTGCAATGGCAATCACAGGATATATAGTGCTTCTAATACTTGTATTTACATCAATGTCAAGCGTATTTGTTTTATTTATACCTGCATTTTTCATATTTGCGGCAAATGGAATGTTACTTGTACTGACTACGATTTTCCTTGCAAATACTGTAGATTATGGTGAACTTAAAAATAACAGGCGTGATGAGAGCGTGATTTTTTCTATGCAGACATTTGTTGTTAAACTGGCATCGGGTGTTGCGGCACTTGTAGTTTCAATCTGTCTGTCACTGAGCCATCTTAGCAGTAATACTGATGCAGATGCAGCTGTCACAACGGGCGGTTCGGTTGCAGGACTCAGAATGACAATGACTGTAATTCCTATAATCGGTCTTATTATTGCACTGATTTATTTTCACAAAAAATATATTCTTACAGACAAGAAAATGGAAGAGATTACAAAAGGCATTAAAGAGCGTAGAAACTGATTACTTATAAGGATGGATAAATTATGATTACTGCACAAAATGGCATTTATAAGCTTGATACAGATAATACATCATATATATTCAGGGAGTGCGAGAGCGGACATTTACAGCATCTGTATTATGGAAGAAAAATTCATGCGGATGCACAGGTTCTTTGCGAAAAACATGTTAGCATACCAGGAAATACTAATATATACAGTCCTGATTTTAATAATTTTTCACTTGAGGATATGTGCCTTGAAATGTCTTCATGGGGAAAGGGTGATATAAGGGAGCCGTTTATAGAAGTAAGCCATGCTGACGGAAGCAGTACGTCTGATTTTTTATTTGAAAGTTCTAAGATTACATTGGGAAAAGAAGAATCAGAAACGCTTCCGGGCTCGTATGATGAAGATGGAAATGTCGGACATCTTACAGTTATTTTAAAAGATTCAAATTATAATCTGAAGCTGGAATTACACTATTATGTATATGAAAAATGTAATGTTATTACAAGAAGTGCAAAGTTTATAAATGAGAGTACAGATGATGTCAGATTAAACCGTCTTATGAGTATGCAGCTGGATTTTAATGATTCTGATTATGAACTTTCGTCTTTTAATGGTGCATGGATAAGAGAGATGAATAGGAATATTATCAGCCTAGAGGCTGGAAAATATGTCAATGAATCAGTTACGGGAACATCATCAAACCGTGCAAATCCGTTTGTTATGATTGCAAGACATAATACATCGGAGAATTTCGGAGAGTGTTTTGGATTTAATCTTATTTACAGCGGCAATCATTATGAGGCAGCACAGGTTAATTCTTATGGAAAGTTAAGAATTGTAACAGGGATTAATCCGTCATTATTTTCCTATAAAATCAGAGCCGGAGAAAGTTTTGAAACTCCTGAGGCAGTTATGACTTATGGATATGCTGGATTTAATTCAATGAGCCATAATATGCATGATTTTGTAAATAATCATATTGTACGCGGCAAATGGAAAAATAGAGTGCGTCCCATATTGTTGAACAGCTGGGAGGCAGCATACTTTAATATTAATGAGAAAAAGCTTTTAAGACTTGCAAAAGCCGGAAAAGAAGCCGGCGTCGAGCTTTTTGTAATGGATGATGGCTGGTTTGGCGAAAGAAATGATGATACGTCATCGCTTGGGGACTGGACACCGAATGAAAAGAAACTTCCCGGTGGCATTAGGGAGATTGCGGATAAAATCAAAGTACTAGGGCTTGACTTTGGAATATGGGTTGAGCCTGAGATGGTTAATGTTAAGAGCCGGTTATATGAAAAACATCCGGAGTGGGTTGTTGATATTCCTGAAAAGCCACATTCAGAAGGCAGAAACCAGAGAATTCTTGACCTTTCAAATACTGAGGTTCAGGATTACATAATAGAGCAGATGAGCAATATTTTTTCATCGGCTGACATTTCCTATGTGAAATGGGATATGAACAGGATTTTCAGTGATTATTATTCAAAAAATCTCCCACCTGAAAGGCAGGGAGAGATGGCACACAGATATGTATGCGGATTGTACCATTGTATGAGAGAGCTTACAAAAAGATTTCCTGATATTTTATTTGAGGGCTGTTCAGCTGGCGGTAACAGGTTTGATCTTGGGATTCTTTGTTATTTTCCGCAAATCTGGGCAAGCGATAACACAGATGCACTTTGTCGTACACAGATTCAGTATAATTACAGTTATGGCTATCCGCTAAGCTGTATTTCAGCACATGTTTCGGCGAGTCCTAATCATCAGACATTAAGAAATATGCCGCTTGAGACAAGATTTGCTGTTGCGGCGTTTGGAAATCTCGGATATGAATTTAATCTATGTGATTTGCCAAAAGACGAATTTATGGCAGTTAAAGCTCAGATTGAATTGTATAAAAAATGGCGTGAAGTTATACAGTATGGTACTTTTTACCGCAGAGAATGTTTTGATAACAGAAATTCACGTAATCATGGTGTGCTTAATAACGGAGCTGGCAACAATGCTTCATGGTGCGTTGCATCAAAGGATATGAGCAAGGCTGTCGGGTTTACTATGCAGAAACTTGTCGTGCCTAATACACAATTCGCCTGTTTTTTTGCGAATGGCTTAAAGGACGATGCTGTATATCATTTTTACAACAGAAGGTTAAAGCATAATATTAAAGAGTTTGGGGAGCTTGTAAATATGGTTTCACCTGTTCACATAAAACAGGGCTCTCTTGTTCAGGAACTTGCCTCAAAATTTGTAAAACTGGATGGAGAGACAGAAGATTATACGGCTTACGGAGACACACTTATGTATGCTGGAGTTAAGTTAAAACAATCTTTTTCCGCTACAGGATACAGTGAAGATGTAAGGCTGTATCAGGATTTTGCTGCAAGATTGTATTTTATGGAGGAAGTAAATGCAGACGATAACGCTTGAAACAAATGAAAGATATAAGCATTTGGAAAAAGAATTTATTGAAAAATTCGGACATGCCACGGAATATGAAAATGGTGGAAATTGTACAATTCAGTTTTTTTCAGCACCGGGGCGCAGTGAAATAATAGGAAATCATACCGACCACAACGGCGGCAGGGTGATAGCGGCAGCTATTGATATGGATACAATTGCGGCAGCATCTCCAAATGAAACTGATATTATTAGAATTTACAGCGAGGGACATGAATATATTGAAGTTGACCTTAAATCTATCGCTGATTATGTTAATAACTATAATACAGATGCAGAAGTATGCTATTTATACGACGGCAGCAGATCGCTTGTTGCGGGAATATGTACGTATATTATGAAAAATGGATTTGATGTGGGCGGTTTTGATGCGTATGTGACAACGCAGGTTATCCCATCGGCGGGAGTAAGTTCATCGGCTTCGTATGAAATGCTTATATGTGCAATTATTAATTTTATGTTTAATGATAATAAAATGACTGAAAATGACTGTGCAAAAGCAGGGCAGTACGCGGAAAATGAGTTCTGGCATAAGTCGTCAGGCCTTATGGACCAGATAACATGTGCTGTCGGTGGTGCCGTATATATGGATTTTTCTGATGAAAATGAAGTGAAGTTTACGAAGAAAAATCTTTCCTTTGAAAAATTCGGATACAGCCTTGTTATTGTAAATACAGGAAAAGGACATGCCGACTTAAGTGAAGAGTATTCGGCAATTCCTAAGGAAATGTTTTCGGTGGCAGAAGTGCTTGGATGTAAGCGTCTGTGTGAAACTAATATAGATGAATTAATGAAAGTGATTTTAAATCATGATAGTTACAATGACGCCGGTTCGATATTACACAGTGACAGAGCCGTGCTTCGTGCAATACATTTTTTTGAAGAAAATGAGCGTGTGGACAGAATGGCGGAAGCGATTGACAATGATGATTTTGATTTGATAAAAAGAATGATTGATGAATCAGGAAAATCTTCGTGGGAACTTTTGCAGAACTGTTACTGTCCAAATAACCCTTCAGAACAAAAAATTTCACTGGCATTGACACTTACAGGGCGTTTCCTCAAAGGAACGGACAGCGTGTGCCGCGTACATGGTGGAGGTTTCGCCGGAGTAATTATGTGCATACTGCCAGTGAAAGATGTTTATTCATATAAAGATTATATGGAACACATTTTCGGAAAAGGAAATGTGTATGTGGCATCAATAAGAAATTATGGTGCCGTAAAAGTCGAATTGGTATGATAAAATGTGTGCATGATGCAAATTTATTAACCAATTCCCCCGAACACGATTCCGAGTATTAAAACAAGAATACAGACAGGACAATAAATATATTTGCAGACAGGGTAAAACTTGTCTGTAAATTTATTTGTGCGTCCAAGATTCACCTGATTTTCTACATATTTCTTACCTAAAACCCAGAAGAACATTATTCCTGCGAGTCCTGCTCCGAGAGGGCAGATATAGATTGAAAGCACATCCATCCATTCGGATACAATTCCCTGTATACAAAGTGATACTATTAATGCGAATACTGCAATGACTGAGCATGATATTTTACGGTTTAACTTGAATTTTTCCTGAATTGTTGCAACAGGTGCTTCATACAGATTGATAAGAGATGAAAGTCCTGCCAAGAACACTGCAACAAAGAAAATAACTGCAATTATATAACCACCAGGCATTGATTTAAATAGTGATGGAAGATATATAAATAAAAGTCCCGGACCGCCCTGATTTAATCTGGCACCGGTTGTAGCCATTGCGGGAATAATAACGAGTGCCGCGAGCATTGCGGCGATTGTGTCAAATAATGCAACTCTGCCTGCCGCTTTTGGAATGTCTTCGTTATCAGAAAGGTATGAGCCGTAAATTAAAGTTCCGCTGCCTGCTACCGATAATGAGAAAAATGCCTGACCAAGAGCATATACCCATGTCTTTGGTGAAAATAAGTATTTTGTATCTATTGTAAAAATGTATTTATATCCGTCTGCTGAACCGGGCTGGAAGAATACATAGATGCCAAGAATAATGAAAAGTACAAAAAATACAGGCATCATAAATTTGTTAGCTTTTTCAATTCCTCTTCCTACACCGAACATTAATATTCCAATGCCTGCTGCAAGTGCAAAAAACTGCCATAAATTATTGCCAAATGAAGATGCCATGTTTCCGAATTTTCCGGCAAAATCGGCTGTATCCTGAGGTGATAATGTTGAGCCTGTAAATGAGCCAATCATGTATTTTAAAATCCAGCCCATTACCACAGTGTATCCGATTGCCATTGCAAGCGAGCCGAGAACAGGAATAAGTCCGAGTATTTCGCCGAGCTTTCTTTTTCCTTTTGATTCGCAGGCAAGACCAAAAGCATCTATAGGACCTGATTTTGCAGCACGTCCGAAACTCATCTCACCGATTACGCCTGTGAAACCGATAAGTGCAACAAAGATTATGTATAACAGAAGATATGCACCGCCGCCATACATAGAAACTCGGGTAGGAAACATCCATATATTTCCCATTCCGACTGCAGAGCCTATACATGCAAGTATAAAGCCCCACTGGTTGTTAAATGATTCTCTTTTTTTCATAAAGTTAAAAAGCCTCCCGATGTTTTTTAATTAATAAACAATGTATTTACTATACAGCATATTAATGTAAATGTAAAATACATATTGTAATGTTTGATTATTCAAATGTGGCTGTGATTGTGTTGATTGGACAATTTTGTATACAATAATGGAAACTTGTAAAACGGCATAAATACCGGGTTTATATTTTTTTAATAAAATAATTAGCACTCAACACTTGTTATTACAGCGTAGCTTTTGTCTTAGTTCATAGAGTGCCGTAAAGTGCCTATTTACAGTCTTTTCACGGGTTTTATGAATTTATCACATTTCATCAAAAATCGTCAATATACAAAAAATTGGTGTCAAAATTGGTGTCAAATAATTAGGAAACAATCCTATTAAACTGTTTGATTGCCTCTGCTTCGGTCTCTTCTTTTAAGATATGAGTATACACTTTTAAGGTTATATCGGGCGACGAATGTCCCATGAGGTATTGAACCGATTTAACATCCATCTTGGCTTTGACAAGCCGTGTACAATATTCGTGGCGCATACTATGGGCAGTGACTTCAGGCAATGGTTCATCATGGCAACTATTATAGGCTTTGATTAGTCCTTCAAAAATTCTAACAAGGTTTTTATTCGTATAGGGCCTTCCAGTTTTTGCTATAAACAAGAAGTCGGCTTGCCCATCTATTATTCTCTCTGCTTTTACAATCGGTCGTTGTTTTATCGCTTCTTCAAAAGCAATGATGGCGTCTTTAGACAATGGGATAGTCCTTATCCCACTTTCTGTTTTTGTAGGTGATAAATACAGCCCGCCGCTCTTTCCATCGTACACCATCTGATGAGATATAGTAACAGTGTTGTTATCAAAATCAAATGACTTTTTTGTTAGCCCGCATAATTCTCCTGCTCGAAGTCCTGTCTCGTGCAAAAGCATCACCATGCCAACATGCCTTTTATATACTCGACTAGATTTCATGAACTTGATCAGATTTTGATACTGCTCTTCTGTTAATATTTCTTTTTCTTTTGAGTCACATTTGACAACTGTATTTAATTTAAAAACGAATGGATTTCTAGGAATTATATTCTCATCAAACATTTCTTGAAATGCCGGTCTAGCTAAAGACATGACATCTCTGATTGTTGTATAACAATATCCTTCGTTATCCAATTCTCGTGCAAATTGTTTTACATCGCGCACTAAAATATCAGTTGCATTCATTTCCCCAATTAGGTGATTCTGAAAGATTTTCAAATTCTGCGATTTTGTTTTATACGAAAATAATCAATTCATAACAAATATCCGCCGTCAAAGGCAATAAC
>ERZ833608.2044-NODE-2044-length-11499-cov-3.447658_pt1 | contig 11499 bp, 9 predicted proteins | sample MGYA00519694_ERZ833608 | MGnify/ENA primary metagenome ERZ833608 (study PRJEB31850, sample SAMEA3708742) | human gut metagenome | biome: human gut; feature: human-associated habitat; material: faeces | place: China | collected 2014 ... | reverse complement strand
CCAGGTGGGGCGCGGCGTTGACGTAGTAGATGGGGGTGGTGATGAAGAACGAGGGTTTGTCTGCCATATGTGGAACCTCTTCTCAGGACGTGCGACGGCAAATGGGCCGGCGCAGGCGAATGAGCCGCGTGACATTGTATCGCGGGAGCGCCGTCGCGCGGCCCGAGAGCGTAAGGCTGCTCGCGGCCAATGGGGGGGAGGGTATCTGAGCGTCCTCTCGTTTGAACGAGCAGCACTTGGGAACCCTCCCCCTCATGCTATTAATCGCGCGATTTGGTCTACCATCGAGACAGGTCTGATGAGAGGAGTTCGGGCCGCCCGTTTGCATACGTATTGAGGGAATACCGGATACATGGCTTGAGACGCTCAGAGCCAAGGACCTGATTGACGCCTGTCTATTCTAAAAATTACGACATATTTCAAAGGAAAGCAGAAAGGTCGAGCTCGTGTCAGGGCGAAATACGAATGGGGACGGCACGGTAAGCCCGTGCTCAAATTGGAGCATAGTCTCGTGGTTCGAGCAGAGGGTTTTCGCGTGGTCCGATAAGCCCACGCCCAAGCGTTTCGCGACCGACACGCTTATCGTCTTCCTGACGATGCTGCTCGCCACGGTTCTTGGCGCCATCTTCTACGACCTCGACATGGAAGCATGCATAGTCATCACGTATGTCTTGGCCGTTCTCTGCGTCTCGCTCCTCACCGTGGGACGCCTCCACTGCCTCGTGGCCTCCGCCCTCGCAGTCCTGTTCTATAACTTCTTCTTCACCCGCCCGCGCTTCTCGCTCACCGCCTGGGGCAGGACCTATCCCGCGACGTTCGTAGTCATGTTCGTGGTCGCTTTCATCGCCAGCGCCGTTGCCGTGACGCTCAGACGCGAAGTCCACGCCTCACAGCTCGCATATCGAAGGACGCAGATCATCCTCGAAGCGGACGAAGCGCTACGCAGGTGCTCTACGCGCGAGCAAATCATTGATGCGATTGGCGCCCAGCTGTCCAAGCTGCTCGAAGCCGAAGTCATCTGGTATGCCGAGGGCATCTCGGGCTTTGCTCCCCAAAGACACTTCTCAGCCGTCTCGGCAACGCAGACAGAGCCAATCGTCGAGACTCCCATGGCTCATAGAGCTATGGAGAACAGAGGCGCGGTCGGTGCCGGGACCGGCTGCTTCCCCTCCGCAAGCGGCTATTATCTGCCGGTCATCTCGGACGACGAGGTTATCGGCGTAATGGGTGCCTGCCTTGGCAATAAGACGCCACTCCCCGCCGAGCAAAACGAGGCGGAAGCAGTTGTGGGTGAGGCGTCTCTCGCGCTCAACCGCATCCAGGCGCTAGAACAGCGCGAGGAGGCCGCCGTGCTAGCCAAGAACGAGCAGCTTCGCGCCAACCTCCTCCGCTCGATCTCGCACGACCTGCGCACTCCGCTCACGGCAATCTCGGGAAACGTCGACGTTCTGCTCTCGGACGGAGATGCGCTGAGCGCAGACAAGCGCGGAGAGCTGCTCCGAGACATTCGATCCGACGCGAACTGGCTGAACGCCACCGTTGAGAACCTCCTCGCCATCACTCGTCTCGAAAATGGGAACGTCCAGCTAAATACCACCGTAGAGCTCCTCGACGACATCATCGAGGAGGCGTTGCGCCACGCCAATCCAGACATCTGCCAGCACTGCCTGGAAATCGAGCCGTGCGAGGACCTCCTCCTCGTCAAAGTGGATGCCAAGCTGATTGTCCAGGTCGTGGTCAATCTGGTGAACAACGCCGTAACCCACACGCAGACGGGTTCGACCATTCGCGTCTCAACGCGCTCGCGAGGTAGCGAGGCCATTGTCAGGGTCGAAGATGATGGCCCCGGCATCAAAGATAGCGATAAGGCGCATGTCTTCGAATCCTTCTATACGATCGGCCGGGCGCTCGCGGATTCCAAGCGAAGCGTCGGGCTTGGCCTCTCCCTTTGCAAGTCGATTGTGGAGGCACATGGGGGTAGCATCGTCGTGAAGGACGCTGTTCCCCACGGATGCGCGTTCGAGTTCGCGCTGCCACGCTATGAGCTCACGGAAGGAGCCTCGGAAGATGCCGACTGAATCGAGTCCCACGATTCTCGTAGTCGAGGATGACCCAACGATCAGGAACCTCATCCTGACGACTCTCGACACGCAGGGATTTCGCCACCTCAGCGAGAGCACCGGGAGAGGCGCCATTGCGGCATCCGCCTCGAGCGCGCCGGACGTGGTCCTCCTCGATCTCGGGCTTCCCGACATCGACGGCATCGAGGTCGTCCGTGCCATTCGCAGCTGGTCTCAGATGCCCATCATCGTCGTCTCTGCAAGGAGCGAAGATGCCGACAAGATTGGCGCACTCGATGCAGGCGCGGACGACTACCTCACCAAGCCCTTCTCCGTGGGCGAGCTGCTGGCGCGAATCCGCACGACGCTACGCCGTCTCAACTATCAGTCACCTGCGCAGGGGCAAGAGCCTTCGACATTCCAGAACGGCGACCTGCGAATCGACTACACGGCAGGCATCGCCTACCTCGGCGACGGGGAGCTGCACCTGACGCCCATCGAGTACAAGCTCCTTTGCCTTCTGTCGCACAACGTCGACAAGGTCCTCACGCACAGCTTCATCCTGCACGAGGTCTGGGGCAACGACCACCAGGCGGACCTCGCCTCGCTCCGCGTCTTTATGGGAACCCTCCGCAAGAAGATCGAGCCCGACCCGGTTCACCCGCGCTACATCCAGACGCACATTGGTGTGGGTTACCGCATGATGCGCGTCGCGGATGAATAGGGCTTTCGACTGGTGGTTCGAGCCGAATCGCGAGTAGGCTCGAACTCGACCTGCAAGCTTCGCGCCCACACATATGTCAACAAGGCATATAAGGACGTATTAAGCGCTTTACCTCGGTCTTTATCCTATCTTTAGGTCACCTTCACGCGCACTTTATGCCTGCGAGGTGTGGAATTACCCACGCCCAAAATAGACTGAAAACCATTGTCCTCACGAGGATATCCTCCCCCTTGCGACGGCGAAGCGGCCGTCGGTCGCACGCGCCACGAGACGCGTGCCCTAACAAGGAAAGGAGGGTCCTTGAACACCATGTCCGATTCGCATGAGGAGGAGATGCCGCAGATCGCGGCACTCACGAGCGACGCGGTATTCAAGTCGCTAGGCACGAGCGCAGCCGGCCTCGCGAGTGACCAAGTGAGCGAGCTGCAGGCCAGATACGGCAAGAACCTTATCCAGGCGGGTAAGAAGAAGTCGCCGGTCATTGCGTTCCTCTCCAACTTCACGCACCTCATGGCCATCCTCCTCTGGGTGGCCGGCATCATCGCCTTTGTGGCCGGCATGCCCGAGCTTGGCGTCGCCGTCTGGCTGGTCAACCTCATCAACGGTTGCTTCAGCTTCTGGCAGGAGCACCAGGCAGACAAGGCTACCGAGGCCCTGAAGAAGATGCTGCCGTCCTACGTCAACGTCATGCGCGACGGCCAGCAGGCCCAGGTCCTCGCGGAGGACCTCGTCCCCGGTGACGTCATGGTCCTTGCCGAGGGCGACAAGATCTCCGCGGACGGCCGCGTCGTACGCGCGTCTGACCTCCAGGTCGACCAGTCGACGCTCACGGGCGAGTCGAACCCCGTGAGGAAGACCGCGGACGCCGTCCTCGAGGCCGACCTCACCGCCGCCGAGACCCCCAACCTCGTCTTCGCCGGCACCTCGGTCTCCGAGGGCAACGGACGCGTCGTCGTCACCAAGATTGGTATGGCGACCGAGTTTGGCAAGATCGCCAGCCTCACGCAGAACATGGAGGACTCCGAGAGCCCGCTCCAGCGTCAGCTCGACCGCCTGACCAAGCAGGTCACCCTGTTCGCGCTCTGCATGGGCATCGTCTTCTTCCTCCTCGACGTGCTGTTTGTTCGCAATGGCCTAGCCTCGTCGTTCATCTTCGCCCTTGGCATGGTCGTGGCGTTCATCCCCGAGGGACTGCTCCCCACGGTCACGCTGTCCCTCGCCATGGCCGTCCAGCGCATGAGCAAGCGCAACGCCCTCGTAAAGAAGCTGAGCTCCGTCGAGGCCCTTGGCTCCACGAGCGTCATCTGCACCGATAAGACCGGCACCCTCACCCAGAACGAGATGACCGTCAACCACCTGTGGACCTGCGACCGCGAGTACGAGGTCACCGGCGTTGGCTACGCCCCCAAGGGCGAGATTCTCTGCGGCAAGGACAAGTGGGAGGCCGCAGACAACGAGGAGCTTCGCCTGCTCGTCTCCGGTGGTGCCCTTTGCTCCAACGCCCGTCTCGTCGAGCCGGACGAGGAGGGTGGCCGCTACACCGTCCTCGGCGATCCGACCGAGGCCTGCCTGCTCGTCAGCGCGCAGAAGGCCGGCCTTTCCCTCGAGGGCCTCGAGCGCGAGATGCCCCGCGTGAGGGAGCTCCCCTTCGAGAGCCGCCGCAAGCGCATGACCACCATCCACCAGCTCAAGCGTCCGCTCGATGGCGCCAGCCGCGTCGCGCTCGTCAAGGGCGCCCCCAACGAGGTCGTCCGCCTCTCCGACAACTACCGTACCGACGGCAAGGTCATGCCGATGAGCGACGAGATGCGCAAGAGCATCATGGACGCGAACGACGGCTATGCCGCCAACGGCCTGCGCGTCCTGGCCCTCGCCTACCGTCCCCTGAGCCCGGACGACGCCTCCATTCCCCGCTCGATGAGCGACTACACGCCCGAGAACATCGAGTGTGGCCTCACCTTCGTCGGCCTCCTCGTCATGCAAGATCCGCCCAGGCCCGAGGTCGCCGATGCCGTGGCCGAGTGCCGTCGTGCTGGCATCCGCGTCGTCATGATCACGGGCGACTATGGCCTGACCGCCCTCTCGATCGCCCGCAAGATCGGCATCGTCCAGGGCCCGAACCCTCGCGTTTTCTCTGGCGTCGAGCTCGAGAAGACCTCTGACGACGAGCTCAAGGAGGCCCTGAAGGGCGAGGTCGTCTTCGCTCGCATGGCGCCTGAGCAGAAGCTTCGCGTCGTCGAGAACCTGCAGCAGATGGGCGAGATCGTCGCCGTCACCGGCGATGGCGTGAACGACTCCCCCGCCCTCAAGAGGGCTGACATCGGCGTCGCCATGGGCATCACCGGCACGGACGTGGCCAAGGAGGCCGCGGACATGATCCTGACCGATGACAACTTCGCCTCGATCGTCCACGCCATCGAAGAGGGCCGCGCGGTCTACGCGAACATCAGGAAGTTCATGCTTTACATCCTGAACTCCAACGTGCCCGAGGCTGTCCCCTCTGCGATCTACCTGCTCTCCGGTGGCGCCGTGCCGCTGCCACTCACGACGATGCAGATCCTCACCATCGACCTTGGCACCGACATGCTGCCCGCCCTTGGTCTTGGCACCGAGCCTCCCGAGGCTGACGTCATGGCCAACCCGCCTCGCAACCCCAACGAGCCGCTGCTCTCCGGCAAGGTCATGCGCAAGGCCTTCCTGTGGTACGGAATGCTCGGCGCCCTGTTCTCCTTCGCCGCGTTCATGTTCTGCCAGGTCATGAACGGCTGGCACCCCGGCATCGAGATGTTTGGCGTGGGCAACGACCTTGATCCGATCTACGTCCGCGCGACGACCATGGCACTTGCGGCCATCGTCTTCACGCAGATCGGCGAGGTCTGGAACTGCCGCACGGAGACCGCATCAGTCTTCTCGGTGGGTCTGTTCTCCAACAAGCAGATCAACAAGGGTATTCTCTTCGAGATCGCACTCATCATCTTCATCACGCTGTTCCCGCCCTTCCAGAGCGTCTTCCACACCAGCCCGCTCGTCCTGAATGACTTCGTGTTCCTGGTGCTGCTGCCGCCCGTCATCCTCCTCCTCGAGGAGGCCCGAAAGGCCATCGTTCGCAAGAGGAACCACATCGATCGCAACGGCGTCGCCATCAAGCAGGCACCGGAAAAGAGGTAAAGATGAAAGTTATCGTCGTAGGAATGGGCCGCATGGGCACGAGCCTCGCTCGCAAGCTCGACAGGCAGGGCTACGAGGTCTGCGCCATCGACCAGGACCCCGAGCGCCTCAAGGCGCTCGGCCCCACGTTTGGCGGCCAGACCGTCGCGGGCGTCGGATTCGACCGTGAGGTCCTTGCTGCCGCCGGCATCGATCGTGCGAGCGCTGTCATCGCCTGCACCGCTTCTGACGAGACGAACATCGTCGTCGCCCGCATCTCCCGACAGACCTATCGCGTCCCGCGCGTCATCGCGCGCCTGTACGAGATCGGCAATGCCGAGACGTACCGCAGGCTCGGCATCCAGAGCATCTCGACCACCGACTGGGGCGTGAGGCGCGTCTGCGAGCTCCTAACCTTCAACGAGCTCGATGACGTCACCGGCATCGGTTCCGGCGACGTGCGCCTCGTTCGCGCCGACGTGCCGCCGATGCTCGAGGGCAGTCCTGTTCGCGAGCTCACCGCCATTGGCGAGATTAGCATCGTCGCCGTCTCTCACGACAACGAGACCTTCGTTCCCACCCAGGGTACGGTCCTCGACCACGGCGACATCATCTACGCCGCCGTCCAGGCGACCTCGGCAAGCAAGTTCCGCGCCATGCTCGGCATGACGGATTAGGAGGCTGTATGAACATCATCATTGTCGGCGGCGGCAAGGTTGGTTCCTACCTCGCCACTCTGCTGGGCAACCGCGGCTACAACGTTCGCATCGTCGAGTCGAGGAAGGCCGTTGCGCAGCGCCTCGAGGAGAAGCTGCCCGAGGGTTCCGTTGTGAGGGGCATGGGTTCGAGCCCGGATGTCCTCGAAGAGGCCGGCGTGCTCCAGGCCGACGTCATTATTGCCGTAACGGGCGATGACGAGGTCAACCTCGTGGTCGCGATGCTCGCCAAGATGGAGTACGGCGTGAATCGCGTCGTCGCCCGTGTGAACAACCCGGCAAATGCCTGGATGTTCGACGAGTCCATGGGCGTCGACATCGCCGTTGACCAGGCGGACATCATCACGAAGTCCGTCGAAGAGGGTCTCGACATGGAGGACGTCTTCACTATCATACGCCTCGGAAAGGATGGTCACGAGATCGTCCAGGGCGAGATTCGCCCGCGCTCCGCGATGGTGGGCAAGTCGATTGCCGAGCTCCAGATTCCCGACGGCCTGGTCTTTGTCGCCCTCGAGCATGAGGGCAACATCCTCATCCCCAACGGTGACACCGCGTTCAGCGCCGGTGACCGCGTGGTCGCCTTCGCGAGCGAGCAGGGCAGGGACTTCCTGAGTCACTCGCTGCAGTAGGGAAGATCTTCGATGGGCCTCGCACCATTGCGTGGTGCATGCCCGCCGGGACCAGCCACAGGCTGGCCTCGGCGGTTTTTTGAGTGAGGCGGGTGCCGCTGGCCATGACATCAACGCCGGGTGCGCTTGGAATCACGATGGAAAGACGCTACCGTAAGCGGGTCGGAATGCGAAGGAGACCAGCGATGACGAAGCCCAGCGGCGCCAAGCGCCACTACGATATGCCCCTGCCGGCCAAGCAGCAGCGCGGACGGCAGGCATTTGGCGGACCCGCGCGCGCAGCGGGCATCGACCCCAACAAGGCATGCGGCCACAAGGGTGGCATCCGGCGGCAGGGCTCAAAGCGCGGGTAACCTAGACCAACATCAAGAAACCTGCAAAAGGGACTGTCCCTTTTGCAGGTTTCCTTTTGCAGCCATGCAGGTTTAGACGAGTTTGTCGTAGACCTCGGATTTTGGGATGCCAAACTGCTTGGCCAGGCGCTTTGCCAGGGCACTCTTGGGCTCTCCAGCATCAAGCCCCTCGGCGATGGCCTCCTCCAGAGTGGCGGGGCCAGAAGCGCAGGCTGCGCGCAGGCAAGAAAGCTCCTCCGCACTCGGGCCCTCCACGACGACGACGCATTCCCCTCGCACCTCGCCACGTTCGCGAATGCGTCGCGCAAGCTCGCCAGAAAGGTCGCGCACGCATTCCTCATGAAGCTTCGTGAGCTCGCGCACAAGCGCCACGCGACGCGCCGGGAAAGCCTCGGCAATGGAATCGAGCGTCGCCACCACACGATGGGGACTCTCGTAAAACACAAGCGCGCCAGGAATCGGAGCGAGCTCAGCCAGACGACGCGCGCGCTCCCCCGCCTTTCTCGGCAGGAATCCCTCGAAGAAGAAATGATCCATGCCCAGGCCACTAGCCACAAGGGCACAGGTCACGGCACTGGGCCCGGGGATGACCTCGACGGGCAGTCCCTCGTCGAGCGCCGCGTCCACGAGTCGCTGGCCAGGGTCAGAGACGCCCGGCATGCCCGCGTCGGAGACAAACGCCACGCGCTCCCCCGCCCGCAGGCGGTCCAGCACTGTGGGGACGCGCTGCTCGATGACGTTCTCGTCGCAGCGCTCCAGGTGCGTGTGGAGGCCAAAGGCGGCCATGAGCTTGCCCGTGACGCGGGTGTCCTCGCACAGCACGACGTCGGCCGCGTCCAGCGTGGAGACCACGCGCGGCGAGGCGTCTTGCAGGTTTCCGATGGGCGTGCCCACGAGCGACAGCATGCCGCCCTCGCCGCCACGCGCGTCCTTCTCGGCCACGTCCGTAGCCTCGACGTTGTTCTTCACTCGCTCCCCCATCTAGTCGAACATGCCCGTCTCGAAGCTCGAGAGCGCCACGCGCGCGTCCCAGCTCGATAGCCTGCCTTCCGTCTTCCAGGTCTGGAAGAACCAGCCCGCGCAGCCGCCGAACGCGCCCATCTGCCCCGCGGTGTAGACGCGCTCAAGCGCGATGCGCCCCTCGGGCGTCATGCCGGCGTCCGCGAGCGGCAGCGCGCTCGACCACTCGCCCACCATGACGGGAAGCCCGCTCTTGCGGGCGCGCGCCACGTAGGCCGCCGAGGCGTCGGCGAGCTTGCGCACCCCGGCGGGGCCGGCCGCGTTCATCGACTCGGCATAGTGGTAGATGTGGCTATCGAGCCAGACGTTGACGTAGCGTGCCGGCGACATGAACGCGCGCCAGGCGTCCGGCAGGCACGCGTCGTGCAGCACGAGCACGGGACGGGTGCCGGCAGCGTCGCGCAGCGCCTCGTAGGCGTCGCGGTAGAAGTTGCGCAGCAGGTGCGGCGGCACGCCCTCCACGAGCGAGAGGCCCCGGCGCGAGCGACCCTGGACCTCGTCGATGGGCTCGATGCCCAGGAAGTTCTCGCGCGCGGCATAGCGCGAGGCAAGCTCGGCCACCACGTCGAGCATGCACTGGCGAAACGCGCCAATGTCCCCAAAGAAGCTCGCCGGAGAGGCCGCGTCCGCGCCCGGCGCCACGGCGACGTCGAGCAGCACCGAGACGCCCGCGGCCTCGGCCCAGTCAAAGGCGGCGTCAACGTAGCCGATGCAGCCGGCCGAGGGGCCGGGCATGGGGCCATCCTCGCCAAAGACGAACCACGGGACCTGCAGGCGCACGGCGTCGAAGCCGCGGGCCGCGATGCGGGCAAAGTCTCGCTCGTCCACGAACGTCTCCCGATGGCGCTCGATCATGTCCCGATAGCGGCCGGACTCGATGCTGCCGGCAAGCTCGAGCTCGGTGAACGCGCCTGTGCCCGCGAACAGCGAGGGCGTCACCCACGGCTCGAGCACGAGCCAGCCGGAGAGGTTGACGCCATGCAACGGCCGGGCGGGCGCCTCCTGCGCGGCCGCCTCGCTCCTCTTGTTCCTGTGCCTCAGCATCTCAATCCCTCGTCTTCCCTGGTTTCGGCAGTGACAGTTGGCCCCGTCCCCAAGTGTCACCTAGCGGTACTCGATGCGCGCGATGCGAACGACCCAGTCGCAGCCGTACGTGAAGCCGTTGGCGTCAATCGTGAGCGTGCCGCGGTCGCAGTCCTGCATGAACGGCACCTCGGCGCCGTCGTCGAGCCACGAGATGCGCGAGACCGGCCTCACGGCTCCCGTGAACGAGCGCAGGTTGGAACCCTCGCCGCCCAGCGTCACGTTCTCGTTGCCCGCGATGGCGAGGTCATGCACGAACACGTAGCTCACGCCCGCCTCGGCGTCATCGAGCACGAAGTCGCGGATGCCGCCGTTTGCCACGAGCGCGCGGCTCGGGCGCGCCGTGTGGACGGAAGCGCCGGCCATGGCCATCCAGCGACCAATGAGGCGCAGGTACTCGCGCTGCAACGCCGAGATGGCGCCCGTGCCCGTAGGGCCGATGTTCACCAGCGCGTTCGCGCCGGCGCGACGGGCGTTGGCGATGGTCTCGATGAGCTCGCGCGGGCTCTTGTAGTCGAGGTCGTTAGCGGCGCGTCCCCAGTGCTTGTTCGTGGTGACGGAGACCTCGCCGGCGACGTACTTTCCGTCCTCGGGCCCGTGGTTGACCTCACCGGAGATGCGGCGCTCGTAGGTGGTGACGTCAATCTCGGGGTCGATGATCTTGCCGCGGTTCTTGAGGCCCGTGTTGTTGATGATGATGGCGTTGGGCTGGTACTTGCGGATGGTGCCGTACAGCTCGGGGAGCTTCCAGTCCGCATCCTTCTTGTTCCAGTTGCCGTCGAACCAAAAGCCGCCGACCTCGCCGTAGTTCTTGCACAGGATCTCTACCGAGGCGCGCAGGTACTCGAGGTAGGCGTCGAAGTCCGTCTCGTAGAGCGGGCTGTGCCAGTCGTAGGTGGCCATGTAGAAGAACGTCTTGATGCCGCCGGCGTGGCACGCGTCCACGAACTCGCGGACGAGGTCGCGCCCGGCGGCGCTGTGCGGCGCGTCGAACGTGGACAGGCCGCACGTGTCGTAGAGGAAGAAGCCCTCGTGGTGCTTCGTCGTGAGCGTGATGTAGCCCGCGCCCATCTCCTTGGCGGCGGCCACGAGGTCGGCCGCGTCAAAGTCCTCGGCCGTGAACGTCTCGGCGAGGCGCTCGTACTCCTCGCGGGGACGCTCGTGAATGAACTCGGTCCACTCGCCGCACGAGAGCTGCGAGTACAGTCCCCAGTGCACAAACAGGCCCAGGCCCATGTCCTCATAGTCCTTGATGCGCGGCAACGGCTCGCTCATGGCGTCTCCTTATCGTGCGGACCAAAGGGGACGGGTTCGTTTGGTCCGTCCCGCCTGTCGAGCCGGGACCAAGTGAACCCGTCCCCCTTTGGTCCCTTTGGCTCCTTAGCTCAGCTCTCTCATGCCATGGTACAGCTGCCAGTACTCCCCGTGCTGCGCGAGAAGCTCCTCGTGCGTGCCGCGCTCGATGATTCTGCCGTGCTCGAGCACCATGATGGCGTTGGCGTTTCTCACGGTCGAGAGCCTGTGGGCGATGACGAACACGGTGCGGCCGGCCATGAGCGCGTCCATACCACGCTCGATGAGCGCCTCGGTGCGCGTGTCCACCGAGCTCGTGGCCTCGTCGAGGATGAGCACGGGCGGGTTGGCCACGGCGGCTCGCGCGATGGCGAGCAGCTGCCGCTGGCCGGCCGAGAGGTTGGCGCCGTCGGCCGTCACGGGTGTGTCGTAGCCCTTGGGCAGGCGTCGGATGAAGCCGTCGGCGTTGGCCGT
>ERZ833608.2023-NODE-2023-length-11631-cov-7.819281_pt1 | contig 11631 bp, 8 predicted proteins | sample MGYA00519694_ERZ833608 | MGnify/ENA primary metagenome ERZ833608 (study PRJEB31850, sample SAMEA3708742) | human gut metagenome | biome: human gut; feature: human-associated habitat; material: faeces | place: China | collected 2014 ... | reverse complement strand
CGCCTCGTGCGGCGCGCACGCCTCGGCGGCTCCGTTCCGCGCGTTCTGCGCGGCCTTCTCGTCCTTCTTGCCCGCTTCCTTCTCTTCGACGTCCTCCGTCGCCTGGGTCAGGGCCTCTGCGCCCATTTCTTTCTTCTCTTCGCTCCCGCCGCTCTCTTCCTTCTCTTCACTGCCCTCCGTTCCGGGCGCCTGAGCGGCCTTCGCGTCCGAATCCGGCTCTTTGGAGGCATCCGGAAGGAAGTGCGAGAAGAAGTCCTCAGCCTCTTTGAGCGGCAGCACGATGGAGGCGGGATTCCCGTTCCCGGGCACGAAGGCGGAGGCGAGGAGAGCGAACATCGGCCAAATCAGGCGCAGCGCCTTCTCCTTGGCGAACGCGATGATCAGGTCGGCGAGACGCCGGCGCGTGAAGACTTCGCCCACGAAGGGCGGAAGAACGATCTCCGCCGCCGCGGTCTCGGCGCGGCCGAGCGCGGCGCAGAGCCCCGCGTCGGTTTTGAGCGGCGCGACGAGCGGATCGTCGGTCGTGAAGGACGAGAAGACGATCGGCATCCAGCTCGAGACGTCCGACGCGAAGGCGTGTCGGGCGAGCATGCGCGTCACTTCGTCGCGCAGCCACCAACGTCCCTTGACGCTCACGACCTTCACGTGGCGCTTCAGCTGCTTCTGGATGCGGTCGCGCTCGGACTGCGTCATGGTCTCGAAGGCGAAGCGCAGCAGCTTCATGTAGTCGTCGAGAAAGAGGCTCTCGGAGGGGAACTCGAGCTTTGGGAGAAACGCCCGGAAGTGGGCGCGCTCCGCTTCGAGGCCGTCGGAAGCGGTGTCCTGATCCGGACTCTGCGCCGTACCCTGCATCAGAGCCGAATCCCCGCCGGCGTCCTGGGAGCCCCTCTGAGCGCCCGCTCCCGCCCGGGCGGGGGCTGCAGGCGCGACGCCCGCGACCGCTTCGACCACCTCGTCGGGGATTCCCGCCGTCGCCTCCAGGGGAGCCGTGGAGCGCCCCATGACGCCCGAGAGCGCCTGACTCAGGGGCGAAACCAATGCGACGCCCTTCAGCCCGGGATCGAGCGGATGAATCATCTTCATGCATGCGCAGTCCGCACGAGCGGCTGACGCTTCGCCAGCCGCGGCCTCGGGGGCGCCCCGCCACCCGTCCTTCTCAACCATGTTCTTCTCCTCGAGCTCACGATGCTCCGGTGCGTCGCGGCCTGCGCCGGCCGAGGGAGCGGCGGACGCTTCCTGCGCCTCAGACGCCTCAACCGTTTCAGAGGCCTGCACCTCTCCCGACGCCGCCGCAGATTCAACGGATGCGGCGGACGCCCCGGTGCCGTCCGGCCTGTCCATGGGGTGAGAGACTTCCTGCGTCTCCTGCGAATCCAGCGCCTCCTGCACTTGAGCCGTCTCAGCCGCTTCAGCCGCCTCGGCCTGAGCCGCCGCGCGCTCTTCCTCCGTCAGCACGCGCACGCGCATCGCGCTTGCGCCGTTCGGAAGCCTTTCCGTCTCGAGCGCGTACGTCTGCGCGAGCCCCTTGAAGTAGTTCGAGAGCTTCCTTACGCCGAAGACCGCCCAGTCGAAGTCGGGCGAAGCGCTCTTCACGGCGTCGTTGATGCGGGAGAGGTCGACGAACCGGGCGCCCTCGAGGCTCTCGCGGGCGACGACGCCGCGCACCATGTCGTGGAGGTCGGCTTCGGTCACCTCGGGGTTCGTCTGCGCCTCATGAAGGCGCCTGGCCTCCTCGGCCGTCTCGTCGTGAAGAAGCCGCACGCGGCAGTCGTTCCCGCCGCGCCCGTCCGGGCGGACGTCGCAGCGGAAGGTGGCCGAATGCTTCCTGAGGTAGTCGAGGAGCCCGCGCGTGCCCGAGAGGCGCCAGTTGACCTCGCCCACTTCACGGCGAACGAGGTTTCCGACATCCTGGCAGCGCGCCCAGCCCTCCTCGTCCTTCGTCTGCAGGATGGCCGAGGCGATTACTTGTCGGAGGTTTTGCATGGCGGACGGGCACTCTCATTTCTCCGGATCCGGCATGAAGCGCCGGCCCCGGACTGCTAACAGGATCAACACCCCGGCGGAGTGCGGCTTCGGGCGCAAACGCGGCGCACGGGCGGCCCTCCCCGAAAGGCATCCCGCATTCTAGCCGGCTCAGGAAGTGCGGCGCGCCCGAAGCGTCGGGAAGGTCCGCCGCCCACGGGCGCCCCGGCGATGTTGCCCAACGTGACGGGAAGGAGTTTCCCAACCACGACGTCCTGCCAGGAGAAGACCGCGGCGGAGGCCTTCCCGACCGCAACGAGCGCGGCGTAGCGCGGGTCGCCCGCGACGAAGGCCGTGGTCGGCGTCCAGAGCGCGGCGATCTTGCCGATCGTCTCCTTGGCGGAGGCCGCGGCGTAGATCGCGAGGCAGACCACCCAGTTGCAGCCGACGCCGCGCCAGAAGGCCTCCCAGCCGTCGAGCGAGGTCTTGGCGTTGGCGAGCTTCACGATGAAGCTCGCCCAGGGCATGGCGCCGTCGACGGATTCAAAGAAGATGCCCGCCTGCTTCACGAGCGCCCTGCCGACGAAGAGCGCCCCGAGGAAGTTCCTGACAGGAGAGGACGCCGGCGCGCAGCGCCACGGCCCTCAGAGGACCGCGATCAGCGCGTCCACGTCCTTCGGGTCGGTGGACCAGGAGGTGGCGATGCGCCGCACGACGTGCTGCGCGTCAGTCCGCTCCCAGAAGCTCGTGAGCACGACCTTGTCGAGCCGTTCGGCCGCTTCATTCGTGAGCCGCACGAAGATCTGGTTCGTCGTGCTCCCGAAGACCACGTCGTAGCCCTTCTCCGTCAGGGCCGCGCGGATGCGGTCGGCCTCGCGGACGGCGTGACGGCCGAGCTCGAGCCCGAGGTCGTCGGTGAAGAGCGCGTCGAACTGGATGCCGAGCACCTTGCTCTTGGCGAGCATCGCGCCGTACTGCTTCATGAGCGTGAAGAACCCCGGCACCGTGCCGGCCTTCGGGAACACCACGGCCTCGCCGAAGAGCGTGCCGCACTTCGTGCCGCCGATGTAGAAGACGTCCGCGAGGCGCGCGAGGTCGCCGAGCGTCACGTCGTTCGTCTTTGAACCGAGCCCGTAGAAGAGCCGCGCGCCGTCCACGTAGAGGGGCGCGCCGCGGCGGCGGCAGACCTCCGAGAGGGCCGTGAGCTCCTCGAGCGTATAGAGCGTGCCGTATTCGGTGGGCTGCGTGATGTAGACCATGCCGGGCTCGACCATGTGCAGGCGGTTGCCGTCGCCCTCCCAGGCGGCGAAGACCGCGTCCACGTCCTCTGCGGAAATCTTGCCCTGCCGCTCGGCGAGCTCGATCACCTTGTGGCCGGAGGCCTCGATCGCGCCGGCCTCATGCACGGCGATGTGGCCAGTCTTGGCGGCGACGACGCCCTGCCAGGACTTGAGCATCGTGCTGATCACGACCTTGTTCGTCTGCGTGCCGCCCGAGAGGAAGCGCACCTCCGCGTCGGGGACGCCGCAGGCCGCGCGGATCTTGTCGCGTGCGGCGTTGCAGAAGCAGTCGCTCCCGGCCTCGTCGTAGCAGCCCGTCTTCACGAAGTTGTTGGCGCAAAGGGCCTCGAGCACCTTGGGATGAGCGGCATCAAGATAGTCGCAGGCAAAGTTGAGCATGTTGGTTGTTCCTCTGGGTGAGGGAATGAATCCGGGATAATTCTGATGGGCGGAAAGTCTATGCCGATTCAATCAGTGAGTAAAATAACCTGATGTAACAAAATAAGTGATGAAGAGTCACTTTCGACACACTGCGGAGCTGCTCAGGATGAATCTCGAAAAAGTCCAGTACCTTCTCACCGCCATCGAGTGCGGCAGCTTCTCACTCGCCGCGGACAAGCTCGGCATGACGCAGTCGGGCCTCAACCGCCAGATCACCTCCCTCGAGGAGGAGCTCAAGACGACGCTGCTTCTGCGCGGCCGGCGGGGCGTCGTTCCGGCCAAGGGAGCCGAATCCGTGATCGCGCGCCTGCGCGACCTGATGGCCGCGGAGAAGCGCGTGTACGAGGAGATCGCGGCCGTGCGCGGGCTCCTCACGGGCGAACTCACGATCGGGTCGTACTTCAGCATCTCCACGACGTGGCTCCCGCCCCTCCTGAAGCGTTATTCCGACGCCTATCCGGCGATTTCGCTCTCCACGGTCGAAGGTTCGGACGCGGAGCTCATCGAGTGCCTGAGAAACGGTTCGCTCGACTGCGCCTTCCTCTCGCAGCACTCCTACGACGGGGACTTCTTCCCGTTGATGGAGACGGAGTTCGTCGCGCTCCTCCCGCCCGGGCACCCGCTCACCGAGAACGAATCCGTCACCGTCTCGCAGATCACGCGCGAGCCCTTCATCTACCCGCGGCAGCACCACAACACGGACATCGACGACTTCTTCGCGCGCCACAAGACCGCGCCCAAGATCCACCTGCAGACGAACGACCCGTATTCGGCCTACGCAATGGTGAACGCCGGGCTCGGCGTCTCGGTGAACAACCGCCTGCAGAGCATCAACCTCAAGGGCGACGTCGTGCTGCGGCCCTTCCGTCCGCAGGAGCGCGTGACGCTCGGGCTCGCGCTCCCGTCGCTTGAAACCGCCTCCCCCGCATTGATGCGGCTCGTGACGATGGCGCGCGAGGCCGCGGCGGGCTTCGCCGACGGCCCCTGGGCGGCGGCGCTTCCGGCGAAATAATCGGCCTCGAAGCTTCGGGGAGCTGCGTCCGAAGCGGCCCCGCGCCCAAACGCCGTCCCGAAAGTCAGCCTTTCGGACGGCGTTTTGCTTGTGCCGGAGCCGCCCCATGTCTCACGTGCGGCTTTTCCCCGCGTGTACACGGAGCTCGTTTTGTACACAAGCGTCGGAGCTCCCCGTCTTGAGGCGCTCCGACGCCCGCATCTCATCCGCGGATCACGACGCCCGCTTCGGGCGTGAAGGCGGCGCGCAGGAGCGCTCCGGGCTCAACGAGCCGCGTGCCCGGCAGGAACGGCACCGACATCGAGAAGGGCTTCTTCTGTTCAAGACCCGGAATCTCGACCTCATAGTTGATGCGGTCGCCTTCAAAGAGACGGTTGACGATCCGGATCGGGATCCCGGCGGGATCCGTCGTGAAGCCGAGGTTTTCCGGGCGCACCACGAGGAGCGCCTTCTCGCCCGCCGCGGGCGGGTTCTGCCGACCCATGCGGGCCCTGAGAGCGACGCCGCCCACCTCAAAGCGCGCGAATCCGTCCTCCCGCCCGGCGAGCACGCCCGGGATCAAGTTCGCCTGCCCGATGAAGTCCGCGACGAAGGCGGTGGCGGGGTCCTCGTAGAGCTCCATGGGCGTGCCCACCTGTTCGATCCGGCCGCGGTTCATCACCATGATGCGGTCGGACATCGTGAGCGCCTCCTTCTGGTCGTGCGTGACGTAGAGGCACGTCACCGCGAGCTCCTGCTGGATGCGGCGGATCTCGGTGCGCATGTGAAGCCGCAGCTTCGCGTCGAGGTTCGAGAGCGGCTCGTCCATGAGGAGGATCTTGGGGCTGAGCACGAGCACGCGGGCGAGCGCGACGCGCTGCTGCTCGCCCCCGGAGAGCTGATTGGGATGGCGATGCTCGGCTTTTGCGAGCCCCACCATCTCGAGGCCCTCCCTCACCTTCCGCGCGAGGGCGTCGCCCGAGAGGCCTCGGATGCGCAGGCCGTAGGCGACGTTCTCGAAGATCGTCATGTGGGGGAAGAGCGCGTAGTTCTGGAAGACAAAGCCCATGTCGCGCTTGTTGGCCGGGACGTGCGTGATGTCGGCACCGTCGACGATGATCGCGCCCGACGAAGGCGTCTCAAAGCCCGCGACCATGCGCAGGGTCGTCGTCTTCCCGCAGCCCGAGGGCCCGAGGAAGGTGAGGAATTCGCCGGGCTTCACCATGAGGTTCACGTCGTCGACCGCAGCGAACGTTTCGTTGTCCTTCACGTAGGTGCGGCAGATGCCGCGAAGTTCGAGGGAGATGGACATTTTTTTAATGGACTCCGATGGCGTCGCCGTTGCGGCAGATGAGCCGGGCGATCAGTTTGATCACGCCCGACGCGATGAAGACGAGGATGATGAGGACGATCGAGAAGGCGCAGGCCTGCGCGAACTGCAGCTCCGTCATGCATTCGAGAATACGCGTCGTGATGAGCGTCCAGTGCACGGAGACGAGGAAGATCGTCGCACTGATCGCCGTCATCGAATGAATGAAGAGGTAGCGCATGCCCGCGAGGATCGCCGGAAGCACGAGCGGGATCGTGATCGACGTGAAGGTCTTCACCGACGAGGCGCCGAGGCTCCGGCTCGCCTCCTCGATCGACGGATCGATCTGCGAGAGCGCCGCGATCACGTTGCGGATGCCCGCGGAAGAGTAGCGGAAGAGATAGGCCGCGATCAGGATGTAGATCGTCCCGGTGATGAAGATCGGATAGTCGTTGAAGGCGATGATGTACGCGATGCCGACCACCGTGCCGGGAAGCGTGTAGTTGAGCAGCGAGACGGTCTCGAGAATGCGGCTCCCGCGCACCTTGAGGCGCGCCGCGGCGTAGCCCACGAGCACGGCGAGAAGCCCGCCCAGAGGCGTGCCGATGCAGGCGATGAGGAGCGTGTCCTTGATCGCCTTGGCGCCGTGGGTGAAGACGTAGTCGTAGTGCTCGAGCGTGAAGGTGTTGTCGACGCCCCAGACGTGCACGAGCGACCCCGAGAGGATGATCGCGTAGAGATAGAGGATGAAGAGCACGACGAGGGCGACGGAGCCGAGGATGACGGTGCTGAGCACCGGGCCCGGGCCCTTGACGCTGCTCCGGCCGCCCGCCTTGCCCGAAACCGTCACGTAGCTCTTACGCCCGACCCACCAGCGCTGCAGCGAATAGACGATGATCGCCGGGATGAGGAGCATGAAGGAGAGCGCCGCGCCACCCTTGAAGTCGTACATGCCGGTGATCACGAGGTAGGCCTGCGTCGGGAGGACGGGGAAGCTGTGGCCGCCCAGCACCTGCGGGGTCGCGAAGTCCGCGAGCGAGCAGGAGAAGACGAGAAGGAACGCATTGGCGATGCCCGGGGCGGCGAGCGGCAGCGTCACCGTGCGGAACACCTTGAAGCTCGACGCGCCGAGCGAATACGCCGCATCCTCGAGATTCGGGTCGATGCGCGCGAGAATCGTCGAGAGCGTCATGAAGGCGACCGGAAAGAACGTGAGCGTCTCGGAGATGAACGTTCCCCAGAAGCCGTAGAAGTTGAAGTTCCCGAGGCCGAAGAAGTCGAGCAGGATGCCGTTGGGGCCGAGCGAAAGCGTGAGCGCGATGCTGCTCGTGAAGGGCGGCGAGATGAGCGGCAGAAGCGTCACGGCGCTCACCGCGGCCGCAACCCATTTGGGAAGCTTGAGGCGCGTCACCGCAAAGGCGAAGATGAAGCCGAGCACGGTGCCGGCGAGGCCGACGGAGCACCCGAGGAGGATGCTGTTCACGGCCGCCTGGCGGTCGTACCAGCTCTCGATGAAGGGGCGGAGGTTTTCAAGCGTGAAGCTTCCGTCGGCCGTGAAGGCCATCAGGAGAAGCCGCACGAGCGGGTAGACGACGAAGAGCGCGAGGAGGACCCAGAGAACGAGAACCGCAAACCGGGACGCCGCATCGCCGCGCGGCGTGAGCGCGTGTGCTTGTGCCATGAGATGAAGATCTGAAAGGGAGAGTGGTCGGAGGGCTGCGGGAGGCGCGCGGCCCGCTCCTGGAGCGCGCGCCCCCTCCGGTCAAGCCGCCTGAGCGGCTCAGCGGATCACCTCGTTGATCCACTTCTGCGTGAAGCGCTTGCGGTTCTCACCCTTCCAGGCGACGTCGGTCGTGACGACGTTGATCTTCGAGAGGTCGAGGATCGGATTGTCGGTCTTCACGTCCGTGCGGGTCGGAACGTAGTTGATCTTGTTGGCGACGATGAATTCGGCGAACTTCTTCGAAGCGGCCCAGTCGACGAACTTCTTCGCCTGCTCGTTGTTCTTGCCGCCCGCGATGACGCCCGTGGCCTCGATGCCGAAGCTCACGCCGTCCTCCGGATACGTGATCTTCACGGGATACCCCTGCTGCGCGATGTCGAGGGCGTCGACGATGTAGAAGATGCCCGAAGCGCACTGGCCGGTCGCGATCGGCATCGCGCCGCCCGCACCGCTCTTCGTGTACATCTGGATGTTGGCGTTGAGCTGCTTCTGGAACTTGAAGGCCTCGTCCTCGCCCATCACCTTCACGAGCGAATAGATGCGTTCGGTCGCGGTGCCCGACGTGCGCGCGTCGGCCATCTGCAGGCCGTTCTTGTAGCGCGGATCAAGGAGGTCCGCCCATTTCGTAGGCGCCTGCATGCCGTTCTTCTCGAGGAACTTGGTGTTCGTGAGGAAGCAGAGCGGAATCACCCCGATGCCGGTCCAGTGGTTGCCCGGGTCGCGCAGGTTTTCCGGGATGGCGTCGGAGTCCTTCGGACGATAGGACTCGAAAATGCCCTCCTTGATGCCCGCAGCATAGGTGTCGGCCGGGCCGCCCAGCATCACGTCCACCTGCGGGTTCCTCTTTTCAGCCGTGAGGCGCGCGAGAGCCTCGCCCGAGGAGAAGCGCAGGAAGTTCACCTTGATGCCCGTGTCCTTCGTGAATTCCGCGAAGATCTTGGACGCATACTTTTCCGGCATGATCGAATAGGCGTTCAACTCTTCGGCGTTCACGGCGCCGGCGACGAGGCAGAGACCTGCAAGGAGGACGGGAAGTTTCGCGAAGCCCATGGCTGCTTCTCCTTAAGTATGGATGAATGGATCCGGCGCGGCTCGGTCCGCGGCCGGGCGTCACAGAATTGTAATAACTCCGCCTCCGTCTCCATATAGGAGGTTTTTCGCGCATCCGCCTGGGCCGCGGGGCGATCCCGCCGTCTGCCCGGAAAACGCTTCACGCCGCTGAAACCTGACCGCCGTCAAAAGGCACCTCTCTCTTTTCTCGGCCACGCGGAATCGCCGACCTACACTTTCCTCCGCCAAAAGACGTACCTCCACCCTTGACCGAAAGGGGGGCTCCGGCCGTCTTCTTCATTCGGAAGCCGCCCTTCAAGGCGTGCCTTCCGGGAAGCTTTCTGGAAAGGAGAAGCATCATGAGTCTGCGCAAGCTTTGCCTCGCCGCCGCCGTCGTCGCCGCCCTCACGGGCGCTTCCGCCGCCTCGGCCGCCCAACTCAAGGACGGCGTCTGGACGGGCGAAGGCCAGGGCCGCAACGGCACCATCACGGTTGAGATGACTACCGCGAACGGGAAGATCACGGCCGTCAAGGTCGTGAAGCACGGCGAGACGCCCGGGATTTCGGACGCCGCGTTCGCGCGCGCTCCCGGCGAGATCGTCGCCGCGCAGAGCACCGGCATCGACGCCGTGACGGGCGCCACGATGACGACGAACGGCATCAAGGCCGCCGTCGCCTCCGCGATCAAGGCCGCGGGCGGCGATCCCGCCGCCTTCGCCGCTGCGGTCGTGCCGAAGAAGACCGCCAAGAAGGTGATCAAGGAGTCCGCCGACATCGTCGTCGTGGGTGCGGGCGGCGCGGGCATCTCCGCGGCCGTGAAGGCCGAGACGCTCGGCAAGAGCGTGATCCTCATCGAGAAGATGCCCACCATCGGTGGCGCGACGGTCCTCAACGCCGGCACGCTGATCGCCACGGGCTCGCGCTACCAGCGCGAGGTGATGAAGGAGACGAAGGACTCGCCCGAGCTCGCCTACAAGGACATCTTCCGCGTCGGCAAGAACAAGAACGACCCGGTGCTCGTGAAGATGGTGACCGAGAAGGTGGGCGGGGTCGTCGACTGGCTCATCTACGACATGAAGATCCCGTACGGCCCGGCCGCCACGCAGTACCCGGACCATTCCGCGAACCGGCAGCTCGGCGTCGAGGGACGTTCGGTGAACTTCCTCCATCTTATGAAGGACAAGTTCCTCGGCATGGGGGGGAAGCTCATGCTTGAGACGCGCGCGCAGTCCTTCATTGAGAAGGACGGCCGGGTGGTGGGCGTCAAGGCCGTTGATGCCGCAGGCAACACGGTCGAACTCACCTCGAAGGCCGTGATTCTCGCCTCGGGCGGCTACGGTGCGGACCAGTCGAAGCTCCCGTCCAAGATGAAGAACTACCTCTTCTACGGCGTTGACGGTGAGACGGGCGACGGCTTCAAGATGGGCGAAGCGATCGGCGCGGGCACCATCAACCTCGACCTCGTGAAGATGTATCCGCAGGGCGTCGAGACGCGTCCGCATCACGGCCTCGCCGCGACGGCCTCTTCGACCGACACCATGAAGAAGTCGGGCGCGATCTACGTGAACAAGTTGGGGCAGCGCTTCGTCGATGAAAACGCCGGCCTCGGCGTGCTCACCGACAAGACGGTCGAGCAGCCCGGCTCGATCGCCTACATCGTGATGGACGAGGCGGCCTGGAAGCAGTACGTCGCGAAGTCCCTTGAAGACAAGCTCGTTCCGTCGGCCGAGTCGCTCGACCAGTGGGCGAAGATCGTCAACAACGGGCACCCCGTGATGGCGGTCTCCAAGAGCCTTGAAGAAGCCGCAAAGACCATGGGCATCGACCCGAAGGGGCTTGAAGCAACCGTGAAGCACTGGAACGACGAAGTGAAGGCCGGCAAGGACGCCGACTTCGGCCGCCGCATCACGGGCGGTCTCGCCGAGGGCGGTACGTGGCGCATCGTCGAGCAGAAGGTCCGCTACCAGACCACTCTCGGTGGCCTCAAGGCCAACGGCTCCATGCAGATCCTCGACAAGAAGGGACAGCCGATTCAGGGCCTCTATGGCGCGGGCTGCGTTGTGGGCGGTGCGAACGGCGCCGACTCGATGACCGCGATGATGAATTCGTGGGCCATTGTTTCGGGCGTCGTTGCCGCCGAGAGCGCCGCGAAGCAGATCAAGTGACTCTGTGAAGCGCCCGCTCTGAAGCGTGCTTCATGAGCCTGCGGCCGCCGGATCCTCATGCGGGTTCGGCGGCCGATTTGTTAGCGGTGCGCCCAGAGCGCGGCTGCTCCGCAGCCTTCCGAAAAAAGCTTCCGCACAACTGCACCGCAAGAGCCGGCGATCACACCTTCGCCACCCTGCAGAGCTGCAGTCCGGCGAAGACGGCGGCGACTTTCCGCAGGTTTTCAATTGCCGCCGCCGGTTCGACCGCGCCATAGCGCAGCAGCTGCGACTTCGACGCCTCAAGTGCGTGCGCGATGTTTTCTTCGGAGGCATCCGATCGCTTGAAGTACTTGAGCTCGAGGAGATACGCAGCCGCGCCGGACGTCGGATTCTTCGGCCGCAAAAGCAGGTCGCAAAATCCTCTCCCGCGCGCCTCATCTTCGAGCGTCACTTCATAGTCCGAATTCGTGAGCATGGCGAACTTCAACGCCACCTGCAGCGCCGTTTCCGAAAAATGCGTCAGAACATGAAGCCCGCATGATTTCTGCAGCCTCTCGGAAACAAACACAAGCAAGGGTTCGATTTCTCCAGCCTCGAGCTTCTGGAACACCGCTCGGAGCGCACCCCCTTCGAAAGTTGGTGCGGCTCCATATTCGGACCTGAACTTCCCAGAAGAAAGTGCACTCAAGCCCTAAATCTGAGCTGACATTGCACCAATTTCCCTGCTC
>ERZ833608.2022-NODE-2022-length-11633-cov-9.085334_pt1 | contig 11633 bp, 11 predicted proteins | sample MGYA00519694_ERZ833608 | MGnify/ENA primary metagenome ERZ833608 (study PRJEB31850, sample SAMEA3708742) | human gut metagenome | biome: human gut; feature: human-associated habitat; material: faeces | place: China | collected 2014 ... | reverse complement strand
CTGGAAGAGACCCTTCCGGCGGAAGACTCTGAGTAGGCATTAGCCGACTTTTGGGATGAAGGCTTGAAGGCTCTCCCGAGCGGGAGAGCGGCGGCCTTCGGCCGGGTTTCCGTCAAGGACAGGCTCGAAGAAGGCCCCAAGGAAAAGGCCCGCGGGAGACCGCGGGCCTTCATCATGACCGTGCGCCGCCTTGAGCAGGCGGCGCGCTGGGGCGTCTCACCCGAAGCACTTTCTCCAGGCCTCAACGGCCGCGAGCACGTCGAGACGGTCGGGGTGCGTCTCGGCGGCCTTGCGGCGCGCGTCGCGCGCGGGATCGGGCTTGCCGTTCCCGAACATCTTGTTCATGCGCTCGATCAGCTCGGGGTCGATGCGCCCCTGGCAGAGGAAGGTGCCCTTCAGGACGTTCCCTTCGCCCGCAGCGACGAGCTCTTCCGAGGTCTTCTGCATCCACGCGAGGGCGCGCTCCTCCTGCGGACAGCCGCCCATCGTGGCGAAGCAGGCGACTTCCTTCCCGCAAAGGCGCTTCGCGGCCGCCTTCATGTCTTCCGGGGCCATGCCGCGGTCGCACCAGAAGAAGAGCCCGACGGGGCCGAAGCCCGAGAGGTCTTCGGGAAGATCGGCCGCGTTCATGTAGACGGCGCCCGCGACTTCGTCCGCGACGCCGTGGGCGATGATGCGGGTGTTGCCGGTCTTGGAGCTTACGAGAATTAGGGGTTTCATGGTGCTCCTCCCCCTTCAGGCGCAGAACTTCTCGCGGTCGGCGAAGAAGGCGGTCTTCACGGACTCGATGATCTGGTGGTTTTCGCGGCCCGCGTAGACGGAGAAGCTCACGGCGCCTTCGGCGTCGAAGAAGGCCACGGAGAGCGACTCGCGTCCCATGAAGGGCATCGTGAGGAAGGCCGCGGCCTTGATGTTCTCGACGCGGATGTGGCCGCCCACGACGGCGTCCTTCGCGAGGATGTTGTAGTAGCCCTGCGCGGTCTTGCCGGTCGAGAGCTTCGCGGCGATCTCAAAGACGTGGCCGCCGTGAATGAGAAAGAGCGTCGCCTTCGCCCAGTCGGCGAGCGCGGCCCAGAGTTCGGGGAAGCGTTCCGCGGCGTCGCCCGTGACGAAGGAGACGCGGTCGGCGGGGAGGCGCTTGGCGGCTTCAAGCTCCGTGAGGCCGAGCTTCTGCGCGACGACGCCGAGCGTCACCGGGAACTTGGCGTTCATGAGTTCGGTGATGGCGGCGGCCTGTTCGGCGGTGGGTTCGATGCGTTCGATCGTCATGGCTTGGGTGTCCTATGGTGGATGGTTGCTTCAATGGGGTGGAAGGAATGGGTTGAGGGCTTCAGCCCTCGGGCTGGAGCCGCTGCATCACGAGCGCGCGGTCGCAGATCGAGAGGAGCTCGAGGTCGTGGGTGATGAGGAAGACCGCGCGTCCGCGGGCGGCCTCTTCGCCGAGAAGTGTGGCGATGCAGGCCATGTTCGCGCCGTCGAGACCGCTCGTCGGTTCGTCGAGGATGAGGATCGCCGGGTTCTTCACGAGTGCGCAGGCGATGACGACGCGCTGCTTTTCGCCGCCCGAGAGGCTCTGCGGGTGGCGAAAAGCGAGGTGCGAGAGGTTGAGGCGCCGCATGATCTCCTCGCAGCGCCCGGCCTCGGAATCGGTGAGCTTCACGCGCCTGAGCTTCGCCCAGAAGCCCTCCTTGGCGCGCTCCGCGGCGATGCCCGCCTCCATCGCGGAGCGGATCTCCTCGCGCACGGTGCGCATCTGCAGCTGGTGGTCGGCGTTCTGGAGCACGAGCCCCGAGTGCGGCATGAGGCCGCCATTGCCGACGGGCTTCCCGCAGACGGCGAAGACGCCTTCGGCCTTGTTGAGGCCCGTGAGGATGCGCGCGAGCGTGGTTTTGCCCGTGCCGTTTGCGCCGATGAGCGCCGTGACGCCCGCCGGGACGGGAAACGAAACGTCCGTGAAGATCGGCTTCTCGGGCGTGTAGGCGAAGCTCATGTGCGACGCGGAGAAGACCGCGTCCGTTTCGTCGGGCGCCGCGCCGAAGACCACGGGGATCGAGGGCAGCGTCTCGCGCGGATCCTCAACGTCCGCACGGCGCAGCCCCCAACGCTCGCGCATCCCTTCGTCCTCGAGGATCGACCAGGCGCCGCGCTCCTCGATGCGGCCCTTCGACATGACGATCACCTCGTCGGCGACGTCCTTGAGCCAGTAGAGGCGGTGGTCCACGACGAGGATCGCCGCGCCTTCGCGCTTCAATTCCCCCATCGTGAGGGCGAGCGACTCCGTCGCCTCCGGGTCGAGATTCGCCGACGGCTCGTCGAAGATCAGAACCTTGGGGCCGAGGGCGAGGATGCTCGCCAACCCCACCTTCTGCTTCTGGCCTTCGGAGAGCGCGTGGATGTCCTGGTTGAGCAGCGGCTCGATGCCGAGCTTCTTCGCCGCGCGCTCGACGCGCTGGTCGATCTCTTCGGGCGGCACGCCGCGGCTCCTGAGCGCGAAGGCGATCTCGTCGCCCACGGCGAGCGCGAAGAACTGCTCCTCGGGGTCCTGAAAGAGCGTGCCGACGACCTCAGCGAGCTCCGCCACGGGCGTCGTCGAGACGTTGAGTCCCGCGACCGTGACCGTGCCGAAGACCGTGCCGCCGTAGATCTGCGGGCAGATGCCGTTCGTGAGGCGCATGAGCGTGGTCTTGCCGCACCCCGAGGCGCCGGTGACGACCTTCAGCTCCCCCGCGTTCACCGTGAGGGAGATGTTCTCGACCGCCTTCTGAGTCGTGTTGGCGTAGACGTAGGAGACGTTCTTGAATTCGATCATCTTCATGGGGAAGGCGCTCCTAGGGCATGGCGACGGGGGTGGCCCAAATGTGCTTGAGGAACACTTCGGCGAGGAGGGTGAGGACGGCGGTGAGCGTGAGGACGCCGAGCACGACCACGTCCGCACGGGTCATCGTCCGCCCGTCCATGCGCATCGTGCGCTTGGTGGTGCCGAGGCCCTTGAGTTCGGACGCGACGCCGAGCGTCTCGGAGGACTTCAACGCGCGGAAGAGCACGGGCGCGAGGACGAGGCGGGCGCAGAGCAGCGGCCGCATCGTCATCATCACCGGACCCACTGGCCAGCCGCGGATCTTGAGCGTCTCCCAGACCTGCTTGATGTCGTTCGTGAAGGTCGGGATGAAGCGCAGCATCACCGCCGTCGGGAGGAAGATGCAGAAGGGAAGGCGGATGCGCTCGAGCGTGGCGAGGAGATCCTCGACGCGGGTCGTGAGGGCGAGCACCATCACGACGTTCATCATCGAGAGGCCGCGCAGGAACGGAATGAAGAGCGCCTTCAAGGTGAGTCCCCCCATCGCGGGGAACCACTGCTCGAGCAGGAGCCCGAAGAGCGCGGCGACCGCCATCATCACGGCCATGGCGCCGTAGAGGACCGCGAGGAGCCCCGGGCGCTTCAGAAAGAGCGCGTAGACGAGGGTGGCCGCAAAGAGAACGAGCTGCGAAAGGGCGCCCCCGCAGGCGACCGTGAGTACGGCCGCGGCGAGGGTGACCATGAGCTTCGTGCGGGCGTCGAGGTGCTGCAGGGGGGACGCTTCCGCCCCCGGCTTCTTAGCGAACAAAGCCCGCATGCTTCAATTCTCCAACAGTTTTCCAGCCGAACCAGAGGCCGAAGAGCGATCCGAGATAGCCGCAGAGGACGATCGGAATGATGACCGTCATGAGCTGCGGGCTTTCGCGCAGGAAGAGGTACGACACCCCGAGGGAGAGCCCCTTGCTCATGAGGTCGTAGACGCCGACGGCGACCCAGGGGGCCCAGGGCTTCTTCGCTCCGCCCGAGATCCAGACGAAAAGTTCGCCCGCCAGGGCGCCGGCAAGGGCGGCCGGGAGCAGCGTGAGGCTCCCGCCCAGAAGACAGACGCTCACGATCATCGAGACGATCGTGAAGAGCGTGAGGGTGCCGAGCTTGGGCACCTTGGTGAGGAGCACGATCATCAAGGTCGTGAAGACCAGGTTCTTGGCGATCAGGCTTGCGGGGTTCATGCCGCCGCCCGCAAGGGCGATCAGGAGGCTCGAGAGCTTCGCGGCCGCGGCGAAGACGCCGACCAGGCAGAGTTCGCGCGCCTCCCAGTAGCGGTTGATGGGACGATCCATGAATCGTGCTCAATGGTGTTGAAAAGGGAAGGAGCTTCGCCTCGTCCGACCGGGCGGACCCGGACGGACGAGGGATGCTCACAGGACCAAGGGGTTAGAAGCGGGCGTTCATCTTGATGCTGAAGTAGCGGCCCGGCTCATAGATGGAGCCTTCGTTCTGGTACTTCTTGTCGAAGATGTTGTAGAAGCCCGCGTCGAGCGAGTACTGCTTCTCAGGACCGAAGGAGACGCCCGCCGTCATGTTGAAGGTGGTCGCACCGCCATAGCGAAGCTCCTTGTCAGGGTCGTTGTTCTCCAACGTCTTCATCGCGGTCTGCGTAAAGCCGTAGACGTCGGTGCGGAGCCCAAGACCGTTGTACTCGTCCGTCCAACGCACGCCGTAGCGGCCATAGAAGTCGGGCGTGCCGGACTTGAAGGTCTTCATGCCGTTGTGGTTGAACTGGCGGCGCATCCAGGTGAGGTTGGCGTACGGTTCGAAGCCCGTCGCACCGATTTCCCAGGAAGCGGACATTTCAAGCCCCCAGGTCTTGGCCTTGGCAATGTTCTGATACTGCGTGGTCGTCCCTCCGGTCAGCGCCACCACTGCGATGTAGTCGTCGGCATCGGAGTAGAAGGTGGTGGCGTCAAGCTCAACGCCGTGCTTGGACCAACGAGCACCGAGTTCGAAATTGTCGGACGTTTCCGGCTTCAGATCGGGGTTGGCAAGAGTGGTCGAAGAACCCGTACCCATGGCGGTGTCGATGTAGAGGTTCTGCAGTAGCGGGAACTGATAGCCCTGCGAATAGGCGGCGCGCAGCGTCAGATCATCAATGCCGTTCCAGAGGAGGCCGAAGTTGAAGACCGCCTTGCCGTCGGAAAGCGAGGGGAAGGACTTCGAGGCGGTGCCTGACCTCATACCCCAGGTGACCTGGTCCATTTCAGACTTGACCCAGGTGTAGCGGACGCCGTAATTGGCCGTCAAGTCGAAGGGCAGCGTCGTCTCCATGCTGGCGAACACGGCGTTCGTCATTTGGTAGCCGTCGTAATTTTTGTCAGTGACCTTCATAAGGGGCACGCCGGGAGAGCGAAGCATCCACATCTGGCTGGTGGCATCGAGGTCGTCGTAATTGAACTCATACCCCGCGATGAGGTAGTGGTTCTGTCCAAACCGCCAGTCCGTCTGAACGGAAAAGCCGTACTGATTGAGCTTGTTGTCGGCAAGAGGAGAGACGTAACTGGTGCTGTTCGGAACCCTGCCGTTAGAAGTGCCGATGGTGTTCGCCATCGATTTGTTGCCCCGCTGATAGAAGGCGTCGGTGCGGACACGAACCAGATTGTCAGAGATGTTCTTCACTTCGGCGAAGACGCCGGCCTTGTAGCGCTCCCACTTCGGCACGTCGACGGTGAAGTAGGGGTAGCCACCGGAAACGTCGGAGGAGCCGAATTCAAGGTCGTAGTATTCGAGGCGGCCGCCCACCTGAGCGTCCGCGGTGATGTCGTAGGAGACGAAGCCGGAGGCGGCGCGGGAGGTGAAGTACGTGTTGAACATGTCGCCGGCCGGCGTCTTCAGCTCACCGTCGTCCTCAACGCTCGCGGAGAGGCGGTAGTTCCAGCCGTTCGTCGAGCCATAGACCGACCCGGACGCGCTCTTGCCGGAGGCGGAGGTGTTCATCCCGGCGGAGAGTTCGCCGCCGATCGGCTTCGTGCCGCCCTTCTTCGTGATGATGTTGATCGCGCCGCCGATGGCTTCAGAACCATAGAGGACGGAGGCCGGTCCCTTGATCACTTCAATGCGCTCGATTTCGGACGGAGAGATCAGCAGGGGCGAGCCCGACATCGACTTCTGTTCGCCGATTTTTTGGCCGTCGATCATCACGAGCGTGTGGAAGGCGGATTCGCCGCGGATCTTCACGCGCTTGACGCCCTGCCCGCCATCGTTGTTGATGCGCACGCCGGGGACGTTTTCAAGCAGTTCGCCGACGGTGCGGGCATTGGATTCCCGGATCTCTTCTTGCGTAATCACGGAGACGGACATGTTGACGTCCTTGAGCTCCTGCTCCACGCGGCTCGCGGTCACCTTGACGGGTGCGAGCGTGGTGTATTCATCGGCCTGAGCGGCGCCGGCGCCGATGGCAAAGAGGGCGGCCGCAACGGCAGCGGCAAGAATGCGCTTCTGACAGTGCATTTTTATGTTTTCCAGAAGGAGGAGGTGTTGAGAAAGGTTCCAGGGCCTTGCGGTCTGGGGTCTCATGGATCGGCGTGGCTCACCCGAGGTGCGGGGGCACGGCCTTCTTGTCGTCCGCCGCTTCTTTGGCGGCGTATTTTTCAGGGTTCTTGAGGATCGCGTTGAACTCGTCGTCCGGGATCGATTCGATGAGCTTCAACACGGCTTCGCGGTCGATCTTTGGGCCCATGTGCGCGAGGCGCTCCGCGGGCATGCCGCGCAGCTTGTTCATGAGCATGGCGCGCGGCATCATGCGGGCCATGTCGCGCACGGAGGCGGGCACCATCGCGAGCATGCGGGCGATGCCGGCGATCGAGACGGGGGCGTTCGCTCCCGAGGCGTGCGGGTGGCCGCCCGGCATCGCGCCGGGGCGCCCCTCCATCGCAGGCGCCCCCATGACCTTCTTCATGCCGCCCGCGGGCATGGCGCCCGGGAGCATGGGCTCGAGCCAGTTCATGAGGAGCTGCGCGAGGGTGGTGTGCCAGTACTGGCCCGCAACCGTCTGGCAGTACCAGTCGCCGCGCTTCGTGAGAAGACCGGCCTCACCCCACTGCTTGATCACGGGGGCGGCCATCGCCTCGAGGTCGAGGCCGCCGAAGGCGGCGCCGATTTTCTTCAGGTTGATCGCGCCCGACTCCATGTCGGCCGAGAGGGTGCGCAGGAGGTACCAGTTGGGCTTCGGGGCCATGAGAAAGGCCGCGGGCTTCTCGCCCGCCTCGAGGATCTTGTAGTAGTCCTCGAGCTTCCTCTCCATCATGAAGGCGTTGCCGAAGAGGCGCCCGCCCGCGCCGCAGCCGAAGGCGAGGCAGTCGCAGGCGCTCTTGCCGAGCGCGTTGTAGATGTTGCGCTCGCGCGTGGAGCTGCCCCAGTGGTTGTTCGAGAGCCGGCGCCAGTTCTGTTCGGTGAGGTATTCGACCGACTTCGCGAAGAAGTCGGCCTTCTGGGCCTGGTCGGCCGCGGGAGGAAGCTTGCCCGACTCAATGCGGCGCGCGAGCGGGGACTTCTCGAAGACGTTGAGCTGATAGCAGTCGATGCCGTCCAAAGGCAGCGACGTTGCGGTCCTGAGGTCGTCCTCCCAGATCTCCATCGTCTGGCCCGGGAACCCGTAGATCAGGTCGAGCACCACGGCGGAGTCGTCGTAGGAGCAGAGCTGCTCGAGGCGCGAGATGATCGCATCGCGCCCGTCGACGCGCATCATCGACTGGCGCACCTGGGTGTTGAAGGTCTGCACGCCCAGGGAGAAGCGGTTCACGCCCCCTTCGAGCGCCGCCTCCATCTTCTCGTTCGAGAAGTTGTGGATGCGCCCTTCGAGCGTGATTTCGCAGTCGTTGGCGAGCGGCAGGTACTTCTTCAGGGCACCGAGCACGAGGCGCAGGTCGTCGGGCGAGAAGGCCGTCGGCGTGCCGCCGCCGAAATAGACGGCGTGGATCGGGGCGGAGTTCTGAGCCGCGCGGTCGGACCACATCTGGATCTCGCGCACGAGCTTCTCGGCGTACGCATGCACCGCCTCTTCCTTGAAGGGGTTTTGGTAGAACATGCAGTAGAGGCAGCGCGTCTCGCAGAAGGGGACGTGGATGTAGGCGAGCGACTTGCCCGTGCGCGGACGCTCGGCGAGCGCCTCAAGGGCCCTGCGTGCATTTTCTCCGGTCTTCGGCATGCCGCCCGGGCCCGAATGAATCACGGCCTTCGCCGTGAAGGCCGCGTGCAGCGGGTCGGCGGGGTTGGCGTAGAAGGCTTCCGGAGTGTGGGACTTCGCCCGTTCGCTCATTTCACGGGCGCCCGCCTCAAAGGTGGCGGCAGCGGGCTTCTTCGCCTCGCCGGAGGAGGAGTGCATCATGGTTGTGGCGGCCAAGGGTGTGGGGTGTCGGTGCCCGGGGAGACCGCTTCCGCCGGTTGGGCGGGCGGCTTCGGGGCGTTCGTCTTTGAAGAGCAATGAAAATCATTTCAATAGAGATAATGAAAATGATTCTCACTCGGCGCGGAGTATATCGGTATAATGTTCGAGCTGTCAAACATTGGCGGGGGGCTTCAATCTCTCTTGAGCGTCTCAATCTCTTCGCGCTTTAGGAAGCCCCGCACGACTCAGGACGCAGGCGGATCGGGCCGCCTCCACTTTGTCCCGACGACCTCACGCAAATCCGATGACCACGCCACACCAAGAAGAACCGTCCGTTCGTCCCGACGCGCCGGCCGACCATCCGGATGCGCCGCACTGCTGCGGAGCGTCCGCGTGCGCGCCTGCGCCCTCCCTCGCGGACAAGCATGCCGCGGGCCTTTCGCCCACGCGTCAGAACTACCTGAAGTACATCTACCTTGAGGAGGAGGCGCAGGGGTACGCACGCGCCTGCAAGCTCTCCGAAACGCTCGGCGTCACGCGCTCGACCGTGGCCCTCACCTTCCGCGACCTCAAGGAGCGGGGCTACATCACCTACGAGCGCTACAGCCCGATCCGCCTCACCGAAAAGGGGCGCGCGATCGCCGCGGAGCTCGTGCGCAAGAACAAGATCATCAAGCACTTTTTCAGCTCGGTGCTCGACCTTGACGAGAAGATGGCCGACAAGATCGCCTGCGAGCTCGAGCACGTGATCTCCGAAGCCGTTCTCGGCCGCCTCGCCCGCTTTGAAGGCCACATCGCGCTCCACCAGAGCTTCTGGCGGCAGCACGAGGGCGGCGTCGCTGCCGACGCGCCCGCCGGCATGCCCGCCGGCCACCCCGGCGCACATCCGGCCGCCATGCCCCCGGGGCACCCGGCCGTTGAGCCCGCCGAGGGCGAGGGCTCCTGATGCAAAAGCGGGCGGCTGCGCACGGGCGCCGCCCGCTTCAATGAAGAAGAACAGACATCCACCTCAAGGTCCATTGAAATGGCCGAGACCCAAACCGCCGCCAAACCGCTCATCGTCATCAGCTCGCGCACGGGCAACACGATGATCCTCGGGCACGCGATCTGCGACGCGCTTCCCGGCGCCGTGCTCGTGCGCCCGAAGGACCTGCCCGCGGACCTCGCGCCCTACAACCCGGTCTTGCTCGGCTTCTGGCGCGATCTTGACGACGCGCCCGAAGAGATGCGCGCCGTGGCGCCGCGCTTTGAAGGCAAGACCATCGGGTGCTTCGCGACGATGGGCGGCGACGCGCAGAGCCCCGAAGCGCGCGACTGGATGACGAAGACCGCGAAGCGCCTCGTCGAGGCCGGGCGCGGCAACACGCTCGCGCAGACCTTTCTCTGCCGTGGGCGCTTCGACCCGGAGGCGTTCGGCCGCATCACCACGATGATGGCCGGGCGCCCGGGGCTCGAAGGCGAGGAGAAGCGCCGCGCGAGCGACACGCACCCGGACCGGCTCGACCTCGAAAAGGGCGCGGAGCTCTTCCGGAGCGTTTTTGGCATGAATTTCTAGCGGGCGCCCTCCGTCGGGCTTCGCCCGGAGCAAGCGGACGTTCCTGCGCCGACCGGGAGGGAGCTCTCCCACATCGAGGCGGCGCCCTTCATTCTCTTCCAACAACCTCCACCACCATCATGACTCAGACCACCACGCCCGCCGTGAGCTTCGAAGGCGTAGAAAAACGCTACGCCTCGGGCACTCAGGCCCTCAAGGGAGTGTCGTTCGCCGTTGAAGAAGGCGAGTTCTTCGGTCTCCTCGGCCCCAACGGCGCCGGCAAGACCACCCTGATCTCCTGCCTCGCGGGGCTCACCACCCCGACGGCGGGCCGCATCGTCGTGCGGGGCGTGGACTGCGCGGCGGAGCGCCGCCGCGCGTCGCTCTCGCTCGGCATCGTCCCGCAGGAGATCACCTTCGACCCCTTCCTCACGGTGCGCGAGACGCTGCGCTTCCAGTCGGGGTACTGGGGGCTGCGCAGGAACGACGCCTGGATCGACGAGATCCTCGAGAACCTCGGGCTCGCCGACAAGGCCGACGCCTCGATGCGGGCGCTTTCGGGCGGCATGAAGCGGCGCGTTCTGGTCGCGCAGGCGCTCGTCCACAAGCCGCCCGTGATCGTGTTGGACGAGCCCACCGCGGGCGTGGACGTGGAGCTGCGCGAACACCTCTGGGACTTCATCGGGCGGCTGCACCGCGAGGGGCGCACGATCATCCTCACGACCCACTACCTCGCCGAGGCGCAGCAGCTCTGCAGCCGCATCGCGATCATGAAGTTGGGCGAGGTCGCCGCGCTCGAGCGCACCGAAACGCTCCTCTCGCGCTTTGAGGGCCGGGTGCTGCGCTGCCGCATCGTTTCGGGTGATCTGCCCGCGGCCCTGGAGCCCGACGTCGTGCGCCGCCACGGCGCCGACGTGGCGCTTCGGCTCACCGACGCCGACGACGTCCTCGCGAAGCTCGAATGCATGCGCGCGGCGGGCGTGAAGATTGAAAACCTCACGGTCGGGCAGCCCGACCTCGAGGACGTGTTCCTTGCACTCATGGGAGCGAATTGAGATGTGGACTCCGTTTTGGACGCTCTTTGAGAAGGAGGTCGTCCGCTTCATGAAGGTGTGGCTGCACACCGTGCTCGCCCCCGTGCTCACGGGCGGCCTCTACCTCGTCGTCTTCGGCGAGGCGCTCTCCAAGCACCTCCCCGTCTATGAGGGCGTCTCCTACACGGCCTTCATCATCCCGGGCCTCATCATGATGACGGTGCTGCAGAACGCGTTCTCAAACACCGCCTCCTCGCTCATCCAGTCGAAGATCTCGGGAAACCTCGTCTTCATCCTGCTTCCCTCGATTCCGGGGCCCGCGGTGGCCGCCGCCTACATCGGGGCGTCGTTCGTGCGCTCGATGCTCGCGGGCGCGGGACTCTACCTCCTCTGCGCCTACTGGGCCGCGCCTCCGGTGCGCGAGCCCTGGCTGCTCGTCTCCTTCGCCTTCTTCGGCTGCATGATCATGGCCGCGCTCGGCCTCATCACGGCGCTCTGGGCGGAGAAGTACGACCAGATGGGGGCGGTGATGAACTTCGTCGTGATGCCGCTCACCTTCCTCTCGGGCGTCTTCTACTCGGTCGAGTCGCTCCCGCCCCTCTGGCAGACGGTGAGCCGCCTCAACCCCTTCTTCTATCTCGTGGACGGCTTCCGACAGGGGTTCTTCGGCACGGGCGGCACCGACCCGTGGGCGTCGCTTCTGATCGTCGGCGTCACGGCCGCCGCCGTCATGGCGCTCGCCGTGGTGCTCCTCTCAAAGGGGTGGCGCATTCGCAACTGACCAAAAGATGGGCCTCGCGCAAGCCCCGTCCTTCAGGGCGAGGTTAGCGAGACCGAAATGTTTGTGGGATAATCTATTCCCATGAAGACCACTACTCCCACCTGCAT
>ERZ833608.2014-NODE-2014-length-11714-cov-4.475084_pt1 | contig 11714 bp, 10 predicted proteins | sample MGYA00519694_ERZ833608 | MGnify/ENA primary metagenome ERZ833608 (study PRJEB31850, sample SAMEA3708742) | human gut metagenome | biome: human gut; feature: human-associated habitat; material: faeces | place: China | collected 2014 ... | reverse complement strand
GAATCCAAAGCCGACAGTAAAGTCTGGATGAAAGAAGAATGCAGAGAGAATTTCAATAGCAAATTGAAATTAAAACATGAATACGGACATGATGGAATGTGTAGTTGAATGTTTTACAATATGCTGTTGTATGAAAAAATATTAAAGAAATCTGCAACAACATTTCATAACAAACAACCCGCCGGAGACATAGTTCTCTGGCTTTTTTTATGTTAAGTTATATAGGAACTTAACATGTTAAAAGAAGTAATTCAGCGAGTAAGTTGTTAATTAATTAGGTTGACAGTTTTTTTGTAAATAGTCAGTTTGTTACTCCATTGATCTTGTGTAGTAAACCTTTTTTCATGTCGGTCCTTAACGAACTGCAAAGGGCAGTGAGTTTAGTACCGTTACATGAAAATAGAGCGCAAGCGTTTTACGGAACAAGAGTCAATGGGGTGACGAAATGACTGTTTGCAAAAAAACGTCCCCGAAAAGGAGGCAGTCATGTTCACAGGCATTGTGGAAGAGACAGGCACGATTAAGAAGATAGAAAAAGGCACATCATCCGGTCGCCTGACCGTAGAGGCAGATAAGGTTCTGCAGGGAAGCGAGATCGGTGACAGCATAGCTGTCAATGGGGTATGCCTGACGATCACAGGAATGTCGGGGCATTTGTTTACGGCAGATGTGATGGCAGAGACGATAAGAAGAAGCAATCTCGGAACCTTAAGCTCCGGCAGCAGGGTAAATCTGGAACGGGCGATGGCGGCAGATGGAAGATTTGGTGGACATATCGTATCCGGACATATCGACGGAACCGGGGTGATCACAGAGTACACTAGAGAAGAAAATGCAATCTGGGTGACAATAACATGTGATAAAAAGCTATTAAAGTATATCATCGAGAAGGGATCGATTACGATCGATGGAATCAGCCTGACGGTTGCTTATGTCGATGATCGCTGCTTCAAGGTTTCGATCATCCCACATACGGCGGAGGAGACAACGTTGATCCGCAGGCAGACCGGAGCAGTGGTCAATCTGGAAAACGATGTGATTGGCAAATATGTAGATAAGCTGCTCCATTTTAAAGACAAAGAAGAACCGGATGCAGGGAAAAAAGTAGATATGAATTTTCTGGCAGAAAATGGATTCTTATAAAATAAATGTTCCTATGGAGGTAAAGACAGATGGAATTAAACAGTATAGAAGAAGTATTAGTAGATCTGGCAGCCGGTAAGGTGGTCGTTATGCTCGATAACGAAGACAGAGAGAACGAAGGAGATGTCATTTGCGCATCTGAATTCGCGACCACGGAGAATGTGAACTTTATGGCAAAATATGCAAGAGGTCTGATCTGTATGCCGATGGATGATTCTTATGTGGAGAAATTAAATCTTCCGCAGATGTGCATCACAAATACAGATAATCATTGTACTGCATTTACAGTTTCTGTTGATCATGTAAGCACTACAACCGGAATCTCAGCGTATGAGCGTGGCATTACAGCCAGAAAGTTCGTAGAAGAAGCTGCAAAGCCGGAGGATTTCCGCAGACCGGGTCATATGTTCCCATTACGTGCTGTTCCGGGCGGAGTGATTGAACGAGGCGGACATACAGAGGCAACGGTTGATCTGTGCAGACTTGCAGGCTTGAAGCCATGTGGTCTGTGCTGTGAGATCATGAAGGATGATGGTACAATGGCAAGAAAAGATGATCTGCTTGCATTTGCCAAGGAGCACAACCTGAAGATCTCCACGATCGAAAAGTTAGTTCAGTATCGTAAGGAACATGAAGTATTTGTAGAATGTGTAGCAAAGGCAAAGATGCCAACCAGATATGGGGAGTTCACGATCTATGGATATATCAATAAATTAAATGGCGAGCATCATGTGGCACTGGTAAAGGGTGATATCACGGATGGCGAGCCGGTATTATGCAGAGTTCATTCCGAATGTCTGACCGGAGATGCACTTGGTTCAGCCCGTTGTGACTGTGGCCAGCAGTATGATGCAGCGATGAAGATGATCGCAAAGGAAGGCAGAGGCGTGCTTCTGTACATGAGACAGGAAGGACGTGGGATTGGTCTGATCAATAAGATCAAAGCATATCAGTTACAGGATCAGGGTTTAGATACCGTAGAGGCAAATCTGAAGCTTGGCTTCCCTGAGGATGCAAGAGATTACACGATTGGAACACAGATCTTAGTAGACCTTGGTGTCAGAAAGATGAGACTGCTTACGAACAATCCATTAAAGGTATATGGTTTGTCAGGATACAATCTTGAGATTGTGGAACGAGTACCGATCCAGATGCAGCCGGGCAAATTTGATGCATTTTATCTGAAGACAAAGAAAGAAAAGATGGGTCATATACTTGATCTGTAAAGCCATATGGACTGGGAATTATATGCATAATGATTTAGTGGTAACAGAGAATAAGCAATTGTAAATATTGAGATCGAATCAATAACAGGAGGATAATAAAATGAAGAAGATTGAAGGAATGATCGTAGCAAATGGTGCCAAGATCGGTATTGTAGCAGCAAGATTTAATGAATTTATCGTATCAAAACTGGTAAGCGGTGCAGAGGATGCATTATTACGTCACAGCGTAAATCCGGATGACATATCTGTTGCATGGGTCCCGGGAGCATTTGAGATTCCGGTTGTAGCCAAGAAGATGGCGATGTCAGGAAAATATGATGCAGTGATCTGCCTTGGAGCAGTTATCCGTGGAGCAACCAGTCATTATGATTATGTATGTAATGAAGTGTCCAAGGGAATCGCATCTGTTTCACTTGAATCCGGTATTCCTGTTATGTTCGGTGTTGTAACAACAGAGAATATTGAGCAGGCAATCGAGCGTGCCGGAACAAAGGCAGGTAACAAGGGTTACGATTGTGCAATGGGCGCACTTGAGATGATTGACCTGATGAAGCAGTTATAAAAATTGCATAGTATAAACGAAGGTTCAGGGTTTTATGATGCAAAGGTCATAGAACCCTGAATGTATTCATACTGCGTGGAGCGTTTTTGTTCTTATGCGATAATAAACGGAGGAAATAGATATGAATAAGACAAGAAAGATTCTCTTTTTTGATATCGACGGAACTCTGATCACGGATGATGGAAAACGGTATTTTCCGGACAGTGCAAAAGAGGCAATACAAAAGGCAAGAGAGAACGGGCACCTGGCATTTATCAATACGGGAAGAGTATTCTGCAATGTGACAGAAGAGATCAGAAGCGCAGGCTTTGATGGCTTTGTCTGCGGCTGTGGAACGCATATTGTTTATAATGGAGAGACATTGTTTCATCATGATACACCATATGTGGTCTGTGCAGGCGTTGTTCAGAAATGTAAGGAATATAGAATGGATGCCGTATTTGAACACGCGGACAAGGTATTTACCAGCTCTGCTTTTTCCGATAATGAGCATTTAAAAGAACTGATCAGTTATTTTAAAGCGACCAGCACCTATATGGAGAATGATGATCCGGCAAATGATCATATCTTTGATAAATTTTGTGCATGGTATGATGCTGACACTCCGTATCTGGAAGAGTTTAAGACATATCTGGAAAAAGATTATATGTATATCCAGAGAGAGGGAAATTTTTGTGAGGTCGTACCAAAGGGATATACGAAGGCAACCGGTATCCGGTATCTGCTTGATTATTTTGACCTGCCATTAGAAAATGCCTATGCGTTTGGAGACGGAAGTAATGATGAACCGATGTTGGCATATGTGCCAAATAGTATTATAATGAAAAAAGGTCCGGAGTATCTGAAGAAGAAAGTCCGTCTTGTAGCGGATGATGTCAGAGAAGACGGAATCTATAAAGCTATGAAAAAAATGGAGATTATCTAATGGACGAAGAATATTCAAAAGTAACGATGGTCGATCAGTTAGCCATCGCAGTATCCAGCCCGAAAAATTATAAGCATCTGACGAAGTTAAAAGCGAGCAAGACGGCAGGATTTATGATTCTGATTGCTTTTATCCTGACCTTTATCGAGTTTGGAATCGGTGTCATTACCTTTATCATGCATGTGGGAGGGTTAAATAACCTGATCACGAATAAGGTTCCGCAGTTTGTGATCGAGGATGGTAAGCTTACGGCAGAATCAGAGATGTCACTGGATATTGGAAATGCAACGATATATATGAATACGGATTATGACAGAATTACACTTGATGATATCAAGACAAATGGCGTGTATATTGCATTTGGCAAAGAGAATGTAGTTATGGGAATGATAAACGGCGGACAGACGTATGAATATTCAACGATGGATCTCGACAAATTATTCTATGATGGGTTTAACAATGATCAGCTTGCATCCGCAGTGCCGGCGTTCTATGTGGCTATTGTCATTATGTACATTGTAATGATGTTCGGAGGTGTAATAAAGATGATCTTCCTTGCACTTGTATTTTCGATCGTTGCACGGACACTTGCGAAAGGTCTTCATACAGGGCTGTCCTATGGAAATGTATTCCGGGTATGTCTTTACGGACTGACTTTACCGATGCTGTTGACATCCGTGAATACCTGTCTGGACTTCCTGATTCCATCATCGATCATGTTTGTGATCACTCTGATCCTGGCATTTTCCATGATAAACAGAGGTATCGCAAGTCATGTGGGAACAACGGCACCACCGGAGGATTGGTTATAAAGGGCGATATAAAAGGAGGCTTTTATGGAGATCGAAAGAAAATATCTGATAAAAGAGATACCGTTTTCACTGGAAGCGTATCCATATAAGAAACTGGAGCAGGGGTATATCTCGACCAGCCCCGTCATCCGTATCCGAAAGGCAGATGAACAATATATTCTTACAGTAAAGTCAAGCGGATTACTGGAACGACAGGAATTCGAGCTTCCGATGAATGAGACGGATTATAAACGGTTGCTTGGTAAGGTTGATGGAAATCTGGTGACGAAACGTCGGTATATCATCCCGCTTACGGATACAGAGGGAACAACCGGCGATAAGGAAAAAGATGCAGGACTTAAGATTGAACTGGATGTCTTTGAGGGGCTGTATCAGGGGCTGATCTATGCAGAAGTCGAATTTGAGACAAAGGAAGATGCAGATAATTTCGCAGCACCGGCTTGGTTTACCAGAGATGTATCTATGGATGGAGCGTATCATAACAGCGCATTAAGCAGTATGAATGAAGAACAGAGACTTGCATTTATGGCAAGAGTTTTCGGACATTAAGAATGGAGGCAGAAGCATGAAAGTCAGAATGTTATTTGAAACAGGATATGAAGAAGTAGAAGCATTGACCGTTGTAGATCTGTTAAGACGTGCAAAGGTTGACTGCCTTATGGTGGCAGCAGACGATCAGGATACGGTTACAGGTTCACATGGAATCACAGTAAAGATGGATGAGAAAATCAGTGAACTTGCAGATGATGCAGATATGATCGTACTTCCGGGTGGTATGCCCGGTGTGACGAATCTGATCGCAAATGAGAAGGTAAGGAATCTTGTATGCGGACAGTATGAAGCAGGAAGATATGTTGCAGCAATCTGTGCAGCACCTACTGCTTTTGGAGCATTTGGCATCTTAAAGGATAAGAAGGCTACCTGCTATCCGGGAATGGAGGCGGGACTTCATTGTGCGGAAGTATTATATGACAGTGTAGTAACAGACGGTAAGGTAATTACAAGCCGAGGTATGGGAACAGCTATTGATTTTGGTCTGAAGCTGGTTGAGATCCTGACAGATCAGGATACATCAGAGAAGCTGGCAGCAGCTATTGTTTACAAATAAGAATTATGGAATTTAAAGTTTCGGTCAGGCATATGGTAGAATTTATATACAGATGCGGCGATATTACAAGCAGCAGTAATGGGACTCTGTCAAAGGAAGCAATGAATGCAGGAAGTAAGATGCATCGGAAGCTTCAGAAAATGGCAGGGTCTTATTATGATGCAGAAGTTCCTTTAAAGATCACGATGAAGAAAGGAATTCATGATCTGGATGTTACGGTAGAGGGCAGAGCAGATGGGATCATAGATCTGAGAGGTGAAAAGAACCGAAGCAGGAAGAAGAAGGAAATTGAGCGGCAGGTGATTCGGGTAGAGGGTAGATATTGGAGCCGGCTGCTGCTCAAAAAAACGGAGAGTCTGGATCTGGAAGTCGGTGAAGACTTCATGGAACAAAATTCTGCCGGAACAATCGGTCAGATGCAGGAAATGAATGAGCCTGCGGATGTTACGATCGACGAGATCAAAGGTGTATACAGAAAACTTGCTGATATCGAAGTGCCGGAAACAGTTCATGTAGCACAGGCAATGTGCTATGCCTATATTTATGCAAAAGAGCAGTCTTTGGATCGGATCAATGTACAGATCACATATGTGAATCTGGAAAGTGAAGAAGTAAAACATTTTTTTTATGTGTTTTCTTGTTCATTTCTTGAGAAATGGTTTCATGATACAGTGGATGAGATGATGAAATGGGTTGATCATGCTGTATCACATGCAAGAAGCAGAGATGCGTCAATTACAGAATTGGAATTTCCATATGAATATCGGAAAGGACAAAAGCAGATGGCTGCCTGTGTGTATAAGGCGATTGAAGGGGAGCGCAGATTGTTTGTGCAGGCTCCAACCGGAATCGGGAAAACGATGGCAGCGATGTTTCCTTCCGTTAAGGCATTTGCAACCGGGCTGGTATCGAAAATCTTTTATCTGACCGCAAAGACGATCGCCGGAACCGTGCCGGATCAGGCACTTACATTGCTGCGGGAACGTGGAGTGAAGTTTTCTTCCGTTATGTTGACTGCCAAAGAGAAGATATGTCTGAATGAGACGATGGAATGTGATGCAGAGCACTGCCCTTATGCGAAAGGACATTTTGACCGGGTTAATGATGCATTATTTGAATTGATCACTCAGGAGGAAAAAATGGATCGGGAGATCATCCGGGCTTATGCGAAAAGGTATCAGGTCTGTCCTTTTGAGCTGGGACTGGATGCAAGCCTGTTTGCAGATGCTATTATTGGAGATTATAACTATGTGTTTGATCCGAGAGTGAATCTGAAGCGGTTCTTTTCACAGACAGCATATGATACAGGACGGTATGTATTTCTGGTAGATGAAGCACACAATCTGGTGGACCGGGCATCGTCCATGTACAGTGCCACGCTGTATAAAGAAGATTTCCTTGCTGTAAAGAGGCTGGTAATGCCGTACAGCAAAAAACTGGCACGGAGTCTGGAATCCTGCAACCGGGAGCTCCTGGAATTGAAGAAAAAATGTCCGGAGCATGGATATCAGATTTTAAATGATATTGGGGTTCTATATCTGAAGCTGCTGCATCTTCATACGACGATGGAGGCTTTTTTAGAAGATTACAAACAGATCCCGGAACGTAAGAAGATACTGGAGTTTTATTTTGCACTTACGACATTTTTAAATATTGCGGATCTGATCGATGACAGCTATGTGATCTATGATGAGCTTAAGTCGGATGGCAGATTTATGGTTCGGTTATATTGCGTCCATCCGGCGAATAATCTGAAGCTTTGCCTGGATAAGGGTGTATCGACTGTTTTCTTTTCGGCAACGATCCTGCCGGTAAAATATTACATGGAGATGCTGTCCGATACGGTGACCGATCAGGCTATCTATATTCCTTCTCCGTTTGATCCGGAGAAACGACAGATCATGGTTGGTGTGGATGTATCTACGAAATATACCAGACGGTCTGTAAAGGAGTATAAGCGCGTGGCTGAATATATCAGGCAGTTGTTTAACGCACATTCCGGAAATTATATGGTGTTTCTGCCATCCTATAAGATGCTTCAGGAGGTCTATGAGCAGATGATAGAGGGTGATTGTTCTGGCATGGAACTGCTCTGTCAGGAACAGAACATGAAGGAGGCAGACCGGGAAGCATTTTTGGATCATTTTTCAGCGAAAAGAAATGTGGTTGCCTTTTGTATCATGGGCGGGATCTTCTCTGAGGGGATTGATCTGACCGGAGAACGGCTGATCGGATCGGTTGTAGTAGGTCCGGGACTTCCGCAGGTGTGCAATGAGAGAAAGATCATGATGGACTATTTTAATGCCAGAAAGAGTATGGAGGCATATGCTGGCTCATCGGTTGATGGTTTTAAATATGCATACCTGTATCCGGGCATTAATAAAGTATTTCAGTCAGCCGGACGCGTGATCCGGACAGAAGCGGATGCCGGAGTGATCCTGTTGCTAGATGAACGATTTGGAACCGGGGAATATAATTCGTTATTTCCGGTGGAGTGGCAGGATGCGGTCTTTGGAAATTTTGATCAGATTTCGCAGAGCATAGAACAGTTCTGGTCGAATCTTAATCTTTCCTGAAAACGGGAATATATATACAAGAATACTGGAAATTCGCATATACATGTGATAGAATGAACGCAGGCATTTTTTACAGCCTGCATGCAGTGCATGCTTTTATATAAAATTATGAAACTGTTCTGGAAAGGCAGATAGGGGAAAAATGAAAAATATTACAGTAAAAGATATTGTGAAAGCAACAGGAGGTTTCCTGCTTTGCGGCGATGAAGATACACCGATCACAGGCCTGTGTATTGATTCCAGAAAAGCACAGCCGGGAGATTTGTTTATTCCTCTGTTGGGTAATAAAGTTGATGGACATCGTTTTATTGAATCCGCTATGGAGAAAGCGTCTGCAACTCTGACATCGGAGCATGATAATGTTGTTATTTCAGAGAAGCCGTTTATCCGTGTTGATGACACGATGAAAGCACTTCAGGCAATTGGAATGGATATCCGTGACCGGTATGATATTCCGTATATTGGAGTGACAGGAAGTGTAGGAAAGACAACGACCAGAGAGATGATTGCAGCGGCTGTCAGCACAGCAAAACGCTGTTTTCAGACAAATGGAAATGAAAATTCACAGATCGGTGTACCGATGACACTTTCCAGAATGACAGATGGATATGATGCTGCGGTGATCGAGATGGGGATCAGTGAACCTGGTCAGATGGAGATATTGTCTGAGATTGTAAAGCCATCGATCTGTGTGGTGACGATTATCGGTGTTGCACATATTGAATTTATGAAAACCCAGGAGAATATCAGAAAAGAGAAGCTGTCTATTATCAATCATATGAATAAGGACGGCCTGTTGCTGTTAAATGGAGATGATCCATTACTGCGTGAGATAAAAGCGGATATGCCATGTCGGACACTTACTTTTGGTATAGATGAAATTTGTGATTTTCAGGGATCCAATGTAAAATGTGGAGAGCAGGGCATGGAATTTGATTGTACTCATAATGGTGAGACCGTTCATGTTACCATGGATATCCTCGGAAAACATAACGTGAGAAATGCACTGGCAGGTATTGCAGTTGCATATCAGATGGGAATTCCGATAACAATTTCAGCAAAAGCCTTTGAACATTTTGAAGGACAGAGACAGAGACTCATCCATATGGAGAATCGATATACGATCCTCGATGATACCTATAATGCAAGCCCGGATTCCATGAAGGCAAGCATTGATGTGCTTTGTGATATGGACTGCGAGGGAAAAAAGATCGCAGTACTGGGAGATATGTTTGAGCTGGGAGCTGACAGTGCCAGCTATCACTATCAGATCGGAGAATACCTGCGGGACAAGAAGATCGATGAGGTTGTGGTAATCGGAAAGGAAGCTTTGGAGATTAAAAAGGCACTGGATGTCTGCGACACAAAGTATGCAAAAACATTTTCATTTATGGATAATGAAGAAGTGGCACTTTATCTGATGGCTATTATGAGACCAGAGGATGTTGTTTTGATCAAGGGATCACACGGCATGAAAATGGACGAAATTGTCAAAATTCTTACGAATTAATTATGCAAATTATACAAAACAACCATATAAACTACCAAATTTCATAAAATTTGGTAGTTTTGTTTGTCTAAAATGACTTTGATTTTCATGAAAAAAAACACTCTGTGGTACAAAACGGAGAAAAAACAGTACTTGTATTGAAAAAAAAAGGAAAATGGAGTAATATCAATCCTAGCTTGAATAAAGAATACATACATGAATTGTTACATAAGTAAAGTGATAGAAATTAGTTTTAAAACGGAGGGTGTTAATCATGGCTACTAAGAAGACTGAAGATGCAAAAAAGGTTGTTGCAAAAAAGGCAACAGTAGAAAGCGTTGTTGCTAAAGCTGAAGCTGTAAAGAAAGCTGAAGCTGCTAAAGAAGTAAAAGCAGCAGTAAAGGCTGAGCCAGTAAAGGCAGAAGTAAAAGAAGAGAAAAAGCCAGCAGCTAAAAAGCCGGCAGCAAAGAAGCCAGCAGCTAAGACAACAGAGACAGTTTTTGTTGAATATAACAATGGACAGATCAATGTTTCTGACATTGTAGCAAAAGCAAAAGAAGCACTTGGCAATAAGGCAGTTAAGGAATTGAACGTATATTACCAGCCAGAAACAGGTATGGTATACTATACAGCTGATGGAGAATCAGGTTCTTACAGTCTTTAATCTATAAATAGTTGGAAGGGCAGCGTTCTTAACATAAGGATGCTGCTTTTTCTGTATAATTAGAAAGGAAGAAGTGAAATATGAAGATTGGTTTTATTGGCTGTGGCAATATGGCAACATCGATCATAAAGGGAATTATCAGAAAGCAGATCATAGATGCAGAGAATATCATAGCATCTGCAAAGACGAAAGCGACACTTGACAGAGTTCAGAAAGAGCTTGGAGTAAAGGTATCAACCGATAATCTGGAGGTAACAGAAAACAGTGATATTCTGGTTCTGGCGGTAAAACCACAGTATTATCCGGAGGTGATCGCTCAGATAAAGGACGTAGTCCGTAAAGAGCAGATTGTGATCAGTATAGCACCGGGAAAAACATTAGACTGGTTACAGGAACAGTTTGGAGGAGCTGTGAGGCTTGTCCGGACAATGCCAAATACACCGGCACTGTTAGGTGAAGGCATGACAGGTATGGCATATGAGGAGTCCCGTTACAATGAAGAGGAAAAGGCAGTGCTTTGTGGTATTTTTGAGGCCTGCGGACGTCTGGAAGTGGTGGATGAGCGGATGATGGATGCAGTTGGCTGTGTCAGTGGCTGTTCACCGGCTTATGTATATATGTTTATTGAAGCACTGGCAGACGGAGCTGTAAAATATGGACTTCCAAGAGCCAAGGCATACCAGATGGCAGCCCAGACAGTTCTCGGAAGCGCAAAAATGGTACTGGAAACAGGAAAGCATCCGGGTCAGTTAAAGGACGAGGTATGCTCACCTGGAGGTACTACCATTGCTGGTGTATCTGCACTGGAAGAGTGGGGCTTTAGGAATGCTGTGATCAAGGCAGAAGATGCCAGCTATGAAAAGGGTAAGAAAATGTAAATGCATGCTGCACATCACCTGAAGCTGCTTTTGCAGCGGATGCAATGCTAATGCCTGTGAAAACCGGACATAACTGCCCAAAAATCTTTTGCAAGATCAGGTACAAAAAGATTCAGGGAGTTACATATCATATAAAAGGAGAAAAGAAGAACTATGGGAAAAATAGAAAATGAAGGAATGCCGGTGGTACGTCTGGACCGCCAGTTAAAATACCAGGGAAATATCCTGAAAATGTATGCAGATACAGTTCTGGCAAATGGCCATGAGGCTCATTGGGATTTTATCCATCACGATGGCGCAGCTGCAGTCCTGCCGGTGGATGCAGATGGAA
>ERZ833608.2010-NODE-2010-length-11734-cov-377.392585_pt1 | contig 11734 bp, 10 predicted proteins | sample MGYA00519694_ERZ833608 | MGnify/ENA primary metagenome ERZ833608 (study PRJEB31850, sample SAMEA3708742) | human gut metagenome | biome: human gut; feature: human-associated habitat; material: faeces | place: China | collected 2014 ... | reverse complement strand
AGAAGTACAGCGGCCGCTCTATCAAGTACTTCGATCCTGAGAAGAACGAGAGCTATGTGCCTTACGATGTAGAGACCTCTATCGGTGTTGACCGTATGTTCCTCAGCGTGATGTGCCACTCTTACTGCGAGGAGAAGCTTGAGAATGGTGAGACACGTGTAGTATTGCGCCTGCCAGAAGCATTGGCTCCAGTGAAGTGTGCCGTATTCCCATTGGATAAGAAGTTTGGTTTGCCAGAGTTGGCTCATGAAATCGTAGATGAGTTGAAGTTCCACTTCAATACCCACTATGGCGATCCTAAGGATTCCATCGGTAAGCGTTATCGCCGCCAGGATGCCATCGGTACTCCATTCTGTATCACCGTTGACCACGAGACACCAAACGATCACAAGGTAACTCTGCGTTATCGTGATACCATGGAGCAGGAGCGTGTAGCTATCTCTGACCTCCGCAGCATCATCGAGGAGCGCGTAAGTATCACCAGTGTATTAAAGAAACTTGGTAATGAAATTAAGAATTTCTAAATATCTCTTCTTGCTCATGATGGCAGTGTTCGCCCTGTCATCATGCAGCGAGGATGATAACACCGTAGATGAGTATGCCAACTGGCAGCAACGCAACGAACAGGCTTTTGAAGATACTTTGGCTTATGCCCGTCAGCAGATAGCCAACGGCAGCACCGAATGGAAGGTGATTCGCAACTGGTCGCTCCAGAACCAGACACCTAATAAGGATGTGACTGGTATGGATGTTCCGCTTTCCTACAAGGATGCTGATCACATCGTGGTTCGCGTGTTGAAGGAAGGCAAGGGCAGCGGATGCCCTATGTACACCGATTCTGTGAAGGTGAGCTATCTTGGCAGATTGCTGGGCACTGATACTTATCCTGCAGGTTATGTATTCGATAAGACCTTCGAGGGTACCTACGACAAGGCCACTGCTCAGGTAACAACCAATTTGGCGAGTGGCTGGATAGATGGTTTTACCACAGCCGTGCTCAATATGCACATCGGCGATCATTGGCTGGTGTATATCCCATATCAGCTGGCTTATGGTTCTACCCAGAGTTCGAGTAGCGTAATCCCTGCCTATTCCATGCTTCGCTTCGAGATAGTGCTCGACAGCTACTATCGTCCGGGTCAGGTAATACCGGGTTCCAGAGCTGCTGCCCAGGCACTCAAGGGAGAATGGATTACAGAGTAGTATTTTTGGGGGATTTACACCTTATTATATATAGGTGATAGAATAGGAGCGTTCCTAGGATTGCCATCTGATGGCATTCTTAGGAACGCTTTGTGTTAACATACCTTTTTGATGTGTTAACAAGTGTTCGTGTTCGCACACAAAATGCTGTCTATATTAAAAAAATGTTAGTTTTCTGCATTTTTTCGGCTAAAAGTATTGCAGTTTCAGAAAATAGTTGTACCTTTGCATCAGAAAAATAAGTTTTAGGTTTTTAGTTAGGTAATAGATTTTATTAGGTTTAGTTGTTAGGTAAAGTTAAGATTGTTGTTCATTGGTTTATTGGTTTTAGTTAAGGTAGTTAGAAAAGATTGTTTATTCAAGGACGACAGGTGTTAGTTAAGGTAAGAATAAGATTGTTTATTCAGTGACGACAAAAAACAGTACTGTTCCGCTCTGCGGAAGTTAAGTTTTGGGAAAAACAAAGGTACGAAATTCATGTAATTAAATAAAGGTGGCGATTCCTTCCGGGAGTCGCCATTTTTTTCGTTAACGCAATTAATAAGAGGAAAAATATGTTATTCAAGAATAAGACAGATTATCTGATGGAGTCGATACGCGAGGGTAGGGCGATGGCTCGCAGCGAGAAACTCAATCTCATTGTGGGGTTGAGTATTCCATCCATGCTGGCGCAGATTTCCACCGTGATGATGTTCTTCATCGATGCATCCATGGTGGGACATCTGGGTGCTGAGGCTTCGGCAAGCATCGGACTTATCGAGTCAACCAACTGGCTCATTGGCAGTTTGCTCAGTGCGGCAGCTACCGGTTTCTCGGTGCAGGTGGCTCATTTCATCGGAGCCAACGATTTCGTGAAGGCTCGCCAGGTATTCCGCCATGCCCTGATATGCGGTTTGGTGTTCAGCCTTTGTGTTACCCTGGCATGTGTAGGAGTGCATTCTCATCTGCCTTATTGGCTGGGTGGCGGTGCTGATATTGCGGGCAATTCCTCACGGTATTTTCTGATATACGGTTTGGCGTTGCCCTTCGTATTCCTGTATCATATCTCCGAGATGATGCTCAAGTCGGCAGGCAACATGCATACCCCGAGTGTGATGGCGGTGCTGATATGCATCTGCGATGTGGTGTTCAATTACCTCTTCATCTACGTCATGAAGATGGGCGTAGTGGGAGCTGCCTGCGGCACGGTGCTTGCCTATATCTGCATCTCGCTGCCCAATCTCTACCTCACGGTATGCCGTAACCGGATACTCAATCTGCGTCAGGACAAGGAACCTTTCCGGTGGGTGAAGGAATACCTGCACCATGCCTGCAAGATCAGCATCCCGATAGCCATACAGAATGTCCTGATGAGCGGTGCGCAGATCGTGAGCACCATGATTGTGGCACCATTGGGCAATATCGCCATTGCTGCCCACTCGTTTGCCATCACCGCCGAGAGCCTCTGCTATATGCCGGGTTATGGTATCGGTGATGCCGCCACCACCCTGGTGGGGCAGACGCATGGTGCCGGGCGTACCGATCTCTGCCGCAATTTCGCCTATATGACGGTGGGATTGGGCATGTTCGTGATGGCATTGATGGGAGTGGTGATGTATGTCTTTGCCCCCGAGATGATAGGTGTGCTCTCGCCGGTAGAGAGCATCCGCGAGCTGGGTACCACCTGCCTTCGCATCGAGGCCTTTGCCGAGCCTTTCTTTGCAGCGAGCATCGTAACCTATTGTGTCTGCGTGGGAGCGGGTGATACCCGGAAGCCAGCCGCCATCAATCTGGGTACCATGTGGCTGGTGCGCCTCACCCTGGCTTACGCCCTTTCCAAGAGCTATGGCTTGGAAGGTGTCTGGATTGCGATGGCTACGGAGCTTACCCTCAGAGGCACGCTTTTCCTCATCCGACTTTACCGCGGTTCGTGGATGAAGAGCTTCCAATGTTAGTTTTACGTTAAGATTTGCAGGTATTGGGGAAGATAATCTCCCAAATGTTTGCAAATCTTTTTTATTTTGTGTAATTTTGCAAGCGGAATATTTGAAACAAGAAATTTTATAAATCAATAGCAGATGAAACTAAGAAAGATTTTTGCAGCGTTTCTGCTGTGTTTATCCGTGGGAAGTGCGATGGCACAGATGCCAGCCATTCCTGTGGACAAGAATGTGAAGATTGGTCATCTCGACAATGGATTGACTTACTACATTCGTCACAACAGTTATCCTGAGCATGTAGCCAGCTTCTACATTGCCCAGAAAGTGGGTTCTATCAATGAGAACGATGATCAGCGCGGTTTGGCTCACCTCCTCGAGCACCTCGCCTTCAACGGTACCGATCACTTCAAGGGTAACTCTCTCCAGGATTACCTGCAGAGCATCGGCGTGGAGTATGGTAGAAATCTCAATGCCTATACCAGCGTAGAGAAAACCGTATATTACTTCACCGATGTACCTACTACCCGCCCTACAGCCGTAGATTCATGCATGCTCATCCTCAAGGATTGGAGCAATGGCATCTCTCTTACCGAGGAAGCCATCAATGACGAGCGCGACGTGGTACACAATGAGTACCGTATGCGCATCGTGGGTCAGCAGCGCATGATAGAGCGCTCTTTGCCAAAACTCTATCAGAACAACAAGTATGGCTACCGTTTCCCTATCGGACTGATGAGCGTCATCGACGGCTGCAAGCCGGAAACCCTGCGTGCTTACTACCGCAAGTGGTATCGCCCAGACAATCAGGCAATCATCATCGTGGGTGATGTAGATGTCAACCATATCGAGAACAAGATCAAGGAGCTCTTCTCGGGCATCAAGGTGCCTGCCAATGCCGCCAAGATTGAGCCGGTGGAAGTTGCCGATAATGATACAGCCATCTACGTAATCGACAAGGACAAGGAGCAGCAGTATGATATCTTCAATATCTTCATGAAGCATCCTGCCATCCCTAATGCGATGAAGGGCAACATGAGCTATCTCATGAAGGGATACATGGACAATGTGGTTACCTCTATGCTGGGTGCACGCTATGCCGAGATTGCCCAGGAAGCCGACTGCCCATTCCTTCAGGCAGGTGCCGACGACGGCGACTTCCTGCTCTCTTCTACCAAGGGTGCCTTCAGTCTTATCGGTGTGGCAAAGCCAGGTAAGGTAAAGGAGGCTTATGCTGCCGTATTGCGCGAGGCAAAGCGCATGCACGACTTCGGATTCACCGCCACTGAGTATCAGCGTGCCAAGGAGGAGTTCCTGAGCCGGGTAGATAAGACGCTTGCCAACAAGGATAAGATGAAGAACGAGCAGTTTACCACCCAGTATGTGGATAACTTCATCTCCAACGAGCCAATCCCATCGGTAGAGGACGAGAGTCAGATCTACAAGATGGTAGTACCTCAGCTGCCATTGGAGGCCATCAATGCCTATGCCAAGCAGCTGGTTTGCCAGAGCGATACCAACCTGGTATCGATGGTGCTGATGCGCGAAGCAGAGGGTGCCGTTTATCCTACCGAGAAGGAGCTTGCCGATATCGTGAAGCAGGTGCGCTCTGAGAAGCTGGAGGCATACGTGGACAACGTGAAGCAGGAGCCGCTGATGGCTCAGTTGCCTAAGCCAGGCAAGATCAAGAAGACCGTAGAGAACAAGCAGCTGGGTTACAAGCAGCTTACCCTTTCCAACGGTGCCAAGGTGGTATTGAAGAAGACCGATTTCAAGGATAATGAGATTCTCTTCTCTGCCAATGCCAAGGTGGGTTATTCTGCTCTCGAGAAGAGCGATTACCCTAGCATCATGCTGATGAGCGAGGCTTGGGGTGCCAGCGGTTTGGGCGATTTCTCAAGCACCGAGCTTGAAAAGGCGCTCGCAGGCAAGCAGGCAGGTGTAGGCTTCTCCATCAAGCCTTACAGCCATGGTCTCTCGGGTAATTCTACTCCTAAGGACATTGAGACCCTGATGCAGCTCATCTATCTCAAGATGACAGCATTGAGCAAGGATGAGAAGTCGTTCAAGAATCTTCAGAATACCTTTGCCACTGTTCTTGCCAACCAGAGCAACAATCCTAACATGGTATATCAGGATTCATTGCAGAGCACCCTTTACCTGGGCAGCAAGATTGGCCGCATTCCATCTTCTGATGAGATCAACGCCATCAACTACGATCGCCTGATGGCGCTTGCCAAGGAGTATTACGGCAATGCCAAGGACTTCACCTTCTACTTCGTGGGCAACTACGATGAGAAGACCCTGCTCCCACTCATAGAGCAGTATATCGCCAGCTTGCCAAACAAGGGCTTCAAGCTGAAGAACAAGGAGATTCCATACGCCAAGGGCGAGGTGAAGAACAACTTTACCAAGGCGATGTCAAATCCTCAAACCCAGGCATCAGAGATATGGAGCACCAAGTTGCCATTCTCTATGCAGAATATGGTACTGGCAGATGTAACCTCCCGACTGCTGGAGATGCAGTATCTGCGCACCATCCGTGAGCAGTTGAGTGCAGCTTACCATGCAGGAGCCACCTTCGGCATGCTCCGCGATTTCGACGACAAGGCAGCCATCAGCATTACCGCCAATGCCGGATTGAATCCGGAGAAGGCTGATACCGCCATCACCTATTTCTTCAAGGGTGTGGAAGAGGTAGAGAAGCAGGTAGATGCTGCCGACTTGCAGAAGGTGAAGGAGATTCTCCTGAAGCAGGCAGGTGTGGATGAGAAGAACAATGCCTACTGGCTTGGCGTCATTGCCAACTATACAGGTCTCGGTTTCGATAACCATACCGGCTACAAGGAGTTCGTGAAGAACCTCCGTGGCGAACAGATTTCCGACTTCCTCAAGAATGTACTCCTGAAGAGCGGCAACCACGTTGAGGTAATCATGAAGGCTGAGAAGAGCAAGGAATAATATCCCCCCGCTGGGATATCATTCCGATCAGCATAGAAATCCAAAAAGTCCCGTTGAACGATTTTACTCGCCAACGGGACTTTTTGCCTTTTTTTCTCTTTGTGGTATCAAAGAGTCATTCTGAAAATAATCTTTTTACGTAATTTCCTTTCTCTCTTACGTAAATTTTCTCAAGAGCACTCTCTTGCGAAAGTTACCCTTAGTCATTCTTCTTTGCCTTTGAAGCAAGAGCCTCACGGCGATCGTTGAGAATCTCCTGGCACTTGTTCAATGCCATATTCTCACTCATAGTGTTGACCTTAATTAAATCATTCATAACCTATTGTGATTTGTTAACGGTGCAAAGATAGGGTTTTCTTATCATATTCGGGTAAACTTTTTGAGAAATCTATGCTAATAATCGTTCTTTTTTGATGTATGTCAAAAAAATGAAACATTTATGTCTTTTCTGAACGATATTTTGAACCTTTTGATACCTCTTTCGTCTAAGAAAATAATAAATAATGATGAAAAAAGCATTTTTTGAAACGAGAGTTACAATTATAATAAATAGAAAGTAAAAAATGAAAAAGGTATTTTTTATGGCTGCCCTGGTGCTTGCCAGCACTTCTGGCAGCAATGTATGCGCAATGAATGAAGCTGTTCAGGAGGCTTCACTTTCAGAATTGATGCCTGTGAAGAAAACAACTAAAAAGACATCGAAGAAGACATCGAAGAAGAAAACTACTACCAGCAGCAGCTCTACCGGCAGCAGCATCATCAGTGGCATTCTGAACAATGTGATAGGTTCTGCCACCTTCTCGCAGGCAGATCTCTGTGCCCATACCTGGAAGTACAGCAAGCCGGGTTGCGCCTTCACCTCAGAGAACCTGCTGGCAAAGGCTGGCGGCGAGATTGCTGCCAGCAAGATTGAGGAGAATCTGAGCAAGTACTACAATAAGTTCGGCTTCAGCCAGAGCAATACCTACTTTACCTTCAAGACCGATGGCACCTTTGCTGCCAAGATTGACGGCAAGGCATGGAACGGTACCTATACCTTCGATGAGAAGACGCATGCCATTCAGCTGAAGGGCTTGCTGCTGAGTGCTTCGGGTTTTGCCACCCGCACCACCAATGGCATCAGCCTGCTCTTCGAGCAGAAGAAGCTGCTCACGCTAGTCAAGACCCTGAGCAAGCTGAATCTTACCGGCAGCACTACGATGAGTGCCGTGAGCAGCATTGTGGATAACTACGATGGCGTGCGCATGGGCTTCGAGATGACGAAGTAAGATTGATTGCACTATAAGATTTAAGATTTTTAGAAGAATGAGTATTTCTTGTATTCTTAATTAAAAACTATATTCAGCAGTGTTGAACTTATGTTCAGCAGTGCTGAACTTGTATTCCACAGTGTTGAACTTAAGTTCAGCACTGCGGAACATAACTTTCTTCGTGGATTACAAACATTTACACAGTGAAGAAACTAATATTTCCTAGTGAGATAAAAAAGTAGTATTCGAAGTTTTTATTTTATCTCAACCTGGAGAGGATTCTTCAATGCATCCAGGTAATCTTTGATGCGAATCTGCCATTCGGCATAGCTCCTTACATCATATTTGCTCCATGCAGCACCGAAGTAATAGCTGTACTTCTCCCCGTTCTTCAAGCCACGCTTCAAGCCGAGGGCATGACCGGTGGCACCATCGTGCTTCTTATCGAAGAGCTGGTAGTAGGTGTGGTCGATGCCTTCTGGGAAGAGTATGCCCACATATACCTGGGAATTGTTCACCTCGATGTTATCCGTAGGGTCGGCATAGCTTACGTAATCCTTGGCGAAGGTCTTCATCTCCGTATCCTCCTCGTGGATTGGGAAACCGGTGGCGAAATCGGTAGGAGTGGTCAAGCCGTCATACCATACGGTCATCTTGTTGAAGTTGCTGCCCTTGTCGAGCGAGATGATGCGGTGCTCCACCACATTCTGCATATCGCCTACGGTAGATGGGTTGTAAGTCAGCTCTACGGTGAAGCGGAGCGGACCGTTATCCAATATCCTGTATGTCTTGTAGCAATAAGGCAGATACTGCTGGGTGCCCATCATGAGGCTTGGTGCACCCAATCCCAGGGTAGCGCCCACACGATAAGGATCCAATCCGTTGCCATGGTCGAGATGGAAGGAGGTGAGGATGTCCGTCTCTCGTGATTCTGCCTGAAGGGCCTTGATTTGCTTGGCAAGAGCAGCTGCCTTTGCTGTATTCTTCTCTACCTTCTCCTGCTTCTGCAAGGCTCTCACCTTGGCATCCATCTTATCGCCCTTGATATTTCCGTTCATATCCTTTACGTATCGCTCGTAAACCACGGTATCAGGAGTGTTCTTCACCCAGATGTCGGTGCCGAAGGAGCGCTCGCCGGTCTTCTGAAGGGCAGGGCCATATACGCGGTAGGCACAGCGGTCGTTCTCCCATGCGATATCATCCTTTCTTATCTTATAGAGAGCGCCGGTGGCATAAACCTTCTGCTGGTAAGACTTGCCGATGCTCACGTAGTAAGTGGCGGAACCGTGAGGACGCACGCTGGCATCTATGAGCAGAAGACCATCGTGGGTAATCTGCGAGCCAATCTGCTGTCCTCGCTTGTTCTTCACGATATAGGCCTCTCCCTTCTTGGGGGTGGCATTGCCCAGCTTCGCCTTCACGTCGCTCATGCTGAGAGAGATGAGTTCCGTGCGGGGTGTGGAAGTTGGATTGCTTACCACGATGGTGGCTTGCTGTATGGCCTCTTGTGCCTTTGCAGGAGTGGCTTGCAGGGCATGGCAGTAGCTAGAACCTGCCAGCGCCATGAGCATCATCAGGCTCCTGACCGTGATGCCCTTCATCATTTTTCCATGAATCTTTTTCATTTTGATTTGTTTGTTTTTTATTTAATACGAATGAATAGTTGTTGATACTGAATAAAAATTTCTCGCAGTTTTTCTACGAAACTGCGAGAAATGTCTTTTATTCTTCTATAATGGAAATCTCCATGCTGATATCCTCCTTAGGGCGGTCACCACGCATGGTTTCGCAGTTCTGGATCTTCTCCACTACGTCAAGGCCTTCCTCTACCTCGCCGAAAACGGTGTACTGGTTGTCGAGGAATGGGGTTCCGCCCACCTCGGTGTAAGCCTTCTGCTGCTCCTCGGTAAACTTAGGGTAACCCTGCTCCCTGCAGCGCTTCTTGGTTTCATCCACCAGCTCATCCTGCAGCTTCATCAAGCCCTCACGGTCGCGGTTGCGGCGGAAGTTCATGATTTCATCATGGTGCTCCTTGGCAAGCTGGTTGAAGATGTTCTGCTCCATCTGCATGCCCATCTGCTTCTCCATCTGCTTCAGCTCGTTCTGCTTGTAGGTCTTTCCCCATACAATATAGAACTGGCTGCCGCTGCTCTCACGCTCAGGGTTCACCTCGTCGCCCAGACGGGCAGCGCTCAAGGCACCGCGTTTGTGGAAGAGCTGTGGATAAACAAACTCGGCAGGGATGGTGTAATCAGGTCCGCCCGTGCCCAGCATCTTGCCCTTTGGAGCGCCCTTGCTGTCAGGGTCGCCGCCCTGGATCATGAAATCCTTGATGACACGGTGGAAGAGTGTGCCATCGAAATATCCCTCTTTTGCCAACTTGATGAAGTTGTCACGATGCTGAGGTGTCTCGTCGTAGAGGCGCACCTTGATGTCGCCCTCTGAAGTCTTTATCAATACTTTAGCCATATTTCTTTTTTGTTTCTATCTTGTTTATAATTCAATCAATCCTTGGAATTATAATTCAATCAATCCTCGGATTTTAATTTGATAAATCCTCGGATTTTTTTATATATTTATTTTTCCTTAGAATTTTCCCATTCGTTCCACTGCTTCATAGCCTCCTGCCAGTCGGTTTGCTCACCGCTGGCGATGGCATCCTTCTGCTTCTCTGCCTCATCACGTGCCTTGTCTCTTGCACGTTTCGCCTTCATGGCTTCGATGGTGGCATCGTCGAGAATCTGGATGGCGCCACGCTTGATGGCATTCTGCAGTTCCTCCTCGCCGAAAGCCTTGCCCGGCTCATTGAAGTCAGAGATGTTGAATTCATAATCCACACGAAGGTCGTGGCGTATCAATTTCTGTTGCAAACGGTTGCCGGCATTCTTCAGGCGCAGCAACTTTCCGATTTCCTTGATTTCTCCTGCTGAGTATTTGTTTCTTCCCATTAATTATTTATTAATATTATATTTCTTTCTTTTTCTTTCCTGCGTTTCGGCGTTTCAGTGTTTCAGCGTTTCACCTATATTTCCGCCTCTACTTCCACGCCTTCTTCTGGTTTACCTCTATCAATCTGTCGAATTCGAAATCCGCCTTGATCTTATCCAGAATTCGCTTCACGATGATGTTCATCACGCTTCCCTTGCTGTAGTTTGCCGTGCACATAAAGTTGGCACGGCCTTCCCTAACCAGCTGGCACGCCATCGCCTCCTTCTGGGGCGTATCATATACGGCAATGGAATGGCCGCCGTGCTCCTTCACCATCTTCATGCAGGGCACATCGGTTTCTCCATCCCCGAAATAAATCATTCGCGGAAAAGGGATAGGGCGCTTGCTATCAGGAATATACTGGTTCACCCTGCTGTTGTCGCTCACCTGACGGATGCCCTTGTTGATCTTGAAGAGAAACTGCGTCTTCGTGGTATAATCCACGGCTACGGCTGGCCAGTAGGCGATGCCATCCTCATTATAGAGAAACGAGCAGGCATAGATGTTCTCGAATTCCTGAGCGATGGGTGTGCCCTCTATCATCTCCTTCAATCCCGAGGAGTTGATGTAGTGCCTGATGTCGAGGCCGATGCTTGCACCATATTCGTTGATGAACGAGAACCATTGCCTTACGCCACGGAAGAGCTCCACATTCCTGCCGAAGCTCTGGAAGGATTCGCGGGTGAGCGAGATATGGTTCTTCTTTGCTTCATCCAGCATCATATACATATAGGTGAGAATGCCGTTGGCATCCTTGCCCACGGCAAGCTTCCGGTTTTTATCCCAGAATTCCTCCTTCGTCTTTCCGGTTGCCTGGATGAATCCGAACTCCTGCATGTTGCCGGGAGATAATGTCCCGTCAAAATCATAAACCAGTGCTACCTGCGGTCTTCTCTTTGCCATATCCCGTTTCCTTTCCTTCTTTTACTAGAACTTGTCTTTTTCTTCTCTTGCAGAAACTTCCGCCCCTTCATAACTTGCAAATATACATATTTTTCTGCGATAAAGCGATAAGCAGATATATAAAAAAACATAAAGGCACAAAAAAAGGCGTGTAAAACTCATTTTCAGAGCCTTACACGCCTTTGATCTTTATGCTAATCTAATAACTTCTCTATGATGAGAGAGATTACTTAACCTCCTCGAAATCTGCGTCCTGTACATCCTGAGCGCCATCGTTAGCACCCTGCTGTGCCTGCTGGCCGCCCTGTGCACCCTGAGGACCTGCCTGCTGACCGCCTTGGTACATCTGCTGAGAAGCTGCCTGCATTACGGTGTTCAAGTTGTTGATTGCTGAATCGATGGCTGCAACATCACCTGCCTTGTGAGCATCCTTCAACTGCTGCAATGCCTGCTCGATGCCTGGCTTCTTGTCTGCAGGAATCTTATCACCGTTATCCTTCAGGAAGTTCTCGG
>ERZ833608.2000-NODE-2000-length-11783-cov-3.182810_pt1 | contig 11783 bp, 9 predicted proteins | sample MGYA00519694_ERZ833608 | MGnify/ENA primary metagenome ERZ833608 (study PRJEB31850, sample SAMEA3708742) | human gut metagenome | biome: human gut; feature: human-associated habitat; material: faeces | place: China | collected 2014 ... | reverse complement strand
TTCCAGAACAACAGCTCGTATGGGTGATCATATCACATTAGCGATCGATCCAGAGAAGATTCACTGCTTCGATAAAGAAACTGAATTGACAATTACCAACTAATTCGGTAAAATTAAATAAACTCAGTAGAACCGGGTGCATCATTTGTACCCGGTTTTTTCTGCAAAAAATAATTGCAAAACAAACATGTGTTCTATATAATAAATAACGAAAGGAATGGGGCGTATGATATCAAACCATAAGATACAGACTGCTTTAGACGAGATCAAGGAGATTTCCAAGATTGATCTGGCATTATATTCAGAGAAAGGAAAACAGGTTGCGGCTACTTTTGAACCGGAAGGAGATATGGAAGAAGCGGTAACTTCATTTGCAACATCGATGGCAGAGAGCCAGATGTTGTCCGGTTGTCATTTCTTTAAAGTAATGGTAGAGGGTGAAGTGGAATATATTCTTTTGACAAAGTCATCCGCAGAAGATGCTTATATGGTAGGACGGTTGGCAGTCTGCCAGATAAGGAATCTTGCAGCCGCTTATATGGAGCAGTTTGACCGTAATAATTTTATGCAGAATATCCTGCTTGGAAATATGCTCGTGGTGGACATGTACAATAAGGCCCAGAAGCTGCATATTGAACAGGCAGAACGTGTTGTTTTTGTGATTGAGATTGACGGCAAGAAAGATGCAACCGCGATGGAGACAGTCAAGAATCTGTTCGTGACCAAGACCAGAGACTATGTGACAGAAGTGGACGAGCAGAGCATTGTCCTGATCAAAGATACCAGGGACATGAAAGAAGATGAAGAACTGCAGACATTGGCAAGTATGATCGTGGATAATATGCACACTGAGGCGATGGTGAAAGTGCGCGTGGGCTATGGAAACCGTGTGAATAATCTGCAGGATATTGCCAAATCCTATCAGGAAGCCAAGATGGCGTTAGAAGTCGGAAGAATTTTTTATGCAGAGCGTGAGACGATTGCATACAGCCTGCTTGGAATTGGGCGTCTGATCTATCAGCTTCCGATGAGCTTATGCGAGATGTTTATTCATGAAGTGTTCGGGGATGAAGTGCCGGATATATTTAATGAAGAGATCAATACAACCATCCAGAAGTTTTTTGAAAATAATCTGAATATCTCAGAGACCGCCAGACAGTTATATGTGCACCGGAATACATTAGTATATCGTCTGGAACGTTTAGAGAAGGCAATCGGATTAGATATCCGTAAGTTTGATGATGCAATGACCTTTAAGATTGCGATGATGGTCATTGCACATATGAACCAGCAGAAGGTAGAAGAGTAGGGCAGATTTGAAAGAATATTATGAAATGAATCTGTAAGCTTGTGACAGAGCGCAGGAAAATGAATGAAGTGAGGTAAGAAATGGCAGGTTATGATGAGCACAGCATATCGGTTTTAGAAGGGTTAGAGGCTGTTCGGAAAAGACCGGGAATGTATATCGGAAGTGTTTCCAGAAAGGGATTGAACCACCTGATCTATGAGATCGTAGACAACTCTGTGGATGAGCATCTGGCAGGGGCATGTGATACGATCCATGTCACATTGGAGAAGAATGGTTCCTGTACGGTAGAAGATAATGGACGAGGCGTTCCGGTCGGAATGCACGCCAAAGGTGTTTCGGCAGCACGTCTTGTGTACACAACCTTACATGCCGGCGGTAAGTTTGATGATTCCGCATATAAGACGAGTGGAGGGCTCCACGGAGTAGGTTCTTCCGTTGTCAATGCATTGTCTGTTTATATGGATGTGGAGATCAGCAGAGAGGGGTATATTCATCACGACCGCTATGAGAGAGGCGTTCCGGTTGTGGAATTGGAGAATGGATTGCTTCCTAAGATTGGCAAGACAAAAAAGACCGGAACTAAAGTAAACTTTCTCCCGGATCCGGAAATTTTTGAAAAGACGAGATTCAAAGAGGATGAGATCAAAAGCCGTATGCATGAGACTGCATATTTGAATCCGAAACTTACGATCATTTATGAGGACCGCCGTGGCGAGGAAGTCGAACATATCGTATATCATGAGGAAGATGGAATCCGTGGCTTTGTCAAGGATTTGAATAAAAATACGGAAGTGCTTCATGATGTCGTTTATTTTAAAGGGGAATCTGAAGGCATTACCGTGGAAGCTGCATTCCAGTACACGAATGAATTTCATGAGAATATACTTGGATTCTGTAATAATATTTTTAATGCCGAGGGCGGTACACATATCACGGGATTTAAAACTGTATTTACAACCGTCATTAATTCTTATGCGAGAGAACTTGGTATTTTAAAAGAAAAAGATGTGAACTTCACCGGAGCGGATGTCCGAAACGGAATGACGGCAGTTGTTTCCATCAAACATCCTGATCCGAGATTTGAGGGACAGACAAAGACGAAATTAGATAATCAGGATGCGGCGAAAGCCACTGCAAAAGTGACCGGCGACGAGATTCAGTTATTTTTTGATAAAAACTTAGAGACATTGAAAACGGTCATCTCCTGCGCGGAAAAAGCGGCAAAGATCCGTAAGACCGAGGAGCGAGCCAAGACCAATCTACTCACCAAGCAGAAGTTTTCGTTTGATTCCAATGGAAAGCTTGCAAATTGTGAGAGCAGGGACGCTTCCATCTGTGAAATCTTCATCGTCGAGGGAGATTCCGCCGGAGGTTCCGCAAAGACAGCGCGGGACAGAAACTATCAGGCAATCCTGCCGATCAGGGGTAAAATCTTAAACGTGGAAAAAGCAAGTATTGACAAGGTGTTGGCGAATGCGGAGATCAAGACGATGATCAATGCGTTTGGATGTGGTTTTTCCGAGGGGTATGGAAATGATTTTGATATCACAAAACTCCGCTATGACAAGATCATCATCATGGCGGATGCCGACGTGGACGGAGCACATATCTCAACACTGCTTCTGACACTGTTTTACCGTTTTATGCCGGAACTTATTTATGAGGGACATGTTTATGTGGCAATGCCGCCGCTTTACAAAGTCATTCCGGGTAAGGGTGAGGAAGAGTATCTTTACGATGATGCGGCTCTGGAAAAATACAGAAAGGCACATAAGGGAAGTAACTTTACCTTACAGCGCTACAAAGGTCTTGGTGAGATGGACGCGGAGCAGCTGTGGGAGACTACGTTAAATCCGGCTACCAGAATGTTAAAGCGGATTGAGATCGAGGACGGCCGTATGGCGTCTGATATCACAGAGCTTCTGATGGGAAATGATGTTCCACCGAGAAAGACATTTATTTATGAACATGCGCATGACGCAGAACTCGACGTATAGTGCAGATGGTAAAAATGGTAGCAGATCATTGAAAAATCATAAAGCAGATGACAAACATTTTGCAATGATCGGTAGAATAACAGATAGAGAGGATATATGATGCAGCAGGAAGAACAGATAATCCGTACCGAGTATTCGGAACTGATGCAGAAATCTTATATAGATTATGCGATGAGTGTTATTATCGCAAGAGCTTTGCCGGATGTCCGCGATGGCTTAAAACCGGTGCAGCGAAGAACTTTATATGATATGTACGAACTGGGAATCCGGTATGACAAGCCGTACCGTAAATGTGCGCGTATTGTCGGCGATACCATGGGTAAATATCATCCACATGGCGACAGTTCTATTTATGACGCACTTGTTGTCATGGCACAGGAATTTAAGAAAGGGCTGCCGCTTGTAGATGGACATGGTAACTTTGGTTCCATCGAGGGCGATGGCGCGGCTGCGATGCGTTACACGGAGGCGCGGCTGCAGAAAATCACACAGGAGGCATTTTTATCGGATCTGGATAAGGATGTCGTGGATTTTGTGCCAAACTTTGATGAGACAGAGAAAGAGCCGGAAGTTTTGCCGGTCAAGATCCCGAATCTCTTGGTGAACGGTTCCGATGGTATTGCGGTCGGTATGGTGACAAGCACACCACCGCACAATCTGGGCGAAGTGATCGACGGCGTGATCGCATACATTAAGAATCCGGATATCAATACCGAGCAGATGATGGAATATATTCCGGGACCTGATTTCCCGACAGGAGGAATTATTGCCAATAAGGACGATCTGATCCAGATCTATTCCACCGGTATGGGTAAGATCAAAATCCGTGGAAAAGTGGAAGTGGAGCAGGTCAAAGGTGGAAAAGAGCGCATTGTTATCACTGAGATCCCATATACGATGATCGGTGCGAACATCGGAAAATTTTTGAATGATGTATACAGTCTCGTGGAGACCAAGAAAACAAATGATATCGTGGATATCACAAACCAATCCTCCAAAGAGGGAATCCGTATTGTGTTAGAGCTTCGAAAAGGAGCCGATACGCAGAATCTCATCAATCTGCTGTATAAAAAGACAAAGTTAGAGGACACGTTTGGTGTGAATATGCTGGCAGTTGCGGAGGGACGGCCTGAGACGCTGGGACTTGTGCCAATCATCCGTCATCATGTGAAGTTCCAGTATGAGCTTGCCACAAGAAAATATCAGACATTACTGAAAAAAGAATTAGACAAAAAAGAAATACAGGAAGGATTGATCAAGGCGTGTGATGTCATTGACCTTATTATTGAAATCCTTCGCGGAAGTAAGAATGTAAAAGATGCAAGAGCATGTCTGACCGATGGTGTGACGGACAATATCACCTTTAAATCAGCGCAGTCAGAAAAAATGGCATCAGAGCTCCGTTTTACAGAGCGTCAGACCACGGCAATCCTGGAGATGCGTTTACAGAAGCTGATCGGTTTAGAGATCGAGGCATTGATGAAAGACCATGAGGATACGTTAAAGCATATCGCCGAGTATGAGGACATTTTGGAAAACCGTGCCACCATGGCGAAAGTGCTGATCAAAGAACTTCAGTCTTATAAGAAACAGTATGCGGTTCCGAGAAAAACTCTGATCGACAATCTTGAGGAAGCGGTTGTGGAAGAGAAGAGGATTGAGGAGATGGATGTGGTATTCCTCATGGATCGCTTTGGCTATGCAAAAACGGTGGATGTCAGTGTCTATGAGAGAAATAAAGAGGCAGCGGATACGGAAAACCGTTACATCTTAACCTGCAAGAACACGGATAAAATCTGTATTTTTACAAACAAAGGACAGATGCATCTGTTGAAAGTGCTTGATCTTCCATATGGAAAGTTCCGAGATAAGGGAATTCCAATCGACAATCTAAGTAACTACAATAGTAGTGAGGAAAACTTTATATACATTATCAACCTCGGTGCGATCATTCACTCCAGATTATTATTTGGAACCAGAACAGCTATGCTTAAGATGGTTGACGGAAGTGAATTTGACGTGGCAAAGAGAACGACAGCCGCAACGAAGTTAAATGAGGATGATGAACTTCTGATCGTGCACGCCATGACAGGTGAGGAGACGGTTGTCATGCAGTCTGAGAAAGAAATGTTTTTGCGTATTGAGGCTTCCACAATCCCGGAAAAGAAAAAGGGAGCGGTCGGAGTGCGCGGCATGAAACTGAATGCAGGAGATGCATTGAGTAACATTTATGTGTTAGACGGCGAGAGCGAGCAGACCGTTGAAGTAAAGGGAAAAGAGGTTGTCTTAAACAGACTTCGTGTTGGAAATCGTGACACCAAGGGAACGAAGCGTTAAATAAAACCAAAAGAAGTAAGGTGGGAAAATGAATTACGAGCAGGCAAGAGCGTATGCCGTAAATGTCAGCAGATCGGGAAGCATATTAGGACTTGTTAGTATTGAAAATTTAATGCACGAGCTTGGGGATATACAGGAGCAGCTTAAGATCATCCACATTGCGGGAACGAATGGAAAAGGTTCTACCGGGGCTTATTTAGAGCGGGTACTCATAGAAGCCGGATACCGGGTAGGCAGATATAGTTCCCCGGCGGTGTTTGATCCGATGGAAGTGTGGCGGATCAATCTTCAGTCCATGAGCCACGAGGAGTATGCGGATATCATGGAACAGGTGAAGTGTGCCTGTGACCGCATGGTGGAAAAAGGTATGGAACATCCGACGATTTTTGAAGTGGAAACAGCGATGGCATTTTTGTATTTTTATCAGAAAAAATGTGATTATGTACTGTTGGAAGTTGGAATGGGCGGCAGAACAGATGCAACGAATCTGATCAAAAAGCCAGTGTGCTCCGTTATTACATCAGTCAGTATGGATCATATGCAATTTCTTGGAAATACACTGACCGAGATTGCACAGGCAAAAGCCGGCATTATCAAAAAAGATTGTCCGGTCGTGACCATCCTGCAAAAAGCAGAGGCAATGGAGGCGATAGAAGCAGAGGCAGAAAAACAGCATGCAAGGCTTTATACCGCCGATGTTTCCAAGGTAACGGTGGAAACCGAAACGTTAAAAGAGATCAGATTCGATCATCCGGGACTTGGAACGGTGACAACCCAGCTTACAGGGACATATCAGGTGGAAAACTGCTGTCTGGCGGTCACAGTGTTAAAGGAGGTTCTTGGAATTGCAGACCGGATCATTATAGACGGGATCAGAAATACCGTGTGGCCGGGCAGGTTTGAGATCATAGGAGAACAGCCGCTGTTTATCATAGACGGTGCGCACAATGAGGATGCGGCACTTCAATTAAGTGCGTCTGTGGAAAAATATTTTACAAACATTCCAATAACTTATATAATAGGTGTACTTGCAGATAAGGAACACAAAAAAGTGCTGGAGGCAATGCTGCCTTATGCGGGAGCCGCCTTTACAGTGACGCCGGATAATCCGAGGGCGATGAAAGCGGAAGAACTTGCGTCCGAGGCAGAAGCGATCGTGGCTCGTCTGTGGAAAGAGAGAGCCGGAAAGCCGGAAAAAGCACAGGGCGCAGAAAATAGTCCACAGGGAGCAGGAGGTATGGAACTGCTTCCGAAGGTCATGGCATGCAGTTCTATGGATGAAGCGGTGCGTCTGGCGCTGGAACACACGAAGAAAGACGGTGTGATCCTTGCATTTGGCTCATTGTCTTATCTGAAAGAGATTAAGCAGATCGCACAGGTGGATTGATATATATAAGCATACAAAGGATGTAGTATTACACCGGGATCATATAATTTCAGTATCGATAAAGAAGGAAAAAACATGGATAAAGAGAAAATAGAAGCGGGCGTAAAATTAATACTGGAAGGAATCGGGGAAAAGCCGGACAGAGAAGGGCTTATCGATACCCCTGACCGCATTGCCAGAATGTATGAAGAGATATTTGGTGGACTGACGCAGACTGCTGAAGAACCGCTGTCAAAGACATTTCATGTGAAAGACAATGCGATGGTTCTCGAAAAAGATATTACATTTTACTCGACCTGTGAGCATCATTTTATGCCTTTTTACGGAAAAGCGCATATTGCGTATATCCCGGATGGAAAAGTCGTAGGTCTCAGCAAACTGGCAAGAACCGTGGAAGTGTATGCAAAGCGTCCGCAGATCCAGGAACAGTTGACGGCACAGATCGCAGATGCATTGATGGAATATTTAAAGCCGCAGGGAGCAATGGTCATGCTGGAGGCAGAGCATATGTGCATGACGATGCGGGGGGTAAAGAAGCCTGGGAGCAGAACCGTAACATTTGTGACGCGCGGCGTTTTTGACAGGGACGAGAGGCTGCAGAGACAGTTTTTTGAGTTGGTGAGAGGATAAAATAAAACTGAAATAAAGCGCAATGTGTAAGCTTGAAAATGGTAAAAAGAATCAATCATTTATGAGCACGGATAGCTGCAACATTTGGAATCAGATTTCAAAGAAAATGAAATTAAATTCCAAATGTTGTAGCTTTTTTTGTGCAAAAATCACAAAAATCGGAGGAAAAAATGTGATAACTTATACAATTGTAATGTGATTAAATGAGATATATAATGACAATATAAAAATATTTGAACACATGTTATATATTTCGTAAAATAAAAATGAAAGGCGGAATACATATGAAAGCAAAGACACTTATCGTTATGGCTGCATGTATGGCAATTGGTCTGTGTGCTTCGGGATGTCAGAATAGCATGACGCAGACCGCAGTGGCACAGGAAGATGTTGTGCATATACAAATAGCTTATGAAAACAACCCGGGCGAGCCGCTTGATCTTGCCTGTCAGAGATGGAAGGAACTGTTGGAAGAACAGAGCGGCGGAGAAATTCAGGTGGAATTATATCCGTCCAGCCAGCTCGGATCGAAATCCGATATTATTAATCAGGAAATCGCAGGAGATTCTGCCATAACATTGGCGAACGGAGCCTTTTATGCGGATCTGGGAGTCAGTGATTTCAGTGTAACATTTGCACCTTACCTTTTCCGGTCATGGGAAGATATAGAAAAACTCGCAGAGAGTGACTGGTGGGCAGAACAGGAGGAAAAATTGCGGGAGACGACAGGACTTGTGATCGTAGGAAGCAACTGGCATTATGGAGTGAGAAATACCATCACAAAAGAACCTGTGCAAAGCCCGCAGGATATGAAGGGATTGAAGATCAGAGTGCCGGGAAATCAATTGCAGGTTGACAGTATGGGAGCACTCGGAGCGGCTGGAACACCGATGAGTCTTGGGGATGTCTATACCGCACTACAGCAGGGAACCATTGATGGGCTGGAGAATCCAATCGCAGTAATTGAAAATGGAAAATATCAGGAAGTTGCAAAGTACCTTTGTGAAGATGCACACATTTATGATCTTACGACGTGGTGCTGTGGAGATGAATTCTTTTCCTCCCTGACGGAAGAACAGCAGGAGCTCCTGATGAAGACATGCGAGGAAGCCGGAGTGTATAATAATGAGATTCTGGATTCAGAGACCAGCAAAGCTTTACAGAAGCTTGAGGAAGCCGGGGTTACCGTTTATACGGTGGACGACCCAGATGAGTGGCTGGCAGCATCGCAGTCATTTTATGATGCGGCGGAAGAAAAATATGGATGGTCTGATGGCCTTGTAGATACCGTTAAGAATATTATCGGTCAATAGAAGGAGGTTATGATGAAAATGAAATGGATACAAAAACTCAGACAGATTGATATCGGGATTTCTGTGATCGCTTTAGTCCTGCTGATTGCAGTGACTTTTGCAGGGGTTATTTTCCGGTACGTCTTTTCAAAGCCTTTTTCATGGCAGGAAGAAGTACAGCTGGCGCTGATCATATGGGTTATTTTTTTCGGGGCAAGATATGCATTTGAAACCTTTTCACATGTGGCAATTGATATGTTGTATGAACTGTTTCCTGCGAAAGCACAAAAGGTATTAACGGTTTTGATCGCAGTCGTTGTGACCGTTGTTCTTGGATGCATCGTTGTCTTCAGCATGAAATATATACAGATTATGTTTCATTATCATCTTCATACCAGTATTTTGCACTGGCCTTATGGATGGATTTATCTGCCGGTTCCGATCAGCTGTATCTGTATGATCATACAGTTTTGGGAAAATTCAGTGGCAGAACTAAAGACAAAAAAGGAGGTAAAATAAATGCAGATATATGTGATCCTGATCGCTTGTGCGGTTTTGCTTTTATGTTTATTTTTTAAAGTACCGGTGTTTATCTCAGTGTTTGCCGGCGCATTGGTTTATTTCCTTTTAGGTGCGTCCTCATCACCGGCAATCTTGGCGCAGCGTATTATTTCCGGAACCCAGAGTATACCGCTTCTTGCAATCCCGTTTTTTATATGCGCAGGCGTTTTTATGAATTATACAGGTGTGACAAAAAGGATTATGAATTTTTGTAATGCACTGACCAAAAGGATGACAGGTGGTCTGGGACAGGTCAATGTACTGTTGTCTACCTTGATGGGAGGACTTTCAGGGAGCAATCTGGCTGATGCGGCAATGGAAGCAAAAATGCTTGTTCCGGAGATGGAAAAAGCAGGATATTCAAAAGAATTTTCATCGGTTCTTACTGCAACCTCAGCGATGATCACTCCGTTAATTCCACCTGGAATCGGTATGATTCTGTATGGCTCCATTGCAAATGTATCAATTGGAAAATTATTTGTTGCAGGGATTGGCATTGGTATTCTGTTATGTGTATCCCTTATGATCCTTGTGTGGATCATCTCGAAAAAGAGAGGATATCAGGTTGCACAGAAGGAACCGAGGCAGAAAGGGGAATTGGGAAAATCTTTCCGGCAGGCGGTATTACCGCTATGTCTCCCGATCATTATCATCGGAGGAATCAGGATCGGTGCAGTGACGCCGACGGAAGCAGGAACAGTGGCAATCGTCTATGCGCTGCTTCTCGGAGTTGTTTACCATGAGATCACGATCAAAAATATTATTTCAGGACTGAAGGAAAGTGTCGCAACAACAGCCTCCATTATGCTGATCGTCGGTGGAGCATCTGCATTTGCATGGGTACTCACAAGAGAGAGAATACCTCAGCAGCTCACAACATTAATTACATCTAACATTCACAATAAATATCTCTTTTTGTTGATTGTGATCGTGTTCCTGCTCTTAGTGGGAATGTTCATTGAGGGAAATGCTGCAATGATCGTTTTGGTTCCGTTACTGGCACCGGTTGCAGCCGCCTATGGAATCGATGAAATACATTTTGCTATGTTATTTATTTTTGTTATGGCAGTCGGCGGTGTCACACCACCAATGGGAACGCTTATATTTGTCACTTGCGGAGTCACGAAGTGTGATATAAAAGCGTTTATTAAGGAATCCTTACCTTTTTATGTACTTTTACTCATTGTCATGCTTCTGATTGCATTTGTTCCTGTTTTGTCTACCGGTCTGGTAAATTTAGTGTATTAATGGGAAAAACAGTGTATAATAGATGCATGCGTGAAAAAACAAATATGGAGGTTTTTTAGTATGAAATCTATTCTGGAGAGGCAGAAACAGGAATCGGCAAAAGATTATGTACTCCGTGTGCTGATACATAACATTGTCAATACAGAACTTGTTCCAGGGGAAAGACTTATAGATCAGGAAATATGCGGTCAGCTTGGCGTGAGCAGGACACCATTCCGGGAAGCGGAATTGGAGCTTGCACAGAAGAAGCTGATTGATATCAGACCGAAAATAGGAACCTATGTGTCTTATATCGACTCAGGATTGGTCGAGGAGATCCGGCATTTGAGAAGTGTTCTTGAAGCGGAACTGGCAGTTATGGCATGCGACCTGCTGAGTAAAGATGATATTGACAAATTATGGGAAAATATAGCGCTTTGGCAGCTTTATATCAAGCGTGGCGATGAAGAAAAGATTTTCTACTATGATAAGGAATTTCATAAGATGCTCTATCAGATGTGTGGAAGGAACTACTGGTGCGAGCTGGTGGAAGGGGTAGCCCCGCATTTTGACCGCACAACGATATTAAGCTTCCGGTGCAAGCCAAAAGAAAAAATTTATAAAGATCATGAGGAATTGGTAGAGGCGATCGAACAGAAGGATAAAGCGAAAGCCAGAGAAATCGCACTGCGCCATATGGAGCGTTATGTAGAAAATATTGATACGATCAAAGCTGAATTCCCGGATTATTTCCAGAAAATAGAATAGAAACGGAAGGAAACTGATCTCTGAACATCAGGTGAAAAAAACGATGTTCAGAGGTCAGTTTTTTTATGTAAAACTAATTGACAAACGAACAACTATGATATATATTAAATTATATGAAATATATAACATAATATAAAATATATAAATTGAAGGAATGTATATTTTGTGATATAACATACTTACAGAAGAAACCAGGAAATTTTATTGTAAAGGTGAAGCGCATACATTTACCATTTCACTGGGCTTTGCGGAGTATCCTGTTTTGGCTGATGACC
>ERZ833608.1998-NODE-1998-length-11785-cov-101.407161_pt1 | contig 11785 bp, 9 predicted proteins | sample MGYA00519694_ERZ833608 | MGnify/ENA primary metagenome ERZ833608 (study PRJEB31850, sample SAMEA3708742) | human gut metagenome | biome: human gut; feature: human-associated habitat; material: faeces | place: China | collected 2014 ... | reverse complement strand
GATACGAATGGAAATGTTGTGGAATATCTTCGCCAACAACTTTGACCAACTTCAAGTTTGTCTGACTGATAAATAATTTAATAACTGTTTTACAAAGCACTTTAGCCAATAATAGGTTAGAGTGCTTTTTTCATGCCATAAAAGGAGGTGGTTGAAGCACAACGCATCGGGGAAAGCCCGATTAATCTTTACAACAGGCATTGCCTGATAATCATATAGTAAAAAAACAAAGACAGAGAGGAATGTATATATTCCATTCGGAAATCAGCCGGATTGGAATGTGTACATTCCTTTCTGGCTTTTTCCATATCTGTCACACATCAAGAAAAAGGAGATTTTTATCATGAGAAAAGAACAGATTACAGTAACTAACAATTCAGTCTGCAATAGTGCAGAAAACAAGGGTTTGGAGGGAAAAGGCATGAAGAGAAGATTACTTCATTTTAAGAAAAGAATGGTTCCGGCAGTATCCGGAGCACTTATGGGAGTAATGCTTATGAGCACTACTTGTTTTGCAGCAGGTACAGGTACTTCCGCAGTAACACAGCCGCTTGAGAATTTAAAGACACTTATCATTGCAGTCATTGGTGCGGTTGGTGTCATCATTCTTGCAAAGAATGTTATGGAGTTCGCACAAGCCTACCAGCAGCAGGATTCATCTACCATGAACTCCGCTCTGAAAGGAATTGTGGCAGGTGTCATGATGGCTGGTATTTCAACAGTTCTGACATTCTTAGGCTTCTAAGATTAGGGAAATGCATTTCCCCTTTTAGTAAAAGGAAAGAGGTGAATAACAAGTATGGATATTTTTAAGCTTGGTGATAAGATCCTTGCACTTCTTGAGGCAGTGTTTGGGTTTTGGAACAATCAGATATCCCTGGTCTTTGCAATGCTTGGACAGTCACCGGTCAGTTTCAAGGGCGGAGGTCCCTGGGCAGTCATTGAGGGTATAGAGCCGGTCTTTGTAGCGGTCGGCTCTTCCCTCGTTGTGCTGTTCTTTGTTATCGGTTTCTGCTCGGAAAGCATAGATGTAAAAGATGAGATGAGGTTTGAGTCTATATTTCGTATGCTTATCCGACTGGGACTTGCAGAATGGTTTGTTGCAAATAATGTCACGATTATGAAAGCGTTTTTTACTTCCATAGGAAATCTGGTGGGACTTATATCTGCGGGGACAACGACGCAGCTTGCCATTGACAGTACACAGGCAGACATCATTAAGGGACTCGGATTTGGTGAGAGTCTGGTAATGCTGATACTTACAGCTTTGCTTGCAATCATCATTATTATCTGTGGATTCTTTATCATTTACACAGTGTATTTCAGGTTCTTAAAGATACTGATTATTGTGCCGCTTGGTGCGATTGCATGCTCCACAATGGCAGGAAACAGAATGGTCAGTCATACAATGGCTACCTACTGCAAATATTTTCTTTCGTGTGTATTCGAGGCAGTAACGATGGCACTTGCAATTGTGGTATGTAATGCATTTATAAATGCAGGACTTCCGGCATTTACAGGAAGTTACGCTGACTGGGCACAGACGCTTATTTATTTGTGTGAAATGACATTTACGATAGCAATGACTGTTGGAAGCGTGAAGGGTGCACAGACACTTACAAGCAAGGCATTTGGATTATAGAGGGAGGCAGAAATGGATAATGAAAAGAAACAGGTTACTTATAATTCAAGCATAACCGGAGAAACGCAGGTGACATTTGATATCCAGCAGTATATGAATAACAGGGCAATGTTTATCGGTCTTATGTGTAATGAAGATGGATATGAGGAGCCTTTTGGGGATGTGACTGTGAATTTGTCGGTTGCAGCACCAAATTACTGCGGATATCTGAATGTGAATGACATGCCGGATATTGAAAAGTTTATTACAGACAATGACATTGGAGAGTTTACAGGATTCACGCAAAGGAGCGGTTTCTGCGAATATCCGCTTTATCTGTTCAATGTGGATAAGCTTAGGGAACTGTGTCCGGATGGAATGGATAAGTATGAGGCGAATATTGGAATGACAAGAAAGCCGGAAACAAAGGATTTATCAAGATAGGAGGTAGGGACAATGGTAATCGAAGTAAACAAGGATATTGACCGCTATCAGGAATCGGTTGCGATGGGACTTACTGCAAGGCAGCTTATATTTTCCATTGCAAGCGTAGTGGTCGGTGGCAGTATTGTCCTTCTTCTTTACAAGTATATCGGTCTTACGGGTTCTGCTTATGTGGCAATTCCATGTGTGGCACCGATTGCTCTTGGCGGATTTTATTCCTTTAATGGGATGAATTTCTACGAGTATATGGGAAAGAAACTGCATTTTATGTTTGGCAACAGGGCGCTTACCTATGTATCAACAGAGGGAGAACCTGCAATAAAGCAGTTAGAAGCAGAACAGAATGAACAGGTAAAGAAGAAAGGCAGAAAGGCAGAACAGGAGACTGTAACAGCTGATTCGGCTGTAAAGAAGCAGGAGGAGTTTGAAGCAATGAAGAAAAAGACGAGAAACATGCTGCTTGGACTTGTCGCAGTCATTGTGGCGGCAGTAGCAGGCATTGCAGCATATAAGGCAATGCATTAGAAACGAATAGTATCTGACCGCAAGGTCGGGAACATAGCCCGCAGGGTGAAGTTCCCGGCGGGCTTTCATTATAAGAAAGCGAGGTTAGAGACATGGGTTTATTTACAGACGGATTTAAGTTATTAAAGAAGGCGAGTGAGCCTTTGTATAAGACACCTAAATCCATTCAGGAAACCATAGAGATTATGGCGGTGGCTGAAAATGGCATTTTTGAAGTAAGCAAAAATAAGTATTCCAAATGCTACCGCTTTCAGGACATCAATTACACGACAGCAACCGAGGATGAGCAGATCGGCATATTTGAGAGATACTGTAAGTTCTTAAATTCGCTGGACTGTAATTATAAGATTACGATCAACAATAAGAACAAAAACATGGATGAACTCCGTGACAAGGTTCTGATTGCTGAGAAAAATGATGGTTTCAATAATTACAGAAGAATTTACAATGACATCATTGAAGAGAAGATTATTGAGGGCAGACAGGGGATTGAGCAGGAGAGATACCTGACAATCACGATTGAGAGAAAGAACTTTGAGGAGGCGAAGGCACAGTTTGCAACCCTTGAGGCAACGATACACAAGGCTTTCATTGAGCTTGGTGCGGAGATTGTGCCTCTTAATGGAAATGAGAGGCTGAAAGTGCTTTATGACTATTATCATCTTGGAGATGAGGGCAGCTTTGATTTTGATATCAAAAAGGCAAAGAAGGTCGGGGCAGATTTTAGAAATGACCTGTGCAATGGGATGGTGAAATATTTCCCGGACCATTTTGAGGATGAGAGTAAATTCTGCAAGGCACTTTTTATCAAAAAGTATCCGAGCAGTTTGTCAGACAGATTCATCAATGAGATTACTTCCCTTCCGGTTCATTCTATCACGAGTATTGATGTGGTGCCTGTTCCAAAGGATCTGACAACAAAGGTGCTTCAGAAAAAATACCTTGGTATTGAGTCGGATATTATCAAACAGCAGAGAGTTCGTAATAAGAATAACGATTTTTCTACGGAAATTTCATACGCCAAGAGAACGGAGAAAAAAGAAATTGAGGAAATCATGGATGACGTCCGTGAGAATGACCAGTGCCTTTTCTTCGTGGGAGTAACCATTATTCTTATGGCAGAAAGCAAGAAGGAGCTTGAGAGTGTATGTGAGACTGTGGAGACCATCGGAAAGCGTAACAGCTGCACGATTGATATACACTACTTAAAGCAGAGGGAAGCTCTCAACACAGCACTTCCGATTGGTGTAAGACAGGTGGAGACAATGCGTACCCTTCTTACTCAGTCACTTGCGGTACTTATGCCATTCAATGTGCAGGAGCTTAATGACAGCACAGGCAACTATTATGGTATCAACCAGATCAGCAAGAATGTGAATATCGGTAACAGAAAGAAGCTTATCAACGGAAATGGCTTTGTATTTGGTGTGCCGGGTTCCGGTAAATCCTTCTTCTGCAAGATGGAGATGGGCAGCGTATTCTTGTCGGGAGATGATGAGATAATCGTCATAGATCCAATGAACGAGTACTTTGATATAGCTGATACTTATGGTGGAACAGTGGTAAATATGTCTACCTACACGGATAACTATGTGAATCCGCTGGAGATGGATGTATGGAGCCTTGATCCGAATGATTCCAAGGGAATGGTTAGAGAGAAGGGCGAGTTTATGCTTGGACTTTGTGAGCAGTGTATCGGGGACAGTTTAAATTCAAGACAGAAGTCAATCATCGACCGCTGTGTGAGAAAACTGTATATCGACATTGCAAGGAGCAAAGAGAAGTATATCCCTGTAATGAGTGACTTTTACGATATCCTTATGGCGCAGCCGGAGGACGAGGCAAAGGACATTGCATTGTCACTAGAGCTTTTCGTAAATGGTTCACTTAACATCTTCAATCACCAGACAAATGTGGATGTGGATAACAGATTCACAGTATATGGCATCAGGGACTTAGGTACAGAGCTTAGTCCTATCACAATGCTTGTCATGATGGAGTCTATTCAGAACAGGATTGTTGAGAATGGCAAGAGAGGCAAGGCAACATGGCTCTATATTGATGAGTTCCACGTCTTACTTAATTCTGAGTATTCTGCAAAATATCTGCAGCAGCTCTGGAAGAAAGTAAGAAAGCAGGGAGGTCTTTGTACAGGTATCACGCAGAATGTCGTCGATCTGTTGCAGAATTACACAGCAACCACAATGCTTGCAAACTCTGAGTTTGTGGCACTTTTGAAGCAGGCAAATACGGACAGTTCCAAGATGGCGGAAGTTATCGGGGTATCAGAGGCACAGCTAAGATTCGTAACCAATACTGCATCGGGAATGGGACTTATCAAGTGTGGTTCTGTGGTGATTCCATTTGATAATCAGATTAGTAAGGATACAGATTTGTACAGGCTGTATAATACCAACATTCATGAGAAGATTGCGGAACAGAAGAAACGTGAAATGCAGAAAAATGTCGAATAATGTTGATAGAGGTCGCAATTTGCGACCTCAAAGCATAGCCATCCGGGAAGCTGGGTGGCTGTTTTGCATTTTGAGTGAAAGAAGGTGAGAACATTGAAGATAAAAAAGGTGGATGACAAGCCGATGATCATTCACACAAAGGAGAAAGCTAAGATTCATGCCCACGAGCCAAAGGGTGCCAAGATTAAAGGCAACAACATCTATACAGTAGAAAGAGGTCCTAAGACTATCGGTGTAAAGGTATCTGATGATAACAAGAAGTGCTATCGAAAGAGTACCATTCATCAGTCAGAGCCGAAGAATAAGGGACTATCAAGATTCAAGCGAAACCTTAAAGAATCAAACACTTCCATCAAGACTAAGAACACCAATCTTCACATTGCAGGAAGAACAGGTGTACTTGCAGCCGGGGCAGTAACGGAGCAGGTGGAAGGCGGGTATGAGGTATCGCAGGCAGCATATCTTGCATATGAAGCAAGCCAACCTGTTACCGGAACTGCTTCCAAGGGGGCAGCACTTTTCAGGAAAAAGGCGGCAGCCGAGGCAAAGAAGCGTATCAAGAAGGTAGAGGCAGGAAAGAAGCTGGCAAAAAAGACAGCAAAGAAAGCTGCCAAAGATACAGCCAAGACGGTAGCTAAAGAGACGGCAAAAGAAACAGCCAAGACAACTGCCAAGGTTGCAACAAAAACTGCGACAAAGGCAGCTGCTACAGCGGCAGGAACAGCGGTTGCACCGGGAGTTGGTACTGCAATCGGCATGGCAGCCGGATATGCTGCAGGTGTGTCCATAGAGGTCAAGGATGAAAAGATGACCAACCGGAGCAGGAAGATAAAATTCTTTCTGGATAAGATGAAAGCACAGGAGAATCAGACAGACAGCGTGGCAAAACTGGTAAAGGATCTGATTGTGCGAAAAGCGATTACCTGGGTAAAGGCAGCTGTACCGATTATCGGATTGGTGCTTTTATTACTTGTTCTTATAGTTGCCATGATTGCGGTTCCGGTTATAGCGGTGATAGCAATCCTTTACAATTCTCCATTTGCTTTATTTCTGCCACCACTTGAATCAGGAGATACCGTGCAGACAGTAACGAGTGCTTATGTGCAGGAGTTTAACCGGGATGTGAATACGAAAGTGAATGAGCATACCGGATATGACCTTGGAGAGCTTGTATATGTGGATTATGAAGGTATGGAAGAAAACCCAAGCAATTACTATGACATCATGGCAGTCTATATGGTCAAGCATGGTATCGGAGATACTGCAACAGTCATGAATGACATTTCAAAAGGCTGGCTGCAGGCAGTAGTAAATGATATGTGTTCATACACCACAAGCGCAGGAACAAAGGATGTGGAAGAAACAGATGCAGACGGTAATGTAACTACTGTCACGAAGTCGGTTCTGTATGTGAATGTCACACTGAAATCGTACAGAGATATGATTTCGGTCTATGGATTTAATTCTGATCAGGTGGAAATGCTTGAGCAGATCATGAGTCCGGAGTTTATGGGACAGCTTGGATATGCCGGAAGCGGAAGTGGCGGCGGAGGCGGAAGTCCGGGAGTAAGCTCCATGACTGAGGATGAAATCAATGCCATCCTTAGTGGAATTACAGACAGCAGGCAGAAAACAGTCTGCTCCTATGCACTTCACAGAGTTGGCTTCCCTTATAGTCAGGATTTAAGAGACAGCGGTAACTATTATGACTGCAGCTCCTTAGCCTATTATTCATGGAAGGATGCAGGCGTGGATATTAGTTTCGGCGGTGCAACCACAGCGGCAGCGGAGGCACAGGGACTGGATGAAGCCGGAAAGACAGTCTCCTTTGATGAGTTACAGCCGGGAGACCTTATCTTCTACAGTTTTACAAGCAACGGAAGATATAAGAACATCAGCCATGTGGCAGTATATGTCGGAAATGGCAAGGTGGTAGAGGCACTTAATGAAAGTCTTGGTGTGGTCTACAGGGATGTGGCAAGCACAGGAAAGATTGTTGTGATAGGAAGACCATAACAGGAAATTTGCAGAGAGGGCATAGTCCCTCTCTGAGACTGGAGGTAAGAATGGATTTAAAAGATATGATATTGGTAACAGAAAACGACAGGGGAACAGAGATAAATATGCTGATGACTCTGGATGATTATAAGAGTTTTATAGCAATTGATGACATGTCAGAGCTTGCAGACCATCTGTTGCAGCTTGGAAGGACACTTGGTGAAGCAGATAACTTCACAGAGTATTACAGGGCAGCAAATGTAACTGTATCTGCGAGATTCTGTCTGGATGATATTCAGCTGGGACATTTTCTTCAGGGGTTTTATAACGATTCCAAAAAATTTCGGTTTGATAAAGAAGCCAGTTCTTCTGAATGTGTTGCAAAGCTTAAGGAGATTGGAATGACCGATAAGGGCTGGGTGGATGATTTTAACCTGCATTATGAAATGGAGAACCGCTCATTTGAAAGGGGACAGACATTTCATAACTTCAATGACCATGATTACATGGTGCTTGAAGCATTATCACCAAGGAATCTTGTGGTGATGGATATGAAGTCAGGTTCCCTTACAATCGCCCTTGGTGCGACAGAGTATAAGCGTTATCCCAAGGATGAGAAGCCTACAAAGGACAATACCACAATCGGGGTATCGTGGGAGCATGGGATTTATCTTGGTTCCACACTCTCAACCACGAATTTCAAGGCATACAAGAGGGAGTATGGTACACCGGAAAAGATAGAGGATATCTATGATTACAGGGCAAAGCTAAAGCAGAAGTTCTATTTTTATCAGGATATGTCAAAGGATGATGATGTACCAAAGAAGCTGCAGAATGACTTCCTTCACCAGATGTATGAGGATTTCGGAACGATTGAAGAAGACTGTTTTTACGACAGGCTGGAAGATGGAAAGTACGATGAAGGCTTTAAGGAAAGACAGGTAAAGGAAGAAAAGAGCCGATGATGAGATTTTTACAGGAGGCGATATCATATGGAGCAGGAATTTGATGTTGAGATAAAGGAAGTGCTTTCACGAGTACAGAAAGTAAAGGCAGAGTCGCTTGATGATGCCATCAATAAGGCAATGGATATGTATTATGCAGAGCAGATAGTCCTTGGAGCAGAGGACATGAAGGGAGTTGATTTTGCGCCTATCAGCGAAGGTCAGCGCCCTTCTTCATTAAAAGAAAACGGAGGAAGAGCAAGATGAAAAGTGATTCAACAACAGTAATTAAGAACATGGAGTTTTTAGTAAAGGAACTTCATAAGGAGTGGGACAGATCGGGTGCTTCTAAGGCATCCGTTATTATTTCCCTTGAGGAAGTAGATGGTATCAATGATAAGTTAAAAGAGATTATCTATCAGACACAGAAGTCAGTCGATGAGGATGAGCTGACCTTTAAACAGAGCATTGCAAAGTCCAAGGAGTGCTATGTGATTCTTCGTGTGGTGCGTAAGATTGCAAAGAAAAAGGATAAATGCGAAAAACAGGCAATCGACAATGAATTTGCAATCGAGCTGGATAGGGATGAGTTAAAGCTATTTAAGGGATTGTTTGCAGAAATGTTTAAGTAGAGGAGGACAAAGGTATGGGCGTTGATATGAAGGTCAAAGCGATATACGATTCTGAAATTGGTAACATCACCAGATCAGAAAAGAACTGGAAGGATGTGTTAAAGGTCGCAGGTCAGTTATACCGCTATGAATTTGACAATATCGTTATGGTAACAGCTCAGAGACCTCCGGAAAAAAGCACACTCATGGCAGATTATGATACCTGGAAAAAGGTGGGAAGATATGTAAAGCGTGGTGCGAAAGGCTGCGCTATCTTCCCGTCGAGGGCACTGAATCCACGCATGAGGTATATCTTTGATATCAGTGATACCGGAGGGAAGAATGTCAAACTGACATGGGACCTTGAGGGAGAAAATCTTAAGGATTATGTGGATTTTCTTGTGTCAGAAGGTCAGATTGAGCAGTACGATAACAGCGACAGGGAGTCTCTAAAAAATATATTAAAACAGTTTACAGGAACAGATGTTTGGCTTATAATAAAAGAAGAGTTCGGAGACCGAATGACCGAGCTTATGCAGCTATCAGGTAGTGTGATAAAGGAAGAAAGTAAGAAACGCAATGGCTTACAGCAGGAAATGGACATGGAGCAGCTTGTATATGCAAGTGTCATGTATGCTGTAGGGACGAGATGCGGATTTGACTTATCTGTGCAAGAACAGGATTTTAGTCAGATCGTAAATATCAAAGACGAAGAGATCATTTACCGTCTTGGTTCCATTGTATGCGATGTCTCCTGTAGTGTTCTTAGAGAATTTAGTCGTAACTTAAAGGCAATCGAGAGCGAAAGGAGAATTGGATATGTTAGAAGAAATGACTTACAAGGAAGTGGACGGACTGCTTTATCCGCAGATAGAGATGCCGGACGAGACGGAGGATCTCACGAAGCTGGGCAAATACGGAAGGATGGCGATGAACTATCTAAAGGAGAACGAGCCGGCAAGATACAAGACGCTGATGAGATTCGGGAAGATGTACGAGAAGATGTCAGCGGTAGAGGAGGAAGCGAATCAGCTGTACGACCAGTTAGAGATGCAGTATCTGGCGAAGCACAAGCCACAGAATCCGTCATCGACAATGGAGATGTGGAAGATAAGAGAGCAGGCGAAGATGCAGGCAGAGGAAGTGGTACTGAATCAGATAGTGATGCGATTCCACTAGAATCAGATGATACAGAACTGAATAGGGAACTTGATGAAATCAATTCATTGGGTGTTAGTAAGGAAGCCGAATATACACAGGCTTCCTTTTTTTTCGACCAGAACGGGCAGGCAAGCATTGGCACCATTCATACTGAAGATGAAAACAATAATCAGTTTATGCGTCAGTTCGAGCAGGACAGAAAAGCTGCATTAGCAGGTAAATACAATTACCTGAATCCCAAAAAGTCTGCAACAGTACCAAGTGAGTATATCAAACAGGTGCTTATGAGAGGTACAGGTTTTATCGGTGGTAAGGGCAGGGTATGCAAGATTTTTGAAACAGAGATTGATGCAGGAACCAGGGCAAAGCGTATCAAAGCAGAATATGGTCAGGGAGGTGCAGGCTGGCCGGTTGACGGACTGGGACTGCACGGATATGACACATTTCATGGGAATGGACTGCGTTTTCAGTGGCGAGATGAGGATGGAGAGGTTGAAGGATATGTTTCGTGGAAAGATATCGAAAAAGAGCTTGGTGTCCTTATTCTTACAGGGGAATACCAGCCTGAGACACCTCGTATTGATGAGCTTGCGATGGACGGACTCCATGAGGATGATGAGGTCATTGATGCCGAATACCGGGAAGTGGAACCGGAGGAGGCAGAATCAGAGATTGATGATTATGCAATACCGGATGAGCCGGAGAGCTATGCTTCTAACAGAGATTATGTAAGTGCAAAAGGCATGACACCACAGGAAACTGCCGATGAAGACCGCATGGTAACACAGGCAGAATATGGTGCAGAGATAGAAGCTGAAACAACTGAAAAAGATCCATCAGAGCTTCAGTATATTACACCGATTGATTATGCCAAGCGTATTGAGGAGCTTGATGAAGACCTGCGTGGTGCGGCGGAGATTCTTGTAACAGATTGCAGCTGCTACACTCCGTTTAGGGCATTCCTTATGGATGTGGTGCAGTCTGATTTTGCATTTATGCCCAATAAACTTGACCTTATCAGGGATATTGCATTAGGGACAGATAATGCAGAAAGAAAAGCATATTCCAACAATAAGTATGGTCTTGTGGAGTACTCAATCAGAAGCGGATATGTGAAGATCAGCTATAAGAACAGGAATGGTGTGCGAAAGGAAGGTGCTCTCGACTGGCGTGAGTTATATGAAATCTTATCTTATATGGTAAAACAGCCATTTTACTGTGGAGAAGACCAGAAAAAGTATTATCAGGAGACAAAGCAGAAAGCTGACAGGGATAAGATGAATCCGGTCTATAAGAGATTCTTTGATATCGAGGATAGTGTAAGAGCCAATCGTCTTGAAACCAGGGAAAGAGCGATTGCAAATGGCTGGAATACCAAGATCGATGAGAATGGACATGTAGTTTCAGATGATGTGGTATCAGTATCTGTGGATGATATTCAGGCTGATACAGAATCACAGGAAACTGTGGATTTTACACCAAAGCAGGAGCCAGTACAGAAAGTAGAAAGTCTTGAAAATGAGAAGAATGTTGACGGACAAACGAAGCACAATTTCCATTACAATCTCTGGGAAATGGAAAAAGGCGGTCCCAAGACCAGATACCAGTGGAATATGGATGCAATCCGCACTTTAAAGCAGATTGAATCAGAGAACAGGCTTGCCACACCTGAGGAACAGAAAACTCTGTCGAAGTTTGTCGGATGGGGCGGACTGTCACAGGCATTTGATGAGGAAAACGCAGGCTGGAGCAAAGAATATGCAGAGCTTAAAGACCTTTTATCTGATGAGGAATACAGTGCTGCAAGGGCAACAGTAAATAACGCCTTTTATACTTCACCGGAGATTGCCATGTGCATAAATTCGGCACTTGTCCAGTTTGGTTTCAGAGGCGGCAATGTATTAGAGCCATCTATGGGTATCGGTAACTTCTTTGGAAGTATGCCGGCACCAATGCAGAGAAGTAAGCTGTATGGGGTGGAGCTTGACAGCATTTCAGGAAGAATTG
>ERZ833608.1997-NODE-1997-length-11808-cov-20.689441_pt1 | contig 11808 bp, 10 predicted proteins | sample MGYA00519694_ERZ833608 | MGnify/ENA primary metagenome ERZ833608 (study PRJEB31850, sample SAMEA3708742) | human gut metagenome | biome: human gut; feature: human-associated habitat; material: faeces | place: China | collected 2014 ... | reverse complement strand
CTGGAAGCAGCCGGGTCTGCGGACGCTGCCGGGGAGAGCCAGCCTGACCCGGACGATGCCTTTACCCTGAACGAGACCGAGGAGGACTCTGCCCAGACCCAGGAGGGCGAGGACACCACCAAGGAGGAGGAGGACTCCCCGAAAGACCCCTCCACAGACAATCCCACGGCGAACCCCAAGAAGGATGTGGTGTACGAGTACGCCCCGGCAGACCCGGAGCCGGAACAGCAGGCCACGAAACTCGCCCCCACCACCTCTGCGAACCCTGCGGCAGAGACCCGGGAGGCCGCTCAGGCCAACGCCCCTGCGGCTGCTCCCACCACCCCCACTGCCCCTGCGGCTGATCCTCCGGCAGAGGGCAGCGCCGGAAACCCCACCCAAAACGTCATCCGGGTCATCAATAACTGGGCCGAGAAGGTGCTGAACATTCGGCTCAGCAATGTGAATATCAAACCGGATAGCACCAGCAGCTATGCGGATGGAACAAAGGGCGTTGTGTATAATCAATATCATAATGGCCATTACGGAGTGTCGTCAGCAGAGGTACAGGGTACCGGAAATACCAAGATTGAGTTGGACGGCCAGAATGTATTGGATAACAGTGTAGTGAATAATTGGGCGGGCCTGCGCAAAATGGACAGCGGAAACCTGACCATCACGGATGAGACCAGCGACAAGGGCGAGACCATTACCGCCAAGGAAGAAACAGATACCTCCGGAAGCCTGCGGGCAGAGGGAGGAATTTACGGTGGAGCAGCCATTGGCGGAAGCCTCCGCCAAGCCACGGAGAATATCACCATCGAAGGATATGCAACGGTAAAAGCAAACACATTGGGACACGATGGAGCCGGCATCGGCGGCGGCAATGGCGCAAAAGGCAGCAATATCACCATCCAGGGCCATGCCAATGTTATGGCAGACGGCGGGAAAAGCGCAGCCGGTATCGGCGGCGGAGGCCGATGTGATGATGGTGGTGGAGATGCGGAAAACATCACCATTCAGGACTATGCCAAAGTGACCGCTACAGCTTACTATGGTGCGGCCATTGGAAGCGGCAGCGCGTATGATCGTATAAAGAAGAGTGGCGATGCCAAAAATATTGTGATCCGTGGCCACGCAACGGTCGTTGCAAAGAACGATAGCGACGGAGCCGCCATCGGCGCTGCTGGGTATAAAGCTGGCGCCAGCGCAGAGGTGATCATTGGCACAGCAGACGCTACGGCAGAGCAGGAAGATGTCCATGTCACGGCAACCGGGGTTTACGGCTCTGCCATTGGCAATGGCGCAATAGATACCAAGGTCACCATTCAGGGCCGTGTGACCATCCAGACGGCAAGCAGTCGTAATTATACAGCGATTGGAAGTGGCGTGGGAGATGTAACGGTCAACATAACGGACAATGTTGCCATTGATAACGAGGATACGGTTACCAATACGACCCCATATTATGTGAGCTCCGGCATCGGCGGCGGGTATATTAACAGCAGCTTGGGCAGAACAGTCGTAGTGAACATTGACGGCGAGAAAGGCGGAAAAGTTAAGCTCGGCGAGAAAAGTGCGTTGACCGGATATTACGGTGCAATTTCCGGTACCGAGGTCAACATCGGCGACAACGTCTTACTTAAAATGAAACAGAGATATAAGGGCAGCGCGTATATTGCCCCGTATATTGCGGTGAACAATGCTGAGGCTGCGGTAGGCACAAGAAGTAACCCCACAGCGGGGGGCCTTGTAAACACCATTGGCGATAATACGGAGCTGTGGTATACCAACTACTATAATAAACTGCAGAAGATCGTCCATGGCAAGAACCTTTGCACCAAACATGAGACCAACCACAAGGATGCCACCTGCACTACCCCCGGCAGCAAAACCTACCAGTGTACCTATGAGAAGGATAACGGCGCCGTTAACCCGGAGCACAACGACCAGTGGACGGAGAATACAGATATTGACCCCAATGCACATAACTATGTAAAGACCACCGTACCCCCCACCTGTGGCGCACAGGGCTACGATGTGTACACCTGCACCCATGATTCCAGCCATACCTATAAGGATAACTACACCCCCGCCACCGGTCTCCACACCTACGGCGAGTGGACAGTAAAAACCCCCGCTACCTGTGAGGGCGAAGGTGTAGAACACCGTACTTGCTCTGTGTGCAATAAGGAAGAGACGCGGTCCATCCCTGTCACCGGCCATCTGTGGAAAGAAGACCACCGCACGGGCAACTGCGGCGTAGCGGGTGATATTTACTACGTCTGCGAGCACGATTCCAGCCATACCAAGACAGAACACGTTGATGCCACGGGCAACCACCAGTTCAACGCTTGGCATCAGACCAAGGCTCCCACTTGCATGGAAGAGGGCGAGGAACAGCACGAGTGCGAGGTCTGCGGCAAACCTGAGACCCGCAAGGTGGATAAACTCGACCATGTGGAAGAGCTTCGTGGTGCCAAAGAGCCTACCTGCACCGAGCCGGGTTATACCGGGGATAAGTGGTGCACCCGCGGCGACCACCTGCTGGAAAAGGGAAGCGTCATCCCCGCCACCGGCCACCACTGGAAGGACAACGGCGACGGCACCCACACCTGCCCCGACTGCGGTGCCACCGAAACCCTGCCTGTCAACACCAACAGCGCCCTTGAGCTGCGGGTGGTGGACGCTGAGGGCATGAATCAGCCCTTTACTGTGAGCCAGAACGGCACCCTGCGCACCTACACCGGTGCCTACGACATCGCCACCCTTACCGGCGACCTGGACACCCTGCGCTACCTGCAGGAGCATGGCGCACAGACCATCCAGTTCGTCACCAATGGCCAGACCAGCAGCTTTGCCATCAACGACCTGCTGGCACAGGGCAGCGGCAGCGAGGTGTTCTACCTCACCCACCGTGGGGCCGAAGAGCCCACCCTGCTGCTGGTGGAGGCAGACCACAGCGAACTGGTGAAAGACTAACCATCCCCGGCGGCGGGGCTTCCGCATGACCCCGCCCCCCTCCATATTGCAAGACCCCCGGCACCTTCCGCAGGGTGCCGGGGGTCTCTTTGTGCTGCAGGGCAAAAAAGGCCCCGGCCTGCCCGGTGGGGGCGAGGCCGGAGCCTTTGCTCATGCTTTGGGGGGTGCTGCCAGACGATCTCAGGCGGCAGTGGAAGAAGCGACCTCGGAGGAAGCAGCCTCAGAAGAAGCAGCCTCGCTGGAGACCTCAGAAGCAGCCTCAGAAGATGCAGCCTCGCTTGCAGCCTCGGAGGAAGCGCTGTTCTCCTCGGCCACGGCAGAGGTGGAAGCAGCCTCAGACTGAGCGGCAGCAGAAGCAGCCTCAGAGGTGGAAGCGGCGGTAGAAGAAGAGCTGCCGCAGGCAGTCATGCTGACAGCCAGGACCAGAGCAGCAACGGTAACAGCAACATTCTTGAGTTTCATATGGAAAATCTCCTCATATTTGAAAATAGTTTTGCGGGAGGGCCGTACAGGCAAGACCCTTCTGCAAAAAGATATTCTAGTCCGTTTTCGAAAAAAATCAAGCCCTTTTTTGGCAAAGATTCTATTTGCCAGAGAGATTCTACACTTTTGTTATAACTTTTCGATAAAAGTCAAAGATTTTTGACGTCCAAAAATGAAACACTCCGGGCTTTTCCGGAAGAGGAAAGCATGGTATAATAGCTTCATGATAAAGGCTGGAAAATGACAGTGAGGTAGAAGGTCATGGACATCAAAAAAGTGGCAGTTCTGGGAGCCGGTGCGGTCGGCTCTTATGTCATCTGGGGGCTTTCGGCCCGCAGGGACATCGAGCTTGGCGTGGTGGCCGATGGCCCGCGCGGCGAGCGTCTGGCAAAAGAAGGCTGTGCCATCAACGGCAAAGTCTACCGTCCGGCGGTCTGGACGCCCGGGCAGGCCCATGACGCCGACCTTCTCATCGTCTGCCTGAAATACGGTGCGCTGCCCGGCGCACTGGACAGCATCAAAGCCGTCACTGGTCCCCATACCACCATTATGAGCCTGATGAACGGCGTGGACAGCGAGGACATCATTGCCTCTGCCGTGGGTGGGGAGCATCTGCTTTACTCCCTCATCAAAGTGGCGTCCCACAAGGAGGCTGACGGCGTCCATTTCGACCCGGCGACCACCGTTGGCATCATCTTCGGGGAGAAGGAGCCGCCCTGCGACAGCCCCCGCGTCAAGGCCGTGGAGGCCCTGTTCGGCGGCACAGAGCTGCACTTCCGGGCCACCGACTGCATCCGGGAAGAGATGTGGAGCAAGTTCCGCCTCAACGTCTGCAACAATCTGCCCCAGGCCATCCTCGGCGCAGGCGTAGGCTGCTACCGTGACAGCGTCCATATGAAGGCCATCAGCGACGGTCTCCGCCGTGAGCTGGAAGCCATTGCCGCAGCCAAAGGCATCGATATGCAGCGGGTGGATGCCGTGTCCGGCAAGGGCTGTGCCGTCAAGCCCTCGGCCCGCTACTCGACGCTGCAAGACCTCGACGCCGGACGCCATACCGAGATCGATATGTTCTCGGGTGCGCTCATCCGGATGGGCAAAGAGCTGGGCATCCCGACGCCCTACAATGAGTTTGCGTATCACATGATAAAAGCGCTGGAAGAGAAGAACGACGGTAAGTTTGATTATACCGGCCCGAATCAGGAAATGACATGGGCAAGATAACGGAGGGAATACCGATGAATATTACGGTCTATCTGGGGGCCAACGAGGGCAGCGACCCGGCCCTGAAACAGGCGGTGGAGGAACTGGGCCGCTGGATCGGCGAGAGCGGGAACGCGCTGGTCTACGGCGGCTCCCGCAGCGGCCTGATGGGGCGTCTGGCCCACAGCGTTCTGACGGCGGGGGGCGAAGTGACCGGCGTCGAACCCCAGTTCTTCATCGACTCCGAGGTGCAGTATGACGGCCTGACCAGGCTCATCGTCACCCAGGACATGACCGAGCGCAAGACCAGGATGATCGAGCTGGGCGACGCCTTTATCGCGTTCCCAGGCGGCACCGGCACGCTGGAAGAGATCGCCGAGGTGATGTCCAAGGTCTCGCTGGGCCATCTGGACGCGCCCTGCATCCTCTACGACCTCGACGGCTACTACGCCGGGCTGAAAGCTCTGCTGGCCCACATGGTCGAGATGGGGCTGTCCAGCCCCGAGCGGCAGAGCGGCATTTATTTTGCAAAAGATCTGGACGAGATAAAGAGCATCCTGAAACGGGCATAAGAAAAGCGCTGGAAGCGGTGTAAAGGCTTCCAGCGCTTTTTGTTGTCTGCTTACATGGAGATGACGCCCAGCGCGTTTGCCACCGAGCTGATGAGGATGATGGCCGCGAAGATGGGGCAGAGGTACTTTATCATAAAGTTGAAGATGCGCTTGCGGCGGAAGGGCTTGCCTTCCAGCGTGACCTCTTCCTCGATCTTCTCCACACCGATGACCCGGGACACCAGCAGGCAGATGGTGATGGCTGCAATGGGCATCATGACCGAGTTGGTGAGGAAATCGAAGAAGTCAAGGAACTGCATCCCGAAGACCGTGAACCGGGCCAGCGGGCCGTAGCCCAGAGCCGACAGACTGCCCAGCACCAGCATGATGATGCCGATGAGGACGGTGGCCTGCTTACGGTCCCAGCCCAGCTCGTCCTCGAAGGTGGAGACGGCGCTTTCCGTCAGGGCGATGGAACTGGTGACGGCGGCGAAAAGCACCAGCGTAAAGAAGAGGATGCCCACCACGGTGCCGAGACCCATGCTCTCAAAGACCTTCGGGATGGTGATGAACATGAGGGCCGGGCCGGCCTGCAGGGTGTCCGGGTCGCCGCCCGAGAAGGAGAAGACCGCCGGAATGATCATCAGGCCCGCCATGATGGCAATGGCCGTGTCAAAGATCTCCACGTTCTCGGTGGACTCCTCGATGGAGACATCCTTCTTCATATAGGAGCCGAAGGTGACGAGGATGCCCATTGCGATGGAGAGGGAGTAGAACATCTGCCCCATGGCGGTCACGACGGTCATCCAGGAGAAGTTGGAGAGATTCGGCACGAGGAAATACTTCACGCCCTCCAGCGCACCCGGGCGGGTGACGGAGTAGCCCGCGATGATGACAGACAGCACCACGAGAATGGGCATCATCACCTTGGACACCCGCTCCACGCCGTTGCGCACGCCTGCAAAGATGATGGCGAGGGTGAAGATGGTAAAGATGACAAAGCAGATCTCCGCCGAAGCGCCGCTGGAAATGAAGGCCGAGAAGTAGCCGTCTGTGGCCAGCTCACTGCCGTGGCCGCTGACGTAGTCGGCCAGATAGCGGATGACCCAGCCGCCGATGACCGAGTAATAAGGCACGATGAGGATGGGGATGATGGCATTGATCCAGCCGCCGAAGGAGCGCCTGCCCTTGCGGACGGCGGCGAATGCGCCCACCGGGCTTTTCCTGGTCATCCGGCCCAGCGCCGTCTCGGCTACGATCATGGTGTAGCCGAAGGTGAAGGCGAGGATGATGTAGATGAGCAGGAAAATGCCGCCGCCGTACTTGGCCGCAAGATAGGGGAAGCGCCAGATGTTGCCGAGGCCCACCGACGCGCCTGCCGCGGAGAGAACGAAGCCGATCTTGCCCGAAAAGGCGCTTCGCTTGTGCTGTTTTTGATTCATTGGATTTTCCTCTTTTCACAAATTCAATATCCCCAGTGTATCACAGCCGGGGAGGGGATTCAACCGATTTTTCGATAAGAAGCAGAAGCTCCTGTGCTCAGAGGGAGCAGCGTCAATCCACCACCGGCACATCCAGCCCGAATTCCAGTGGGCGGAAACGGGGGCAGACGTTCTCCGTGATGCAGATGACCGACGCGGCCAGGCGGCTGCCGATCTCACAGGACTGGGCCAGATTCTTGCCGTAGGTCAGGCCGATGACCGTACCGGCAAAGAAGGCGTCGCCTGCGCCGGTGGTGTCGATGACGTCCACCTTCTTGGCGGGTACGACGCCGCACTCGCCGGTGTGCTTGGCGTACACGGCACCCTGACCGCCCATGGTCACCACCATGCTGGTCATGTTGGCGCTGTGGACGTTCCGGGCCAGTACCTGAGCCATCTGGCTGGGGGTGAGATGCTCGTAGTCGTCCGAGAAGAGCAGACCGGCCTCCTGCTGGTTGCAGACGAAGCAGTCGATCTGCTGCAGATAGTCGCGGCGCTCCATGGCGATGCTCATGTTGGAGACTGCGGCAAAGACCTTCTTGTTGTATTTCCTGGCATAGCGGAGCACCTGCTTGACCGTGTCTTTCTCCAGGTCCAGCTCGATGGCGATGGCGTCGCAGTCCTTGAAGATCTCGTCGCCCTTCTCCTCCAGCAGGGTGGTCAGCGGGGTGGTGTCAGGGCGCTTGGAGATGGCGGCGTGGACGTCGCCGTCGTTGTCAAAGATGGCCAGCCAGGTGCCCATGCCATCGGGGACCTTCTGGATGTATCTGGTGTTGACCTTGTGGTTGTCCAGCTTGTCGATGACGTCCTGACCCATGCCGGTGTCGTCCACCAGACCCACGAAGGTGGGGCGCAGCTCCACATTGGCGATGTCCTCCGCCACGTTCCGGCTCACACCGCCATGCACCTGTTCAATGCGGCCGGCGTTCCGTCCGCCGGGGATATAGGTGGAGAGGGGATAGCCCTTGATGTCCACGAAAACTGCGCCGATGACTACGATTCCCATATTTGAAATTCCTTTCCTGAAGAAGAACTCTCGTTGACTTCTATCCTGTTTACGCTTCTTCTGCCTTTTGCGCCCGAATATCGTCGCCCATAAAGAGGAAGGGGACAAAAGAGGAGAGGCGGCTGGAGATCTTTTCGGTGTAGAGCTTTTCCAGCAGAGCGCCGTCGGTGATGTTGGTGGTGACGATGGTGGGCAGTTTCGCGCCCAGACGGTTGTTCAGCAGGCTGTAAAGGGTGCTGATGAGGAAGCTGGAGTTGAACTCGGAACCCAGGTCGTCGAGGATGAGCAGGTCGGCCCCGGCGGCGGTGCGCAGGAGCATCTCTTCCTCCCCGGCGGGGTCGGAGCCGAAGTGCAGGGCCTCGAGCTTCGAGAAGAAGTCGGGGCTGGACACATAGATGACGTCGAAGCCCTTTTCCAGAACCTCTCCGGCAATGGCCAGAGCGGCATGGGTCTTGCCCAGACCGGCGTTGCCGAGGAGCATCAGGCTCTCGCTGGTGGTATCGAATTCGTCGGCGTAGCCGCGCAGGTCGTCCAGAAGGGTGGACATATAACTCCGTACCGGCTCGCCGAGGGAGGCGTCCATCCGGGCGGGATAGTAGCGCAGCTCCATGGTATCGAAGCTGGAAATGGAGAGGCTGGACAGAGCCTCGATCTCCGACCGGCGGAGCTGCTGCATCACCTTGTGGACGCAGCTGCAGGTGTGGCCGTCCACAATGCCGGTGTCTTCGCAGAGCCTGCAGGTGAAGTGCGGCTCCAGTGCGTCGGCGGGACGGCCGCTGGAGGCCAGCAGGTCGGCCAGCTTTTTGCGGGCATCGGTGAGGGCCGCAGCGGCATCGGTGCGGTCCTTGCCCGCCGCACCGGCCAGTGCGCAGCGGATGCCCCGCACCCGCACCTCTTCTTCGGCGTGGCGCAGCCCGGGGACAGCGGCCTCGGCCTCAGCGCGGGCGTCCTCCGCCTTGGCCCGTGCGGTCTGACGACGGCGGGCGACGGTGCGCAGGGCTTCCTGATACAGTTCGTTTTTGGTACGCATAGTGTCTCCTTATGCCGGGGGTCACTCGGACTTTTTCTTGAGGGTGCGGCGGCGGGCAGCGTTCTTGAGGAAGTCGTTGCCGCTGGGGGTCTCGCGGTCTACCCGGATGTTCCGGCTGGCGCCGGCAGCAGCCACCGGGGTGCGCACATCGTGGATATTGCGCAGTCCCTTGGCGTTCCAGGTTTTGAGGATGCTGTTCCAGTACCACAGGTCACGCTTCGGCCCGGCCTGCACAGCGGCCTCCTGCACCATGGCATCGTCGTAGCCGTAAACCTCATACCACCGGGCGATGGCTTTCCGCCCGCCGAGGGTGAGCTCGCTGTCCGGGATGCCCAGCAGGGAAGCAACATACTGTTCCCGGGTCTGGCGGAGGGCCAGCAGCTTGAGATGGGCGTCGGCCTGTTCGCCGGTCTCCACGCCCTCGGCCCGCCAGACTTTCAGCTCGTGGAGGACGGCGGCCATGGTCCGCTTGCCCCGGCTGGCCACATAGGCCACGCAGAGCATGACGGTCTCGGGGGCAAAACCCTCCTGTACGTAGAGGTTGACCAGCTTTTCCATCTCGCTGTGGGTCAGCGGGCGGGCAAAGCCGGTCTGAGCGCAGTCGATGAGGCTCGAGATCATGGGGTCGGTGCGGCTTGCGGCGGCGATCTCCGCCCAGGTCATGGGGGCAGGAGCAGAGGGCTCTGCTCCCGGCGCGGCGTTCTCGTCGTAGCGCTCGAGAAGCCCCGCACCGGCCCAGAAGGAGAGGGCGCTTTCGGCAGAGATGCGGCTGCGCAGTTTGAGGTCGGCACAAATTTTTTCGGGGTCGGTGACGCCGGTAGCCAGCACATACAGCGCTACCCGGACGTTGTATTCCTCGGCGATGCCCAGCTTGGAAAAGATGAGCTGCGGCACCGGGATGGTGTCGCCCTTGAGCTCTTTGAGACGGTATATCATTTGCTTTCCCCGCTTTCTGCGTCCTTGTCCTTCGGCGGCGGTGACCAGGGCTCACAGTCCAGGATGGAGGGCCGCTGCTTCCAGAGCGCCAGGTCAGAGCTGTAGGCAGAGGACAGATACTCTGCCGCTGCGGCCCGGCCCTCGTCCGTCAGCGGAAAGACCATCTGCCGGCGCAGGGCGGGGTCTGTGCGGTCCAGCGCCCAGGGGTCGGGCCAGATATCCACCGTGAGGATGGCTTCCTCTTTCTGTGCGCCCTCGCCGCCGTCCGGGTCAGGCACGCTGCGCTTGCCGGGCGAGAGCAGATAGCGCATCCCGTCCTCGCTGCCGCTGTATTGATTCTTGCACTTGAAATAGTGCAGAAGGGGTACAAAAATCATGACGTCCCTCTCAGTTTTAGACTTGCTGAAATGATAAAAGCGCCAATTCTTGACGAATCAGCGCTCTTTTTGTGGAGCAGGATACGGGACTCGAACCCGCCGCCTACTGCTTGGGAAGCAGTCGCTCTACCGGATGAGCTAACCCTGCGTTTACTCATTTATTGTAGCAAAGGACACGGGTTTTGTCAACCGCTTTTTGGCTCGATTTTGGTCGGATAGCAATTCAACTTTTTAATGCAGCAGCAACAGCGTTGAATTGCCTATCGCAAAGATGCCGTTTCGATCGGCACTATTTTTGAAAATTGCGATAAACAAAAAAAGGCCGCCGTTCTGCCCGCAGGAAATAAGGGCAGGACGGTGGTCTTTTGAACGGACTGTGAATTACAGCTCAGCCAGAGCGCGCTTGAGGTTCTGTGCGATCTGGTCAGGGCAGCTGGTGGGGCGGGGGCCGCAGGTGGTGCCTTCCATGCGGGCGATGGCGTCCTCAGCCTTCATGCCCTTGAGCAGGCGGCTGATGCCCTTCAGGTTGCCGTTGCAGCCGCCGATGACCTCAATGGACTCGATGGTGTGGTCATCGTTCAGCACGATGTGGGTCTCCTTGGAGCAGGTACCCTTGTTGGGGTAGCTGAAAGACTTGCTCATATTCAAACTTCCTCTCTTTATATCCGACTGACAGGCGAGCAGACTCGCGCAGTATCTTTATTATATCCTTGTCAGACGAGGAAGTCAATGTGGCCCGGTCACAGAGCGCCGCCCCGGCGCTTGCGGGCCAGTGCCTCGATGCGCGCGATCTGGTCGTCCTCGGTGACGCAGGCACCCACCGGGTGGGGCTTGCCGTGGTTCGCGCCGTGGAAGTCGCTGCCGCCGGTGACGATGAGGTCGTGCTTCTTGCAGAGCTCAGCGCATTCGGTCCTGTCCTCGGGGCTGTTGCGGGGGTGATGCACCTCGATGCCGTCGATGGCCCCTTCGGCCACCAGCTCCCGCAGCAGGGGCATACTCTTGTACACCGTCGGGTGGGCGAACACCACCACGGCCCCAGCGGCCTTTGCCGTGGCCAGCACCTCCCGCACCGGCGGGTAGGTGGGGGAGTGGAGGCATTTGCCCCGCGGCTCCCAGCCGAACAGTTCGTGATAAAGCCCGGTGTAGATGCCGTCGCACAGGCCCAGCTGCTGCAGCGCCTGCATGATGCCGCTCTTGAAGAGGACGCCGCTGTCCTGCGCATATTCCAGCGCCTGCTCGGCGCGGAACTGGGGGTACAGCGCCTCGATCTCCCGGCAGCTCTGCAACGCGCACTCGTTACGGCGCTGGCGCATGATGTCGCAGTGCCGGCGCAGGGCAGGGCAGTCGAGGTCAGGCCAGAAGGTCAGCAGATGGACGCGGTGGCTGCGCTGGAAGTCGTAGCCGGTGAGTTCGGCGGCGGGGATGAGCCGCACGCCGTCCTGCACCGGGTGGTCGTAGGCGTACTGGGCGCTGAGGGTGGTATCGTGGTCCGAGAGGGCCAGAGCGCTCAACCCCAGCCGCGCTGCCATCAGGGGCAGGCGGTGGATGGGAACAGAGCCGTCAGAACAGGTGGAATGAGTATGAAGGTCGCCAGCCATAAGTTACTTTCCCTCGATCTGTGTTGATTTTACGTCCATAGTGTAGCACAAAACGGGTCGGGGGACAAGAGCGCTTCAGCCCACAGTGAGGCTGGAAGCGGTGAACCGGTGGGTCAGAACAGCCTCGGCATCCTCGCCGCCCATGGCCAGCAGTTCGTCCACCGAGAGGGTGGTGGAGCAGAGGA
>ERZ833608.1996-NODE-1996-length-11811-cov-3.339741_pt1 | contig 11811 bp, 8 predicted proteins | sample MGYA00519694_ERZ833608 | MGnify/ENA primary metagenome ERZ833608 (study PRJEB31850, sample SAMEA3708742) | human gut metagenome | biome: human gut; feature: human-associated habitat; material: faeces | place: China | collected 2014 ... | reverse complement strand
CACTTCAAAAATTTTGTCTTTCATCTTTCATCCATCCTTTCTTCCTGTATTTATGCAGTTTGGCATATCTCTCTCGCATAACAGCAAGTACACACTCACCGATAGTATCCGCGGCTAACTATATAATATGCAAAAGAAAAAGGCATCAACTAACATAAATTACCTGTGATTTATGTATAGTTAATGCCTCAATTTCATTCAAATCAAGTAACACACTATTTATATAATATATATACCATGATTTTTTCAATTCGTCAATACTATAATCCACATTTTGGCTATGTATTGTTCAACCTTCACTTTAAGAATTGTATTTACAAACTTTCTACCCTTTCACACTACCAAGTGCCACACCCTGTACGATATGTTTAGAAAGGAGCAGATATACAACGATTACCGGGAAAATCGAGAATGCAATCATCATATACACCTGACCCATATCCTTCTTCAGGAAATCCGCACTACGTAACTGTGCGATCAAGATAGGCAATGTCTTCTTCTTATTTTCTGTCAAGAGCAATGATGGAATGAAGTAATTGTTCCAGCTCTGAACAAATGCGAAGATTGCCTGAACCGCGATCGCAGGTTTCATAATCGGAAGAATCATCATATTGAATGTCTTAAACTCGCCCGCACCATCGATTCGAGACGCTTCTACGATCTCCAACGGAAGGGAAGAATCCATGTACTGTTTCATATAGAAGAATACTACCGGTGCTGCTATGGCTGGAACAATCAATGGAATAAAGGAATCCATCAAATTCCAATCCATCATTAAGCGGTAAAAACCAAGTGCAGTTACCTGTGTAGGGATCATCATAACTGCTAAGATAAATGCATAGATGTATTTTTTCAGTTTAAAATCATATGCATGAATGGCGTAAGCCGTCATGGTTGAAAAATAGGTACATAACGCTGCTGACAGTACTGATACGATCAGACTGTTTATCATACCCTGCCATACCGGAAGTGTTCCGTGTAACAGATTCGTCCAGTTTTCCAGCAGATGCGTGCTTGGCAGTGGTGTAAATCCGGCCTGCAGTTCACCGTTCGATCTGGTCGCATTGATGAACAGCACATAGAACCAGAACAGGCAGGCAAATGTAACAAGAATCAGGACTACATATGCAATAAATCTTCTTGCATGGATTCCAAGTCCTTTTTTCAGATTTTTATTTTCGTTCATAATAACACCTCACCTTTCTATTCTACTCATGCTTTTCTCTTATCGTTTCCAGTTACTTTAAAGACAATAAGACTTAAAATTGCGGTGATAATGAACAGGATTACGGATACTGCACCAGCCATTCCGTAGTTCTTGCTGTACAGATGTTTATTCAGGAACATGATCAAAGTCATGGTCGATCTCATTGGATCACCGGTACCATTGGTCAAAATCTGTGGTACATCGAATAACTGTAATCCACCGATCAGTGATGTGATCACAACATATACTAAAATCGGACGGAGCAGCGGTAATGTAATTTTGTAGAATACCTGTGTAGAAGTTGCTCCATCCACTTCTGCCGCTTCAAATAAGGAAGTATCGATACCCATCATACCTGCCATTAAAAGAATGGTCGTATTACCAAACCACATCAGGCAATTCATAAGGGCGATCAGTCCTCTCGCACTTCCTGTGTTTGCCAGAAACTTATATGGCTCTGAAATAATTCCGATCTGCATTAAAATCGAGTTGATCGGTCCACCATCCGAGAACAGTGTAAAGAACAACATGGAAAATGCGGATGCCATGATCAGGTTTGGCAGATAGATCACGGTCTTGAAAAATCTGCTTCCTTTTAATTTCAAACGCACATCAGAAAACCATGCACCTAACAGTAATGACAAAATAATCTGTGGCACAAAACACATGATCCATAAAATCATTGTGTTTTTCGCATAGATCCAGATATCTCCACCCTCAAAAAGTTTGATATAGTTCTGTAATCCTACAAAATTTGGACCAACCTGTGTCAGTCCTGACATATAATTCTCAAAAAAGCTGTTATAAATGGTACTAAACAGCGGAATCAGCTGGAATATGACGTATACCACGATAAACGGAACCAAAAAAATGTATCCCCATTTGTTATATCTGACCGCTTTTCCTACACTTTTCTTCATAACGCCTGTGCCTCCTTTATCCCGGTATATTCACAAATCGTGAAGCATCAATTTCAAATATCAGGATTGCGGAAAATCAACATCCTCTATGGTTGTTCATTTTTCGCAATCCTATCTTCTTAATTGCCACTCGGGCAATCACATAATGTTTCCTTAATATGTAAGTTCCGGATATTTCTCTGTAATACCTTTGTAGAATAAATCAAGCGCTTCCTCTAAGGTTGCATTACCTTCAAAGTAGTTTTTCATTGCTTTCTGGAACCCTTCATTGCATCCCTGATCATATGGAGAAAGGTTGCTTAAGTCGAGGCTGTATACACCTGCACAGTACATCTCAAGTGGATTCTGTCCACCTAAAATTTTGCTGGAGTAGCTTGTATCCTCTGCCATCTCTTCCATTACAATCTGGTTATTTACAAAATCATCATCATCTACAACGATCTCTTTCATGACATCTGCATCGGTTGTCATCGTAAGCATAATATCTTTGATGGTTGCTGCGTTATCAGTACCTGCTGCAGCAGCGATCCATGTACCACCCCAGAAGAAGCCCTGTGGTCCTTCAGCAGCACCCCAGCCTCCTTCGTATCCGATAGAACCTTCTGTATCAGCAGCCATAGAGAAGTTTACTAACCATGCAGGTCCAAAGTAGCAGAATACTTTTCCTTCCGGGAAGAAACCTTTTCTCCAGTCATCGCTCCACATATCGTGAACACCAGTCTCACCGGCATCTACCATTTTCTTGGAGTCTTCCACCCATTTCATAATATTATCATCAATGTTTACTTTTCCGTCTTCTACCCATTTGGAAGTAACATTGTTCGAATATACACGGTATGTATCATTTACAGAAGATGTCATCTGATATCCGGCAGCTTTCATCTTTTCTGCTGTAGCGTTGAAGGTATCCCAGTCAGAAACATATTTCTGGACTTCTGCCGGATCATCGGATCCTAATACTTCTTTTGCAGCTTCACGGTTGTAGAATAATACACCCGGGCATCCCTGCCATGAAACACCTTTTAATACACCGTTCGAATCTGTCACAATATCTTTTGTATACTGGTACTGATCTTTCAGATCTTCGTCTGTGATTCCGAGATCTGCGACCGGCATTGTGTAATCTGTATCAACATATTTCAATGCATAATCTGCTTCTAATAAGAATAAGTCAATCTTATCATCTGCTGCAGCAGAATCCTGAGCTAAAAGATTTGCATCCAGGTTGTTCTGGTATGCATTGTCATCACTTGGTGTGATATTCCATTTTACTGTGATGTCCCCAATCTTACCTGTTGTAGCATCCACTTCTTCATATTTGTCATAGTGTGCTTTCAGACGTCTCTGGAACTCATCATTCCAACAATAGATGTTCAAAACTTTTCCTTCATCTGCTGCAACGTTCTCTCCGTCCGCTGCCTCTGTAGATGCTGCCGTGTTGTCTGCTGCATCCCCTGAAGCTGCGTCGCTTCCGCATCCAGCAAGCATGGATGCTGTCATTGCTGTAGCAAGTAATGCTGATAACAATTTTTTCTTCATGTTTTCTTCCTCCCTAAATATGTCTGGTTCGTTTTTGTAAGTTTATTGTATGTTTTTTCCCACTCATAATATATAAAATTCATTGACAAAATATCATTTTCATGCTATCTTTTGCATCAATATAGTATTACATTAGACTGTGAATTTTACGAAGTGAAAAAGCAGGGTAAAATCAGGGGGTTTTCCTATGGATCTTTCTAAAGAATGGTACCGGAGTGAATTTGTAAATCAGGAAATGTTAGAACAGCACCGTGTCATTGAAACTGAATATACGTTCTATGACGCGATTGCAAATGGAAATATCGAATATGTGCAGGATAACTGTATAAATCAGACCTTCACAAACCCGGATGGAATGGGAAAACTGTCCGAGGACAAACTTCAGAATATCCGCTATCACTTTGTTGTCACGACCGCCATGATCACAAGATACTGTGTGCATGCCGGAATGGAACAGGAACAGGCATACAGTCTCAGTGACTTTTATATTTTAAAAATGGATAAATGCAGGACGATCGACCAGATCAGCAGGCTGCACGATACGATGTGTCTTGATTTTTGTAGCCGCATGAATGAATTGAAACGCCGGCAGATTCTCTCCAAACCGATTGTACTCTGTCTAAACTACATTTATAGTCATATCCACTACCGCATTACCATCAAAGAATTGGCCGAATACCTGAGTCTGTCGGAAAGTTATCTGTCCAAATTATTTTTAAAAGAAATGGGAATTCCGCTCAGCCACTATATCACCGATTTAAAAATCGAAAAAGCAAAAAATCTGCTGCAATATTCAGATTACAGCATTGTCGAAATCGCCAATTATTTCTCTTTTGCTTCCCAGAGCCATTTTATTCAGGTTTTCCAGAAAAAAACTGGCATTACACCTTATAAGTACAGAATAATGTACTTCCGGACAAACTGGGAAGCGCCAAAGAAATCTTAAAAACTTTTTTTCGTAACTCTATGACATAATGTATTCAATCTCTGTGTGGTCTGTCAACATCGATTCTGCAACATAGCTTCCATCTGTTTCCACACCATTTACGATCATTTTTATGCATCCACACTGTGCATGGTTACGGTTCTTCACAACAATATGTAAGTGTTTTCCACGGAAATCTTTTTCGATTTCAAACTGTTCCCACTCTTTTGGAATAGAAGGTGCTATGCGCAGTCCTTCAAAATCAGGCCGCATTCCAAGAATTCCCTCTACACAGCCCACCATCACGGTAGATGCCGTTCCTGTCAGCCAGTGTACATGGGAACGCCCGAACTGCGGGCTTGCCTTTCCCTCTGTAAACTGTCCATAGCAGTATGGCTCTAACACCCGGATCTCTGCGTCCGCATTCTGTGCTGCCGGTGAATTCTCCATAAAGTAAGTGAATGCCCGGTCTCCGTGTCCAAGCAGCGCCTCTGCCAGAATCAGCCAGCCCTGTGACTGGGAGAAAATACCTGCATTTTCCTTTGTTCCTGCATTGTAGATCACTGCCAGTGCTCCCTCAAATGCTTCTTTATGATATGGCGGATCCATAAGGATCGCACCAAACTTTGTGTTCAGCTTCTCATAAACATTTTCCATTGCTTTTTCTGTCTGCTCTTCTGTCGCAAGCCCGCTGATCACGCTCCAGCTCTGCGGATTCAGCCACATATTTGCCTCGTTGTCCGTTCTCTTTCCGATTGTCTCTCCTGCCTCTGTAAATCCGCGGATGAAACGGTCTTCATTCCAGCAGAACTCATTGATCACATCCCCCTGCTGTTTCTGTTTTTCTTCCAGATATGCAATATAATCTGTATCGCCTTTATACTCCGCAAATTTCTTCAGAATTGTCATTGCATAATAAAACTGCATCGCAACAAATGAAGACTCTCCTGCTTTTCCAAGTCTTAAACAATCATTCCAGTCGGCATAAAGTCCTGCCGGCATTCCGTGTACACCAAGATGATTCATGGAGAAATCAACTGCACGTTTCAAATGCTCATACACAGTTCCTTCCTCTTTGTCTGCAAAAGGGATCACCTCATCTAAAAATGCCATGTCACCGGTTTCGGAAATGTACTTATAAACGGTTGGGAACAGCCAGAGTGCATCATCTGCGCGATACTCCGGATGTCCTGTCTCGTTTACATAAGATGCATCTTCCGGTGTATCCTCATGCCCCGGATTGTGTGTAAATTTTACAAGCGGAAGTCCTGCTCCGTGATGCACCTGTGCAGAAAGCATGAAACGTATCTTATCTTTTGCCATCTCAGGTGCAAGGTGGATCACACCCTGGATATCCTGCACGGTATCACGATATCCGTAACCATTTCTTAAACCACAGTAAATGAAAGACGCTGCTCTTGACCAGATAAATGTCATGAAGCAGTTATAGGCATTCCATGTATTGATCATAGTATCAAATTCAGGACTTGGAGTTTTCACCTGAAAATGCTCTAATTTCTCATGCCAGTAACCGATCAGTTCTTTTACTTCTTTCTCACAAATCTCTTTTGGATTACTGTAATGTGCACAGATTTCTGCTGCTTCCTCATCATATTTCATTCCAAGAAGGAATGCGATATTTTTGCTTTCTCCCGGCTGTAATATAAGATTCAAAGCAAGCGCTCCACAACTGTTCTCATTATAATTTAAAGTATTATCCAGTTTTCCGTTCACCACACCTGCCGGATTGGAATAATTGTGATAATGTCCGATAAAGTTCTCTTTTGAACCACAGTAAGATGTCACTTCCGCTCCTGCTGCCCCGAAGAACCGTTCTATCACAACTTTGTGATCGACCTCAACGCCTTCCTCCTGTCCATCTAAATTACCATGGATGAGCTGACGGATTCTGTTTTTTTCGAACTGTGTTCTTGTGATGAACTGGGAATACTGGAGATTCACCTGATCCTGTTCGTAATTGCTGTTATTGGTAAATTCCGCATAACCCGTGATCGTCAGTTTTCTTACTTTATCAGAAGTATTGGTGACATTTAAATCCCACACTTCATAAGATGCATTGAGTGGCACATAATAAAGTGCTTCTGTTCTGATATCTTTATATTCCGCATTGATTTTTGTATATGCAGTTCCATGATGACACTCACTCTTATAAGTTTTTAAATCTTTTCCGACCGGCTGCCAGGATGCAGACCAGAAATCATTTTCATCCTCATCTCTGATGTAAATGTATCTTCCCGGCTGATCAAAATCGTTAAAAATGTAACGAAGAATTCTTCCGTTTGCACCTGATTTTGCAAAACTGTATCCGCCTGCGTTGTTTGAAATGATCGCACCATATTCCGGGGAACCAAGATAATTGGCCCACGGTGCCGGAGTGTCCGGTCTTGTAATCACATATTCTCTCTTTTCATCATCAAAATATCCGTATTGCATGTTCTGTCTCCTCGTTTTTTATTATTTTAAAATCACGTTTACCGTATAGCATCCACCATTTGATTTTTCAATGGATGTTTTGCTTATCACTGCTTTCTTCCCTTCCATCCGGATGTCTAATTCCGGCATGGCAGCTACCTCACTGATCTGATAAGCTCCATAATCTTTCTTCTCCTCATTGTGATAGCGGATCACAAAGGTATTGCCTGCAAACTCCAGATGTATACCTGCATTTCCATTATCATCAAACTGCTCCTTCACCAGTTTCGGTTCTATTACAAGATCACCAAAACTTCCCTTCACACCAAAAACCTCTGTGATGAGCGTAAGCATATACCAGCTCGCCGCACCGGTCAGATAAGCATACATGCCTCTGCCTTCTGCGTTAAAATATTCCGGGATTCCGGGATAAATTCTGCTTGTGTCAAAATCCAGTGCTGTATCTGCCAGTGTCTGCAATGCCTTGTATCCTTCCCGGATAAATCCTCTCTGATAAAGAGCATTTGCATACATGACCGTCATATGCGAAAACACAGCTCCGTTTTCTTTTTCCCCATAAGCAAATCCAAACATTCTGCCAAAATCAAATTTATTTTCATGGAAATTGGTATTCAGGCGATAGCCTCCCGCATCCTTGTCATACAAATAGGTGTCTGCGCTCTCGCAGACTGCCTGTACCTGTTTTTCATCGGCTGTTCCACTCATAATGGCAAAGACCTGACCGGTGAGCATCATGCGTACATTGTTATCATATTTACCTTCCACCCTATTGCCATGATTATCATAATAGCTGTTAAACCACGCATGGTCTGCCCCATCATTGACCCATTCCTTCTGACGGATATACTCCATCATCCAGTCTGCCTTGCTGTAAAGACTCTCTGTAAGTTCATCTATCGCAACTGCCACTGTTCTTCCACTGACGTTATGACGGCATTTTTTTGTATAAGTCTTTAATAACTCCTGCTTTGCCTGAATATCTGTATACAAAGTATCTTCATCTGAAAGCAGCATCTGCATTTCTTCTAAAATTTCAATTTCTGTGCAGCCACACTGTTTTTCCAATGCTTTCAGGTAATCTGCAAGCTGCCGCAGATTTCCGGCATACGCACAGGTGAAGGCAACACTTTCGCCTTTCTCCTCTGCCATATCAAGTGCATCGTTCCAGTCTGCACCGCGAAGTCTGATGATGTTATGATCTCCGACTTCATAAAATGCGCAGAGATTCTGCAGTAAAAGGTGTTCCAACACACTTCCGTAATAAACAGCATTGTCCTCCGTTTTCTGGATCTCTCCATATGCACTGTTCCACTCCTCATCAATGGCTGTGCCTCTTTCCACCTGGCGGTCTTTAAAATATGAAACTTTTTTCAGGAGGATCTCAATATCCCCTGTCTGGTCAATGTAAAGCTTTGTTGTCAAAAACGGCCAAAATCCATGATCCATCCACACACGCGTGATATGATTGCGGTCAGCAATAAATACTCCCTGTTTCTCTCCGATGATGGTCGCATTGCTTCCGTCCATCCGCACACCACCGTAATTGTCTAAGATCATCTGTCTGACTCCTGACGGATTCATCAATAAGAGAGCCAGACAATCCTGCCAGAGATCGCGCCAGCCTCTGCCGCCTTTTCCATAATCATGGTGTGGCAGAAATGAACATCCATAGATTCTTCTTAAGATTGGCTGAAAACTTACCCAGCGCATATAATTATCAAAATCCTCATTGCCCGTATAATATTTTACATTTACTTTTTTCTGCCAGTAATTTTGTGTTTTCTGAAGTGCTTTATTTACCCGTGCACTGGTTGCATAATCGGCTGCCACTTTCCGGATCTCACCCGCATCTTCTGTCACCCCGATGATGACCGTATAAGTTTTTGCTTCTCCAGGCTGCAATGTGATCTCTTCAAACCGGATGCCGCCCACTGCTTCTTTTCCTTCTGCACGGTATCCGGCTTTCACGCCGTCCCTGTTTTCCAATACCGCTCTTGGATGTGTAAAACTTCCCCCTTCCCCGATAAACAGATCGACAGTCGGGTAAAAATCTCTTGGACTGTTTCCCTCTCCATCCATACCGCAGACATAATAAATCATCTCATTTTTCTTATGTCCACGTTCATCAAAGGACATCGTCGGTCTGACACATACCCCGTTTGTTGTAACCGTAATGCGGTGCAGCAGAGAAGTTACATGTCTGTGATCCCGGATATTATCTGCACTTCTTCCATAAACCGGAACTGCTGCAACAGGTGTGATCGTCCGTGCATCTTTGCTCTCATTACAGATCTCCACCTGCATGATCTCTGCTGCATGTGCAAGTGGCGCAAAAGAAGTTACTTTTGCAGACAATCCGTATTTTTCAGAAGAGCGTGTGACTGTCTGCCACATAAATCCTGCTGTCAGGGTACTTTCTTCCTGCTCCTCTGTAAACCGGTTCAGTTCTGCTTCTGCGGACGCACCTGTTACAGACCAGCTTCCGATTCCCTTTATCTGGCACCAGAAATTTCTGGTAGAACGGTTATTATGTAAATTTTCTGCACTCACCGGCTCCATCAGGAATGTGTTCTGATCCACTTTGGAATCTCCGCCAAAATCCGGTGTCACTGCTGCTTTTAATCCTTTTTCATTTGCCACCGGCAGATACAGATAACTGTAGTTTTCTGCCCTATCTAAAGTAAATGTTCCATCTTTATCCAAAAAACGTACTGCTGCCATAGTTCCTCCTTTTTTCTATCCATTGACATTTTTAACTGTTCTTATCATAGCGGAACATATCAGCAAAAAAATGCCCCACTTATTCCGCCAGCATCACTACTCTTTTCCACTTTTCCCTCATTTTTTTATCCAACATAAAAAACCTCCCTTTTCATTTTGTGTATTTATACTAACAAATGAAAAGGAAGGTAAAAATCAAATTCTTGCACTAAATATCAAATTCATGCCGTATTATAATAAAACCTATATTGCTTCATAATCTTTTAGTCATCCATCCCACAGTTTAACCTCTGGGTTCTGCCGCTCGTAACATGGATTGACGGCAGGCTCATAACCTAAACTCCGGGCTACGCCATGCTATTGACTGTTTTATATTTATAAAGCATCTCCGCATGGTTCTGTTCTTCGATCTGAATGTCTGCCAAAAGTTTTCTGACACCCGGATCACCGAATGCAAACACTTCCGTATTGTAAGTGGAAGAAACAAGTTTTTCTGTTCCGATACAGTCTGTTGCAAGGAAACAGTCCGTTTTCTTATCTTCGGAAGGTGCCATGCTGTAGGTAGCAGCCGGGTTATAATCTTTTCCATCACTGTCGTTGCAGTCGCAGGAAGGAACTTTTCCAGACAGCACCTGTGTCAGGGATTCTAAATGCTTCTGCTCTTTTCCATGCAGATCTGTGAACAGGTCAATAAGCACCTGATCTTTGGCAAGTTTACTGTATCTCTCGTATTTTTCCACGCAGCACTGCTCCTGTGTCTGTAAGTCTTTGATCACGGTTGTCTCTTTTTCGCTCAATATCATCTTTCTACCTCTTTCCGACGGATTTTAAAATCCGCACATTTTTTTCACGATGATATTATGAGTCATAAAAATGGTAATTATTCACTCCTTCGTGAAAATCTGCTGCCCGGGCAGACAGACTGATAAATCTTTTTGGCGTCATTCCATATTTCTTTTTAAACTCCCGATGGAAATAAGACAAATTCGAAAATCCACAGGCGAGCGCCACCTCGAGCGTATTTGTCTCCCCATTTTCAAACTGGTCTGCCGCGCGCTCCAGACGCACATTTTTGATGTACTGCACGCATGACATTCCCATATATTTTTTGAAAAAACGCATAAAATAATACTCACTGAAAAAACAGATTCCGGCAAGTCCTGAAATCGTCAGTTCCTCCATATAGTGTGCATCGATATAACTTAAAACTTCTTTTAACTTTTTCGCATGTTCTGTCAAAATCGCATCTGCCTCTGTATTCCGGGTACAATATGGAATCAAAGCCGCCACAAGCTGCAACAGATATGACTTGATAGCAATCTCGTATCCGGGTGTTTTTTTGTCATACTCCGTGTTTATATCCTCAAACAGATCTGCCGCCTTTTCGTAAAGCGGATGTCCTTTTTTGATTACAAACGGCGGGATCAATTTCTGGTTCATCAGTGGATTCAAATACCGGATGGCACAGATATCCGCAGCCTTTGCACCAAGAAAATCCATATGAAACACATACGTTTCCGACTGCATGCGCTCCTCTTTTTCATTGGAAATCGCATGCAGCACCGCAGGCGGAATAAAAATCAGATCTCCCTCTTCAACATCATAAGTTTCAAGATGGATCTGATATGTGCAGCTTCCCTTCTCAATCCGTGTAAATTCTGTCTCCTCATGCCAGTGCGCCGTGACATAAGGATACTCTTTCCATAACGGCGTCACATATTTTTGCAGCGGAAAAATTTCTTCGCCGTGTCTGGCGTTCTCATGCTGGTCTAAGGATAAAGTTATTTTTTCTTTCATTGTATTGATTCCTCTTTAACATCATTGAAACAGGTTGCAAAACACCTTCCAGGCTGTCTTAATCCACATTTGCATAGCAGTTTTGTACAATACTTTCTTATATTTATGCAAGATTTTTCGTTTCTTCTATTCTATTATAACAGTATCATACAATCAAGTGCAGAGATTGCGAAACTCAAAGTTGTGTAAATTTAATTGTGAAAAATTAACAAAAGCTTGAGAAAACACTGGGGAGCGGTCGGCACTTA
>ERZ833608.1995-NODE-1995-length-11818-cov-193.362238_pt1 | contig 11818 bp, 9 predicted proteins | sample MGYA00519694_ERZ833608 | MGnify/ENA primary metagenome ERZ833608 (study PRJEB31850, sample SAMEA3708742) | human gut metagenome | biome: human gut; feature: human-associated habitat; material: faeces | place: China | collected 2014 ... | reverse complement strand
ACAGTGTTTTTGAATCGCTCCCACAGTGTTTTTGAATCGCTCCCACAGTGTTTTTTTGAAGTGAAACATTGAAACTAAAAGTGAAACATTGAATCCGTATGTTTCATCTCTTGAATGCGTTGATAATCAATAAGTTGAAACATAAAAATGAAACATGAAACATGAAAACATCAAAGGTAAAATATACGTAAGCTCAAATGCCTATTTAGGGCATTCTGAAATATTTTGTAGAGGATTTTGTAGAGGACGATGAATTGCAATCTGTCGAATAGTTTATTTTGTTTTTAAGACAATTTTTCCCACATGTCCCATCAGAGTGCTAACTTTTTGGGTTCTGCCTTTCAGATTGTAGTAAAAAAGCGTAACTTTGCCCTATACTATTTCCACAATATTTTTTTACGATGAAAAAGATTTTGCTTCTCGGTTCAGGCGAACTGGGCAAAGAGTTTACTATTGCTGCTCAACGCTTAGGGCAACATGTCATTGCTTGTGACGCTTATGCTGGTGCTCCAGCTATGCAGGTAGCAGACGAATATGAAGTTTTTTCAATGCTTGATGGTGAGGCCCTCGAACGTGTTGTAGAAAAGCACCACCCCGATCTTATTGTGCCTGAAATTGAAGCAATTCGTACCGAACGCCTCTATGAGTTTGAGCAAGAGGGCATCCAAGTTGTCCCCTCAGCTCGTGCCGTAAACATTACAATGAATCGCAAGGCCATTCGTGACTTAGCGGCCAAAGAGTTAGGCCTAAAGACGGCTAAATACTTCTATGCTAAGTCTTACGACGAGTTGGTAAATCATTCAAAGGAAATTGGCTTCCCTTGCGTTGTAAAGCCTTTGATGTCGTCATCAGGCAAGGGTCAATCGTTGGTAAAGACGGCTGACGACTTACAACATGCTTGGGAATACGCTATGGGCGGCAGTCGTGGCGACATTCACGAGGTAATCATCGAAGAGTTTATCCACTTTGATAGCGAAATCACCTTGCTCACTGTTACCCAAAAGAATGGTCCCACGCTCTTCTGTCCCCCCATTGGCCACGTACAAAAGGGTGGTGACTATCGTGAAAGTTTCCAACCCGCTCACATTGCTCCCGAACACTTGGCCGAGGCGCAACGCATGGCCGACAAAGTGACACATGCACTTACTGGGGCTGGCATTTGGGGTGTCGAATTCTTCCTAAGCCACAAAGACGGTGTTTACTTCTCTGAACTCTCACCACGTCCACACGACACGGGTATGGTAACGTTGGCAGGAACGCAAAACTTTAATGAATTCGAATTGCACTTGCGTGCAGTGTTGGGTTTACCCATTCCATGCGTTAAGCAAATGCGCATCGGAGCAAGTGCCGTTATCCTTTCTCCCATCGAAAGCAACGAGCAACCTCAATACGAAGGTATTGAAAAGACGTGTGAAGAAGACGCCGACATTCGCATCTTTGGCAAACCTACCACACGCAAGAATCGTCGCATGGGAGTGGTCGTTTGCAACGCACCTCTTGATGCCGACCTTGACGCTGTGCGCGACAAGGCAAAACGCTTAGCCAGCTACGTAGAAGTGAAATAAGAACGCAAGCTAACCTTGGGGACGACGCGTCCTCGCGTCGGAAGCAAGCTTGCTTTGAATATTTGCTTACTGAAGTTTCGGATTTAACAAGGGCGGGCTGAATCCGAAACTTCAGTTTGCTTATAGTCGCTTAGCGCGAGAACATACATAACACACACTTTATTAATTCTTTTCAAACATACAAAACTTCTTTATATAAATGGTATCAGTCGATGGACTTGCCGTAGAATTTGGCGGCACCACCCTCTTTAGTGATGTTTCATTCGTAATTAACGATAACGACCGCATAGCCCTAATGGGCAAAAATGGTGCGGGAAAGAGCACCTTGCTAAAAATCTTAGCTGGCGTGCGCAAGCCAAGCCGTGGTGCAGTATCGGCCCCTAAGGATACTGTGATCGCTTACCTGCCACAGCACCTCATGACAGAAGACGGCCGAACCGTGTTTGAAGAAACGAGTCAAGCTTTTGCCCACTTGCATGAGATGCAGGCACACCTTGATGACTTGAATAAGCAGTTGGCCGAGCGCACGGATTATGAAAGCGATGAATACATGGCTTTGATTGAAGAGGTAGCTACACTCAGCGAAAAGTTCTATGCTATCGACATGACCCACTTCGAAGAAGACGTTGAAAAGACACTACTTGGCTTGGGCTTCGAACGCTCCGACTTCAATCGTCAGACCAGTGAGTTCTCGGGCGGTTGGCGTATGCGCATCGAACTGGCCAAGATGTTGTTGCAAAATCCTGACGTACTTTTGCTCGATGAGCCTACCAACCACCTCGACATTGAATCAATTGGTTGGCTCGAAAACTTCCTTATCTCTAACGGGAAGGCGGTAGTCGTTATTAGTCACGACCGTAAGTTTGTGGATAATATCACGACACGCACCATTGAAGTGACAATGGGACGCATCTATGACTATAAAGTAAACTACTCGCACTATCTACAACTGCGCGCTGAACGCCGTGAACAACAAATGAAGCAGTACGAGGAGCAACAAAAGATGATACAAGAGACCAAGGACTTTATCGAACGCTTTAAGGGAACGTACTCAAAGACCTTCCAAGTGCAAAGCCGCGTAAAGATGCTCGAAAAGTTAGAACTGATTGAAGTGGACGAAATGGATACCTCTGCTCTTCGCCTTAAGTTTCCGCCCGCTCCGCGCAGTGGACAGTATCCCGTCACGGCTGATGGCGTAGGCAAGGCCTTTGACGGTAAACAGATATTTAAGGATGCCACCTTCACCATTAAGCGTGGCGATAAGGTGGCCTTCGTCGGACGTAACGGTGAGGGTAAGTCGACCATGGTAAAGTGTATCATGGGACAACTCGAACATGAGGGCACTCTCACCTTGGGACACAACGTACAGATAGGTTACTTTGCACAAAATCAAGCTTCGCTCTTGGATGGTGAATTGACTGTATTCCAAACGATTGACGACGTAGCAAAGGGCGAGGTGCGCAACAAGATACGCGACCTGTTGGGTGCCTTTATGTTTGGCGGTGAAGCCAGCACGAAGAAGGTAAAGGTGCTCTCAGGCGGTGAACGTACGCGTTTGGCCTTGCTCAAACTGTTGCTCGAACCTGTCAACCTCTTGATATTGGACGAACCGACCAACCACCTTGACCTCAAGACCAAAGACGTACTAAAACAAGCCCTCAACGACTTTGATGGTACGCTCATCTGCGTAAGCCACGACCGCGACTTCCTTGACGGCTTAGTGAGCCGCGTCTATGAATTTGGAGGAGGACGCGTACGTGAACACCTTTGTGGCATTTACGAGTTCCTCGAAATGAAGAAGATGGAGGAACTGAGCGAAATCGAGCGGAAACAGTAAAGCGACAAGAATGAACATTAACGAAGAAAAATTAACGAAAAAATTAACGAGAAAATTAATGAAATAATTAATGGATAATTACATGATAATTAATGTTTAAAACAAAGCGCGAAGCGCGTAACATAAATGGTTAACGTTTAAGTTTAGGCGCGCTTCGCGCTTTGTTTTAAACATTAATTATCATGTAATTATCCATTAATTATTTCGTTAATTTTTTCATTAATTGTCATGTAGTTGTCATTAATTATTTCATTAGTTTTATTTCGTTAATGATTTGTTGATGTTTATTCATTTTCCTTCAACGAATTTGTTGTTCAAAAAAATGCAAAGTAAGCTTTGCAAGTTTCGATACAACTTTGTACCTTTGCCTTGAATTTACAGAAACCAAATTACAAATGGAGACGTTTTTCAAGTCACACGCATACTTAATGGAGCACTTCAATGCTCCCGTGCGTCGCTCGTTGATGGACACTATCGATTGGAGCTACCGCATGATTGGCATCAAGGGACCGCGAGGTGTGGGACGCACCTCCTTCCTTCTGCAGTACGCCAAAGAGAACTTTGACGTACGCCTTCATCAGTGCCTATACATCAATCTCAATAGCTTTTACTTTCAAGCACATGGTATTGTCGACTTTGCTGGGCGCTTCATGGCCGAGGGCGGACAAGTATTGCTCATCGACCAAGCCTTTAAACTCCCGGAGTGGCGCGAACAATTGTGTGAGTGTTATCATAAATACCCTTACCTCCGCATAGTCTATACTACAACTTCGGTAAATGCTGATGAGGAAGAGGACACTTCAGAGTTGGCTTCTATTAGTCGTGTGTACGTACTCCATGGTTTTTCGTTCCGCGAATACATCAATTTGCAAACCAACCAAGAGTTTGATGCTTATACGTTCGACCAACTTTTGGCCGACCACGACCAAATCTTGAAGACGATACTGCCGAAAGTGCAGCCTTGGCACTACTTCCAAGATTATCTGCAACACGGCTATTACCCCTTCTTCCTTGAAAATCATAACTTCATCGAGGCCTTGCTCAAGGCGATGAATAATATGATAGAGGTAGACCTCTTGCTCAACAAGCAGATAGAGCTAAAGTACCTCTCACGCATCAAGAAGTTGCTTTACCTCTTGGCCATTGGCGACCCTTCATCACCCAACGTAAGTAAGTTGGCACAAGAGATTGGTACGTCACGTGCTACGGTGATGAACTACCTGAAGTACTTGGAGGAGACACGCCTTATTAATATGGTACACCATGAGGGCGAAACGTTCCCCAAGAAACCGGCTGCTATCTACCTACACGATGCCAACTTGATGTATGCACTTTACGAAAACTGCATGACGGAGCAAACGATTATGGAAACGTACTTTGTCAACTGCCTATGGCGTCACCATACAGTTAATAAAGGCAAGCGCTTAGGTATGTTCCGCATCAACAATACGACCAACATCTGTGTGTGCGACAAATCTCGTCGTGTTCGCACAACTGCCGATACTATCTACGTCAAATATAATACAGACGTAGGTCGGGAGAACGAAATTCCTCTCTGGCTATTTGGATTCCTTTATTAATATGCTAATATGCTAATGTGACAATGTGCTAATGGCTGCGCCTTGCGAGTGGACTTGTCTTTGGACAAGAGCCTTTAGGTCTTAGTTGTAAATGTGAATATAATAAATATAAAATATGAGACCTCCAACAGGTAATAGAATAGTAGACCTTTCATTTCAATTTAGTATTATGGCACTTGAATATTGTGATATGCTAATTGAAAGAAGAAAGTTTACTGTCGCGCAACAACTTAGTAGATGTGCAACATCAATTGGAGCAAATATAGCAGAAGCGCAGAGCAGCGAAAGTTTAGCTGATTTCGTGCATAAAATGAAAATAGCCGATAAAGAAGCTAGAGAAACCGAGTATTGGCTCGACATCTGTAAATATGCGAATGGCTATGATCTCTATGATGAGTTAGTACGAGTTGAACAAGAGATAGCACGACTATTAACAAGTATAATTGCATCGGGCAAGGAAAAAATAAGGAAACAAAAAAGTCTTAAAGATTAATTCAATAGCAACATAATATATCAATTCTATTTAATAGGTTCGTTGGTAGATGTGAAGTATGTTCTGTGTAAAACGCAAGGGCGTATGCCCATTAGCATATTAACACATTAACATATTAGCACATTCCCCAACTGCCGAACTAAGAAATTATGGCAAACAAGAAGTTTATTACTTGTGACGGTAACCAAGCTGCTGCGCACATTGCGTACATGTTTTCTGAGGTTGCTGCCATCTACCCCATCACTCCGTCATCACCTATGGCTGAGCACGTTGACGAATGGTCTGCACAAGGACGTATCAACCTCTTCGGTGATACAGTAAAAGTGCAAGAAATGCAAAGTGAAGGTGGTGCTGCTGGTGCAGTACACGGCTCTTTGCAAGCTGGTGCGCTCACCACTACCTTTACAGCATCTCAGGGCTTGCTCCTGATGATACCTAATATGTATAAGATTGCAGGTGAATTGCTCCCCTGCGTATTCCACGTATCAGCTCGTACTTTAGCTTCTCACTCTCTCTGTATCTTCGGCGACCACTCTGACGTAATGGCTTGCCGCCAAACAGGTTTCGCTATGTTGTGCGAAGGCTCTGTACAGGAAGTTATGGACCTCTCTGCCGTAGCTCACCTCACAGCCCTTGAGACTCGCGTACCTTTCATCAACTTCTTCGACGGCTTCCGTACCTCACACGAGTATCAGAAGATCGAAGTAATGGATCAAGAGGACATTCGTCCGCTCGTTCCTATGGATAAGGTAGCAGAGTTCCGTAGCCGTGCCCTCACTCCTGAGCACCCCGTAGCTCGTGGTATGGCTGAAAACCCCGAAACTTTCTTCGCTCACCGCGAAGTATGCAATCCTTACTACGACTCAGTGCCCGCTGTCGTTGAGAAATACATGGCCGAAATCAGCAAGATTACAGGTCGTGAATACAAGCTCTTCAGCTACTATGGTGCTGATGATGCTGAGCGCGTAATCATCTGCATGGGTTCTGTAACCGAGGCTGCTCGCGAAGCTATCGACTACCTCAACGCTAAGGGCGAGAAGGTAGGTATGGTAAGCGTTCACCTCTATCGTCCCTTCTCTGTTAAGCACTTGCTCGCTGCAGTGCCCAAGACTTGTAAGAAGATTGCCGTACTCGACCGTACAAAGGAACCTGGTGCTAACGGTGAACCTCTTTACCTCGACGTTAAGGATGCCTTCTACGACGTTGAAGATCGTCCCCTCATCGTGGGTGGCCGCTACGGCTTAGGCTCTTGCGATACTACGCCTACAATGATTATCTCAGTGTACGACAATCTCGCATTGCCCGAACCTAAGGATCACTTCACACTCGGTATCGTCGACGACGTTACCTTCCACTCTCTTCCCTTAGAGAAGGAAATGGCACTCGGTGGAGAAGGTATCTTCGAAGCTAAGTTCTATGGTCTCGGTGCTGACGGTACTGTAGGTGCTAATAAGAACTCTATCAAGATCATTGGTGACAACACGGATAAGTATTGCCAAGCATACTTCTCTTACGACTCTAAGAAGTCAGGTGGTTTCACTTGCTCTCACCTCCGCTTCGGCGATCACCCCATTCGCTCAACTTACCAGATTAAGACACCTAACTTCGTAGCATGCCACGTACAGGCTTATCTCCACATGTATGACGTGCTCCGTGGTCTCCGCGATAATGGTACTTTCTTGTTGAACACCATTTGGGAAGGTGATGAGTTGGCTAAGAACTTGCCCAACAACGTAAAGCGCTACTTCGCTGAACACAACATCACCGTTTACTACATCAACGCTACTAAGATCGCTCAAGAGATTGGCCTTGGCAACCGTACCAACACCATTCTCCAGTCAGCCTTCTTCCGCATCACAGGTGTTATCCCTGTTGATTTGGCCGTAGAGCAGATGAAGAAGTTCATCGTTAAGTCATACAGCAAGAAGGGTCAAGATATCGTTGATAAGAACTACCAGGCCGTTGACCGTGGTGGTGAATACAAGCAACTCGCTGTTGATCCTGCATGGGCTACACTCCCCGAGGACGAGAAGATTGTACGTGATGAACCCGCTTTCATCTCTGACATGGTACGTCCTATCAACGCACAGAATGGTGACCTCCTTCCCGTTAGCGCCTTCAAGGTATCAGAAGACGGTACTTGGCACCAAGGCACTGCCGCTTACGAGAAGCGTGGCGTAGCCGCTTTCGTTCCTGTATGGCACAAGGAGAACTGTATTCAGTGTAACAAGTGTGACTTCGTATGTCCTCACGCTGCTATCCGTCCGTTCGTACTCACTGACGACGAACTCGCTGGCTTCAAGGGTGAGACAATCGAGATGAAGGCACCTGCTGCCATGAAGGGTATGCACTTCGTACAGCAAGTTGACGTTATGGACTGCCTCGGTTGCGGCAACTGTGTTGACGTATGTCCTGGTTTGAAGGGTAACAAGGCACTCGAAATGGTACCCCTCGCAGGTCAAGAGGCTGAAGCTGACAACTGGACTTATTGCGCTACTAAGGTGACTAGCAAGCAACACTTGGTTGACGTGAAACTCAACCCCAAGAACTCTCAGTTCGCAACTCCGTTGTTTGAGTTCTCAGGCGCTTGCTCTGGTTGTGGTGAGACTCCTTACGTTAAGCTCGTTAGCCAACTCTTTGGTGATCGTCAGATGATAGCTAACGCTACAGGTTGTTCTTCAATCTACTCTGGTTCTATCCCCTCAACTCCTTATACTACGAACGAAAAGGGTCAAGGTCCTGCATGGGCTAACTCATTGTTCGAAGACTTCTGCGAGTTTGGTATGGGTATGATCCTTGCTAACAAGAAGATGCGTGCACGCATTCAGAAGTTGTTGCAAGACGTTATCGCTACCGAAGAAGCTCCTGCAGAATACAAGGCAGCTGCTCAAGAATGGATTGACGGTCAAGACGATGCAGTAGCAAGTCGCGCAGCCGCTGAGAAGCTCGAACCTATGATTAAGGCTGGTGCTGAGAAGGGTTGCGAAAGTTGCAAGCAACTCGCTGAGTTGAGCCACTTCCTCACGAAGCGTAGCCAGTGGATCATCGGTGGTGACGGTGCTTCTTACGACATCGGTTACGGCGGTCTCGACCACGTACTCGCAAGCGGTGAAGACGTTAACATTCTCGTACTCGATACAGAGGTTTACTCTAACACCGGTGGTCAGGCTTCAAAGGCTACTCCTGTCGGTGCTATCGCACAGTTCGCTGCTGCAGGTAAGCGCGTAACAAAGAAGGACCTCGGTTTGATGCAGGCTACATACGGTTACATCTACGTAGCTCAAGTAGCTATGGGTGCTGACCAAGCTCAGTGCTTGAAGGCTATGAAGGAAGCTGAGGCTTACCACGGTCCTTCACTCATCATCGCTTATGCTCCTTGTATCAACCACGGTTTGAAGATTAAGGGCGGTATGGGTCGTAGCCAAGCTGAAGAGGCTCGTGCCGTAGCTTGTGGTTACTGGCACTTGTGGCGTTTCAACCCCGAACTCGCTGACCAAGGCAAGAACCCCTTCACACTCGACTCTAAGGAGCCGGATTGGGATATGTTCCAAGACTATCTCGACCACGAAGTTCGCTTCCTCTCATTGAAGAAGGCATTGCCCGAACAGGCTCAAGAGCTTTACGACGAAACGAAGCGCGCTGCTCAGCGTCGCTACGCTTCTTACATTCGTAAGACGAAGGAAGACTGGTCTCTCCTTCAAGAGTAATCGCTTCTATGCGTAACAAAACGCATTAAATAAATAAAGCGCATCTCATTGCAATGTAGCATTGAGATGCGCTTTTTGTATAACATTTAAATAAACTGCAATTTATCTGCCTAATTGGGGGGGCGGGTTTGTAACCCGCGGCAGCAGCATGTTGTAGATATTCAAAGCATTCTGCTACTGCCGCGGGTTACAAACCCGCCCCCCAATTAGGCAGTCTAAAACATGCCCCAAAGCTTGTTCGATTCGGGATAAGGGGCATCAACTGAAATGAGCTTGTGACTAACGGGGTGTTCAAACTCTATGTGGCGTGCATGCAAGCAAATGGAGCCATCAGGGTTGGAGCGTGGTGCACCATATTTTAAGTCACCCTTTATAACGCAGTGCATGGCTGATAGTTGACAACGGATTTGATGATGACGCCCTGTGTGTAGATTGACTTCCAGTAAGAAATAACGGTCTGACGAAGCAATAAGGCGATAGTCAAGCACTGCCTTTTTACTACCAGGCACCTCACGTGGGTGGGCATAGGCTTTGTTTTGTTTCTCGTTACGCGTGAGCCAATGAGTGAGTTCACCTTGAGGCTGAGCGGGGGCTGCACAAACGATGGCATGATATGTTTTACGTATTTTACCGCCTACGCGAAACATCTCATTTAGTCGGGCCAAGGCTTTACTGGTACGTGCAAACACTACTATTCCACTTACTGGGCGATCTAAGCGATGAACCGTGCCTAAGAATACTTCACCAGGTTTGTTATACTTTTCTTTGATGTATGCCTTTACATCGTCGGCTAAAGTGCGGTCGCCTGTCTTGTCGCCTTGTACGATTTCGCCTGGAGCTTTGTTGACAATAATGATATGATTGTCTTCGTAAAGAATGGTCATACTTTGGGATTACTAAGATTAAGTGGGGGGCTAAAAATTCTGATTTTAGAATTTTCAGAACCTCCCTAAACATTTTGAGGTTATTCATTTAGCTTTCCCAAACTAATTGAATAACCTCAAAATTTAATTGATAGGAGAAAGAAGGGGGATTACATATTCATACCACCATCAACCTGAATAACTTGGCCACTGATGTAGCTTGACATGTCAGAAGCGAGGAAGGTAGCCACATTGGCAATGTCCTCTGGCTGACCGCCACGACGAAGGGGAATAACCTTCATCCATTCCTTGCGTACTTCATCGCTCAACTGAGCTGTCATAGCTGTTTCGATGAAGCCCGGAGCAATAGCGTTGGCACGAATACCACGGCTACCCATCTCTTGAGCAATGCTCTTAGCCAAAGCTATCAAGCCAGCCTTTGAAGCTGCGTAGTTGGCCTGACCTGCATTACCGTGTACGCCTACAACAGAAGCCATGTTGATGATAGATCCTTTGCGTTGACGCATCATGATAGGAGTACAAGCGTGGATAAAGTTGAAGGCAGACTTCAAGTTAACTGCGATTACAGCGTCCCATTGAGCTTCGCTCATGCGGAGCATAAGACCGTCCTTTGTGATACCTGCGTTGTTAACCAAAATGTCGATTGAACCAAAGTCCTCGTGCACCTTCTTTACAACTTCTGCAGTGTCTTCAAAGTTAGCTGCGTTTGAAGCATATGCCAAGCACTTAACGCCCTTGGCTTCAATTTCTTGACGAGTAGCCTCGCCATTTTCGTCAATCTTTAAGTCGGTGAAAGCGATGTTAGCGCCTTCTTCGGCAAACTTTAATGCAATAGCCTTACCAATACCACGAGCAGCACCCGTGATTAAGGCTGTTTTACCTGTTAATAATCCCATGTTATTATTATATATATGTATTATTCTTACTTTACTGCTGGAGGCATGTTAAGTACGCGTGTCAAGATGCCTTTTACGATGGGGTAGGTCTCTTCTTCTGTTAAGCCTTCGCCCAATCGATCGTAGATGTAGGGCACTTCAAGTCCTTTTATAGAATAATGAATGATTTCGGCCATGAGTTCGACATTGTCAATGCGAAAACGCCCCTTTTCAAATCCTTCTTGCAGCACTTGCTTAAGAATGCGGCACTCCTCTACGTCGAAAGCTTTGCGCACCATTTCGACCTTCCAAATATTGCGGAAAAACTCAGCACGAAGGCTACCATTGCGAGCTACAATCTCGCGAATGATGCTCAAGTGAGCATAAATCATGGCGAACACCTTTTCTTCGGGTTCGACTTCCATTGCCGCTACTTCATCGAGTTTCTCAGAAAGGCGTTCCAGTTCCTCTTCAATCACGGCATAATAGATTTCCTCTTTATTTTTAAAGTAGGTGTACAACGTACGGCGGCCGCGACCAGAGGCTGCAGCTATATCGTTCATTGTTGTTGCTTTCAGTCCTTTATGAGCAAATAGCCCACGCGCTACTTCAAGTAATGTTTGTCGTGTTTTTGATATAGACATTGTCCTTTCTGCCTTTTTATTTTTTCGATTCTTTTAAGCACACTTTTACTTTCAGTGTGCAAAGATAGTGCAAACCGAACGCAATACAAAATGAAAAAATGTATTTTTTCAATTTGTACTGCTGAGGTGCAGCCTAATTCTGGCACGCACGGCCTAATGTCTTGAACGCAAGCTAACTTGGGGGCGACGCGTCCCCGCGTCGGCATTTGCAAGTCAAGGCTCGATGCCTTGAC